>Ga0075012_10000010_pt1 | contig 169483 bp, 153 predicted proteins | sample All_14_2_FD_71474 | JGI IMG/M metagenome (GOLD analysis project Ga0075012, IMG submission 71474) | Freshwater microbial communities in response to fracking from Pennsylvania, USA - Allegheny Zone_MetaG_DW_15 | ecosystem: Environmental > Aquatic > Deep subsurface > Groundwater > Drilled... | reverse complement strand
GACCGGTGTTTCCCCCCTGCTGATTGTTGTTGCTCCCAGTGTTCGACGGGGCTCGGCCGGCGACCAGCGTCAGCACAGGCACGCTAAAAACCATCCGCACCGGCAGCGTCCGGTTCTTCATCACCAGCTGCCCTTCGATGAGATCCGGCCATTCGGATTTGCTCCACTCTTCGTACCACGTCTCTTCCTTCTCCACATAGAAGCGCCATTTGAAAGACACCACGTCCGGCAGCAGCGGCATCCAGTAGCGTCCCTCCGTGTCCGGTGCGTAGATCCCCGTCGTGGACTGTTGAATGCCCGACTTCAGGTCCCCGGTCTGCGGGATCAAATCCTCACGCGAAAGGCTCAGGTAGTTCAGCGGTTTTTGATTGTCGTCCACCACCGCCTCCGGGTACGGCCTCAGGCTCAGGATGGTGTCCTTCGAAGTGATCGGATTGCTGCCAAAAGGAAAACAGTCCGGCGATCCCGTGATCGTGAGCTCCTGAATCACCGGGTCCGTGCCTTGCACCAGTTTCAAAGACAGTGTGGCCGTGCTCGGCAGCGTGGCAAACATGCGCCGGCACAGTTCAATGTACCGGTTCATGGAGTCGCTCTCGCGCTGGATGTGCTCGATCTCCGACGCCCCACGCACCGAACCCCGGATGATCGCAAAGAGCGTGGCTGTGATCATCGAGAGGATCGTGATGCCGATCACCACCTCGATCAGTGTGAAGGCGGAACGTCCTCTATTGCTGGGCGGGTTTGTAAACATAGACGTCCAGGGTGTCCTCCTGCGGCACCCCGTCGAAAGACGAGGTCGCGTGGATGGTGAGTTTGTACATGTCGTTCAAGATGCCGCCATTGGTGGTCTTCAATGACAGCGCCTCCGTGCTGCTCGTGTACGTGATGCCGTAGGTCGTGTCCGTGATGGTGGTGCTCATCTTGGCCAGCGGCTTGTTCCGCAGCTCTTCAAACACATTTCGCATCCCGATGCGGATGATCTGGTCTCGCTTCAGCAGGTTGGCCGTTTCCAGCGCCTGGTTCAGCGACTTCGCGAGCCCCAGCACCGCGATGGCAAAAATCGTCAGCGCCAGCACCAGCTCAAAAAGGATGTAGCCGCGCGAAGCCCGGCGCTGGAAAGTCGCTTTCATCGCAGATCGACAGTCTCCTTCACGATGTCTGCCGTCAGCGCCGCGAACTCCACATCAAAGGTCGAGGACGGGCCTTCCACATGAATCTTCAGCGGCTGGCAGACACCGCTCGGCTGAAACACCCATAGCTTCACCATTTCGCCCTCGATTGTGGTCGGCTCGGCATCGTACCAGTGCTGAATCTGGTACTTCACCTCCTTGGGCAGTTCATAATTTTCAGACCAGTATTCGTCATACTTCGGCGGGGGCGGGGCCAGCGGCAGCTCCGTGGTCGTGTTGGAGCGCCCCCCGCTGTCGATGTCCGTTTTGTCCCCCTCCTCGATCGTGCTTTCCACGGCCGGCGCCGCTTCTCCAGCTTCAAGAAACTCGTTCAGTTCCGTGAGCTGCAGGTACGGATTGAAATAGCGGGACGCCGTGAATCCCGTCGCATGAAAAGCCACCTGATACGGCCGCTTCTCCTGCATCGCGCGCATCCGCGCCTCACGTGCCAGCTTCAGCAGCGCCGTCACCGGCTCACGCGCCAGCCGCTCATCCTGAAATCCTTTCAGCATCGGCACCGTCGCCGCTGCCAGCACCGCCACGATGGTCAAAGCGATAACGATCTCCACCAGCGTAAACGCCCGGGCGGCGGCCCCATGCCGGACGAAGGAGCAATGACGGAAGGTGAGGGGATCACTCGCGTCATGGCAGGTCTTCGTGCTTCGGCATGCAGCTTTCATGGATCATTTGGCCGCCGATTTCTTCCAGTTGCCCAGGTCGTCTTCCGTCCCGTCCTGGCCGTCAGGTCCGGCCGTCCAGAGATCATAGGGTTTCTTCGATTTCTGAGCTGGGAAACGGTACTTGTAAGGCAGGCCCCATGGGTCTTTGGGCAGCTCTTCCATGAAGGCGCGGTAATTTTCAGGGATCGGCTCCAGCGTCGGTTTTTCCACCAGTGCCATCAGGCCCTGCTCGGTCGTCGGCATGCGCAGCGCACGGGATTCATAGGACTGCAACGCCAGCCCGATGGCCTGCAAATCGCTGTCCACCCGCGTGTCCTTCGCGGAGTCGATCTGGCCCTTGAGCAGGTAGATTGACCCGGAGGCCAGAATGGCGATGATGGTCAGCGTGATCACGATTTCGATCAGCGTGAAGGCGGAGGAGGGGCGTGTTTTGAGGTGCGATGTGCGGATTTTCATGACGAAACGATTGAACAGGATTTATGAAGAGATGAACAGGAGGAAATGAGTTTGGTTTCGCAAGGCTTTAGCCGCCACCACGGATGCCCGTGACGCTTTGGGCGATGGCCGCAACGATTGAGTACGCCACCGTGCCGACCATCACAGCCATGACGATGAGGATGATCGGCGTGATCATCGACGTCATGCGTTTGATACGCTTGTCGAGCTCCTTGTCGTAGCGAATGGCGCATTTTTCCATCGATTTGCCCAGCTGTCCGGTCTGCTCGCCCACGGCGATCATGTCCGCCAGCAGCAGCGGAAAGCTGCCCACCTTGCGCAGCGTGTTGGACAGCGGCGCACCTTCGGAGACCATGCTTGTCACCTTGGCCAGCAGCGACTGGATGAAGACATTGGCGGAAATTTTGGACACCAGCCGGATGCTGTTCAGCAGCGGCACCCCGTTGGTGATCAAATTTCCCAGCGAATGCGCAAACTGCGCATAAAATCGCATGCTCATGATGGGGCCAAACAGCGGCAGATTCAGCTTCGTCTGGTCCCACCACATTCGGCCGGCGGGGCTGGAGATGTAGCCCCGGAAGGTCAGCACCCCCGCCGTGATCGCGGCAGCGATGGCCCACCACCACTGGCCCATGAATTGATTGAAGCTGATGAGCAACTGCGTCGCCGCGGGAAGCTTCTGCCCGTTCTTGCCCATCAAGTCCATGATCTGCGGCACCATGAACGTCATGAACACAACCATGAGCACAATGCACGCGCCGATCAGGAACGCCGGGTAGATCATCGCCTGCGTCACTTTCGCCTGCAGGTCCGCCATCACCGCCAGATTGTTCGCCAGCCGCCGCAGAATGCTCGGCAGCGATCCGCTCACCTCGCCCGCAGCAGCCAGATTGCAGTAAAGATCATCAAAGCTTGGCGATGCCTTCCTCAGCGCCTTCGCCACCGATGAACCCTCCCGCAATTCATTTCTCATCGTGCCGGCGATGATCCGCAGCGCCCCCGATTCCTGCCGCTCCTGCATCACCCGAAATGCCTGATCAATCTGCAATCCGCCATCCAGCAGATCCGCGAGTTCTTCCGTGAACAAAATGAGCTGCGCACGCTTCAGTTTCACCGGCCCGCCGGTTGCCGCGGCGATCTTCGCCTTCGCCGCATCAGACTTCTCTTCCTGCGTCACTTTCACCGGCGTCAGCGCCTGCGATTCGATCTTCCGAAACGCCTCCGCGCGGGAGCCCACTGTCACAGATCCCGTGACAGTCTGTCCAGTGGTGGTGAGGGCGGTGTAGGTGAAGGCGGGCATGTTCCGGTGGGCGGTGGGGGTATCGTTCTCGTTCTCGACCTTCGATCACAGCGCGGCGCGACAAGTCAGGGGGCGAAGGTTTCGGTGGATGTTTTCATGCCATGCCGGGGGCGCGATCTCTTTCTGATGATATTCGACAACTTCCTTTCCAAGAAGCGGGAAGGCCTGCCATTTATGCTCAGCCATGAGTGGCTGGAGCATCGATTCAACGGGCTGGTGGTTGTCGGGAATCATGAGGTGGAAATATTGGACCAGTAACGGGTTTATCCGTGACGCTTTGACAGAACGCGGGCTTGCTTGGCGGGGTCGATTCTGCCATCCAGAATGGCGCTTATGATCACCGTCTCATCCGCCATGCGATAGTAGAGAATGGATTGAAATCGTTTGGAGTTCACGTGGTGGTAGCCGTGAATTTTACGGTGGATGCCTCCGGTTGTTTCAAGTTCCGCAGCGTCAGCAAGAATGGACTCAACGAAATAGTCTCCCAGGCCTTTTTGTTGTTTCTCATAAAACCGGTAAGAGGCGGCGATGTCAGCTTTGGCGGCCCGGATGACCTCAACCGTCATGACAGCTCCTCGCGCAGTTCTTTGGCAAATTGGTCCAGGCTGATGAGTTCCGTTTCTCCGGCTGCCAGCATTCGTTCGCGCTCGGCCAGCAGCTCGAAATGCCATTCCTGCGGGCCCGTTTCTTTCACTGCAAGGTCGTTTTTCAGCCAGTCGAAGATCTGCCACTTCTGGGCGATCGAAAGACTCTCCAGCGGTATCTCAATAGGTGGATTGGAGGCGAGCGTCATGGTCAAAGGATATTCATGGATCAGGGCTTCGCAACACTACTCAGTCGCCGCCGTCACCGTCATCACTTCCTCAATCGTCGTCACCCCTTGCGAAGCCTTCCGGAAGCCATACTGCCTCATCGGCACCATGCCGTCTTTCAGCGCCTGCGCCTTGAGCTCCATGGTGTTGGCCCGCTTGTTGATCTTGTCCTGCAAGGCTTCCGTCATGAGGCAGATTTCCATGATCGCCAGACGCCCGGTAAAACCCGTGTTGCGGCAGGCGCGGCAGCCCACCGGATTGAACAGCTTGTCCTTCCATTCCAGCGGAAAGCCAATGCTGCGCAGGTGGCTTTCTTCGTGGTGCGCAGGCTGCTTGCACAAGCCGCACAGCGTTCGCACCAGCCGCTGGGCCTGGAAGGCGCGCACCGAAGACGAAATCATGAACGGCTCGATGCCCATGTCGATGAGACGTGAGATGCCGCTGACGGCGTCATTGGTATGCAGCGTGGAGAACACAAGGTGGCCTGTGAGTGCGCCACGGATCGCGATCTCCACCGTCTCCTGGTCGCGCATTTCCCCAACCATGATCACGTTCGGATCGCCGCGCAGAATGCTTCGCAGCCCCGCCGCAAACGTCAGGTCGATCTCCGGCTTCACCGCGATCTGGATGATCCCATCGAGCTTGTTTTCCACAGGGTCTTCGATGGTCACGATGCGGCGCTCCTTCGTGTTCAGTTCCTTGAGGAAGGTGTAAAGTGTGGAGGACTTGCCAGAGCCCGTGGGCCCCGTCACGAGGATGATCCCGTTCGGCGCGGCCAGCAGCTTGCGGATCGTTGCCTCCGTTGCCGGGTCCAGCCCGATCGCCTGAAGGTCAAACTTTTTGCGCGTGAGCAGTCGCAGCGCCACAGATTCGCCATTCACGCTTGGGATCGTCGCCACACGCACGTCGATGGGCTCGCCGTCCAGCTCCAGATTGATGCGCCCGTCCTGCGGCAGGCGGCGCTCGGCGATGTCCAGATGCGCCATGATCTTCAGCCGTGAAATCAGCGATGCCTGCAGCAGACGCATGTTCGGCGGCACCGGCACCTCCAGCAGCTTGCCATCCACCCGGTAGCGGATGCGCAGATCGCGTTCCAGCGGCTCCACATGGATGTCGGTGGCGCGCTCCTTCAGCGCCTCGCGGAAGATCTGGTTCACAAAATTCAGCACCGTGGCCTCCTCGTCCGCCTCATCCAGCACCGTGGTCTCCTGCTTCAGGTCATCGTGCTCGTCGCCGCCCTCACGGCCTTCCAGCAGTTCCTCGAAGTTTTCCGCACCCACCCCGTAGCCCTGGTGCAGCGCTTCCAAAATACGGTGCCGTGGCGCGATCTGCCAGTGCACCCGTTTGCGCAGCTCCTGGCCCACCGCCTGCCGTGCGCTGAGGTCAAAGGGGTTGTAGGTCAGGATCGTCGCCTCGCCGCTGGCCACATGCAGCGGGCAGATCCGGTGGCGCAGCGCCAGCTTGGCAGGGAAGTTGTTGCGCAGCCCTTCGGCGGCCTCGCCGGCTCCCTCCTCCGCATACGGCATGCCCAGGCCGGTCGCCAGCTGGGCAAAAAAGCGGTCCTCATCCACCATCGTGCTGTCCACCACCGCATCCATGAGCGGCTGGCGGTTGTCAGAGGCCACTTCCAGCGCGTGTCGCAGCCGGGTGGGTTCCTCGCATCCGGCGCTGGCGGCGGTACGGACAAGGACGTCGATCAAAGTGGGGGTGGGCATGTGGGGCGATACAACGCTGAAACGTGGCCGAAGTTTCGCACTCTCTGCAAGCTTATCATCCATAAAGAAAAACGTGGAGCGGAGGCAATCATGTGCTACATGCGCAGCCTCTATGAATTCCCACCTCTCCATCCTTCGCGGTTCCCTCAAGGCGCTTGCCTTTGCCGGACTCGCGCTCGCTCTGAGCAACTGCGCCGTCGCCAAAAAAGGCAATTATTCCCTGAACTTTGATCCTCCCGCCAAGCCGGTGAAGAACCCCGCCAATGTGCGGGTGAAGCTCAGCACTGGTGCTCAGCGTGTTTATGTGATGGAAGGAAACGAAGTCCTCCTCGCCACCCCGTGCTCCGTCGGCACCGCCAGCACTCCCACTCCTGCGGGCAATTACACCATCTACAGCAAGGTGGCCAACCGCCGCCGCGCCAGCAGCCCCGGTGCCGGCTACCCCATGACCTTCTGGATGGAGTTCAAGTCCGCATACGGCATGCACTGGGGCTGGGTCAAGCCCTACCCCTGCACCCACGGCTGCGTCCGTCTCCCCATTAAGTCTGCGCAGAAGATTTTCAGCATGGTCAAGTCCGGTACTCCGATCAACATCGCCTCCTCTCAGCCCGAGGACGCCACCATCGGCAAAACTCTCCCGGTGCTCGATGACAGCAGTCTCGCCGATCCCCCAGACTCGTATATGATGAGCAACAAGGTCTTCGAAGACGCCGCCAAAGGCAAAATGTACTACTAAAGCATCCTGAATCCTCTCATGTCTGCACCCGCTCCAGCCGCCCGTCGTGTGAATGTTCGCACCCCGGAGGTGATGGAGCGTGTGCAGGCCGAGGTGGAAACACACTACCGCAGTCACATCGTCGAGCAAATCCGCGCCAAGGGCAGCGTGATTCAGATCGGCAGCACCACGGTGCGCCTCGCCCGTGACTTCGGTTTCTGCTACGGCGTTGAGCGCGCCATTGACCTCGCCTACGCCGCCCGCAAAGTCTTTGCCGACCGCCGCGTCTTCCTCCTTGGAGAAATCATCCACAATCAGGAGGTCAACCGCCAGCTCACCGAAATGGGCGTGGTCAGCATCCCCAATGTCGATCATGAGACCATGGTCGCCACCATGACCCCCGAAGACGTGGTCATTGTCCCTGCCTTCGGTGCCGAAACCCGCCTGATGAAGCTCATCGCCGCCCGCGGCTGCATGGTAGTGGACACCACCTGCGGAGATGTCATGAGCGTCTGGAAGCGCGTCCGCCAGTACGCCAAAACCGGCTACACCTCCATCATTCACGGCAAGGCCAGCCACGAGGAAACACGCGCCACCTCCTCCCGCGCCATGGGAGACGATGGCATGGGCAACTACCTCGTCGTCCTCACCCTGGCCGATGTCGATTACGTCTGCGACTACATCCGCAACGGCGGAGACAAGGAAGCCTTCATGAAGCGTTTTCCTGCCAGTGCTCATTCCGACGGCTTTGACCCGGATCTGCACCTCACCCGCATCGGTGTCGCCAATCAGACCACCATGCTCAAATCAGAGACCGAGGAAGTGCAGCGCCGCCTCCGCCAGGCCGTGCTCGACCGCCATGGCCCCGAAGCCGGCGTCACCAATTTCCAGGTCTTCGACACCATCTGCGGAGCCACCCAGGAGCGCCAGGATTCCCTTTTCGGCCTCTTGAAGCAGCCCCTCGACGTCCTCCTCGTCGTCGGCGGCTACAACAGCTCCAACACCACCCACCTCGTCGAAATCGGCGAGCAGCAGCTTCCCACCTTCTTTATCCGCACCGCCGACTGCCTCAAATCCCTCGAGCAGATCGTCCATTTCGATCTCCACCTCAAGGCCGAGAAAGAAAGCTACTCCACCAAGCTCGCCGGAGACGGCCCCGTCACCGTCGGCATCACCGCCGGCGCCTCCTGCCCCAACAATCTCATCGAAGACACCGTCCTGCGCGTCTTCGGCCTCCGTGGTGTCGATGAATCCGCCGTTCGCGCTGCATTGGATTTGAACTGACATGCAAGAAACGCCGACCATTGAAACCCGCGAAGAGGTCATGTTCTTCGACACCGACTGCGGTGGCGTCGTCCACAACATCGCCTACCTCCGCATGATCGAAACCGCGCGCACGCGCCTCGCCGGCCTCATGGGCATGAAGCTGCGGGAGATGGCCCACACCCACCTTTTCCCTGTCGTCGTCCGCACAGAGATCGACTACAAAAAGCCCGCCAAGCTCGGCGACGAGCTCATCATCCACGGCCGCCTCGAAACCGTCGAGCGCGTCCGCTTCTGGTGCGCCTTCGAAATGCGTCGCGCCGAAGACCACGCCCTCCTCATCACCTGCCGCCAGTCCCTCGCCCTCGTTCAAATGCCCGAAGGCCGCCCCGCTCGCCTCCCCGAAGACTGGAAGGTCAAATACGCCCACCTGGCCAAAGAAAAGTAGTCCAGTTGCGCCGCAACTGGACTGAGAAAAAAATACGGTTGCGCAGCCGCTACTGAAAATCTCAGCGTCCGCTCACACCCGCCGGCTTCTTCGCCTTCTTCTCGGCCTTCGGCTTCGCTTCACGCGGCGGGAACTCCCAGCTCATGATGCGCTTCTCACCGGGTGTGCAGACCAGAAAGGTGCTGAACGGACGGCCACGTTTGGAGATCATGCCCGTGATCAACGAAGTCTTGCCATCGACGAAGAACTCCCGTGCATTCTCCGGCGTGATGTCCTTCTGGCACAGCTTCTTCGGCAGCCGCGCATTGCACTTGCTCGTCTCCGTGGCGTTGATTTTGCACTGATAAGCGTCTGGTGTTTCGTAGATCTTCTCACCCTTGCGGCCCTTCTTGGCGCACACTGGGCAGTCGGCGATCACCGGGCACTCATCCCAGTTGATGCTGTCAGGGTCGGACCCGTCGCCAAACACAAAGGCCACCTTCATGTCATCCTTGATCTGCAGTGCGGCGCTGAATTCCTTGCCCTTCTTGCTGCGGAATCCCTCCAGAGGTCCCACAAAACGGGTTTCGATCAGCGTACGAATTTCATCGTCGCTCAGCGTTCGGCTCGCCACGGTTTTGAAAACGCGCACTTTGCACTTCGGATTTTTGCAGCCGTAAAACTCTTCGGTCTGCTTGTAGCCTTCCTTGCTGCCGCACACGCCACAGGTGGCTTGGAATTCAGGGAACACCTTGTCCTTGGCCGCTTTCGAATACGCCTTGGTTTTTTCCACCACCTGCTTGGTCAGGTGGCGGATGTCCCGCATGAAGCTGGCACGGTCCAGCTCGCGATGTTCCATCTGGCGCAGCTTGTACTCCCACTGGCCGGTCATTTCGGGCGAACTCAGCGCATCAATGCCGATCGCGCTGATCTGCTCAATCAGAGCCAGCCCCTTGGCCGTGACGTGGAAATCACGCTGCACACGCTCGATGTACCGGTCCATGATCAGACCTTCGATGATCGCCGCGCGAGTCGCAGGCGTGCCCAGCCCGCGTTCGCTCATCGCTTCCGCCAGCTCTTCATCCTCCACCAGCTTGCCGGCGCCTTCCATCATGGAAAGAATCGTCGCTTCTGTGAAGCGTGGCGGCGGCTTCGTCTGGTGCTCGTTCACCTCCACATCCAGCGTGTTCGCCTTGTCGCCGGGGTTCGCGGCCACCAGCAGCTTGGCGGCATCTTCACCACCCTCAGCAGCCTCTTCCGCCGCCTTCTTGCCATAGACGCCAAGCCAGCCCGGCTCCTTGAGCACCTTGCCATTGCTCTGGAAGGCATCCTGGCCCACCCGCGTGATGCGCGTGGTCACTTCAAATTCAGCCGCAGGGAAAAACACCGCCACAAAACGGCGCGCCACCATGTCAAAAAGCTTCTGCTCCGCCTCCGGCAGCTCCTTCGGCGGAATCTGCCCCGTGGGGATGATTGCAAAGTGATCGCTCACCTTGCTGCTGTCAAAGATGCGCTTGTTGGGCCTCACCCACTTCTTGTCCAGTGCCGTGGCAGCATGCGTGCCCAGCTCGTGCGGCAGCGCGTCCTGCTTGCGGCTGTCATGGCTGGCAAAAGTTTTCAGCGTGTCCGTCACCGTGCCAAGATAATCTTCCGGCAGATGGCGTGAATCGGTACGAGGATAGGTCAGCACCTTGAACTTCTCATACAGCGCCTGCGCAATCTGCAGCGTGCGCCGCGCGGAGAATCCAAAGCGGTTGCTCGCCTCCCGCTGCAGGCTGGTCAAATCATAGAGCAGGGGAGGGGCCTGCCGCGTCGGTTTGGTCACCTGCTCAATGACACCCGGCTTGCCCTTGCAGCGGTCGGCGATCGCCTTCGCCGTTTTCTCGTCCCACAGGCGCTCCGCTTTTTTGTGCTCGTCGTTTTCGTCCTTCTTGAAGCTCTCGTCAATCCACCGGCCCGAATACTGCCCGGCCTTCACTTCAAACAGCGCGATGGCTTCAAAATACGTGCGTGGCACAAAGGCGGCGATGTCCCGTTCACGCTGCGCCAGCACCGACAGCGTCGGCGTCTGCACCCGCCCCACCGGCGTCAGGCGGAAGCCGCCATGGCGCGAATTCAGCGCCGTCAGCGCACGCGTCCCATTGATGCCCACCAGCCAGTCGCTCTCACTCCGGCACTTCGCCGCGTCCGCCAGCGGCAGCATCTGCTCATTCGTGCGCAGGTGCTTGTAAGCATCCAGAATCGAGCCCTGGGTCATGGACTGCATCCACAGCCGCTGCACCGGCTTCTTGCAGCCGCTCGCATCCATGATGTAGCGGAAAATCAGCTCACCCTCGCGCCCGGCATCGCAGGCATTGATTACGCTGTCCACATCCTTGCGTTTCAGCAGCTTCGTCAGCAGCTTGTAGCGGTCCGCGCTTTGCTCGATGGGATTGAGCTCAAACTGCTCCGGCATGATCGGCAGGCTGGTGAAGCCCCAGCCGATTTTCTTACCGTCCACCATTGGCATCCCCAGCTCCAGCAAATGGCCCACGGCGGAGGAGATCACATGCGTTTCATTCTCATACCAGTCCTTCTCTTTCACGAAGGGCTTCATGCCGGGGGCTTTGGCCAGTGCACGGGCAAGATCGGCTGCGACACTGGGCTTTTCGGCAATGATCAGGGTTTTGGGCATGTGCGTATGAACAGGTTGTATCGGAAAAAGGGCGTACTTAGGGCATGCTTTCACCCCCGATGTCAAGGTGCGCCCTCTTTAGACCGCAAATGGGTTACGCCGTTCAGCACGCTTCAGACTCCCATTCATGGGCCGGCTCACCACCGCCAAACCCGGCTCCCAGCCCATCGAAACATCGAAACGCGCGGACGCCCTCGCCTGCTACGCCCTAGCGCGCAGCCGACGTAGCCGTCGCCGCTGGCTCGGCCATGTGCACCAGCGATGCCGACCGATGCTTGGACGCCAGCTCCTTCATGCCCAGCTGCTCGTACAAGTCCGCCAGCTTGACGTGGCAGGATTTTTTGTCACGGGCGTTAGGCAGGCAGCGCTCAAAGTCACCCACGGCCTCTTTAAACTGGCCCAGCTTCGCGTACACGTGCCCCCGGGTGTCGAGGAAGAACGGATTGTTCGGCTCCTGCCCCAGCAGTTCATTGATCATCGCCAGCGCTTTTTCCAGCTCCGCCCGGTCCATGGAGACCGAAGCAATCGCCATCGCCAGGTTGTTGCCGATCACCTTGAAGCCAGGATTGAGTGAACTGGCGAGTTCAAAATGCGACTTCGCAGACTCCCGGTTGCCTTGCTTCCAGTCCAGCACACCGAGGTAGTAGTGCAGAAAGGACGTGGAGATCCCGCCGTTCCCCAGAATTCGCTCCACGTAGCGCTGCCGGTCAGCACCGTTGCTCGTCAGCTCCTCGCAGTCGCCCAGAAAGGCCATGATCAGGTCCTGGCTTTCCGGGCTGATCTGGATGCCCTGCTCCAGCAGTTTCAGTACTTCCATGCGGTCGCTCATCGGCTGCTGCTTCAGGTGCCTGCTCCAGGAAAGATAAATGCCACCCACCAGCTGGCGCTCCTCACGCGTGGGAGTTTTCCCGTCGAGCGACCCCACGATCCACTGCACCGCCTCACCAAACTTGCGCTGCAGGCTCAGGCTCACAGCGATGGAAAAACGCACCTCCGAGCCATTCGCCCCGGGCGCTTTCGCCATCTCGCGCAGCGCGGTCTCCGCCTCCTTGGCAAATTCCACAGCCGCCTCATCCTGCCCGGAAAACTGCAGCGCCGTCGCCTTCATCATCATCAGGTCAGGGCGCTTCGTCAGCTCCATCTTGTCCAGATGTTCCAGCACCGTCGTCCACCGCCGTTGTCCTGCGGCAAAGCGTGCCGCCAGTTCCCGTGCATCCGCACTCGCAGGATCGCTCAGCAGGGCTTTGTTGATGTGCCCAAAAGCCGCGCCCACATCCGGATTCTTCTGCGCCAGGAGGATCGTGGCCTGGATCACATGCGCCGGTGCGTAGCCCGGCCCGTCATTCGGCGCGATGCGGGACAGCAGACGCAGCGCATCGCTCTCTCTCCCCATCCCCCGCAGCGCCTTGGCTTCGATCAGGATCGCCTTGGAGTTCTGCGTGCCATCTTGCATCAGCCGCATGGCCGCCAGCCGTGCTTCCACGAAATGTCCCTGGTCCAGCTGGCTCTGCGCCTCTCGTTCCAGCTGGAGCAGTCGCTCCCGGCTGAAGTCATCGCGCGAATTCACCACCATGAATCCCAGCAGGATCAGCGTAAAAAACGCCGGCAGTCCCAGCAGCCCGTCCACCGGCCTGCGTTCTTCCAGCATCGACCTGAGCCTGAATCGTGTTTCTTCAATGAAATGATCGATCATTCGCTTTCCTTTCCTGCATGGGGGCTGTGGTTCACAAGAGATTTAGCCAGGCAGTTGCGCGCCTCGGCTAGAAGGTCCGTCACGGCGCTCCGGGCGCTTGAGTCATTGTCCGGTTCCACCGCCATGATCTGCAGCACGTAAGTGTTCAGGACCGGTGTGGGGTTGGACCAGCGCGAAATCAGCCGTTCCGTCATGCGGTCCAGCGTCTTTTCGCTCGCGAAAGTCTGCGCGCTCCCGTTTTCATCCAGCACACTCAGCCACAGGTGGGCGCGCGCCAGTTCCGTGGGCTGGTTCATTTCCAGAAAGCGCACCGTGTTTTGCGTGTCGCCCGGCAGCGATCCGTCCACCTGGTTTTGAAACTGCCAGCCCTGGCCGAGGTAGCACAGCCGCGTGTCGTGAAAGCCCCGGAAGGGAAAATTCACCGCCACGAAGGCCTCCAGGCCCCCTTTGCGGTAGAGCCACACCTGGTTGCGCACACCCAGATTGCCGATCATCGAATTCTCCACAGGCTGGTCACCTGCGCGTACCCACCCGGCCAGTTCTCCTGGCATGCTGAATCCATCGTTTTCGGTGAGCACCTTCGCCGCGCCAGATTCCGTCGATGGGCGGGTAAGAGCCAGCACTTCAGGTCCAAGAAGCAGCACCATGCCGACGAACGCCGCGCCCAAGCTCAGTCCGCCCAGCATCCCCGGCGCAGCCTCCGCATTTTTCGGCGTGCCATAAGGATCAGCGCGTTCTTGGCGCCGGGTGCTGTTCAGGGCAAAGTGCCAGCCGTGATCCGCGCTCCACACCAGCAGCAGGTCCAGCAGGAAGAACACCACCCCCAGCGCCTCATGGGCCGCTCCGTGGTCAAGCTCAAGCCTCCAGTAGTGCAGGCCGCCGATCACCAGGCAGATTCGCAGCACATTCGAGGCCACCGAAATCAGTCCCGCTGTCACCAGCAGCACCAGCGCATGGATCCATGACCGGTTGTTCAGGCAGCTGATGATCAGCGCCACACAAATGGCCACCATCATCGTGTTCGTTCCGCTGCACGCATCATCCACAAAAAAGCGTTTCTCCGGTGTCGCGACGATCGTGCCCTGCACCACGTGCAGCACCTGCATCGCATCCAGCCATCCCTGGCTGAGGCGGGCCGCCATTCCGGCCAGCATCTGGTGCACCTGCTGGTCCAGCATCATCGGCGGCGGAATGAAAAACAAAGAAAGGGCGGGAAGAGACCATGCAGGAGCTTCATGCTCGGTCGGTTTTCCCTTCGCAGCAGCCAGCGCTGCAGAGCTCATCACACACGCCAGACCCGCCATGAAGGGGGAGACCAGCAAAAAGGCTGCGAGCGCCAGCAGCAGATGGCATGTGACCAGCCATTTAAAGGCAGTCGGATGTTGTGGAAACGAGACGGCACGGAACATGCCGTCTCGTTTCGCCAGCCAGAACCACGCAAGAAGAGGAAGCGGGAAGAAGTGACTGGCTGGGTGTCGAATCCAGATCTCTTGAAGGGCAAAAATAAGACAGACAACGGATGAGGCTGGCAGCAGCCACAGCGATCTGCTTCTTGCTGGGTTCCGGGAGTTCAAGAGAGCGGAAGGTGAAGGGTTGATGGATCAGGCCACGGCAGCGGCGGCCAGGTTTTTGGTGCGGCGCTTGAAGGCAAATCCCGCCATGCCCAGAATGCCACCGAAGCCCAGCAGGAGCGAAGGAGGCTCTGGAACCGGCGCAATGGGAGCCGCGGTGTAATTATAAGTCACGACCAGGTTGCCCGTCGTGCTGCCGGTGATGCTCGTCAGCCAGGAAGTCGTGCTGCCGGAGCCAGATGCGGTCGGCGTCGCACCAAACGTGTTGGTCAGATACAGCGGCACCGTCCCGGTTCCCTGGTAGTCGGTGAAGTTCGCATCGGAGGAGGTGTAGCTGTCAGTCTGGGTGAACCCGCTGAAGGCCACACTGCCGTAGTTGTAGGTTTCGCCGGGGGCCAGAGTCACCGTGCCTCCCGCTGGAGTGATCGATTTGGATTTCGCCACCTCAGCCACCAGATCCCCAGCGGTTCCGAGAGAAGGCACGTAGCCTTCGACGGTGTTGGTGAAGGAGATTCTGCTGATGGTGACGCTGCCTGCATTCTCGTTTTTGATGGAGGCCGAGCTGATGCTCGAGTTCACCGTCCAGTCCAAGGTGACGCCGGTCAGCGTTCCCAGAGCCGTGTTGAACTGGTTGAAGTAAAATTGGCTGCCACCGGTGATGGTGCCAAAATCAATGGTTTGTGTGATGACATCAGCTTTGCAGGTGATGGCTGTTGCGAATACAAGCGTGAGTAGAGACGGGATTATTTTCATAACAACCATACAGTCGGCAAAAAGAAGAAAGACTCAAATGCCGAATGGTAAGTGTAGCCTTATAAGACGAATACTCACCTTTCGAGGCTTGCACCGCCTCGATTGAAGCCCTGCATCCCGTCCCCCAAAAAAGCCGTTTTCCCCAGAGAACTGGTCATTTCATGCATGCCGGTTAATGTCAAAAACCAAGCACCTTTATTGCGAGGCCCAAACTCAGCGAAGTCTCAACCAAACCGGCCCCCAATCTTAGCCTTATTGTAAAAGATATAGTATTATAACTCCTGAGCTCTTTAACGAAAAAAGGCGATTTCTTTAATTGCTTGCTGCTCGCATCACCCATGTTCATTTCTGACTCGATCTCCTCGGGGAAGAGGCTTGCAACCGAACCTTTTCAGAGCGCGGAATTTGATGCTGCTGCACGTCGCCCACGCCAGGCGCGAGCTCCTGCCATTGCGTGCCGCCAGAACTGATCTGGACATGGCACCTCACCTAACCGACTCCCCAACTGCCCCATCACGCCGCGCAGCCCCAAGACTGGTAGGTAAGCGTTGTGCGCGTCCCGCTTTCCGGGTCTGCCACACCCGCAGGCCATCCAAAAAGGGTGCGCAGTCCTGCAGCCTCCTGTGGCACGACGCCCGTACGACTCAACAAGCCGCCGCAGGACGTGGATCGCCGCTTGCCCTGCAAAACCACCCCCCGAGCCGGTGCCGGAACGAAGCATTCCAGAGACCCTTGCAGCGCCCCACCCAGAAGCCCGTCGGGCATTTGCACTCTCGAATCGCTACGGCGTGCAGGACCGCACACCTCAGATCCAGATCCGTACAGCTTCCAATATGTTGGACACCCCCAGCTTGCCCAGAGCATTGCGTTTGTGGCTTGAAATCGTCTTCATGCTCAGCCCCAGGCGGCTCGCCACCTGGCTGGGGCGCAATCCGGACACCAGCAGATCGAGCACCTCTTCTTCTCTCATCGAGAGCGCGTAATGGGATGCTTCATCTTCCTCAAGACTGGCGGCGGTGGGAGTGATGGATCTGGACAAAACGGACGCCAGTTCGCTCGACATGTAAGGCACTCCCTCCAAGGCTGCTTGCAGGGCGCGCTTCAGTTCTTCCACCGACTCATTGCAGCCCAGGCACACGCTGGCTCCCGCTTGCATCGCCGTTCGCGTCGTGACCGGCGCTGGCGGGCCGCAGATGATCATGAGGTGCTTTCCTCCCGTCAGCGCGATCACCGCCTTCAAGGCATCGATTCCGTGATCCATGTCACGCGGATGGAACTCCATCATCAGCACGCTCACCAGCCCCTGGTTGGCGGCCTGTCTGACTTCCTCCACATTGGAAGCTTCAGTCGTTCTGCATTCGGGCATAATCTTCTTGAGCAATAATTTCCAGCTCGAACGAGTGAACTCGCTCGGGTGAAACAGCACACAGTTAGGCATGTTCATGTCGGTAAGGGGCAGGGGCCTCCGTCTAGGCGCTCATTGCGGTCTCCACAGCGGCGGTGTCACCCAGAGCTGGCAGCACGCAGTGCGGAGTCAGGGATTTCATCGCAAGACAGGATGTTGGAAAAGGGCTGGAATGCTGCGGATGGTTGGCGGGCGCTGTTGACCAGCTAGGGGAATGCAACGGCAAAGGGCTGGAGCTGGCTGGCATGAGTGCAGAAATGCGTTTTTATCTCGGCCCCAAATTCTGGAAGGTGGGACGTTCGAAACTTGGAAGGTGGATTGCCGTAGAATATCGCCTTCACGATTGCCGGTCATTAAACCCCTTTCTTGGAATTGCCTAAGCGGAGGCTTAATAAGCTGTGAACCAATCAACCACCTCACCATGCCCCCTGAATATTTGTGAAGTTGGAGTGATTGGAGTAATTCGCTCCTCGCACAGGGAATTCTAAATCCCTATCGGGTAATCCCTCATCCAGCGGCCCTTTTGGCTTAAAATTCCACTTAGAATGGGCTGTGAGCGCCTCTAAATAAATAAAACTTAATTTAGCGGCAATATAAGACAGACCATACAAATATACCAGCCATAGCAGTCAGATCGATTGCGTTAGTCCACAAATCATAGAGCCCCAAAGCTTCAATTCACTCAAACAAAATGACTCCATCTACTAAAAAAATCATGCTCGTCGATGATCACGCCATGTTTGCAGAGACGCTGGGTCAGTACCTACGGCTCATGTTTAAAGACTTTGAAATTATAGTGGTTACCAGCGCTGAAAAAGCCCGTGAACAGTCCTCCAGACATACCTTCGACGTTGTCCTCATTGATCTTGAGATGGCCGACTGTTCCGGCCTCACGCTGCTTGCAGATTTCGCCGCTGCCATGCCCTCCCCAGCCTGCATCGTCGTCAGCATGCACATTCAAGCCCTCTGGATTGAACGGGCTTTGAAGGCGGGTGCCTGCGGGTATGTGGCCAAGGATTCTCCTCCCGGAGAGATCGTCACCGCCATCAACTACGCTCTCCGTGGAAAAAAATACCTTTCACGCAGTGTCGCGCAGTCCTTCGCTGAAAACGCGGTGAGACTCCCGGCAGGCGGCAAAGAACTTCACAAGGTGCTCAGCAGCCGTGAGTTCGAAATTTTCCTCCAGCTCGCCCATGGGAAGAGCCTCAAAGCCATCTCTCTGGATCTCAGCCTTTCCGCAAAGACCGTCTCGGTGCACAAACACAACATCTGGAAGAAAACCGGCATCGATTCAGGCGCAAAAATCGCCCGCTACTGCGTCGAGCACGGACTCCTCGCCGGCGGCAACCAGTCTTTCCAAGCCGCATAACTCAGCGCCGGAAACGATGCGCCGCCCCACAAGGAGCGGCACTGGCCAGGTGCCGGGATTGGAAAAGCCCCCCACTTCCAGACCCCCGCCGCGCAGTCTATAACACCACGATTCCTTGAAAAAACGGCCCTCTCGCTGAGCTGACCCAACCCAGCCATCGAGTTGTCCGCAAAGCTCCTTTCTTATCCCGGTGGCAGGTGGCCAAAGCCATGCACAATCTGCCATCGCCCCGCCAGGCAGCGGATGCTGTCAAAAAGGCGGGAAACACCGGGGGCATCAGCCTTCCGTGTGATGAGGATTCCACAGCCGCGCCCGGCACAATCCCCCGCCACGCTCCCCGTGTCCCACCGGGCTGGTAGGGAACCGCTGCGCGGTCCGTAGTTTCGGGTCTGCAGCGTCGCAGGCTCCTCCAAAGGCCCGCCGTCCATTTCCTGCCGAAAGGCACGCGCAAGAGGCGCCTCTTCAGTCAAACCGGCCGCTTCCAGCACGGTCCGGGCCCGCCATCGCAGCAGACGCGCCCGCCTCAAGACCCGCTTCCGTCTGAGATGGTAGGACATGGTATGAGAAATGTCAGCCGTTCGCATCAAGGCCGCTCCGAACGATCGCCCCGATTAGGACAGGACTCCCAGAATGACCAAATTCACAGCATCCTCTAAATGGCCGTGATTTTGGCTTCCAACCGCAGAGATTGAACGATCGCAGGGAGCAGAAGCTTGAAATGAGAAGACAGACCTCTGCGTCCGTCCATCCTCTGCGGTTAACTTTATCTGGGTTCCTCGTTCACTCTCATTCCTGCGCGCTCTCTTTCGGATGCGGTCAAACGGATGGGGGTGGCCATTGATACCATCCGACGTTGAAATGAGGTTTCCCCAAGCTCTCCAAGAGGTGTCTCCGAAGGAGCGCCGAGCGGGACAGGACTCCCTGGATGACCAAATTCACGGGATTCACTGCCGGGAAATCCTGCGTGCATCCTGTTCTCTTGTGAATCCTGTCTCCTTGCCCCGCTATGAATTGGATTTTCCATTTCTCCAGCGCACCCCGTCCTCAACGACAGCCATTGATCCAGCCGTCCCGCTTCAACACCGCAGCATCCGTCCTCCAAAGCCCGCCCGCACACCCACAAAAAAGCCGTGTGGCCTTGCCAAAGGCGCACACGGCTTGCAATGAAATGATCTCCTCTTCGTGACGTGCGCCGGATTTCTCCAGCCGCATGGCCTTCTTTCAGCCCATTCTGGTGGGTGGGTTCAATCCGCGGGTGCTGGGTCGCAGGGGCGCGGACTCCTCACCCTCACCCGCCTTGTAATAGGACCGGTGGTAGTAATAGTCGTAGCTGCGTGTGCGCTGGGCCAGCCGGTTCAGCACCAGGCCCGACAGCGGAATGCCCGTCTGCTGCAGCTTGCGAATCGCTTCCTGGATGATGTCGGAAGGCGTCCGGTTGCACCGCACAACCAGGAAGGTGCTGTCGGCCAGACTGCCAAGTTCCAGCGTGTCGTTCACTGGAATCAGCGGCGCTGTGTCGATGACGATGCGGTCAAAACCTGCCGCAAACGCCATTTCTTTGAGCCGCTCCACACCGCAGGTGGACAGCAGTTCAGCAGGATTTGCGACCCGCTTTCCGGCTGGCATGATGGCAAGATGGGCGATCCCGCCGCTCAGGCAGACCTCCGCAAAAGAGGCTTCCTCCAGCAGCAGGTCGATCACGCCTTTGCGGCTCGCGGGAATGCCGAACACCTGCGCCAGTTGCGAGCGCCGAAGATCCATGTCGATCAGCAGCGTCCGGTAGCCCTGGCTGGCAAGACTGACCGCAAGATGAGTGGACACAAACGTCTTTCCTTCGTCGGGAACGGCGCTGACCACCATGTGGCAGGTCTGCGGGCTTTTCGCCATCCGCGCGATGATGGCGCGAAACTCACGGAAGCTCTCTGCGACCGCCTTGTGCGCGATCAGCGCAGGGGTCAGGCCCTGGGAGTAGTCATGCTCCTTCGAACGCTGATCCTTGCTGTCAGGATGGTGCGGAAGATTCGCGATCATGCCGAGAACCGGCACACGCAGCTTCTGCCGTGCATCTTCAACCGATCGGATGGAGCGGTCCTGCATCACGATGAGACCAATGATGGCCAGGCCCAGCATGAACCCTCCGGCCGTTGAGCTGCCCACCACTTTCTTCGCGTTTGGAGAAACCGGTTCTCCCGGCACCATGGCCAGCTGATGCACCCAGATCGGCGGCGTCTCCATTCCTTTGGAAACATCCACCTGCTTGATGCGTGTCAGCACCGATTCATACACCGCCTGGTCGGACTCCATCTCACGTTTCAGCACGTTGTACTGCACCGCCAGCTGCTCCAGATCGAGCGCTTCAGACTCCTGCTTTTTGAGCTGCTCCTGCAGCCGGCGCTCCAGCTCACGGGCATGAACGCAGCTCGACTCCAGCAGATGCACGGCGTCGGCAAGGATCCTCGTGAGCTGCTGTTCCTGATTGGTGATCACCGACTGCACCGCCTCATATTTGGGATGCTTGGGCTTGTATCGTTCCGAAAGCAGGGCCAGGGCTGATTTCTGATTGCTGAGCTGCGTGAGAATGCCCGCGACCTTGGGATGGCTGGCGATGGTGGGCAGGTTCAGCAGTTCGTCCCGGGGAAGCTTCTCTTCCTTGCAGGCTTGCAGTTGCGTTTCCAGGGTCAGGCGCTCCTTGGACTGCTGATTCAGCTCGGAACCAAGTTCCTTCAGTTTGGTCAGCACAAGGTCCTTCCGTTCATCAAGCGAGATCGCCTGGTTGGTGCGCTTGTAATCGTGCATCGCGATCTCTGACTTCTTCAGTTTGTCCTGCAGGCGCTGCCCCTCTGCCACAAGCGCCTGGATCGCTCCCTGCATCGTCTTGCTTTTTTGACTTTCCAATTCCGCCACCAGGCTGAGCACTGCCTGATTGGACAGCGACGCCACCTGCTCCGGATCGGCTCCTGTGACATTGAAATCGATCAGCCGGGTGTCTTTGCGCAGGCTGATGCGGATCATCGTGCTCACGATGGAAACCGCATTTTCATGCGCCTCCTTGGAGTTTTGGGGATGACCTCCTGAAAAACCGGCCAGCCGGGTCAGCTTCAGTTCAGACACCACGCGCCCGATGACTTCGCGGCTTTTGGCGGCCTGGATCAGCGTGTTGACGGATTTTTCATCTCCAAGCCCGGGAGTGCTCATGCTGTTCAATCCCAGCAGGGAATTCTGCTCGGAGCCAAACTGGGCGACGCTCACGGCTTCATACACCGGCTTTTGGCGTTTGAAGTACGCGTAGCCCAGAATCAGCCCAAATAGGGCCAGGGTGATTGGAATCCAGCTGTGACGACGGACTCCGTCCATCAGCTGCGCTGGATTCATGAACGACGTTGCTGCCTCAGCGTCTGGTCCCAGACGTTGCGGCATCACAAGGGGTGATTGGTGCAGGGATAGGGGGGCTGTTTGCATAAGATTAAAAGAAGCTTTCGGGCACGGTGATGACGTCATCCTCACGGACATAAAACATCATGGTTTGACTTCCGGAGGCCATGCTCTGGACGTCCACTTTGAAAATTCTCTCCTGGCCGTTCACCACGCGCTTCACGAGCACCTTCTTGAGATTTGCGATGCGCGTCGGACCGCCGGCCAGTCCCAGCACCTGCAGAATGGTGAGGTCTTTTTCCGCCTGCAGATCGTGTGATCCCGGCCGCTGCACCTGGCCGAGAATCGTGATCCGCTGCACCGAAAACTGGGAGACAAACAGATTCACTTCAGGATGCACCAGATAGTCCTTTCGGTACTCCTCCTCGATCAGTCTCGCCGCCGCCGTCTGGCTCAGGCCTTTGATCTTGACCGCGCCGATCAACGGACACTGGATGGTGCCGTCGTTGCGCACACGTCCGCCGGCCGCCAGCTCGGGCTCGTCAAACACCGACACTTGAACCATGTCCCCTTCGCGGATCTGGTAGTCGGCCGGTGCTCCGCCTTTTTCCGTGGATTGGGTGGTCGGGGCGCTGGAAGGAAACGCCGCAGGTTGCTGCGCGTTCAGCACCGGGCCTGCGCCCGCGAAGAACAGCGCCACGCAGATGCCACGCAGGCGGCCACGGCCGGACATGAATGAGGAATGCTTGTGTGTGATCATAAGATGAGGTGCTTGTTCCTACCATGAACCTGTGATTCCGGCGCCCACGAGGTCCCGTGTGAACGGCTGGGAGCCCACGCCGGTGGAGTCGTTGGTGGTGTGCTGGTAGAAAATCTCCAGTGAGAGATGCCGCTGCAGCGCATACTTCAGCCAGGGCCGTGCGAATCGGACGTTGTCTTTGCGCGTCCCTGATACTCCGGCGAGGTAGGAGTGATAGGCGGAGAAATCATAGCCGAAATCCGCGCCCACGGTGATCTTGGTTCCAAGCTGCTGCTGGATCCCCATCAGCACACCTTCAGACTGAAAGTACTGCCCGCCCAGGGAAGGGGAGTTTTGCGCCCGGGCATACAGGTTCGCATACATCGTCGTCTTGGGGCTGGCCGCATACTTGAACCCAATCGTGCCCAGCGGCAGCGTCGCATCACCCGCGGAAGCCGTATGCAGCATGTGCACACCTGCTGAACCCGAGAGAGAAAGCTTTTTGGATGCCTCATATTCCAGTCGTGCCAGGTAGTCCTGCCCGGACTGTCCGCCGCTCTGATCCACTTCCTGAATCATCTCATTGAACTGCAGGCCCAGGCGGAACCGGGGTGAGAACGAATAGTCCGCAAACACGCCAAACCGGTACGTGGTGGACGAAAGCAACGCATCATAGTGCGTCTGCTGCATCTGCCCGTTGAGGCCCACACGCACCTTCTCAGAAACCTCATACATGACCTGCAGCTGCGGGGAGAACTGAATGCGCGACGCCTGCCCCCCCACATCGAGATCACCGCCGGTCACCTGATGAAAAAGCCCCGAGAGCTTGATCGATGTCTTCTTCATCCGGTAGGCCAGCGACAGCTTCAGGAAATGATTGAGCGAGTTTTGCTGGCTGAACTTGTCGTAGAAATTGAACTGCGCGTTGTAGTCCGCCAGCACCTGCAGCTTCGCCTGCTCGTCTCCATAGGAGTATTGAAAGCCCGGGCTGAAGCTCCACATCATGTCGTGCTGAACGTTCGTGTTTCTCAGAAACACGTTCGAGTCGTAGCGCCATGTTCCTGACGTGAAAACCCGCAGCTTCCAGTTCTTCAGAAGCTTCATCTGGTAGTTCATGAACTCATCCAGAAACACATCCTCGGAGTCGTTCTCATCGAGCGTGTCGAGCACCTTCTCAGAGGCAGGTGAAGCAAGCGACGCCTGGGTGGCGGCGGCTGCGTCACGCAGCGTCTCCTGGCCTTCTGCCTTCACGGCATTCAACACCAGGCTGCACACGACCAGTGCGGCTGAAAGTCGAAGCGATGTTGTTTGGGGGATTTTCATCGGCTGTTTTTAGGGGGTGTCGGCTGAAACGACCGGAAGGGGTTTCTGCGGAGTGGACAGGTCGGGATTCGATGAAGTGTTCGTGGGCTGCGTTCCGGGCGTGCTCGTCGGCGTGGTGCTGATCGTGGTTGTTGTGCCCCCGGATGAAGGCGTCACAAGCTGCTGCTTCGACTGCGCCAGAAGATCGCTCCCCCCGCTCGTGGTGCCGCCCGTGAGATTGGTCACCTTGCCGGTCTGCGTGTCCACCAGGTCAGCCTCGATCTTGCCGCCGCGGTTGAACAGCCAGATCACCGACCCCTGAGGCACCTTGACCTGACCGCCCACGTCGCCACCGCCCGCCGCCGCACCTTTGCCGATGCTCACATGGCTCAGGCCTTCACCCACCGCCACCACCGTCCTGCCTTCATCATGCTGCACCGTCCATGTCGCCGCAGTGATTTGCTTCGTGGTTTTATCCGCTGGTTGAGTCGTGTCGGCCGGCTCGGGCGGTCCGCCCATCTTGTTGACGATCACCCCTTCATCAGTCACCACCGTCACTTTGATGGCCGGCTGGGTTTCTTTCGGAGTACCTTCGGGCCCCTGCGGCGGCTGGTCCATGTGGAACAGAGCCTTTCCTGCGAGGATCGTGCACATCACGCTGCCACCCCCGTCAGATTGCATGTCAGCTCCGTCAAACCGCACCTTTGTGTCCGGATAGACAATCACATGGAGCGTCGGCATCGGCTTCAGCGAAGCTCCCGAATCAGCCCCGCACGTGATGACCGTACCAGACCGCACGCTGTCTCCCTTATGTACCTGCTTTTCACCCAGGCCCACGGTGGACACCATCACCACACCTTTGATCGCCGCAAACCGCGCCGAGACAGGGGTGCCCTGCTGCGCACCCAGCGAGCCCGCCATGAGAAATACCAGCACGCAGTATAAGAAAATAGGATGAAGGCGGCTCGTCAGGTCGCCGCCCGACCTGGGTTTGTCATTTGCCATGAAAACTCGATTGTTTAGAATCATCATGAACTATAAAGCAGAGGATTCTCCATAGAGACGCCTGCGTGGCTTAAATCTGGTTAAGGCTATGCTTATTGACATCGCCAGCTTTGAGAAGGCCCCGGGCCCATAAATCCAAAGTAATAGACTCAGGCTCTTGAAATTACGACATGGCTCCGCCCTCAAACACCCTCTTTCCAGCCTCGGCCACCCAGGTCCTCGAACCTCCGTCCGTTCGCCGGTGCCCTTCGCTCCGTTTAAAATCGCAGCGTCTTTAGCGGCCCCTCATCCCTGGGGATTGACCTCCTTCGAAAGCATGGCTCCGCCATCAGTCACCCATCTGGGTACAGGCACGCCCCTCCCATGGCCGCGCCGCCTTCGCACACACCCCTCGTTCCGCTCAGGCCGGCAGCAGTTGCCGCTTGCTCATCGCCTGGGGCACGTCCGCAAACATCTCCTCCTGCGGCGTGCTCTGCCGCCAGTTCCTGGGGCTTTCAGCCTCCGTATCCACAGCCGTGGACACCGCCGCAAACCTTTCCCATTCGCCTTCGACAAACTGCTGGAATCGATCACGGAAAATCTTCGTGCTAAAGCGCTCCGCATTGCTTCGGCAGGTGCTCGCATCCCATTCGCGTGTTTCAAATTCCTCGATGGCGCCTTGCAAAGACTCAGCGCTCTGTTCGCCAAAGAACAGCCCGGTGCGATTTTCCACCACCGTCTCCAGCGCACCGCCGCGTCCGTAGGCGATCACCGGCGTGCCGCAGGCCTGCGCCTCCAGCAGGATGATGCCAAAGTCCTCTTCGCCGCCGAAGACGAACCCGCGTGCCTGTTCAAGATGCTGCTTCAGCACCGCCTGCGGCTGCCACCCCAGCACCTTCACATTCGGTCCTGCCATGCGCCTCAGCTTCGGCAGTTCCGGCCCGTCGCCGATCACCACCAGCTCACGCTCAGGCATCCCGTTGAAAGCCTCGATGATCAGGTCCATGCGCTTGTAAGGAACCAGCCGCGATGCAGTCACATAATAATTTTTCTTCTCATGGCACGTGTCAAATCGCTCGATGTTCACCGGTGGATAGACCACCGTTGCATCCCTGCGGTACACCTTTTCAATGCGCCGTGCGATGAAGCGCGAGTTCGCCATGAATGCGTCCACGCCCGCAGCCGTGCGGCTGTCCCACATGCGGATGAAATGCAGCATGCTCCGGACGAGCCAGGATAGCGGCCCGCGGTCCATCTTCGATTCCTTCAGGTACTGGTTCTGCAAATCCCACGCATAGCGAATCGGCGAGTGGCAGTAGCACAGGTGAAGCTGGCGTGGCCCCGTGATGATTCCCTTCGCAAACGCATAGCTGCTCGTGATCACCATGTCATACTCGCTGAAGTCAAACTGCTCGATCGCCAGCGGCATCAGCGGAAAGCAATGGCGGTAGTACTTCTTGCCCCCTGGCAGCCTCTGCACAAACGAAGTCTTGACGGGCTTGCCGTTCAAAAACTTCCGGCTCTCATCATCCAGCGCGTCGATCAGGCTGAACACATCCGCTTCCGGATACACCTTCAGCATCTGCTCCAGCACACGCTCGGCTCCTCCATACACAGGGAGCCAGTCGTGGACGATGGCGATGCGGCGTTTCGATGAGGTGTTGTTCATGGCAGTGATCGTTGGGGTAGGGGTTTTTGTGGCGGATTTCATGCCACCTGTTGAAGGGGTTGGTTGGCAGCCGTCTCGGTTTCCTGGGAAACCTCACGGCTCGCCGTCTGACGAATGACGGCTTCGATTTTTTCCTGCACCGCATTCAGCGCGTAGATCTCCTGCGCCGTCTGCTGCGCCCGCTGGGCGATGTCACAGGCCAGGCTCGGCTCGGTCTTCAGCCGCAGCAGCGCCTCGGCAAGTTCGCCTGCGCTACCAGGAGATACCAGCAGGCCCGTCTGCTCATGCTGCACGATCTCCGCCGCACCACCTGCACGCGCCGCGATCACCGGCTTGCACGCCAGCATGCCCTCCACGATCACACGTCCGAAAGGCTCCGGATGCACGGAGGCATGCACCACCGCGTCAGCCAGGTCAAAATACGGCATCGTTTCCTTTTGAAAGCCCGCGAAGTGGACACGGCCTGCCAGCTCCGGCGCCTCCGCCTGCGCATGCAGTCCGCGCGCATACTCACGGTCCTCGTCGGTGAAAAGCGCATCGCCTAGCAGGATCGCATGCGCGGCAGGCACGGCCTTCAGCGCCTCCAGCAGCACATGCTGCCCCTTCCAGTGCGCCAGCCGTCCGGCCATCAAAACCGTCCACGCTTCTGATGGAATGCCCAGGCTCGCACGCAGGCTGTTCACCTGCGTCGCAGCCGTTCTCTCAGCCGGAATGCGAAAGCCGTTGGGAATGACCACGCACAGTTCCGCGCGGCCACCGCAGGCGATGAAGGCATCCTTCGTCGCTTCGGAATTCGCGATCACGCTTTGCGCGCAGAAGTTCGCGCAATGCACCAGCGCCTGCTGGTTCAGCAGGCTGAAATGGCCGTCCGCGATGATGTCGTGAAGATGAAAAATCAACGGCCGTCCTGCCAGGCGCGCCGCAGGCCCGCCGATGATCAAAGCCTTCGCCGTGTTCGCATACACCACGTCAAAGGATCTCGCCGCCTGCACGATGCGCAGCATCAGTTGCAGGATGCCGGGGATGGAGCGCAGCACGCTCTTCAGCCCTGCCTGCTTGTCCACCGTTGAGGCCTCTTCACTCAGCCGCTGCACAGTCGTTTTCACCCCCGCATTTTCCAGCGCCGTGCGAAACTCACCGTCATGAAACAAGATCACCTCGCTGTCGGCCGCGCGTGCGGCGGCGATGTCCAGCAGCATCAGTTCCGCTCCTCCCAGTCGGCCGGTCTGGTCGAGAAACAGCACCTGAGGCTCCTTGCCACCGCTCTTTTTGCCAATGCTGAAAAGCTGCAGCACCATGCCGCAGCCGATCCCGCCCACGCACCCGATCAATCCCGCCCACACATCCGCCATGTCCATCGCCCGTCCGGGGATTGACGACTGCACCAGTTCCAGCAGGATGTTCAGCAGCGTGATGCCTCCTGTCATCATCCACAGGCGGCTGAAGGCTTTCTCCAGCGTGCCAAACGCCAGCCACACCGTCATCCCCAGCATCGCAAAGGCGCCCAGATTGAGCCAGAAATCCATCAGGTCGAAATACTCAGACCAGCGGAAGGGCAGAAAGGTAAAGCGCCGGTTTCCCAGCGTTGGCTTCAGGGCCAGCCACAATCCTGCGGCCAGCAGGACCAGCAGTGCGATGCGTGCGTTTCGTTTCATGGCATTACGATTGCGGGCGCCATCCGGCTTCACGGTACACTTCACACACCTGCTTGGCGATCCGGTCCCACGTGAAGCCCTTCATCACATGCTCACGGCAGGCCTCTCGTGTCGGCAGGCGCAGGCTTCCGTCCAGCCACCGGCACAGTCCGTCGGCAATGTGTTCACGGCTCGTTCCTTTCAAGACAAGGTCTTCACCCAGGCCGTCCACCGTGTCTGGCAGCCCGCCCACGGGCGTCACCAGCACCGGCGTCCCGCATGCAAGCGATTCCAGCGAGATCAATCCAAAGCCCTCCAGCGCGGAACTCGGCACGATCGAAAGATCCGCCGCGGCATACACCGTCGGCAGCGTGGCCTCTGGGATGAAGCCCAGAAACTCCACCTTCTTGGAAAGGCCCGCGCGCAGCACCTGCTGTTCCAGTTCCTCCCGCAGCGGGCCCTGGCCGCCGATCATGAGCTTCACGTCCGGATGATGAACCGTCGCCTCGGCAAAAGCCTCGATCAAAGTTTCCAGCCCCATGCGCCGGGCCAGTCGGCGCACGCAGACGATGATCTTCTGCTTCTGCGGCCACAGCATGCGCTGCCTAGCCTCCACCACATCCATCGGGTGAAACGCATCCGTTTCCACCCCGCCGGGGATCACATGCACACGGTCGGCCGGCACGCCATAGCCTTGGCAGAGCTGGTCACGAAACGCTTTTGAGAGCACGATAAAACGGTCCGCCCGGTGATACACCGCACGCTCCAGCATGCGCTTGCACATCACCGTGTGCCTTTTGCCTCCTTCGCGCTGCGACTCGCTGGCCCATGGCCCATGAAAATGCACCACGTGTCCATCCCAGCGCCGGCCCAGCAGGGCGGGCAGCGCATACAGGGCAAAGTGGGACGCCAGCAGCCTGCCACGTCGTGGCACCACCGCCTCCCGCACCGCTTTCCAGCGCTGCATCAGAGGTTTGTTCGCCGGGCCCAGGCACGCAGCTTTTTCAGAATCGCCAAAGCCATACGCGGTCACCCGCACGCCCTGGCGCACCAGCGCGTTGTTCAGTCCGCTGAAGTAGCGGTCCACCCCGCCTGCGGAGGCTTTCAAATTCATGCCGAGTTGTGCAATCATGATCGTTGGGCGACTTCGCCGGTTTTGCGTGCCGGATTGCCGGCCCAGATTTCAAATGGAGGGATGTCCTTCGTCAGCACCGAGCCGGCGCCGAGAAAAGAGTTTCGTCCGATGGTCAGAGAGGTGTTGGATCGCGCCACCACGATGCTGTGCGCGCCGATCGTCACCTCATCCGCCAGCGTGATGAAATGCGGGGAGCCGATCCACGTTTCCGCCGCCAGTGTCACATGATGGTAGATGCGGCAGCGTTTGCCGATGCGCACCTGCGGGTGAATCACGACACCCGTCGCGTAGTGCTCCAGGACAATGCCCTCGCCCACCTCCGCCTCGGAGGGTAGCAGGCATTTGTGCAGGATGTAGTTCAGGGCTTTCACCAGGCGTGCAAGGCGTTTCCAGCCGCGATGCTGAAGCGTGCGGCTCCAGTTCCAGAGAGCTTCAGGACTGTGCAAAACTAGGATCGGAGTTGAAGGATGTTTGCTTTTCCGCACGCCCCGCCTGCGGGTTCCTGGCGGCGGCCGTGAATGCTTCGATCATCTTCTGCGCCACCGCAGGGATCGAAATGTCGCGCTCCACCCAGTGGCGGCCGTTCTCCGCCAGCTGGCGTCGCAGCTTCGGTCCGCTGATCAGCTGGCGCAGCAGCACCGCCATCGCCGCAGGATCTCGCTGCGTGAAAATGAGGCCGCCTTCACTCTGGCGGATGAGGTGCGGGATCTCGCCCGAGTCGGAGCCGATCACCGCCGCCCCGCAGGCCATCGCTTCGGGAATCACCCGGCCAAACTGCTCTTCCCAGTTCGCCTGCGTTTCGGAAGGCAGCACCAGCATGTCCATGGAGGCCAGCCAGCGCGGCGTTTCATCATGCGGCACATAGCCGGCGAAAAAGATTCGGTCACGCACTCCCTCGTCCGTCAGCAGTTTTTCAAACTCCGCCTGAAACTCTCCCGTCCCCACCAGCACCATGCGCCAGTCCAGGTCACGAATTCGGCCCAGCGCTCCCGCCAGCGTGCGCAGGCCCTTGGGCTCGATCAGGCGGCCCACATACCCGATCACCGCAGACTGCGTTTGAGGAAAGCGGTCAGGCGGCGTGGCCTTCAGCCGCGGGTGGTAGCGCTCTGGATCCAGCGGCAGCGCGCACACTGTCTGCCTTCCACGGTAGCCCTTGGCCTGCAGCACCTCCGCCACCCGGTCGGTGATCGGCAGCGCAAAGCTCGCTGAGCGGTACACCATCTTCTCCAGCCATGAGAACGGCGCCGGATACTTCTTGTTGATGTTCTGGCATGAGTAAAAGCCAAACGGCACGCGGATGGATCGATTGTTTGCGTGGCAGACCTGCGCGGTCGCCAGCGCATACGGCTCATGGTTCATGTAGATGACGTCCGGCTTCAGCTCGCGCAGAAAGCGCTGCCACCGCATGCGGTACACGTGAAAGATGATGCTGCCGTTTTTCCACACCGCGCAGCGGATCACCGAGTCTTCCAGCCCCTTGCAGGGTTCCTGCCGCAGGGCGTTGCCAAATTCGTCCTGCCAGCGGTCCGGCACCACCAGCGTGATCTTCCAGCCCGTCTCGCGTTGCACACGGGCATACACCTCCTGGTTCAGGGCCGTCGCGGAGGAATGACTGACAATGAGAATATGCATGGCTTTGGAATCAGTTGGAGCTGTTGAGATGCGCGAGGTAGGCGTCTTCCGTCATCTGCGCGATGCGGTCCCAGGTGTAGTTCATCTCCACGCGCTCGCGTGCATTGGCCCCCATCACCTTGAGATGATGAGGCTGGCTGCAGAGTCGGCGCAGCACCGTGGCCACCTGCTCGGCGTCATGCTCGATGAAGTCGCCGTTTTCCCCGGGGGAGATGAAGTCCTCCGTGCCATTGATCCGCGAGGCCACCACCGGCAGCCCGCACGCCGCAGCCTCGATGGTTGCCAGGCTGAAGGCCTCATACCAGCTCGGAAACAGGAAGAAGTCCGCCGCGCCAAGAGCTGCCGGCATGTCCTTGCGGAAGCCGCCAAACACAATGTGGTCCGCCGCGCCCGTCTCACGCGCCATCTGCGTGAAGCGCGCACGGTCCGGATCGTCACCGGCCACGAACAGCGTCAGCGGCACATCCTTCAGATGCGCCATCGCCTTGATCGCAAAATCCAGTCCTTTGCGCGCCCATTCACCGCCTGCAAAGATCGCCATGATGCGGTCCTGCGGCACGTTGTGCGTGGCCCGCCAGGCATTGCGCGCCTCGCTGCTGAGCGGTTTGAAGCGCACCGTGTCCGCCGCGTTCGGCACGATCCGTACCTGCGCCGGCCCGATGTTGTAGTGCTTGGTCAGTTCAGCCGCCACTCCCCGCGAAACCGGCAGAAACATCGGCGCCTGGTGCCCCGCACGGTGCTGATACAGCCGCTTCTCCGCCGCACAGGTCGCGTTCAGATACATCCAGCGGGTCAGCCGCCGCGCGGGGGACACTTTCTCTGAACGCCCCAGCCGGTCGAGGATCTGCTTCTTCGCGGGCTGGATGTTTTGAATCGTCACCACATTGCCCCGCTGCGTGTTGCAGCCGATCGTGTGCACGATTTCAAACTGTCCCGGACGCACCCGCCGGTTCACTTCAAAGTAATAGCTTCCAAAGTCGATCACCTCCGCCCAGTTCACCCCCGGCACTCGATGCCAGGCGATGTTGGAAAGGTCCAGATCTTCTGCCTTGCGTGCATAAAGATGCACCTCGTGTTTTTTCGCGAGTCGTTCGGCGACTTCATTGACCGCGCGCGCGCTGCCGTCGCGACGGTTGCAGTTGATCATGGCGTAGGCAATCTTCATAGAATTCGGAAGTGAGGATTTGAGGAGTGAAAATCATGCCCGGGGGCAGGGGCGGGCCCGGATGCCAGCGGCGCGGGCATCTCCCACGGCTGCGCAGATTCGGGGAATCCGGCCTCGTGAGGTTCCGGCACCCAGTACTGCGGGGTCTCCACCGGAATGGTCATGCGGTTTAGCGAGAGCCCCAGAAAGACCCAGAACAGCGAGAAGCCGCCAAACACATTGCCCACCGCCAGGAAGACCATGCAGCCCACCAGCACCACCCGGCCCGTGAAAAGAAACGGATCCCTGCCTCCCATGCGAATGCGGCGGCTCAGCTCACCCCAGATCTGCGCCATCGCGGCAAAGAAGGCCATCCCGCCGATCCAGCCAAACTGGCTGAAGACCTCCACATACCCGCTGTCGCAAAATCCTTCCTGCACGCTGCCCGCGCCGCCGATGCGTCCCGCGCCAAAGCCGGAACTCCCCAGTCCCAGCCCCAGCGGATGCTGCAGCACCCACGGTATTCCCGTGGTGAAGATGGCCAGGCGGCCTTTGAAGGACCCGTCATTCTGCATGTCCTTCATCGTGTCGTAGCGTTTGGTGATGCGCTCTGACCCCGGCATGTACTGCAGGCCCACGCTGGCCCCCGCGCCCAGCAGCACCGCCAGGACAATCACCCGGCCGATCCCGCGTCCCTTGGAAAGTGCGGGCTGCAGCATCGCCACCAGACCCACGATGATGAACATGCTGCGCGTCAGCGTCAGCACCACCACGGAGAGCAGCAGCATGACCGTCAGCCACCCGCCAAGAATGCGCCACCGCGGGTGCAGAATCATCGGGATGGCCGCCCAGGCCAGGTAGCTCGCGCAGGGGCCCCGCTCATGCATGGTTGAGAAGACGGACATTTCCGTGGGCCTCAGCTGGCCCAGATATCCCACAAACTTCACCTCCGTGACCCAGAACGCATCCCACACCGGAATCGTGTAGTATTGATACCAGCCGTACGCTGCCACAATGAGCGCGGAATAGCCGCAGGATCTCATCCAGCGGTCCGCCGTTCGTGTGTTGATCGGCGCGGTGGCGGCGTAGAGAAACGCGCCAAATCCGGCCATCCATTCGCCCAGCGAGTAGAAGGCGCCAAACCCCGCGTTCACAAAGCCGATCACCAGCCCGTGGCCCAGCGCCAGCATGATGAGGGTGGCCAGATTCCGGCTGTTCGCATTGAGCTGGTTGAACCGCCCCATCGCGGGAACAAGAAGGATCGCGCTGACGATCAGCGGCGTGAGGCTGATCGTGGACAGCGGGTTAAATGCTCCGTTGATGTAGAAATCCACCAGGCGGCGGATGCCGCGGTTCAGCGCCACCACAAAGAACACGTAGTCCAGCAGGTAGCTGGAACGCTGGATGGCCAGCACGAAGGCTGGCAGCACCATTAGAAGCGCAATGAAATACTCCATGCTATTGCAGCAGCGGTTCTGCGGCGGGGCACACGGGCTCGCTGGCGGGTTTCGTGGACACAGGGGCTGTCACGGGATTCCGTCCGGTCCAGGCCATCACCGGCCCAAACCATGACGCTGGCAGATACTCGAAACGTTCAATGTCACGGCTCCCAAATTCCTTGGCCGGATTTCCACCCACGACGCTGAACGGGCGCACATCCTTGACCACCACCGCGCCCGCTGCCACCACCGCCCCTCGGCCGATGGTCACGCCTTTCAGCACCATCGCATCCGTCGCCACCCACGCGTAGTCTTCCACCACGATGGGCGCAAAGACGTGCTCATAGGTGGGGGAGTTGATGTCGTGCGAGCCCGTGATGAGGCGCACCCCGTCATTGATCACCACACAGTTCCCGATCTTGATTCCCGCGTGCGCCTGCATGCGGGTGATGCCGATGCTGCACCCTTCGCCGATGCTCAGGTTGGAGGCCTCTCCATGCAGCGTCAGGTTTGAAATCACCGTCGAAGGGGCGATCCGCGCACCCTTCAGCTTCCAACGCAGGGCCTGCCAGCTGTAGCCCAGCAGGCTCGGAAGCGTCCACACGCGCTTCAACCAGGTCTTCACCCAGGCCGCGCTGAAAAGGCGGGGCTTGAGCCGGTTTTGGAAAAGATGGGCGATCATGGGGAGGCGAAGAAAATCAGACTTCTGTCAGGCACCCGGCCCCAGCCCGGTTATCGGGCCGGCGCGGCTGCCTGCTCAGACATTAACCTCTCCCTTGTCTGGCTGCGGCTAAGGCATGCCTTAAAGGCGCCTAGGCGTCCGGTAAGGGTCGCCGCAAATCGCTGCAGCGGTTTCGAACTCGGCCGCAGCACAAAATCCACCGCACGCGCCAGCCCCGGGCACACATGGCTGCCGATCAGTGCCTGCCACAAAGGGATCGTCCATCGCACCAGACCGGTGCCGTGTTTCAGCGCCACAAACGTTTCGTTGTAGGCGATGTCGCTGGTGCCTTCAAAGTTGAAAATGCCGCGATGCACCGTGTCCCCATCATGACGCGGCGCAACGTTGTGGATGATCTCCACGGTGGGGTCAAAGATCATCTTCAGGTCTTGCGCTTTCGCCTGCAGGCCCAGCGCCAGTTCCCAGTTCACCTGCGCGCCCTTGCCGCGCAGCCCGCTCTCAAAGCCGCAGGCACGCAGGAAGTCCCCTTGAAACAGGCAGTTGGACCCGCGCAGCACCTGCACCTCACGTGCCGTGCCTCCGCCTCGGTGGTGTCCTCCTGTGACACGGCCGAACCAGTGCACATTGCCCACGTCTTCCACCAGCGGCTCGGTTCGGCGCATCTCGGGGTAGTCCATCAGCATGTCACGTGCTCCTGCCGCCACCACATCCGCACGGGACTTCACATGCGCCAGCAGCGTGCTCATCCAGTGCGCGGGTATCTCCACGTCATCGTCCAGCAGCACAATCCATTCGGCATGGCATTCTTTGAGACACGAGTTCATCGAGCCCACCACCCCCACGCCTCGTGCTTCCACGGCCCGCACGGGCAGCACGGCTTCGTATTCATGAATCACCGTGCGCGTCACCTCATCATCAGCGCGCACGCCTACCACGATCTGGTCTGGCTGCTTCTGCTGCAGTTTCAGCGCTTCAAGACAGCGGCGCAGATGGTCGGGTCGCTTCAGCGTTGGGATGATGACGTCAACTTTTTCCATGGAAATCAGGTGGGTGAGAGGGTCTTGAATGAGGAGCTCAGCGCGTTTTCGAGAATGCGGGTGATCTGGCGGGTCACCCGGCTCAGATCAAAATGCCGTTCGGCCACGCTGCGGGATTTCACCGGCGCTTCCGGCAGATGCTGGCCCAGACGCATCAGCGCGCTCGCAAACGTTTCCGGCCGGTCATCGGTCAGGTGGATGTCACGGTCGCAGAGGTAATCCGCGTTGCCATTGGTGTGGCCCACGATCACGGGCAGTCCGCAGGCCTGTGCCTCGGCCACTGATGAGCCAAAGTTTTCTTCATCGCTTGGCTGCGCCAGAACGTCATGCTGGCGCAGCAGCGCCGGCACCTCCGTGCGTGGCATGGATTTGATCCAGCTCAGACGGTCGGGGAAGGGGAACGATTCGATCAGCTTCTCATAACCCGGCACGAACCCCGTGCCGCCCACGATGGTGGCGCGCACATGCAGCCCCTGGCGGATGGCCAGCTCCAGTCCGCGCAGGAAAAGGTCCAGCCGCTTGCGGGGGATGATGCGTCCCAGCCACAGCACGCGCAGCTCCGTTTTCGTTCCGGCTTCCTTCTCTTCCGGATGGAACATGTTTAAATCAATGGGATACGGCAGCGTGTCCACCCGCTCGTCAGGGATGCCATAGACCTCGGTCAGCGTCTTCTTCGACTGACGGCTGCCCACGATGATGTGATCGGAATGCCGCAATCCAGGCAGACCGATGGATGACAGCCGCAGGCGCGCCAGCATCAGCCATTGCAGGGCCTTGCGCGGGCCCGCGAGTTTCTTGATCTCCGCAAAGCGCGAGACGATGGACCGTGCGTCCGTTCCGGGCGGTCCCTGGGCAAAGCTGATCATCGGCAGGTTCCGCACCCGGCCCGGGGCATAGTCACCCAGCCAGAGGCAGAGGTCATAATGACGTGTGGCATGCTCCTGGCGCATCTTCTTCAGCAGCAGGCGCTCATAGGTGGCGCAGTCCACCCGGCAGGCCATGAAGCCCAGCGCCGGCACCTTCTGCACCCTCGCGCGGAAACGATCAGGACCCACGTTGTCCGTGCACACAAAACGAAAACGCTCATGCTCCCCCACGCAGGGCCGGGGATCGACGAACGAAGGCTTGGAAAAGAAGTCCACCTCATGCCCGTCTTCAAGCAGTGACCGCAGCAGCAGCGCATTGGCCGATGCCACGCTCCCCTCCTGCGCTGAGACATATCCGCTGACGGCGATTTTCATGGCTTGTTTTGGAAAGAGGCGGAGGGAGGCTGTTCCAGCTTCCCCCCCCCGCCTGATTTGAAAGGGGCTCAGGCTCTGCTTATTTGGTGCCGGGCCGGTCAAAATAGATCCAGCGGAAGCATGTGGACGGTCTCTCGGTGTAGCCCGCTTCGGCCATCATTTTACGAATGTCGTCGGCAGCCTTTTCCAGCGTTCTTTCCGAGGTGTTGTGCATTTCGATGGCGAAGGATTTGATGATCCCGCGCTTGAGGCTTTCCTTCGCGCCGGCGATGACCTTCTCATCAAACCCTTCCACATCCACCTTGATGGCGGAGACTTCTTTCAGTCCATTGGACTCGATCAGCCAGTCCAGCGTGACCACGGGCACGCTGCGATGCTCGCGGAAGCGGTCAAGCCGGCTCGGCCGGTTGCAAAGGGAGGACGCCCCGCTGTTCGTGGAAGGCTGGATGACAAACGTTGCGCTGCCGGCAAAATCACCGATGGCGAACGGGGCCAGGGTGCAGTTGCCGCTGCGGTTGAGCTGGATGTTGCGCAGAATCACCGGCCACAGCGCCGAGTTGGGTTCCACGCAGATCACCCGTGCGGCCTTCAGTGTGGTGGCGGCAAACATGGAGAAGTAGCCTTCGTTCGCTCCCACGTCCAGAAAGGTGCCGGTGGAGTCGAGGGTTGACCTGAGCCAGGCTTCGAGTTCCGGCTCATACTTGCCTTGCGACAGGGCGTCAGCCAGCGGGCTGATGGGGTCCAGCCAGAGATTGACGCCATTGTCCTGGATTTGTGTTTCCACGCGGCGGGTGCGCAGCGCCCATTTCACGCATGCGCCAATTTCTTTCGGATGGGTGTTGAGGCACCAACGACGAAGACCGGGTCTGACTGTATTGCTGAGTGTTTTCATATGGATCTGTTAGGTTTGGGTGGGTGGTTGACAGGGGGTGCTGGATCTGATGCCAGCGGTGGGGGATCCGTGCCTTTTTTGCTGAATCCGACACACCGGAATCAGGTGGCGGGCTTGGTTTTCCAGTAAACGTTGTCGTTCTCCGCCGCCCGAAAACGCTGCGTCAGCCGGTGCCAGATTCCAATCCAAAGGCTGTTGTAGCGCATCAGCACACGCAGGCGCTCCCATTTGTTTTCCGTGTACTGGTGCAGCACGTCGACTTTGCCACCATTTGCCTTGAAAGCCTCTCCTGTTGCCATGGAAAACACAGGCTGTCCTTCCGCCTTGTCCCCGAGGCTGCGGCGCAATCCCGTCGGCCTCGCATGAAAAATGCTGCCATCCGTGACACCCAGACGCCGGAACCTTCCCTCAAATGCCTGCTCACGCATGATGATGTTCAACGCCACCTGGTCTCCGTTGAAACTCGGCGCCTCACGTGAAAGCTCCCAGATCCTTGCGCTCAGGTCCGCCATCGCCCCGGCCGTGCCAATGATCACACCGGAGCAATACACCTCCTCATTGAGCATCCTCTCCTCGTAGGCTGGGAAAACCGTTTTGAGAGTGCGGAGGTTCCAGTCGGACTCGCGGTAGCACCAGCCTTCGGAGCTGACCGCCAGTTCCTTGCCTTCCGCTGCATCAAGCAGCTTGCTCATGCCTTCGGGATGCGTTTGGAAAACCACATCACGCACGTCGGTGGTGACCACAAAGGCATCCTGCGGAAGCTCGCGAAGAATGGCTTCGAAATCCTTGAACCTCCCGCGATTGACGGAGATTTCCATCTTGGCGCGGCGCACATCAACGCCTGCATGTTTCATCCTTGTGATGACGTCCGCGCTGATATCCTCGTAAGCCACGAGGATGACGCGGCCTTTGAAGCCTGTGCCGCGCAGGGAACGGATCCAGGGCGCAACGACCGGCCATTCATGGTGGTTGATGGCTCCGAGGACAATGGTTTCGGGGGTGTTCATATCGCTGATTTGGGGTGTGAGATGCAGGGGGGGAGGTCCGCTGCTGCTGGTTTGCGGCTGATGGACTTGAGGCGGAGGAAGAAGACCTCGAACCCATGGTAGGAAATGACAGAGACGATGGTTGTCCACGCGAAGTAGAGGGCGAGGCGCGTGATGCCTCCCGGTTCCTCCATGTGCAGCTTTTCAAACACGATTTTCCAGAAGCTGCCCGCCAGATTGTGATAGAGATAAAATCCGTATGAGATTATCCCGAGGTAGCGCAGAGGGGCGAAGTTCAAGCTGCGCTTCCAGGCAGCCTGATGATCATCACAGGTGGTGAGAAAGACGATCTGGGTGGTGAAGACCAGAAGGAGGATCAACTGGATGGAGATGGCGGCCTCCACGTCCATCAGGCCGTTGTTTCTGGCCAGGCCGGTTGCCACGAACAATGCCAGAAAGGTGAGGGCCAGCTTGTTGCACAGGCTTCTGAGAGACCACAGCCGCTCCCTGACCGCAGGCATGGCGATCAGGCCTCCGCACGCGAAGTAGTCGAAGTAATTCAGTGTGAATGTTTTGATCTGAGTGGCGCCGAAACCACCGAAATAGAATCCAAGGCGGGTGGCCGTTGACAGCACAATGATGGCGGCCAGGGCACGTCCGAGCCATTTTGCCGGAGTGAGCAGGATGATAAACGGCCAAAAGAGATAGAACTGAAATTCAACCGCCAGGGACCAGAAGTGGCTCAGATTTCCTATCCATTCTGCCGTGGCGAAAATGTAGAGGTTGGTCGTGTAGGTGAAGTTCCATCCGGCGGTCTCCCAGGCGATGGGGATGCCAGCCGCCAGCAAGGCGATGTTCAGGGCGTAGTAGGATGGATAGATGCGCACGGCACGCCGCCAGTGAAAGGTCAGCAATGCCGGCCAGAACGGCTTGCCGCGCTGCTTCAGCAGGATGGCCGTGATCAAAAATCCGCTCAGTACAAAGAAGCATCCGACACCGGTGTTGCCGAAAAGCAGCACAAAGCCGACGGAGGAAGGCTGCCAGTGCTGGAAGGCCACGAGGAGCACTGCGATGGCACGCAGGGCGTCGAGACCTGGAATATGGCCTGGGGCGGGGGGGGCTTCCGTTTTCATGCTGCAGGTTTTTGGATGAAGACTTTCTGAATGGGCGTGGGCCGGGTGGCATACTTGACGGGCCACTTCTTTGAGGCCTGCCACTTCAGAACCGTCTTCCAAGGCATGACGCGGCGCTGGTGGCGGATCTCCTCGCGGTCCCGGCTGAGATCGGAACTGGCGCGGCGCTTGAGGTCCCAGTTTTCAGAGTCATAGCCGACGCTTTTGTAGTAGGAGGTGAAGCGTTTGGCGGTTCGTGGAAAGATCAGACTGCGGAGCTGGGGCAGGGGGAAGGGCTCTGTGAGGAGGCTGTTGTAGAGCGTGTTGCGCAGGGTGAGGAAGCATTGACGGGAGCGATCACGGCCACCCTCGCTGGGGAGATGGGCGAAGGATGCCGTGGGAAGCCAGATGACGCGTTCACCGCGGGACCACATGCGACGGCAGAATTCCAGTTCCTCGCCATAGCCGACGATGATCTCGCGGAAGCCGCCCATCGCACGAAAGCTGGAGGAGCGGATCATGGCTGCGTAACCGCCGAAAGAGCAGCAGTCACAAGCATAGGGCAGGTCGGAGGACTGGCCGAAGCCTTCGGGCACGCCGCCATCCTCCGTGCACTGAGGATACGCAATGGCTCCCACTTCAGGATCGTTTTCGAGGATGTCGAGCCCCATGCGGGCGCCTTCGGCATCAAGGACGAGGGCGTCGTCATCAATAAGAAGCACGGCATCCCCGGTGGCATAGAAGCCGAGGCAGTTGCGGGCCTGGATGTAGGACCGCGGAGTTTTCCATTCGATCACCGTGGTATGTGGCAGCATGGTGCTCTTGATGCGCTGGTAGTCCGGGCAGCCGGTTTCGGCTGAACCATTGAAAAGAGCGAGCACTTCCAGATCGAGATCCTGGAAGCGTTCGCAGACCGAGCGGTAGCAGCGTTCAAACTCAGCGGGGCGTCTGGCGGTGATGATGAGGACGGATAGTTTCATAGTTTGTTGTGAGGATGGAAATCAGTGTGCGTGCCCGAATTGCGGACTGAGTGCCCCTGGGCGGAAGGGTTCAGCGGAAGCGATGGCGCAGATTCAAGAACGGCTTTTCGAGGCAGTTGTAAGAGAGCACGGCCACCGCCAGAGAGGGCAGGATCCAAAACGGGTGGGTGATCCACCAGGCGCCGCCCATCCCGTAGGTTTCCGGCTTGGTGCAGAACAACTGCTGCCAGATGTAAATGGAGTAGGAGAGGACGCCCAGTTTGGCGACGGGACCGAAGTTCAAGATGCGGTAGAGCGGCATCTGAGGTGCCACGACGCTCTGCAGCATCAACAGCGCGAAGCCCAAAGACTGCAGGGTGCGACCTGTGCAGACATCGATGGCGGTGCAAATGCCACCGAGCGCGGGGACGGATTGCAACTGCGGATGATGCAGGATGGGCGGGGCGGACAGAAGCAGCAGGCCGAGCGCCGGCATGAGCCATGGATTCCCCGCCACAATGCTGCTGACACGCTGGCGTTCTCGCGCAAGCATCACAGCCATCACGCAGCCGATGGCGAGGGTGTCAGCATTGTTAAAGAATGACCAGTTTCCGAACAGAGCAGTTTGCAGCTTGCCTACCAGTCCGGCGGGCGAGACCGGATGGAAATAAAAGTAAGCGCGGTTGAGCACGGCGAGCACGACCATGCTTGCGAGGAGGATGAAGCACTTCTTCCAACTGGTGTGGGGTTTGAAAAAAACAAAGTATGCGGGCCAGAGGAGGTAGAACTGCTCCTCGACCGAGATCGACCAGAGGTGGTTGCTGGTGTGGTGGTCGTAAAACCAGTTTCGGGTGAAGGTGAGGCTGCCGAACCAGGCGCTCACACTTTGGTGGAAGGGAGTCGTCGCCTGCAGCAGGGCGAGCACCGCCAAAAACGCGAAGTAAACCGGGAGGAGGCGCAGGGCACGGCGGGCGAAAAAGTGCTTCAAATTCACCGTGCCGGAACGGCGTTCTTCGGAAAGCATCAGCCAGGTGATCAGGAAGCCCGAGAGAACGAAGAAGAAACGCACGCCCAGATGACCATCGCATAACTGGGTCACGAGGGGCCGCATCTCTTCGGGGAAGGCCCGGGAATGCATGGTGTGCTCTCCGAGGACCATGAGGATGCTCAGGGCGCGCCAGCCGTCCAAGGAAGGCAGTCTGGAGGACAGAGGAACCGCCGCAGCAACCGTGGCTGCGGCCGGCTTTGCGTCACTCAAACATGGATATTGTTCTGCGGCTGCATTCATACCTAGCGTTGCTGGTATTGTTCCAATTGAAGGTGATGTGAACGATGGAACAGAAGAGGAGGCTAGGCCTGCTGGAGAGCCTCACCGCCCGTCAAATTGGCTGCCGGGCGGGCTTTTCCTTCTGTGCGAAAACCAATTTTGCCATAAACCGCCAGCCATTGATCAAACACGTTCGCCGGCGCGCAGATCTCTTCGACCAGCTTTCTTGCCGCGTGTGTCATCCGAGTTTTTGCCTCAGGGTTCTCGGTGAGGTAGCGCACGCCTTCCACGAGTTCGGCATCCGTGCGGCCGACAATGCAATGTTCGCGATGACGGACAGGGATGCCGTCGATTCCGTGCTGGTTGGTGACGACGGGAACGCCGAGTGCAAAGGCTTCGAGGGTCTTCACTTTGATCCCCGAGGCGTGCTCCGGGGCATAGACCATGCAGTCGAGTTCGCGGAAGTAAGGGATGATGTCCGGCACGTTTTGCACGATGCGGGCCTGGGGATCAACAGCGCGTGCGTCGTCTCCCAGAATGCGGTCGGCACCACGACCTACCAGAAAGAGCCTGGCGTCGTTCACGGCCTGCTTGATGCGTGGCCAGAGCTGCAGGAAATGACGCGCTGCGGCGCGGGTGGGGGCCCATGCGTAACTGCCGATCATGCCGATGTTTAACGGGCGGCCCTCTGCGGCCGGCGGGGCTGAATAGGGATAGCCTGCCAAATCCAAACCGAACTGAACAGGATGGATCTGTGCCGTGGGATTGATCAAGGACACTTCGCCCGCGAGTGTTGGTGTCACGGCGGCCATGTATTTGAAGGTCTTGAGCATCTGGCGCTCGCGGTGGAGATTCCATTTCACCCGGAGTCCATGCTTCTTTTCTGAACGCATGTCGGTGTTCAGCAGGTAATGGAGATTGAGCACAGTCCGGTCGAGGTGTTTGAGGCCGGGCCAGCAGGCGGAATGGGTTTCGAGATGCAAAACGGCCTCGGGATCCTGCATGGATTCAGCGAGAGCCGCCATAAAGGCTGCGTCATACAGAAAGGCGCCCTGCCAGAAGAGGCTGCGTGTGGTGCGGAGGAGGTTTTTGCGGACCGTTTTGGCGCAGAAGAGGCGCAGCTTGCAGTTCGGTGCAGTGAACATTTCGCGCAACGCGACTGCGTCCTTTTCATCAAAGTATTCAATGAAGGCTTCGACATCGACACCACGCCGGACGGCCTCTGAAAGGAGGAGGTGGGAGAGCCGTGCGGCGGCGCCGAGAAAGGGCAGCGGCGGCTCAGGGAAGACATACTTCAGCTTCATGGGTCAGTTCTGGGAAAGGATTTTCGAATAGACTCGGGCTGTGAGCCGCGCGGTTTCGTCCCAGCTAAAAGTCGCGGAGCGTGCCACGGCGCGCTGCTTCAGATCATCACGGCAGGATTCGTCACAGGCGATTCGCTTCAGCAGTCCGGAGAGCTGACTGGTGGTTTCGAGATTGAAGGATTCGCCGCCAGGGCCGAGCACTTCTGGGAGGCTGGTGGCATCAGCCGCGATCACCGGGCAGCCCATGGCGAATGCTTCACAGATCTGCAGGCCGAATCCTTCGTAGAGGCTCGGATAAACAAACGCCAGAGCGTCCGCGTAAAGGCCCGGCAGCCAGGCATCATCCACGCGCCCCAGCAGCAGGCAGCGGGATTCGAGATTGAGCTCCTTGATCTGCGCCCGCAACGCAGCGCCGTTGGCACCGAGGCCGCCAGCGAGCACCAGCCGGGTGTTGTCCAGGCCTGCTTCAGCGAAAGCCTTCAGCATGAAGGGCACATTTTTGCGCGGCTCGAAACCGCCGACATAGAAGAAATAGGGGCCGGCATTCAACTGCTCCTGAATCTGCGGCGGCAGCGGAGAAAACGCGGGGCTGAAGAGAGGATCGGCGGCATTGGGGATGACCTGCACGCGGCCCTGCAGGTGAGGCCGCTGCTCGACAATGCGATCATGGCTGTACTGGCTGACGGTGATCACCTGATGAGCCACGTTTTCGGTCAGCCAATGGTCCAGCTTGTTGGGAAGCTCCCTGGGCTGGCGGAGATCCGAGAGGCGCATTTTGCGCTCCGGCATCGCGATCGCATCATGGATGGTCACGACCGTGGGGCAGGGGGAGTTGAAAGGGAGGCCGAAGTGATGGGGCGTATGGAAAAGCTCAATGCGCTCACGCTTCAGCAGTCTGGGCAGATCCATGGAGAGCCAGCGCCAGTAGCGTGCGTCCTGAGAAGGCACGATGTTGATGCCCGGAGCCAGCCGCGAGCGGATCTCCTGATGGAGAGCCATGGGGGCGAAGAGAAAGATCTCGTGGCCTTCGCGCCGGAGGGCGTTGACGAGGTTGAGACCGTAGCGGGTCCAGCCGCGGATCTCGGAAGAGCAAAATAGTGAAGCGTTGAATCCAATGCGCATGATGAAACTGCGGGATGAAACTTGCCGGCGAATTTCGGCTCAGATGGTTGCGCGACCGCGCCAGCCGTTGAACAGAAGGAACGAGTCCAGAAGCATGTTGCCGAGGGAGCCTGCCCACATGAGGCCGATGGCACCGCTGACGGTGGAAAGGTCCAGCACACAAGCGGCCAGAGCCTGCGAGCCAAAAACGGCCACCGGGCGCAGCCAGGAGTGGCGGACCCAGCCTTTTGCCTGAATGGGCATGGTGGACACGGTGGCGAAGAATGAGAAAGCCTGGAGGCCGAGATAGAGCACGAGCTCCGTCTCCAGGCCTGCATATCCAGGTCCGAGAAGAAAGAGGAGCTGATGGCGCAGCAGCCAGCCGCAGGCCACGATGCCGATGCCGATGCCGACAGCAAGGAGGCTGCTGCCCGTCCACATGCGCCACAGGCGCTGCATGTTTTTCTCCGTGGACATGCGTGGCAGCATGACGCCGGAGGCAACTGCCAGCGGGATTTGCAGAATCAATGCCACGCGGCAGATGGCGCCGAGATCTGCGACTTTGTCGATGTTTCCCAGCCAGCCCACGATGAACAGGGCGACCTGGGCCTCGAACAGATGGGTGACGTTTGCCGGAAGGCCGATGATGAAGAATTTTTTCAGGCGCTGGGTGGCGGCGGGATCTGCCTGCTGCCCGAAGGCGGCGTGTTCGCGCGCCTTGGGCAGCATCCAGCCACACACAGCGGGGAGCGGAGCGAGCACAGTGATGAGCATCACCGTGACTGCGTCCGCAAAACCCGCGAAAACGAGAGAGACGATGCACACCAGCCGCAGAGCCGAGCTCAGGATGTTTTCCCATTGAGGGATGTTGTAGCGGCGCGCCAGGCTCAGGGGCGTGGCGATCATCTGGGTGCTGATGCTCACCATGAGCGAGACAACGGCGGAGCCCACGAGAAGCGCGATGCTGAGGGGCGGGCAGCCGCTGCGCAGCAGAAGGTGGATGAACACCGGCAGACCCACGAGCGAGCCGAAGAACAGCAGGGCGGCACGGAAGCGGCGCGCGGAGGCCAGAACGCCGCCCAGTTTCACCGGATCATGCGCCACCTCACCTGCGAGCGGCATGAGGCCCGAGCCAATGCCGGTGACGGTAAAGATCACGAGGGAAGCGACGAGATTGTTGGCCAGCGAGTACCAGGCGTACTCCGTTTTGGCAAGCGTGCGCACCACCAGAAACGCGGTGATCATTTGCACGACCCGGCTGAGGAGGCTGAGGGATGCATAGGAGGCGATCAGGCCCACAACGCGACGAACCTGATGCATGCAGACGCCTTTCAGCAAAGGCAGCCGGAGGCCCTGAACCGGGGCTTGTGTGTTTTCCGGGGAGGCTTCCATGTTCAATGCTCTGGCACGGTGATGTTCCATGCCTTCAGGTGGCGGCCAACCATGTGATCGGTGGTGAAATTCATGAGCTGATGCCGCAAACCTGCCAGACCAATGCGATGGCGCTGGTCCGGGTACATCAGCAGCCGCAGCAGGCCATGAGACAATGGCTGCGGCTGCTGGTCAGCCCACACGCCTGTGACGTCATGCTCCACCAACTCCCGGCTTGCCGGAGCGGTGCCGCAAATGACTGGTTTGCCGTAGGACCAGGCCTCCACGTACACGATCCCGAAGGATTCAAGGGCTGAAGGCAGGCAGAAGACGTCGCATGCGGCATAGGCGTCTGCTTTGTCCTGTTCAGAAGGGCTGCCGAGATCGCGAACGCTCTCGGGTGAAATCTTGTTGAGCCTGGATTCATCTGCGTCGCCAGCTCCTGCAAGGAGCAGCACGGCATCGGGGCATTGGCGCATCACGAGCGGCCAGGCTTCAAGCAGGGCGGGGTAGCCTTTGCCGGCATCACGCCGCCCCACAAACAGAACGATGGGGCGCATGCCGATGCCGAGCCTGGACCGCAGGCGTGCCCCGTTGCCGTTGGCCGGACACATCGGCGGAAGTCCGCAGCGGATCAGCCTGTCTGCGGTGACGCCGCGTGAGATGAGATGTTCGCGCTCATGCTCAGACTGGCAGAACACGGCCTCGGCTTCCTGATAGAGCTGCAGGTCGAAGCATTCGTCATCGCAGTTTTCGGGATGAAGAGCCGGCCAGACCGTGAAGGGGACTTCCGTTTCACGAGTCTCACGCCACAGGGGATGCCCGGTGATGTCAGTGCCAGAGCCGACGAAGTGCAGGACATCGGCGGTGTTCACCGCAAGCTTCCACGATTGGGAATGGCTCATGACTCGGTGGAGAGTGTCAGCAATACGCAGCAGCGGGCCGCGGGTGTTCGCCTGTGTCCGCTGCCTGATTGCTGATGACTTCAGCGTGCAACTGCTGTCACCGGCATTGATCTGGAGGTGCTGCACACTGAGGGGTGCGCCGCTGATGCGGCTGAAACTTTGCAGACCGGAGGCAAGCTCACGCTGATAGGCGGCCAGACCGCCAACGGCGGCTGCCTGAACATGAGATGCTATGACGATTTTCATACGGTCTCGGTCTGATCAGGCCGGGAGGGGCATCACGCTGCGATGGCGCTGCATGTGGCCAAGATGCATGCGGAGAGGCTCCCAATGGAACATGGCATCTCCAGGCCGCAGAAAACGACCCTTGAGCAAATCATGACGCACGAAGAAGGCATCGGTGCCGGAGAGCTCGCAGCCGACCAGCGAATAACCGCCTGCTTCGGCGGCGCTGCCGAGGGTCCCGAGCGTGGCACCGTGCAGGCTGGAGCCGTCCCATACGGCCTTCGCATCGTAGGGGGCCGCCCAGTCGAGATCGGCCGGCAGCATGCCATTGTAGGCGACATTGAATACGCGTGGCTGCAGCGGGAGGAGCTCGGTGAAGATGTGATGGGTGTTGTAGTCGATGCCGATGCTGATGAGGTCGAGATCCTCGACGAACCCGCGGCTTGAGAGGAGGGTGCGGCCGTTGTCACGGTTCACAAGTTTGCGGCTGATTTTCAACTTGCCCTCACGAAGCAGGATTTGAATGTTTGCCGGCAGGCTTTCATCCTTCGGGAGGCCGGCATCGATCCACAGGCCGCGCCAGCCTTTGAGCAGCAGGAGGTTGGTGTTGTTCTGCGCGGGTGAGACGCCGATCTCGACGAAGCGACGGCCGCCATCTCCGATGCGGCGGAAGATTTCTGCGAGGATGCCGTCCTGACCGTAACGCGAGAAGATTTTCTGGCGGAGCGGCATGAGGGACTGCGGCAGCTGGTACTTCGGATTCTGAAGGAGCTGCAGTTCGACGAGTTCGCAGAGCAGGCTGGCCGAGCGGGCGGTGGAAGCGCCTGAGATGTCGATGTTGGCCTTGACCTGGCCAATCTTGGAGAGGACTTGGTTCATGGAATCAAAGTCTCGCGGGGGTGTTCACGGCCACCTGACTGAGAGTCCGGCCTGCCTGCTGATTTGTTCACGCGTCCCAGAGCAGGCAGGTGAAGGCCTGGCCTGGGCGAGTGCAACATTCTGAGAGTGGCTTCCATCTGCGGGAAGCTGCGGATGCCGGCCCGGGGTGGGCCGGCGAGTTTTTATGCCGTCACCTCTTGAGGCAGCGGCTTGCCAATGCTGTACACCTTGAAGCCGATCTGACGGAGCTTCGCGTGGTCGAGCAAGCTGCGGCCATCAAAGATCCAGGCGGGCTTCACCATGGACTTGTAGATGGCCTCAAAGTCGAGCTGGCGGAATTCATCCCACTCGGTGAGGACCAGAAGAGCATGCGCGCCGGCGGCGGCCTGTGCGGCGCTGGTGGCGAACTCGACATTGGGGTGGCTGCTTTCGATTTCGAGGTCCTTGCAGATCTGGGCTGAGCCGACCTTGGGATCGTAGATGGAGAGCATGGCACGCTCCTCGATGAGATCCTTGCACACGTAGATGGCGGCGGATTCGCGGGTGTCGTTGGTGTCCTTTTTGAAGGCGAAACCCAGGACGCCGATGCGCTTGCCGGTGACGGTGTTGAAGAGAGTGCGGAGCACGCGCTCGGCGAAGCGATGCTTCTGCCAGTCGTTCATGATGATGACCTGATCCCAGTAGGCGGCGACTTCAGGCAGGCCGAAGTGACCGCAGAGATAGACGAGATTGAGCACGTCCTTCTGGAAGCAGGAGCCGCCGAAGCCGACGGAGGACTTGAGGAACTTGGGACCGATGCGGGAGTCGGTGCCGATGGCGCGGGCGACTTCGTCCACATCTGCGCCGGTCTTTTCGCAAAGGGCGGAGATGCTGTTGATGGACGAGATGCGCTGGGCGAGGAAGGCGTTTGCGACGAGCTTGGAGAGCTCGGAGGACCAGAGGTTGGTGGTGAGGATGCGCTCACGGGGAACCCAGTTGGCATAGACGCTGACGAGCGCCTCAATGGCGGCGAGGCCACCTTCGGTCTGCTCTCCGCCGATGAGGATGCGGTCAGGGCTGGTGAGGTCCACGACAGCGGTGCCTTCGGCGAGGAACTCCGGATTGGAAAGCACCTGGTGGCTCAGGCCCTTCTCACTGGATGCCAAAATGGTCTTGATGGCTTCTGCAGTGCGCACGGGGATGGTGCTTTTTTCGACGATGATTTTGGGGGAGTCCGCCACTTCGGCGATGGTGCGGGCCACCGCCTCGATGAAGCGCAGATCCGCCGCTCTGTGCGCGCCGACGCCGAAGGTCTTGGTGGGCGTGTTGACGCTGACAAAGATGATGTCGGCCGCGTGGATGGCTGGCTTGACATCTGTGGAGAAGAAAAGGTTCTTCCCACGGGAGCCACGCACGAGGTCATCGAGACCGGGTTCATAGACGGGGAGTTCGTCGGAGTTCCAAGCGGCGATACGCTCGGCATTGAGATCCACCACATCGACACGGATGTGAGGGCATTTGGCGGCGATCATCGCCATGGTGGGTCCGCCGACATAGCCGGCACCGATGCAACAAATTCTCATAAGGTTTTTAGAGCGGGTAAACTAGTTAAGGGTCAGTTTTTTCAGCGGGGCCTTCATCGGCCGGGGTTGCTTGGCCGCCGGGCCTGCGAGGAGCTGGGCGAAGTAAGCAATGGTGCGATCAAGGCCTTCAGACAACGGGATTTTAGGCTCCCAGCCGAGGCGTGTTTTGGCGAGAGTGATATCCGGCTGGCGCTGCTTGGGATCATCGGCGGGGAGGGGGCGGAAGACGATCTTGGATTTGCCGCCGACTTTGGCGAGGACCTGCTCGGCGAGGGCGAGCATGGTGAATTCGCCTGGATTGCCGATGTTGACCGGGCCGGTGAAGTCGTCGGTTTCCATGAACTTGACGAAGCCGCTGATGAGATCATCGACATAGCAGAAGCTGCGGGTCTGCTGGCCGTCGCCGTAGATGGTGATGTCGTTGCCTTTGAGGGCCTGGACAATGAAATTGGAGACGACGCGGCCGTCATCTGGCAGCATGCGAGGGCCGTAGGTGTTGAAGATGCGGACGACGCGGATGTCCACGCCGTTCTGGCGGTGGTAGTCGAAGAAGAGAGTTTCAGCGACGCGCTTGCCTTCGTCATAGCAGGAGCGTGGACCGATGGTGTTGACGTGGCCCCAGTAGCTTTCGGGCTGCGGATGGACTTCAGGGTCGCCGTAAATTTCCGAGGTGGAGGCCTGAAAGACGCGGGCCTGGAGGCGGCGGGCGAGGCCGAGGACATTGATGGCGCCCATGACCGAGGTCTTGATGGTCTTGATGGCGTTGTATTGATAATGGGGAGGGGAGGCGGGGCAGGCGAGGTTGTAAATCTGATCGACTTCCACGTTGATGGGCTGGGTGATGTCATGCCGCATGAACTCGAAGTTGGGATTGCTCATTAGGTGAGCGATGTTCTGCTTGCGGCCGGTGAAGAGATTGTCCGCGCAGATGACTTCGTGTTCCTGTTCCAGCAGGCGTTCGCAGAGGTGGGATCCGAGGAACCCGGCTCCGCCAGTGATAAGGATGCGTTTTTTCATGGATTAATGCTAGTGTTTAGGTTTTGAGGACAAAAATTTAGCTGGCGGGGAGTCTTGGGGCGGTGCCGGGAGGGCGTGTGTATGAGTGGCCCGTTGAGATACCAGAGTCAAAAGACAGCTTCATAATCAATGCGGGCGGGTTGTAACGAACGATGAGCAAATTTAAACAAGCTGCCGCCATTGGTTGAGACTTTGCTCCACCCAGCCGTTTCTGAACTTCCATAAGCATCCGCTGCTATTAGAAGAACTCCACTCACTGACGGTTCAGATGTCAGTAAGGCATGTCTTAGTTTAGTTAAGCTTTATGAATCTTGACCAAGGGGTAGGTGGTGGAAGACTGGAGGATCGCTACGATTCCAACCATTCTTCGCAGGATTGCGCTCGCCTCTGTGGCGCTGTGCATCTGTGTACTTCCGTGGGCCAATGCGAAACTGCCCGGGACGACGCACCCTTTGATTCCATGGCTGGCATGCGCGGCCTTTGTTTTCTGGCTGATCGGGAGGCTTATGGAGTGGAAATCTCCCTGCCCCCATGAAAAGGCGATGTGGTGGCTGGCGCTTCTCATCAGTGCGTACGGATGGGTGATCACGTGCTTTCCGAAAGCGATGGTGGACCGAGCCACCGGAGCGATCCTCGATCTGGACAAGGATCCGTGGCTTGCCTTTGGAACGCTGGATCAAGACATCTCCATGCAGGCGATGGTTTTCATTTCATCGGCGCTGATGCTGCTGGTGGTGACGCTGGACCTGGCGTTTGAGCGGACAGGGAGGTACATTCTTGCGCTGGCCGTGACGGTCGCGGGGTTCGTCACGGCAGTTGCGGGGCTTTGTCTTCAGACGCAGGCAGATCTCAGCGGACTTTGGCAGGTGAAGCACATCCCCAAATTTGTTTTCGGGCTGTTTTGGTACCATGGCAACACGGCGGCCTTTCTGAACTTGTGCTGGCCGGTAAGCGTGTGGCTATGCCTGCTTCTGCTGCATTACGGCCTGCGGACTTTTCGCCAGCAGATGGCTTTAGCTTTCTTGGTGGTCGCCGTGATGGTTCAAATCATTGCGGTTTTTGTGGTTATTTCAAAAGTGGGACATGTTTTATTGATCTTCGAAGTCCTTCTTTTGCTGGTGGCTGGCTTGGTGGTGTGGAAGGCGCGATTAGAAACGTTGCCTTTCAGCAAAAAGCGGCTGGCATCGTTTGTCCTCATTGCCGTGGGACTGCTGGTGCTGGGTGGGTGGCTGAGCGGGGCCGGAGCCATGATGGGCAGGTGGGACCGCTTTTCGCAACGGCACTTTGATGATCCTGCCAGAAGACATGCCGTGGTGATGGCGCTGCAGATTGGAGCCCAGCATGGCTGGACTGGAACTGGGCCGGGGACTTTTGAGTGGATCGCGGCCCATTACTCGACGCTGGATCCCGTGCTTCAGGAGGGGCGCTGGCGGCATGCGCACAATGATTATGCGGAATTTTTCGCCGAATGGGGAGGGCCGGGTGTTTTCTTTTTTGTGCTTTTCGCCGTGTTCCCAGGCAGACGATGGTTCAAGGTACTGCGGCAGACCCTGATGAAGGACAGCCGTTATCGGATGTCTTTTGAGCGACGGGCAGGGCTGATCTGCTTTTCCACTGCGGTTATTTCTGTGCTGCTGCATGCAGTGGTGGATTTTCCCCTGCAGATAGATGCCATCCGTCCCCTCTTTGCGGCGGTGATGGGCGGGGTTATTGCGATGACAAGCACGTCCGCCAGCACTTCGAAGCGCGATATCAAAGAGCAACGCGAGCGGACGTGGAAGTGAGTGGCTGACTTCCACTTGTCTGAGAGCGGACTAAAGCATTACTGATTGGAATGTAAGTCCTCGAATTCTGGAATTTATAGCTGGCGCGGTGGAGTTTTTCCACATGCAAGACGCCCTAAGCCAAAGAGTTCGAGGATGGACACCCTTTTTCGTGTTGGTGGATGGAATATCCGTAGCCAGCGCCTACATCGCAGCGTTCCTCCTGTCCCAGTTGATGCCACCTGACACGCTCAGCCTGCAATGGGTGCCCCCGGCCAAAGAAGGGGTGCTGCTGGCGCTGGGGATCATCGGACTTCTGCTTCACACGCTGATCTGGTCGCGTGACGGTCATTACATGTTTCAACTGCTGAATGGTCGTAAGCTGCGCATCTGTGCTGCACAGGTTTTGTTCCTGGCGCTCACGCTGTTCGTTTACATGAGCATGTGGCGGAACTACGACGTGTCGCGCAAGCTCCTGCTGATGTTTGTGCTCACTCTGGGGCCAAGTTTGATGATCGGAAAGATCGTCTTTATGAAGCTTCTCCAAGTGCTGGGGGCCAAAATTCAACCACGGCTGCGCATTCTGGCGGTGTGCGATGAGGCAGGGGAAGCCGCGACGAGGCAGTGGTTTTCCAACAAAACCATGCTGGGCATTCATCTCTGTGAGGTGCTGGCGGTGGAGACGGACGCCAGCCAGGAGACCTTTGTGGAGCATCAGCTCGAAGAAGCTCTGAAACGTGGCCGCCCGAATCTGATGATCTGGCGCCTGCCTACGAACGCCGCACGCACGGAGAGAATCAGGGTCATTGCTGAATCACATGGCACGCATCTGGCCGTGGATCTGCAGCCGATCGTTGGAGACATGGGGGCTGTGCACCTCACTGAATACTCCCATATGAAGCTGATCAGCCTGCACAAGCATCCGCTCGTGAGCCCCGCGCACCGGTTCCTGAAACGGTTGCTGGATATTTCCATCAGCCTGCCGGTGGTGGTGCTGGTGCTCCCATTCCTGTGTGCGGGTGTGTGGCTCGTGCATCGGTTGTTCTCGCCCGGCCCGCTGTTCTTCAAGCAGTCCCGTTCAGGAGCGGACGGCCAGATGTTCAAGATCTTCAAGTTCCGCACGATGACGGTGAATCACGGCCGTGAGAGCGTGCAGGCTCGTGCGAATGACTCGCGCATCTTCACCGGCGGCGGGCTGATGCGGAAGCTCAGCATCGATGAAATGCCGCAGTTCCTGAACGTGCTGCTTGGGGACATGTCGGTGGTCGGTCCCCGCCCGCACATGGCGGAGCATGACGTGCTGTTTGCCATGGAGTGCAGCCAGTATGCGATGCGCCACACGGTGAAGCCGGGTGTGACGGGACTGGCCCAGGTGCGCGGACATCGCGGTCCGGTGGATGATGCCAGCGAGATCAAGCACCGGGTGACTTCGGACATCGAGTACTGCCAGAACTGGTCTTTCTACCTTGATCTGGCGATCATCGCCCGGACCTTCCTGCATGTGTTTTCCTTCCATGCCAAGTCCTGCTAAGGGCTGGCTGGAGCAAAGAGGCGCAAGGCCGGTGATTGATTCCGCGTTCGATCTCCATGTCTTCCGCCTCTGACTTCTTCGCTTCGCTGATTTTCGGAGCGATCGGCCTTGGGGCCCTGCTGTATGGAAAGTCGGTGGGTTCGGTGGTCAAAATGGTCCTGGGTGCAGCGATTTTGGGGTGCTCCTACCTCATCACTGAAAGCTGGCTGCTCTGGACCAGCGGCGCGGTATTGACCCTGCTGCTGCTGAAGTGGAAGGAGTAGCGAGAGCCGCAATGGAGAGGCTTGCCCTTTGGTCGAATGCAGGGTCTGATGGCCGCCACCTCCCAATGATTTCCGCCCCAACGCGCAAGCCTGAATACACGGCACGAGTCATCGAATGGCAGCCCGACAAGGGGTTTGGCTGGCTGCAATTTGGCGACAAACGATTGTTTCTGCATCGGCGTGATTTTGCGAGGTTCCACCACATGCCGAGGGTTGGAGAGGAAATACGCTTTAACTGGGGGCTGGATGCCCAACGCCGCCCGTGCGCGCAGAATGCCATGCAGGTGCGTGAAGTTTCCGATCTGAGTCTGGTGGGGCTGCTTTTTCTGGGTGGTCTGCTGGTTCTACCCGCCTACGCCTGGATGCAGATGGGCTGGGAGATCTGGAAACTGGGGGCCTATGTCTGCACGCTGTCACTGATCACGTATGCGATGTATCGAAGTGACAAGCGCAAGGCGCGCCAGGAGGCGTGGCGCACTCCTGAGATGCTGCTTCATCTGCTGGAACTTGCGGGTGGCTGGCCGGGCGCCTGGGTGGCCCAGCGCCGGCTGCGGCACAAGTGCTCCAAAACCAGCTATCAGTTCGAGTTCTGGCTGATCATCTGCATCCACCAATTTGTGGCGTTCGACTCGCTTCAACACTGGGAGTATTCCCAGATGTTGAAGCAGGCGCTTTTTGGGGATCACCACGAAGTGCAGCGCGGGCGATACGGGCGGCGATGAACTGGATCAGGACACCTTGAGCCCGAGGTAGGCTTTGGCATTGGCGTAGCAGATGTTTTTCACCATGGAGCCGACGAGGGCATCGTCGTTGGGGATGAGGCCGGACTCGACGTCTGCGCCGAGGAGGTTGCAGAGGGTGCGGCGGAAGTATTCGTGGCGGGGGAAGCTCATGAAGCTGCGGCTGTCTGTGAGCATGCCGATGAAGCGGCTGAGGAGGCCGAGATTGCTGAGGGCATTGATCTGCCACTCCATGCCTTCCTTTTGATCGACGAACCACCAGCCGGAGCCGAACTGGACTTTGCCGGGCGTGGTGCCGTCGGCGAAGTTTCCGGCCATGGTGCCGAAGACGTAGTTGGCGTTGGGGTTGACGTTGTAGAGGACGGTCTTGGGGAGGGCGTTCTCGGTGTCGAGGCGGTCAAGGAAACGGGAGAGGGTTTCGGCTTGTGGCCAGTCGCCGATGCTGTCGCAGCCGACGTCTGCGCCGATCTCACGAGCGAGGCGGCTGTTGTTGTTGCGGACGGGGCCGAGGTGGAGCTGCATGGTCCAGCCGCGTGCGGCATTGAGGCGGCCAACGTGGAGCATGATATTGCTGGCAAACTGATCCTGCTCCTGCGCGCTGGCGGCGGTGCCGGAGCGGGCTTTCTGGAAGATGCGCTCGGCTTCGGAGTCGCTGATGAAATTGGCGTGGCAGTAGTTCAGGCCGTGGTCGCTGAGGCGGCCGCCGACGCTGTGGAAGAAGTCGTGGCGCTGCTTGAGTGCGTCGAGCAGAGTGGCGTAGCTTTTCACTTCGATGCCGCTGGCGGCGCTCAGTTTGTCGCACCAGGTGTTCCATGCTTCGGGGAGGTGAACGGCGAGGGCTTTGTCCGGGCGGAAGGTGGGATAGACTCCCACATCAAAGCCGTCGGCCGCGCATTTCTGGTGGTGGGCGAGGTCGTCGATGGGATCGTCGGTGGTGCAGAGGGCCTTCACCTTTTGCGTTTTGAGGATGCCGCGGGCGCTCATCTCGGGGGTGGCGAGGGCGGCCTCGGTCTGCTCCCAGATGGCGGGGGCGGTCTTTTCATCGAGGAGGGTGTCGATGCCAAAGTAGCGCTTCAGCTCGAGATGGGTCCAGTGGTAGAGAGGATTGCGCAGGGTGTGGGGGACGGTCTTGGCCCAGGCGAGGAATTTGTCACGGGGGCTGGCCTTGCCGGTGATGAACTCTTCCGGCACGCCGTTGCAGCGCAGGGCACGCCATTTGTAGTGGTCGCCTTCGAGCCAGATTTCGAAGATGTTTTTGAACTGGCGGTTTTCCGCGATGTCCTTGGGCGGAAGGTGGTTGTGGTAATCCAGGATGGGCTCTTCCCTGGCAAAGCTGTGGTAGAGGTGGCTGGCGGCTTTGGTGGAGAGGAGGAAATCGTCGTGGATGAAGGACATTGCTGTTTGTCGGTTGGTGATGATCTGCCTACACTGGCAGGATGACGAAAACACGCAACTGGTTCGCGCTGCTGCCGCTGCTGCCGCTGCTCACGCTGTGCGCGTGCAGCACGGTGCAGTTTTACACCCAGGCGATCAGCGGGCAGACGGAAATCTGGCGCAAGTCACGGCCCAATGCCGAGGCGCTGGCAGATCCCAGCGTGGCGGAGCGCGTGAAACAGCGTCTGCGATTGATCGAGGAGCTGCGGGCCTTTGCCGCCAGCGACCTGCATCTGCCGACGAAGAGTTTTGGCAAGTACTGCGACCTCAAGCGGCCCTACGTGGTGTGGGTGGTGTATGCCGCGCCGGAGTTTTCCACGGAAAGCAAGAAGTGGTGGTATCCGCTGGTGGGCAGCCTGAAATATCGCGGCTTTTTCAATGTGAAGGATGCGACGCAGGAGATGGAGAAGCTGAAGAAGAAGGGGTATGATGTGTTCGTGGGCGGTGTGGAGGCCTACTCCACTCTGGGCTATCTGGCGGACCCGGTGCTGAACACCTTTCTGCATCGCAGCGATGGGGAGCTGGCCGAACTCATCTTTCATGAGCTGACGCATGCCAAGGTCTTCATTCCCGGTGACACCGATTTCAACGAAGCCTTTGCCACCGCGAACGGGCAGGAGGGCGTGAGACGATGGATGCGCTCGAAAAACAATCTCAGCGGGCTGCGCGAGTATGAGGCACACCTGAAGAAGAACCGCGCATCCGTGCATCTGATGCTGCGCACGCGTGAGAAGCTGAAGGCTGTTTATGCCCGCACCTATCCCAGTGTGGAAACGGAGAGGCTTGCCAAACAGCGGGTCTTTGAAGACATGGTGAAGGAGGGGGCGGCCGTCAGCTCCCAAGCGCAGATCAAAATCAATCATGCGTCGAATTTCTGGAACAATGCACGACTCAACACGGTGGCCACCTACTACACGATGGTGCCCGGCTTTGACCGGTTGCTGAAGGAAAAAGGTGGCGATCTGGAGGCGTTTCATCACGAAGTTGCCTCGATGCGAAGGCTGACCAATGAGCAGCGCATGAAGACTCTCGGAACCCCCTCCCAACATGACTGACCACCGACCTCTGCAAACCCTGATTTTCTGCCTGCTGCTGTTCACTGGCGGCCTGGTTTCCGCGCAGGACACGTCGAGCTGGACGGAGCCGTTTCCGCCGCATCGGATCGCAGGAAGTTTGTACTATGTGGGGTCGCGTGATCTGGCATCGTATCTGATCACGACGCCAGAGGGGCATGTGCTGATCAACAGCAGCCTGGAGGAATCGGTGCCGCTGATCCGAGCGAGTATGGAGAAGCTGGGCTTTAAGTTCACGGATGTGCGCATCCTGCTGATCAGCCATGCGCATTCGGACCACTGTGCAGGCAGCGCTGAGATCGTGAAGCAGAGTGGCGCGAAGTATTGGGTGATGGAGCAGGACGCGGATGCGGTGGAAAACGGCGGCGCGAAGAAGGCACGAGTGGGGAAGGGTGACTACACGCAGTTTCCGCCAGCGAAGGTGGACCGCCGGCTGAAGGATGGGGAGGAAGTGAAACTGGGCGATGCGGTGCTGGTGGCACACCTCACGCCCGGACACACACCCGGCTGCACGACCTGGACGATGAAGGTCGAGGATCAGGGCAAGACGCTGAATGCGGTGATCATCGGCAGCCCCAATGTGAACCCGGGCTATGTTCTGGTGGGGAACAAGAACTACCCCGGCATCGCGACGGATTATGAGAAAACTTTTCGGGTGCTGAAGGCGCTGCCGGTCGATCTGTTTCTGGGAGCGCACGGCAGCTACTACGGCATGGAAGCGAAACATGCGCGGCTGACCCAAGGTGGTGTGAATCCGTTCATCGATCCCGCTGGGTATCTGCGGTATGTGGAGGACCGTGAGGGGGCGTTTCGGAAGGAGCTGGAGAAGCAGAAGGCGGCGAAGTGACGAGCATCTTTGGCTTGAATTTATGTGCCTATGACGACTGACAGGAATGTTCGTCGGCCAGCGGTTCCGGCTAAACTGCGAGTTAACGAATGACCGCCTATAAGACGGCCGGGAGCGGGATGCCGTTGATGTGTCGGCATCACAGGTTTATCTGAGGGATACGGGTTCTGGCGGTGGCGCTGACCGACAGACAAGAGTGTCTGTCGTACTTCAGAGCTACTCCTCGACTGCGTCGAAGACATCGGGCACGGGAGCATGCTCAGCCACCCAGGAGAGGGCTTCTTCTTTGGTTTTGAGGGTGCCTTCAAGCTGCAGGGTTTGCAGGGTGGTGAGGAGTTTGCCGAGGGCTTTGCCGGCGTGCCAGCCTTGGGCGATGAGATCGGCACCGGTGATGATGCGGGGCGGCAGCATGGGTTCGTTGGCGAGTTCTTCGCGCTTGGCGAGGAGGAACTCGTAATTATCCAGCCAGCCGTTGGAACCGAGGCAGTCGACGCGGTGAAGGGCGAGCTCGTCATCGAAGGAGGGCCGGGCCATGAAGCGGCGCAGCTTGGCGGTGCGCATCTTTTTGACGTCCTTGAAGACCATGTGGTTTTCCACGGCGATCACGGTGGGCTCGATGACGTCGTTGGGGAATTTCATGCGGCGCATGATCTCGCCGGTTTTTTCGGCACCGAGTTTGTCGTGACCGTTGAAGCGGATGCGGCCGGTGTCGGGGTCGCGGGTTTGCGTGGCGGGCTTGGAGATGTCGTGGAGGAGCACGCTCATGACCAGCGGCAGCGAGACCTCGGCGGGGAGTAGGCTGAGCATGAGGCGGGTGTGGATGAAGACATCGCCCTCGGGGTGGAACTGGGGGGGCTGCTCGCAGCCTTGCAGCACGAGGATCTCGGGGAGGAACTGCTCCATGAGGCCGCTGTTGACGAGGAGATCGAAGCCGCGCACGCGGTTGGGGTGGAGCATGGTTTTAACGAACTCTTCGCGGATGCGCTCGATGCTGACGCTCTTGATCTTGGAAGCGAGGCCGCAGATGGATTCCCAGGTGGCGTGCTCGATGTCGAAGCCGAGCACGGTGGCGAAGCGCACGGCGCGCAGCATGCGCAGGTGGTCTTCTTCAAAGCGGTCTTTGGCGACGCCGATGGCACGCAGCAGGCCCATGCGCAGATCCACCTGGCCGTCGACGTAGTCGATGACCTGATTGGTGAGCGGGTCGAAAAAGAGGCCATTGATGGTGAAATCACGGCGCTGGGCATCGAGCTCCGGGGTGGAGTAGGTGACGCTGTCAGGGCGGCGGCCGTCGCTGTAGCTGCCATCGCTGCGGAAGGTGGCGACTTCCACGTGCACATGATTCAGCCGCACGATGACGACGCCGAAGTGGGCGCCCACGGTTTGGGCACCGGGGAAGAGTTTCACCACCTGCTCGGGCGTGGCGCTGGTGGCCACGTCGAAGTCTTTGGCCTCGCGCCCGAGAAGCATGTCCCGCACGCAGCCGCCGGCCAGCAGGGCTTTGTGACCGGCCTGGGTGAGTTTTTCGATGATCTGGATGGCGGTGGCGCGCATGCCGGGATGTTCCATGGCCGGGTTGAATGTTCAATGTTGATTCTGCTTTCCGCTGTTCAAATCGGGGACTGGCGTTACAATCGCGGCCCCTTATATGGACCCGCTCATCGAACTGCTCCGCAATAACTCCAACCGCAGCCCCAAAGAGATCGCTCTCGCCCTGGGCCTCGCCGAATCCGAAGTCACCGCCCGCATTGCCGCGGCGGAGGCGGATGGCACGATTCTGGGGTACAGCGCCGTGGTGGACCGTCTGAAGGCGGGGGACCGCCGCGTGACGGCCCTGATTGAGGTGCGCATCTCACCGGAGCGTGATGGCGGCTTTGACCGTCTGGCACGCCGGATTTCGAAATTTGACCAGGTGCGCGACTGCTTTCTCATGAGCGGTGGCTATGACCTGGCCGTGATCGTGGAGGGCAAGGACCTCCTGGATGTGGCGACTTTTGTGTCCGAAAAACTCAGCACCCTGGGAGGCGTGCTGTCCACGGCCACGCGCTTTGAATTGAAAGCGTACAAGGAAAACGGGTTCCTCGCGAACGGTGGCGGCGATGAAGAGCGCCTGCCAGTGAGTCCATGATCTGAGAGGAACCTGAGGCCATGGAATACGACAACAAAATTTCAAACATCATTCGCGATCTGCCGCGCTCCGGCATCCGCGATTTCTTCGAACTCGTCATCGGTCGCACCGATGTCATTTCGCTCGGCGTCGGTGAACCTGACAAACCGACCCCGTGGCCGATCCGCGAGGCGGTGATCCGCTCGCTGGAAAAAGGCCAGACAAGCTACACCTCGAACCTCGGTCTCGAATCGCTGCGCATTGGCATCAGCGAGTACGTGACGAAGCACTTCCGCACCACGTATGATCCGAAGACGGAGATTCTGGTGACGGTGGGCGTGTCCGAGGCGCTCGACATCGCCTTCCGTGCGGTGTTGAATCCGGGAGACGAAGTGATCTATCATGAGCCGTGCTACGTGAGCTATTCACCGAGCATCAAGATGGCCTACGGCGTGCCCGTGGTGGTGCAGACTCGTGAAGAGAATGAGTTTGCCCTGATGGCCGAGGATGTGGAGAAGGCCATCACGCCAAGGACGAAGGTCATTGCGCTGAATTTCCCGACGAATCCGACGGGTGGCGTCATGCCGCAAGAGGAGCTGGCAAAGATCGCCGCGCTGGCGGTGAAGCATGACCTGCTGGTCTTCACGGATGAGATCTACAGCGAGCTGCTCTATGACGGACGTCAGCACAAGAGCATCGTGGAGTTTCCTGGCATGCGCGAGCGCACGATTTTGCTGCACGGCTTCAGCAAGGCCTTTGCCATGACTGGCTGGCGTCTTGGCTACGCCTGCGCACCAGCACCGCTGCGTGAGGCGATGATGAAGATTCACCAGTATTGCATGCTGTGTGCTCCGATCATGAGCCAGATGGCCGGCATCGAAGCGCTGAAGATGGGCGAGACTGCGTATGAAGACATGCGTCAAAGCTACGAGCAGCGCCGCAATCTGATCGTGAGCCGGCTCAATGGCATGGGGCTGCATTGCTTCAATCCGGGCGGCGCATTCTATGTCTTCCCAGAGATCCGCAGCACGGGGCTGACGAGCAAGGAATTCGCCATTCAGCTTCTGGAGAAGAAGAGCGTGGCGGTTGTTCCCGGCAGTGCTTTCAGCAGTGCGGGTGAAGGCTTTGTACGCTGCTGTTATGCGACTGCTCCGGAGCTCATCGCGAAGGCGATGGATCTGATGGAGGAGTTTGTGAACGAGGTGCGCGGGAAGAAGTGAACTTCATGCCGGGCGGGAATGCGTTCACATGCGTTCCCGTCTGGCGATTTTCTTGGCGGGTGGAGTGCGGGCGCTTTCGTCGATCTGCACTTCCTCGGGGGTGAGGTTGACGTTGAGCTGCGAAGGATTGGTTTCTTTGCGCCGACGGTGAGCTTCTTGAATGACGGCCTCGGGGACTTCCACGCGCAGGGCGTGCCAGCCTTGATGGACGAGGCGGGTGTCTTCCGAGCGGTCATAGGCTGCGAAGGCCTTCAGGGCGGGCAGATAGAGGGCGATCTTGCCGAGGTTCACATTGACCATGCTGGAGTCGCATTTGCCGACAAGGGGGCAGACGAGGACGGCGCAGCCCAGCTCGATGGCGCGGGCGGAGGCGCAGCGGGTGACGCGCTCGCTGCCGTAAAGAGTCTCCGTGGCGCTAGGGACGAGGAGTAGGTCGATGTTGAGGCCGCGCAGGCGCGCGCTGAGTTCCGGCACCTCGATGTCGAGACAGATGATGACGGCGACGCGGAGGCCGGACATCTCAAACACATTGAGTTCACGTCCTGCTCTGAACTCGTGCTCCCATGGGGTGAGGAAGAGTTTGTCCTGATGCAGGACGCGGCCATCGCTGAAGATGAGGGCGCGATTGTAGAGGTGCCTGCTGTCGGGATCGAGATAAGGAGTAGTGCCGAGGATGGCGTGCTTTCCTTTGCGGCAGAGGCGCTTTTTCAGCCGAGGCATGAGATCCACCCACACGACTTTGGCGATGTCTTCCATGTCTGCGTCAGGGGGCAGGATGGGCTCCAGGGCGGCCCAGAGGTACTCGGGGAGGAGGACGAGGTCGATGCCCGAGTCCCAGGAGGTCTCGACGCGGTGAATGACTTCCTCGGCAAAGGCGTCGATGGTTTTTCCTGCATCGCCGACATCGAAGGTCCAGGCTTCGACTTTGACGTTGGGCTTGCGGGGGTCGGTGTCAGGCATGGCTGGTCTCTAACGGGGGCCAGCGGCATGAAATGTGCAAGGGGCCAATGCGGCGCGGGTGACTAGATGGATGTCACGATGTCATCCGGGCAGGGGAAATAGCGGGGCATGCATTTCGGACACAGGCCGTGGGTGAAAGTGATGCCTGAATGCCGTGAGAAATAGTCTTCGAGCGGGTGCCATTCCCCGCCCGAACTCTGGATGTCTTTGCAGCTTGAGCAGATAGGCATCCATGCGCGCAGCCGGGTCTCGGCGGGCAGCTCGGTGGCATGGAGGGAGAAACCGCGTGCCGCATCGCCTGCCGGATCCGGAGTGAAGGTGACAAGAAAGCGCAGGGTCGTCCGGGAGGATGAGTGGGTGAGATGCTGCTCGAAAATCTGCTTTTGACCGCACAGCGCGCCTTGAATGTGGCGGCGGTTGACTTCGTATGCGGCCGGACCCAGAAGCTCGCTCAGGGAGACTCCAGCCATCTCTTCAGGGGGCCTGCCAAACCACGATTGAAAGGCTCGGTTGGAAAAAGTGCATTTTTCGTCGGCACTCCAACAGGCCACCAGGGCGTGCATTTGGTTGATGATGCTGAATGCCGCCTGGCAGAGATCCATTGACATTGAGTGAAGCAGACGGGCTGATGATTGCTGGATGGCAGCGCACCAGCGCCGTATCCGTCAGGTCATTGACAGCAGGATCTCTAAAATGTTCGCTCGAAGAAGCGGTCGATTCGTAAAAAAGCGGCGCATGGGCGATCCAGACCACGAGGGGCGGCGAGGGGAAGACGAAGCTAAGCCAGCCGGAAGAGCTTGCGGGAGTTTTCGAAGAGGATTTTACGCTCGACGGCTTTGTTGGGTGCGAGCTTGCGGATGGCGGCGAGGGTCTGGGCGCCCTGGCAGCCGGGGCCGCGGCCGAGGTGGTCGGCGCAGTCGCTGCCGTAAAGAATCTTGTCCTGATGGCGGTCGAAGAACCGGGTGGTGTGCTCTTCGTCGCGGGTGAGGGCCAGGAGGCCGCTGCCGGCGGACATGTCGGCAAACATGTTGGGGTAGTCGGCAAGGTAGCGGTCAGTGATGCCGCCGGGGGTGATCTTGCCCTTGGGATAGTTCACTTTTTGATCGTGATTTTTGTCGATATTCCCCCAGAAGGCCTGCGCGTGGCCGATGAAGTTCGTCTTTGGAAACTTCTCCAGCATGGTGTGGAAGCGGTCGTAACCGAGGTTGTAGGTCAGGTGCTGGAAGTGCAGGAGGATGGGCACGTTGTAGGCGGCGGCGAGGGCGTAGAGCTTCTGGCTCTCAGGTGAGTCGCACTGCACCATGAACTTTTGCTCGCCGATCATGCAGGCACCCTGCTTGAGCCATTTTTCGATCTCGGCGGGGGCGGTGTCGAGGTCGGTGACTTCATTGGCGGCCCAGAGGTAGGCATCGGAATGGGCGTTGGCGAAGTCTCGTGCTGCTTCCGTGGTGGCGCACTGAGCAGCGAGGCCGTTGGATTTGCCGTTGTGGGTGGAAGGGCGGTCCAGGTAGGTGCCGGCGGGCAGGATGATGGTGGTGGTGATGCCCATGGCCACCTGATGCGCGAGGAGGTGCTCATCCGCGCGCTTGTGGTAGTTCATGTGCTGATGGATGTCGATGACAGGTTCAGCGGCTGGCGTCTGAGCCAGGGCGCGGGAGGTGATGGCGGCGAAGCTGGTGGAGAGGAAGGCGCGGCGTGTGGGCATGAAACCACTACGCGGGCTGGAAGAAGATGTTGCTTCGCGGCGTGGCGAAGCGGTGGGGACAACCTGATTCCCGAGTGGGAATGGTGCGGAATGGGGGCGCGTGGAGGGATCAGGATGAGCCCTCTCCCGTGGGGCCGCTGGGTGGGAAGCCAGAGGCGGGACGCCTCGATCCATTGACAGGCGGGGACGCCTGTCCTCCGGGGGCGCTGGGGGAAGTGCTTAGCCTTTCAGGCCCTGCGTGTCGGCGAGGATGGCGCCGGTGTAAATCATGCCGGTCTGCACGGTGCCGTTCAGGTTTGCGGCGATGAGATCGGCATTGGTGAAGTCGGCGTTGGTGAGGTTGGCTCCTTCGAGGTTGGCCCCGGAAAGATCGGCACCACGGACGTTGGCGTTGCTGAGGTTGGCATGACGCAGGGAGACGCCGCCGAGGTCGGCTCCGCTAAGATCTGCGCCGCTCAGATTGGCGCTGTCCAAATTCGCGCCGCTGAAGTCGCCGCCGGAGAGATTGGTACCGGCGAGGTTGGCCTTGGTGAAGGTGGTGCCGACAAACTGGGCTTTGGCCAGATTGAGGTCATTGAGGGTGGCACCCGCGAGGTTCATGCCGGTTTCGTCGATCTTGCGACCGCTTTTGCCGCCGCTTTCGAGCCATTGAGTGTGAGCGAGGAGTTCTTCGGTGGTGATGCTTGCCATAGGTGCCCAAAAGAAAACCCGATTTACGAGGGCGTAAATCGGGTTTTCATACTTGTTGAGGAGATTTTTGTAATCCCCTACGGGCTTAAGCAACAGGGGATCAGCCTTTCACCTCAGCGACGATCTTCTGCGCTGCGTCAGTCAGATCGGCAGCGCTGGTGATCTTCAGGCCGCTGGCGGCGAGGGTGGCCTTGCCGGCTTCGACGTTGTTGCCTTCGAGGCGGACGACGAGCGGGATGTTCAGGGAGACTTCCTGCGCTGCGGCGATGATGCCGGTGGCGATGATGTTGCAGTCCATGATGCCGCCGAAGATGTTCACCAGAATGCCCTTCACATTGGGGTCGCCAAGAATGATTTTGAAGGCTGCAGTGACCTGTTCCTTGGTGGCGCCGCCGCCGACGTCGAGGAAGTTGGCTGGCTCGCCGCCGTGGAACTTGATGATGTCCATGGTGGACATGGCCAGGCCGGCGCCGTTGACGAGGCAGGCGATGTTGCCATCGAGACCGATGTAGTTGAGGCCGAATTCGCTGGCGGCGACTTCACGCGGGTCTTCTTCCGTGGTGTCACGCATGGCGGTGACGTCCTTCTGGCGGTAGAGGGCGTTGTCGTCGAAGTTGAACTTGGCGTCAAGCGCGACGACCTGGTCTTCGGTGGTGATGGCCAGGGGGTTGATCTCAACCAGGGAGCAGTCGCTCTTCAGGTAGAGATTCCACAGTGCGGTGAAAAGCTTCACGGCCTGGTTCATGAGAGGACCGCGCAGATTGAGCGAAGCAGCGACCTTGCGGCACTGGTAGGCCTGGAGGCCGATGGCGGGATTGATGAATTCCTTGGTGATCTTCTCCGGAGTTTTCTCGGCCACTTCCTCGATGTTCATGCCACCTTCGGTGGAGGCAATGATGGCGTGGCTGGAGGAGACGCGATCAAACAGGATGGCGAAGTAGTATTCCTTCTTGATGTCCACGGATTTGGCGATGAGGACTTTGCTCACCAGCTTGCCTTCCGGGCCGGTCTGATGGGTGACGAGGGTCTGGCCCAGCATCTTGCCGGCGATGTCCTCCGCCTCTTCGGGGGTGTTCACGAGATGCACACCGCCTTTGAAGCCGTTTTTGAAGGTGCCTTTGCCGCGTCCGCCGGCATGCACCTGGGCTTTCACCACGAGTCCTGCCTGACCGATTTCGCGAGCCGCAGCTCCTGCTTCTGCCGCCGTGCTGGCGACGATTCCTTTGGGACTGGCGACGCCGAATTTGTCGAACAGTTGCTTGGCTTGGTACTCGTGGATGTTCATGGAGAAAAAATGGGGGAGCCCGATAGTAGAAGTGCGACCCGAAGCGTCAAGGCGCATTCCCGGTGAAGGTGAGAATGCCGGGCTTGCCGTGCCCGCAAGGCTGCGGCATAGCCCCAGAATGCGAATTGATGTGGTGACGCTGTTTCCGGAGCTGGTCTCGGTGCCGATGGGCCTGAGCATGATGGGCCGTGCGCAGGAGAAGGGCATTCTGGACCTGAGGGTGCATGATCTGCGGGAGCAGGGGCTGGGAAAACACCGGCACGTGGATGACACGCCCTACGGCGGAGGGCAGGGGATGGTGATCCGCCCGGAGCCAATGTTTGAATCGCTGGACCGCATCGACACGCCGGAGGCGCGCATCATTTACATGTCGCCTGCAGGGAGGCGTTTTGACCAGGCCACGGCGCGGCGGCTGTCCGCTGAGCCGCATTTGATTTTTCTTTCCGGCCATTATGAGGGCATCGACCACCGCATCATTGAGCACTGGGTGGACGAGGAGATCAGCCTGGGCGACTACGTGTTGACGAACGGGGCCATCGCCGCCGTGGTGGTGATGGATGCCATCGTGCGGCTACTGCCCGGAGTGCTGGGAGATGAAATGAGCGCGGTGGAGGAGAGCTTTGGCGCCAGCGGCCTGCTGGAGGCGCCGCAGTACACCAAGCCGGCGGAGTACCGGGGTCTGAAGGTGCCGGAAATGCTGCTGAGCGGGAATCATGCCAAGATCGCCGCATGGCGGGAGCAGCAGGCGCTGGAGCGCACGCGGTCGAACCGCCCGGATTTAATCGAATGAGATGCGCGTGAGAATGACATTTCGTTTGACGATGCGGCAGGCTGCACGCTAAATAAGCGCTCCGCTGACCTTCCGGTCGCGGGACAACTATTGGTGAGGTGGCTGAGTGGTCGAAAGCACATCTTTGCTAAAGATGCGTAGCCTTAACAGCTACCGAGGGTTCGAATCCCTCCCTCACCGCCAGTTTTCAAGACCCCCGGCCGCCACGAAGCGAAGCTTTTGAAGGGGTTTTGGACACCGAATCCAAGGATGTTAAATTGGTGTTCGTTTGATCAGGTATGCAAAAAGTCTGTTGCATGATGCGCCAAGATACCACACTCTGCCACCATATGAAGATCAATACCAGTATCACGATTGACCCCCGGATTGCCAAGCTGGCGAAAAAGTACGCGGCGCTGGATGGCCGCAGCTTTGCCAACTACGTCGAACGTGCCGTGGCCCGGCAGGTGGAGCAGGATCAGGTTGCCGAGGGTGCGGCCCCGAAGGCCAAGCCTGCGAAGAAGAAGTAAGCACGACCGCTGATGCGGCAGCCAAGGGTGGTGACGAAAGTCACGATCCTCGGTTTTTTGTGGCCTTGCCGTGCAGAATGAGCCTGCTGGCAAGTGGTGGAGCTAAGGGGATTCGAACCCCTGACCTTCTCATTGCGAACGAGACGCTCTACCAACTGAGCTATAGCCCCAACGTGTTGTTTGAAAGCGTCGCAGCTGGTGAGCCGGGCATCGGCCGCAAGGGCGTTTGACGGCTCCTGAGGTGAATTTCGGCGTGTCCATGACTGCAGCGCCCTGACTTAACGAGGCCCATTATGGCATCACCCCGGGGCTGGGCAATCGAAAAAGAGCAGCGGGTGCGTGGAGGCTCAGGGGGCGGGAGGGTCCGAGGGCTTTTCTGCGGTCTTGGCCCAGCAGCGCAGCACTTCCGCAACACTCCAGGCCTGTGCGATGCAGGCACGCTGGGTGAAGGGGGCCTCGGCGTCAAAGACCTCGCTGATGGAGCCGATGCAACCGTGGTCGAGATGGTTGATGAGGCCGTCGAGGAAGTGACGCGCGCCTGCATGGTCTTCGGGGTGCACTTTGAGCCAGGTATCAACAAACGGGCCGATGAGCCAAGCCCAGACGGTGCCCTGATGATAGGCTGCATCCCGGGCGCGGAGATCACCGAAATACCGCTGCTTGTAGTCGGGGTGGCCGCGCGAGAGGGAGCGCAGGCCGACGGGGGTGAGGAGTTCCGCACGCACTTTTTCCAGCACGGCGGGCCAGCGAGCTTCATCAAGCACCGAATTTGGGAGGGAGATGCTGAAAATTTGATTGGGCCTTATTGCGGCATCGTCTCCGTGCTCCCCGTCCACCACGTCCAGCAGGCACTGGCGCTCTTCGTTCCAGAACCGGCGGTTGAAGGTCTCCCGTGCGCGTCTGGCATGCTCGGCGTATGGGGCGGCCGCTTCAGCGCCCTTCTCGGCCTGCAGCCAATTGGAAAGCAGGCACAGGGCATTGTACCAGAGCGCATTGATCTCCACGGCCTTGCCTCGGCGCGGGGTGACGACCCAGCCGTCAACCTTTGCATCCATCCAGGTGAGCTGATAGCCCTCGGCTCCCTGCTTCAGCAGGCCATCCGTGTGATCCACTGCGATGCCAAAGCGCGTGCCGCGCAGATGATGCTCGATGATGTCCACAAGCTTGGGCAGCAGAAGTTGCAGGGTGCCGCGGTCCTTGGTGACGTCCAGGTAGCGGTCCAGCGCATGGAAGAACCACAGGGTGGCATCTGCCGTGTGGTAAACGCCTTCGCGTTCGCCATCGGGAAAGTAATTGGGGATCAGCCCATCGCGGATGTAGTAGGCAAAGGTGCGGAGGATCCATGCCGCCTCAGAGTGGCGCCCGGTGGTGAGAGTGAGTCCTTCAAGGCTGATCATGGTGTCGCGGCCCCAGTCGGTGAACCAATGGTAGCCGGCGATCACGGTGCGCACCTCGTCGCCGGCGGCCCTGGCGCGTGCGGCGTCTTCGACACGCCCTGCGGGGGTGATGATGAACTGATCTGCCGCCAGCACCAGTTCGGAAGCGGTGCTGCCCTGCACAGCGGGCGCGGCGGAGGAGATCAGGCGGTGGCGCCGCGCAAGATCCGCCGCAAGCGCGGACTGTGGATCGATGGCGAGGATGGAAGCCCAGTCCTCCGTGGAAGCCACGAGGGTCACAGGACGGTCCGGTCGCAGCTCGATGGTAAACGCCCCGGGACTCCAAAGCACACCCCGTGAATGGTAGCCGCGATCCGCCTCTGTCTGGTAGCCGATCTCGCGCACATGACCGCCTTCATGCCTGAAGCATGCCTTGTCATCATTATTGACGTAGAGGCGCAGCGCGTAGGGAAGCCCGGCGGTGGAAAGCTCATAGCGCCGGTCATGGATGAGGAGTGAATAGCCGGAGACAAAGGGTTCCGTGACATCGTGCTCATAGCGGCGGAAATGCACAGATGGGCAGAGCTCCAGTCTGGCGGAATCCTGGCCGGAAAGCAGGCGGTAGGTGATGTGCACGGTGTTCTGGCCGTGAATGAGCAGCATGCGCTTTTCGATGGTGTAGCCCCAGGCTTCGAACACCCAGACGGGCAGGCCGTGTTCCAGGCGGAACTCGCGCACGTAGTGCTCCTGCGTGCCGTCCTCCCCTTCGCTGCGGGTTTCCTCTCCGCCGATGAGGACGCGGCGATCCTCGCTGAGGCGGAGGTATTCGGAGAGATGGTTGAGCATGACCACGCGGCCAAAGGGGGCGGGCAGAGCCGCGACGAGGACACCGTGGTAACGACGGGTCACCATGCCCGAAATGGTGCCGGAACCGTAGCCCCCGAGGCCGTTGGTGATGAGCCATTCGCGGCGGAGGATTTCACGGGCATTGTCTGCCTGTGCCTGGGCGATATCGATGCGGCGGATGAGTTCAGCATTCATGGTGCGGAGATGGGGGTGAGAAGTGCGGCGGATTCGGCGGAAAGATTCCAGTTGTCCTCGGAGTCGATGGCCGGAGTGCCGCTGCCGCCATAGCGGGGGTCTTCACTCGACCACGCCAGATTCCAGACACAGCCGAGGGGCGGGGCGAGCAGAGGCTCCGGTGCGGGGTCGAGGTGGAGATGCGCGCCCAGATTGACCACGAGGAGGCGGTCATTCTGATCGCGGCCAAAAAAGCGCAGGAGGAAGGCCGATGGGCCAAGCACCGCACCATCATAGGTGCCACGCTGCACGTGGCCGAGCAGGGGATCCTCCCGGCGCAGACGCAGCAGGTCGCGGTGGAGCAGCAGCACCTCCGAGTTTTTTTCACGGTCGGCAAAGTCGAGTTTGCAGCGTTGGAAGGTTTCTTCCAGCTCGGGATTGGGGATCAAGGTGGAGATGTCTTCCGAAGCGATGCTGGGAAATTGCGCGAGGAACTCCCCGCGACCTTTGGCGACCATGGCGGCGAGGTCGGGCTTGTGATCGGCGAAATACAGAAAGGGGGATGAAGCTGCAAATTCCTGCCCCTGAAAAAGCATGGGTGTGTTGGGGCCCAGCAGCAGCAGAGCGGTGAGAGCACGCAGCTTGGCGGCACTGGTCAGGGTATGAGCACGCCGTCCCCAGAGCGAATTGGCGATCTGGTCATGGTTCTGCAGGAAGTGGACAAAATTGGAGGGAGTCAGATCAAAACATGGCGTGCCGCGGCGTGCATGCTGCCACTTGTAACGCTGGCCCTGAAAGAGGAATCCCCATTTGGCGGATGAGATAAACTCCTGAGGCGAGCCATGGTAGTCGGTGTAGTAGGCTTCATTGCGCCCGGTCATGGCCACGATGGCGGCATGGTGAAAATCATCATTCCAGAGCGAATCAAAACCATAACCACCCTGGGCGCGAGGCCGGATGAGACGCGCCTGCTGGGGCTCGTTTTCCCCCACGATGTAGATGCCCCGCCCCCGTGCGGCCGCATGCGCGCGGCGGGTGATGCGTGCCAGAATGTGCTCGTCTGAAGCATCGTAAATGTTCTGGGTCGCATCGAGCCGCAGGCCATCGCAGTGAAATTCGTCGATCCAATAGCCGGCGTTTGCGATGAAGAGCTCGCGCACGGGCTCGTTGCATTCGTCGTCAAAGTTTGGCGGCTCGCCCCAGTCCGTGCTGTAACGTGAGGTGAAATACCAGGGGCTGAACTGCTTGAGGTAGTTGCCGTCCGGGCCGAGGTGATTGTACACGACATCCAGGATGACCCCGAGGCCCAGGCCATGGGCGCGATCCACAAAGCGGCGGAAGTCATCCGGCCCGCCATACAAACGCACCGGGGCAAACAGGTTCACGCCGTCATAGCCCCAGCCGAAACGGCCGGGGAAATCGGCCACGGGCATGACCTCCAGCAGTGTGACGCCGAGGTCGGCAAGGTGTGGCAGCTGCTCCATCGCCGCAGCCCAGGTGCCTTCAGGAGTGAAGGTGCCGATATGCATCTCATACAGCACCTGTCCCTCCCGCGAAACACCCTGCCACTGATCGTCAGACCACTCAAAGGACGCGGGATCGATGATCTGAGAGGGACCATGCGGGCCGTGGGGCTGAAAGCGTGATGCAGGATCAGGATAAACTTCGCCGTCCAGCTGGAAGCGGTAGTACATGCTGGCACCGGCTGCGGCAGACCATCCTGACCAGTAGCCCCCAGAATCACCTGACAGGGGCAGTTCAATGGCATCGGCCAGGTCAGCATCCTCGGCCATGATCACGGCCACCTGCTTAGCGCAAGGAGCCCAGGTGCGAAAGTGCACCCCTCCTTCCGGCTGAACTTCAGCGCCTACAGGAAGGCGACGTTGCAAGGTTTCGGATACGGCGTTCATGGCCCGGTTGGTGGTAAAAGGGAGAACAAAATCAAAGGCTGTTGCATAAAGTGACATCACAACCAGTTATCGTTCCTGATCGGAGGAAAGAGCGTAGCCATATCACCCTGCGCAGGGGAGTCGTAGCCTGGACGTGGCATGCAGAACCCGGTTCTGTGCTAGGGGGCAGGCGCGGCTTCATTCAGATTCAAAAGCCGAAATGACGGCTGGTCAGGATTGGTCCGTTTCAGGAGAGGCAGCGAGACATTGTAAACCGGCACGCCGGAACTCGTGCGGCCTTCGAGCGCGCCATGATGTGCATGCCCGTGAAAGGCGGCGGTCACCTGATGGTGATTGAGAGGCTCTTCGAGACGCGTGGACCCCATGAAGGGAAACACTTCGGGATTCTCCCCGAGCACTGTCTCACGAATGGGCGCATAATGAAGGAGCACGATGCGGTGGGGTGTTTCCAGGCGGGCGAGTGCGCGCTCAAGCCGCATGGCGTGGTTCACGCCTTCCTGAACGAAGGACTTGATCAAGGGCTCGCCCCAGGCGTTGAGCATGCTGCTGCCAAACCCGCCGCCAAAACCGCAGACGCCCGCGAAACCCACATCCTGGATCTCAACGCATTCTCCATCAAGCATGGTCACGCCGGCGTCCACGAGGGTCTTCGTCACCTTGTCGGCGTGGCCTGATTCAAAGTCATGATTTCCCAGGACGGCGAGCACCGGGATGCTGACATGCGTTTTGATGTCATGGGCCAGCGCGCGGGCTTCCTCCACCTCGCCGTAATCTGTCAGATCCCCGCAGAGAAGCAGCACATCCGCAGCCGCGGAGACATCAACGAACAGAGCCTGGAGGGAGCCCTGGGAGGATTTGCGATAGTGAAGGTCTGCCGTGGCCGCGATCCGCATGTGAATGGTGAAGAGTTCCAAAACAAATCGCTTCCGGATCACGGGCCTGCCGTACGGAAATCCGAATAATTAAGCTGCGCCCAATGCCTGCGTGGTCGGCGATAATCGACGAATGCAACCGCCTGAGAATCCTTCCACAAACTCACACGAATTCTACCGCTCCGCCGTGAGTGTGCTGTGTTCGGCGTCCCTGCCGTTTCTCGTCGGCGGTGCGTATGCGATGCGTGTTCACACCGGCATCAGGCGCGACACCAAAGACTTCGATCTGCTGGTGCGTCCGCAGGATTTAGAGCGCACGCTGGAGGTGCTGCGCAAGGCGGGTTTCAATGTGGAGCTGACCTTTTCCCACTGGCTGGCGAAGGTCCGGCAGGGGCCGGTGTTCATCGACGTCATCTTTCGTTCCGGCAACGGCCTGTGCGAGGTGGATGACGACTGGTTCAAGTTTGCCCGCATCGCGGAAGTGCTTGGCATGCAGCTGCCGGTGTGCCCGCCGGAGGAGATGCTCTGGCAGAAGGCCTACATCATGGAGCGCGAACGCTATGATGGGGCCGATGTGCAGCATCTGCTGCGAAGCTGCGGCCGCAAGATGGACTGGGAGCGGGTGCTGACGCGCTTCGGGCCGGACTGGCCCGTGCTGCTGAGCCATCTGGTGCTTTTCAGCTATGTGTACCCCGGCGAGCGGGAGTCGGTGCCGCAGTGGGTGATGGAGCGCATGATCACCATGCTCAAGCAGGGGGACGAAGGCGGGGCAGAGCGGCTCTGCAGGGGGCCGCTTCTTTCCCGGCTGCAATACCTAAACGATGTGGAGCTGTGGGGGTATACCGATGTGCGCACGGAACCCGAGGTGCACATGACTGATGCCGAAATACGGCTTTGGACAGACGCAGCGCTGGAAGCCGTGGGATGATGCGAGGCCGCAGCACAGAGCCGGCTTCAGGAGATCTAAAAACACGATTGCTACGCCTAAGACGGTCTCCATGCCCGATAAGAGGATGAGTTTAACACCTGATCCTTTCTGCCATGAGTCTCTCTCTAAAACCTGCCAATCTCAAACGTTACCGTGATCTGCTGATGCTGTTCTACAAGTACGGGCATGGCGATCTCGTCAAAAACGCACCGGTGATTGATGATCCGCTTCCCCATGCACCGCCGGCGCCGATGCCGCTGGAGGCACGCACCCTGGCGGACGATATTGAGAAACTCGGCCCCACCTACATCAAGCTGGCGCAGTTGCTCTCCACACGTTCGGACTTTGTACCACAGGGCTACATGGATGCACTTTCAAGGCTGCAGGATCATGTGGAACCCTTTCCATTTGAGCAGGTGCAGGCCATCGTCTCCATGGAAGTGGGGGCGCGCCTTTCGAAAGCCTTCCTTGAGTTTGATCCCGTGCCCATCGCGGCTGCTTCTCTTGGCCAGGTGCACAGGGCGGTGCTGCGCGACGGCAAGCAGGTGGTGGTCAAGGTGCAGCGGCCGGATGCACGGCAGAACGTGTCTGAAGATCTGGAGGCCATGACAGAACTCGCGGTCTTTCTGGATGCGCACACCGAAATGGGCCACCGCTACGGACTGGTGCAAATCGTTGAGGAACTGCGCAAATCCCTGCTGCGTGAACTCGACTACAGGCTGGAGGCGATGAACCTCCTGCTGATGCGCGAGCACTTGGGCGCCTATGAGCACATCCTGGTGCCTGCGCCGGTGGAGGACTACTCAACCGGACGCGTGTTGACGATGGAGCACGTCAGCGGTCAAAAGATCACGAAATTCAGTCCGTTGATCCGTGTGGATATCGATGGGGACGCGCTGGCTGAAGAATTGTTTCAGGCTTATCTGCATCAGATTCTGGTGGTGGGGGTGTTTCACGCCGATCCTCATCCGGGGAATATTTTCCTCACTGATGATCATCGGATCGCCCTGCTGGATCTTGGCATGGTCGGTCGTGTGGGCCGCAACATGCAGGACCTTCTTCTCAAGCTGCTGCTGGGCATCAGCGAGGGCAATGGAGACGAAGCTGCGAAGGTGGCCGAAAAAATGGGCGAGCCGGAGGACGATTACGATTCACTCACCTTCAAACGCCGCATTGCCGATGTGGTCAGCCAGCAGCGCACGGCGAACCTGACCGACCTTCAGATCGGCAAGGTGGTGCTGGAAGTGCAACGAATCGCAGGCGACTGCCATCTGCGCGTGCCACCGGAGTTTACCCTGCTGGGCAAGACGCTGCTCAATCTGGATCTCGTCGGCCGCACCCTGTCACCGACCTTTGACCCCAATGAATCGGTGCGCCGCAATTCAGCGAAGATCATGCACGAGCAGGCGCTCAAGAGCTTCTCATCAGGCAATCTTTTTGGGCTGATGCTGGAGGCGAAGGAATTTCTGGAAAAGCTGCCTTCGCGGCTCAATCAACTGCTGGATCTGGTCTCCACCAACAAACTTCGGATCAAGGTGGATTCGTTTAACGAAAATCTCATTGTCACGACGCTGCAGAAGATCGCCAACCGCATCACGCTGGGGCTCATCCTAGCCTCATTGATCGTGGGGGCGGCGCTGCTCATGCGCGTGGACACCGCCTTCCGCATCTTTGGATATCCGGGAGTGGCCATGCTGTTGTTCTTTATGGCTGCGGGCGGTGGTCTGGCTTTGGCATGGCAGATCGTGAGCAGTGACCAGACAAAGCGATGAATTGAGCGGAATACTCGCGTGTCCTCCCACTGGCTGACGCGCAGCAGGGCCGCCTTGTGCGATTCTTTGACGTTCGCGGCGCATCTGTGCCGGAGCCGTCCTGAGATGAACAACCCTCCGCCAGCTTCAGTCAAAGCCCACAAGCAGCGCGTGCTGGTGATCGATGCGCATCCCCGCGCTGACAGCTTCTGCCAGGGGCTGGTGGCTGCGGCGGCGAATGGCGCCAGCGCAGCCCAGCATGAGGTGCGCTGGCTCGCCTTGCGTGAGCTGAACTTTGATCTCAATCACAAAGGGCAGGCGCTGGAGCCCAGCCTGGAGCACTCCCGGCAGGAACTGCTGTGGGCTGATCACCTTCTGATTGTTTATCCCGTGTGGTGGGGCTCCATGCCTGCTTTGTTAAAAGGCTGGCTGGACCGCGTGCTGCAGCCCGGCTTTGCCTTCGCCGAACGTGAGGATGGAGGGTGGGAGGGATTGCTGGGAGGGAGATCGGCCACCCTGATCGCCACCATGGACACACCGCGCTGGATCTTTGGGGGCATGCTGCATTCGTGCAGCATCCGCGCGCTGAGAGATGCGACGCTGCGGTTTTGCGGCGTGAGTCCGGTGCGTGTGCTGCTCTTCTCACCCATCCGCACCTCCACGCCAGAACTGAGGCGGCACTGGCTGGAGCAGGCCCGGCTGGAGGGGCATGATCTGGAAAAGAACCTGCGGACCGGATGGCGGCCGCGGCTGCGGGCCTGGCTGCGGGCGGTGCGTCCGCAGTTTTATCTGTTCCCCTGGCTGGCGCTGACGGCAGGGGCTGTGAGTGCTGCGGCAGCGCATGGGGATTCGCTCCAGTGGATGCCTTATCTTTTGTGCTGGGCCTCTGCATGGCTGCTGGAAGGGATCGCGGTGCTCACGAATGAGATCCATGATGAGGAGACCGACATCCTGAACCGCAACAGCGGCCCCTTTACCGGCGGCTCGCGGGTCGTGGTTCAGGGGCGCATGAGCATGGCTCAGCTGCATCATGGCAGAAAGGTGGCCGGCGGATGTCTGGCCCTGGTCGGTCTGCTGCTTGTGTTCGCGCCTGGGGCCAATCTGGCAGGAGTGTTTGCTCTTCTGCTCATGGGGCTGCTGCTGAGCATTGGCTACACGGCGCCGCCGCTGAAGCTGTCCTACCGCACCTTGGGTGAATTTGACGTGGCGCTGACGCACAGCGCCCTGATGGTTCTGCTGGGGCATTGCTCGCAGGGTGGGGCAGGGGAGCTACGGCCCTGGCTGATTGCCGCACCGATGTTTTTTTCCATTCTTCCCGCGATCATTCTCGCCGGCTTTCCAGACATGGAGGCCGATATCGCTGCGGGCAAAAAAACGCTGGTCGTGCGTTTTGGGCGGCGCGTCGCGGCGATCACCGCCCTTTGCGCCACCTTTGTTGCGGCGATTTTACATGCAGCACTCTTTACCAGTCCGGCGTGGTTTTTTCTCGCGCTGCTCATTCATTGCGGCTCGCTGATGCTGGCGCTGGCTGCCTGCGTGCGGCAGCAGCGTGCAGGCCGTATCAACGGGCTGCTGGCTCTGGCGCTCTCCTACATGATGTGGTTCGTCTGGGTGCCATGGTTTCACTCTTCCTCGTAAATGTGAGCCGTTTTGCGCGGAGATTTTCTCAAACCAGACGGCCATCGTCGCTGGCTGCGGCGATTTGGACGAATATGAGCAAGCTCCCCGATCCCGCCGAAAGCCGTCAGGTTGATCATGCGATCGAACCTCTGATCTATCGGAGGTGGTCTCCCCGTGCGCTGAGCGGCGAGCCCATTTCCGAGGAGGAACTGCTGAGGTTGTTTGAGGCCGCGCGCTGGGCGCCCTCCACCTACAACGAGCAGGAGTGGCGTTTCCTATATGCAAGGCGTGAGACGCCGCAGTGGCCTGCTTTCTTCGACCTGCTGATGAAGGACAACCAGACCTGGTGCCAGAACGCGGCGATGCTTGTGGTCATCCTGGCTCACAAGGTGTTCGCCAAGAATGGCAAGCCCAATCCGGTGCACTTGTTTGACTGTGGCAGCGCGTTTGAAAACCTGGCGCTGCAAGGCACGTCGATGGGGCTGGTTGTGCATGGCATGGCAGGCTTTGATTTTGAGCGCGCCAGGCAAGAACTCAAGGTGCCGGACGATTACGACGTGGCTGCGATGTTTGCGGTGGGGCGTCCTGGCGATCCGGAAAATTTGCCTGACAAGCTGCGTGAGATGGAGGTTCCGTCTGGCCGCAGGCCGGTCAAAGAAAGCATTCACGAAGGACCTTATGAATCTGCCTGAGCAGGCAGCTCCACTCCAAACGGCCATGAAAATATCCATTCTCATTCTCCTTCCTTCCCCATCCAAGCAGGAGCAGGAGGAACGGCCGCCCTTAATGGCCGCCACTCAGTGGAAGCACCCAGGCCCTCAGCCGGAAGGAAAAGACAGGCACCCTCCACATCGGAAAAGGAATCTCAATCAGTCCGATCCATAAGCCCGCCCGTTTCTTGTGATGCCATCGAATCGGAACGCCAAAGTGTCTGGCAGGCATGAACACATCCATGCCGAGGTTTGAAACGATGTGAGTTTGACAACCCCTGACACTCTATGCCACGCGGAGACAAATCCAGCTACACCGACAAGCAAAAACGCAAAGCTGAACACATCGAGGAGGGCTACGAGAAACGTGGTGTCTCCAAGAAGGTGGCTGAAAAGCGAGCCTGGGCCGCCGTTAACAAGACCTCGGGCGGCGGCAAAAAAAGCGGCTCTGGAAGAGGCAAGGCCGAGAACAAGGAACCCGCGCGCAAAGGCGGGAAAAAAGGTGGCAAGGCGGCGGCCTCACGCCCGGCATCGAAGCGATCAGCCTCCGCACGTAAAGCCGCGGCCACCCGGAAAAAACGTGCTTCCAATTCCTGACGCCTCCCGAGGCGGCCACCGCGGCTTTTTACCAACGTTCAATCCACGGAGAAAATGTTCGAAGATGTGGACTCAGCTCAACGACTTGTTTGGCCTGGACCGTACAGCGCAGGAACTTGAGTTCCGGCAGATGCTACTCCGCGCTCTGGTGGTTTTCATTTCAGGCATCGTGCTGGTGCGAATGGCGGACAAAAGGTCATTTGCCAAAAAATCAGCCTTCGATGTTCTGCTCATATTGATCCTTGGATCCATCATGGGAAGATCAATCACCGGATCGGAACGTTTGTTTCCAACCATCGGAGCCTGCTTCTTTCTAATACTGCTGCACTGGCTGATGAGCCTGTTTGCTTGTCGCTGGCCGGGTTTTGAAAAACTGGTCAAAGGCCACACGGATGTGCTCGTGAAAGACGGACAGGTGCTGACCAAAACCCTCCGAGTTCACCATATCAGCGACGATGATCTTGCCGAGCAGCTGCGCCTGAAAGCCATGGTCACGGACATCAGGAATGTCAGCGTCGCCAGCCTGGAGCGAAGCGGCGAGATCAGCTTCATCAAGAAAGACGGCTGATGCCGCGCCCACCCTCATGAAAATACGATCGACTGTGAAACCCCGAAGGAATGCCGCCCTCGATGAGAAAACCTACAGAGGGCTGAAGCTGGCGGCGGCTGCGATCACAAGCGGTGTCGCAGGCGTCCTCATCGCACGGAATTTCTTTGAAACCGACAAGAAAATCCAGCACAAGATTCACACCAGTTATGCGGTGGGAGATCCCCCCTTCTGCCGAACGATGAGCCATCTGCTCGGTCCTCCGCTTCTGGACGGAAACACGGTGGAAACTCTGGAGAACGGGCGGAGGATATTCCCTGCCATGCTGGCCGCGATTGCCAGTGCACAGCGGTCGATCACATTCGAGAACTTCGTCCTTTCAGACGGTTCGGTATGGCGGCGTTTCGCGCACGCGCTGGCGGAGCGCGCACGGGCGGGGGTGAAGGTGCATTTCCTGCAGGATGCCATGGGCTGCAACTGCCTTCATGGCGAAGAATTGGCCATGCTGCAACGTGCGGGCGCCGAAGTGGAGATCTACCGCTACATGAAGCTCACTCGATTTAATCAGCGCACGCACCGAAAAATTCTGGTGATCGACGGTCGGGTGGGTTTCACCGGCGGTGTGGGTATTTCGGACGACTGGGATGGCGATGCGGATCTGCCGCAGCGCTGGCGGGATACCCACTACCGGCTGGAAGGGCCCACTGTAGCGCAACTGCAGCAGGCGTTCATGGACAACTGGATGGAGACACGTGCGGTGGTGCTGCATGGCGACGACTATTTTCCACCATTGCACCCCGTGGGCGACACCACCTGCCAAGTGTTTAAGAGCTCCGCCAGCGAAGGAGGCGAAAACGCCCGGCTGATGGTGCTTCTGTCGATCGCGGCCGCACGGAAGTCAGTCCGCATAGGCAATGCGTATTTCATCCCGGACAATCTCACCATTCAAACGCTGGTGGCGGCATGCAGGCGGGGAGTCGAGGTGGAGATCATTGTGCCCGGTCCTTTGATCGACGAGAAGCTGGCACGTCTGGTCGGCCAGTCGCGCTGGGGACCTCTGCTGGAGGCCGGAGTGCGCATTTATGAATACGGGCCCGCACTCTACCACTGCAAATACATGGTGGTGGACGGATGCTGGGCCTCAGTGGGCTCGGCAAATCTGGACAACCGCTCGCTGCGCCTGAATGCGGAGGCAAACATCAATGTGCATGACGCAAATTTTGGCATGGAGCATGAGGCGATTTTTGAAAAAGACCGGTCCGCTTCCAAAGAGATCACACTGAGTTCCTGGCGGAACCGTCCGCTGCGTGAAAAGGCCTTGGGCATGCTCGGCTCAATTCTGCGCACGCAGATGTAAAATCAGCTCAGCTCCAGATCGGCGATCACCGGCAGGTGATCGGACGCCAGCCGGGTCAGGGGCGTGCGTGGGACGTTGACATCGAGCACGCGGATGTCCGCACTGACAAAGAGATAGTCGAGACGCAGAAAGGGGAAGCGTGAGGGAAAGGTGCGGCGGAGGCGGCTGATGCCATGTCGTGCGGCATCACGCAGAAGCGCTGCGCACTGACGATAAACTGCCGACCATGGCGGGGTGTTTAAATCTCCGCAGAAAATGACCCGCTCCCGGCACTGCGGATTGCCCAGCCATTCGTCCCCCAGGAGCGCCTTCATCTGCGTGGCGCGCTCATGGCCGCTGAGTCCCAGATGGGTGTTGATGACCTGAACTTCATGCTCCCCGCATTGGGCTGTGACCCAGAGAGCGCCCCGGGGCTCAAACGCAAGTCGTGCTTTTACGGTCGGCAGTTCGCCTGCGTGTCTGAGTTTCAGGGGGAATTTGCTCAGAATGGCGTCCCCATACATTTCCTCCTTCACCCGAAGGGCGGGATGAAAGTGAAACCGCATGCGCAATTGCTCCGCGATGACGGCCGCCTGGTCCAGGCGGCCACTGCGCATGCGCGCCAGATCAAGCTCCTGAATGGCGACAATGTCCGGATCATGCACCGCGATGACTTCGGCGATCCTTGCATGGCTGAGTTCGCCATCTGTGCCGACGCAGCTATGCGCGTTGTAGGTCATCACTCGGAGCCTCTGGGTCATGCCAGAAGATCGCCTCAGTGACACGTGACGGATGCAGTGAAAGAACGTGCCAATAAAAAGGGCGTGCTGTCTTTGCAGACGCACGCCCTTGGCTCAGGCCGATGGATCAGGCGGCCTGGAGGGTGTGGATGGCGCTGCGCGTGCGGAAGTTCTGGCGCAGCTTTTTCAGGCCCAGTTCCATCCGGGTTTTCACGGTGCCCAGCGGTGTGTGCGTGGCCTCCGCCACTTCACGCTGACTCATGCCCTGCAGGAAGGCCAGCTCGATCACCTGCTTCTGCGCCACAGGGAGCAGGGAGAGATGCTCGCCGAGCACGCGGCCCATGTCGGCCTGCTCGCAATCGGTGGCGGAGTCCTGGGTGAAGCTTTCGGTTTGATGGATGGATTCCTCCATGCGGTCCTTGGCACGGCAGTAGGCCATGGAGCGGCGGAGGTGGTCGATGGCGCGGCGTTTGGCCAGGGTCATCAGCCAGGCCAGCGGGCGGCCCTTGGAGGCGGAGTAATGGTCCGCCTGGCGCCAGAGTTCGAAGAAGCATTCCTGAAGGACGTCTTCTGCGGCGGCGTCGTCATTGACGGTGCGCATGATGGCGCTCTTGAGCAGCCGGCGGTAGCGCTGCATCAGCGTTTCCAGAGCTGAGGCATCGCGCTGCTGGATGGAGGCCATGAGGTCTTCGTCCGGTGGCATGTGGGAATCGAGGTCGTTGTGGGATGTGGACTCGAGGGAGGATGTGGTGGTGAGCGTTTTCATGATGGAATGACATACCCATGCGCACGGCATCCGACAACCCGACCCGACCCCTTACAACATGTCAGGCTATGCCTGAGCCCCTGACGCATCCCTCAGGGAGCCCAACTTTCACCTTTTGAAGGCGGGAAGACTCTCTTGATCCGCGGATCAGCGCAGTCATCAGCTTCATGCAGCGGCGTTTTCGTGCGTCGCAACCAAGCTCATTACAGCCAGCCGATGAGAGGCCTGCGAATTTAAGGGCATGAACACTATCCTTCTTGTCATCCTTGTCCTTCTCGTCCTCGGAGCTCTTCCTGCATGGCCCTACAGCAGCGGCTGGGGTTATGGGCCTAGCGGCGGCCTGGGCCTCATACTGGTCATTCTGCTGGTCCTTGCCCTCACGGGAAGAATTTAAGCAGCAGAGTCCCCGCCTCTGTGAATGAAAGCGCCAGATAACCCTGCCTCGCCGCCGCCCCCACAGGTGGTCGCGGGGCAGGCAGGTCTCCGATATGTGCTGGACACCCAGCCTGGAATCAGCCGCAGTCGGCGTGGCGAGACCTTTGTCTACCTGAATCCAGCGGGACAGCGCGTACGTGACAAGGCCACTCTCCAACGCATCCGCAGCCTGGCCATTCCTCCAGCGTGGACCGATGTCTGGATCTGCCCGCTGGAGCACGGCCATATCCAGGCGACAGGACGTGACGCACGAAGAAGAAAGCAGTACCGCTATCATCCGCGCTGGCAGGCGGTGCGGGACGCGAGCAAATACGAGCGCATGCTGGCGTTTGGCGCGGTGCTGCCGCGTATCAGGCAGCGCGTCTCTGCAGATATGCGCCGGCGCGGCATGTGCCGGCTGAAAGTTATGGCCACTCTAGTTCGGCTGCTGGAGACAACGCTGATCCGCGTGGGCAATGACGAGTATGCGCAGCAGAATGGCAGCTACGGCCTGACCACGCTGCACAATCACCATGCCAAAGTGAATGCCGCAAAAATTACTTTTTCCTTCAAGGGCAAGAGCGGCGTCAGCCACCAGATCGACGTGAAGGATCCACGCCTTGCCAAACTGGTTCGCAGTTGTCAGGAACTCCCCGGCCAGCAGCTTTTTGAATACCTCGATGAGGATGGGACCGTGCATGCGGTGAGTTCAGATGATGTGAACACGTACCTGAGGGAAATTGCGGGTGACGAGTTTTCCGCGAAGGATTTTCGCACGTGGGCGGGAACCATCCTGGCGGCAGTGGCACTGCGCGAGCTTGCGAAATTTCAATCGCTCACGGAAGCGAAGCGCAACATCGTGCAGGCCATCGGCGGAGTGGCGAAAATACTGGGGAACACGGCGGCCGTTTGCCGCCGATGCTACATTCATCCCGCGATCATTGACGCGTATATCGGAGGGCAGACCATTCCTGCGGCACGGGCACTCGCAGGGGGACAACTCCGTCGCACGACCCGCCTGCGCCCGGAGGAGGCGGCAGTAATGGCGATGCTGCGTCAAACCACACGCACGAAACGGAAACCATGAGGCAATGAGGCCCTACGCTGCCGCGGCACCCTTTGCGGGCGGTGTGGAAGAGGGCGCGGGAGTGGTGGTCTGCTGCGTGGGTTTGGTTCCTGATGGAGGAGCCGAAACCGGGGACTTGGGCCGGGCGATCTGCTGCGCCCAGGATTGCGCCGCCACTTTGACCATTCGATGCACGAAGAGAATCTTGCGTGCGGTCTGAGGGGAGAAGATGAAGGGGTACAGGGTCGTGTATCCCAGGCTGGCCGCCATTTCATTCAGGGCAGGGGAGAGTTTGGCCCAGTCATTGAGCGTGCTCAGAAAGCTGGCATCCTCACCCGGGGCGTCCGCCATCACCTGCTCAGACCGCAAGGGTGTAAAGGGGATGGGGACGCTTTTGCTGGACCAGCCAAATGAAGCTGCGGTCTCCACGCCATCGACAATGTGCAGATACTGCGCCCAAGTTTCCGCCCAGTCTTCCCACGGATGGGAGGTTGCATAGGCGCTGATGTGGGTGGTGGCCCACGTCGCCGCAGGACCATTGGCGTAATAGCGTGCCAGCGCCGCATTGTAGTCTTCCCGCTCGTCTCCGAACAGTGTGCGGAATTCGGTCAGCAGCGGGTCATCCGCAGCGGGCGCAGAGAAAAAGCGGTCCCAGTAGTAGTGCCCAAGTTCATGCCTGAAATGTCCGACCAGTGTCCGGTAAGGCTCGCCCAGATTGTGCCGCTGGCGTTCGCGGTAGAGATCATCCGCCTCATTCAGATTGAGGGTGATGACGCCGTTGTCATGACCCGTCATCACACAAAGCGCAGGGATGGGCGTGAGGAAATCAAAGGCCAGGCCCTGAGGTTTTTGTTTCCTGGACGCAGGAGCGATGCCCAGACGCGCAAGCGTGTAGATCGCTCTTCGTTTCGCGGCTTCCATTTTCCGCCACGACTCCTGGTTTCCCGCCACGCTCAGATCAGGCACCATGTGATTCAAGTCACAGGCGGCGCAGTATTCGGGACCGCCTGCAGGGACGAGCCAGTTGCACACGCCGAACTCGGTGCCATTGCGGCATTGGACGCGCTCTTTGGAAACGGGAATCATGCCATTTTTTGCCAGATCATAGCCCACCGTGCTGCCACATTTCAGGCAGAGGGAGTTTTCAAAAAAAAGAGTGTTGCCACAGGTGCAGCTAAAGTGAGTCATGGGAAAAGTGTGCGTTGTCAGGTTGCCAGTTCCATCGAACTGCGGATGCCCTTCGGTCTTGCCGGGTTCGGTCAGCCCGCCACAATCCGCGTCTCAAAACATCCGGGGATCATGTGATCCTCGCAAAAAAGGGCCGGCATGAGGTCCATGTCTCATGCCGGCCCGTTGAGAGGCTTTTTTTTACTCACACTCGTCGCATTCTTCGTCCATGTACCGCTTGATCTCTTCACGAGTTTCGCCGGTGCGCTTCTGGATGCGGCCGATGAGTTCGTCTCCCTTGCCTTCTGCAAACTGGAGGTCGTCATCCGTCAGGTCGGCCCATTTTTGCTTGAGCTTGCCTTTGAGAATGTTCCAATTTCCTTTGGTTTCTGTCGCATTCATAACAGTGTGGGGTGTTTGTGGTTTGGTGTTCAGCCGCCTTGCGGCGACATAGGGAGTTCGTTTCATACCGGGGTCTTCCATGTCAGGGATCAGCCCCGTCGGCGGCTAGGGGTGGACTTTAATCGAGGCCTCCAAGGACGTTCTCATTTTTGACAGACGCGAAGCAGGCCAGAGCCGCGATGCAAACACAAACCCATGAGAGCTATCTGGAAAGGCACCATCAGCTTTGGGCTGGTCTCCATCCCTGTGTCGCTGTATCCCGCCATCCGGCGTGAAGAGCTGCAATTTCGCCTTCTGCGCGGATCGGATCTCAGCCCGGTGAACTACAAGCGCGTGGCTGAAAAAGACGGCAAGGAAGTGCCGTGGAAGAGCATCGTGAAGGGCTACGAATACGAGAAAGGAAAGTTTGTGGTGCTCAAGGAGGAGGACTTCAAACGCGTGGATGTGGAGGCCACGCAGACGGTGGAGATCATGAACTTTGTGGAGCTGGCGGACGTGGACCCTCTGCTGTTTTACAAGCCTTACCACCTGGAGGCTGGCAAGGGCGGCGGCAAGGCTTACATCCTCCTGCGGGACGCTCTCGTTAAGAGCGGTAAAATCGCCATTGCGCATGTGGTGATCAAGACGCGGCAGCATCTGGCCGCGATCAAGCCGCAGGACAAAAACCTCATGCTGGAGCTGATGCACTTTCCCGATGAGCTGCGGGACAAGTCAGAACTCAAGGCGCCGGAGGGCAAGGCCCCCGCCAAGGCGGAGATCAACATGGCGGAAAAGCTGATCGAAAGCATGACGACGCCGTGGAAGCCAGAAGAGTATGAGGATGAATACCGGAAGTCCCTGGAGAAAATGATCGAGGACAAGGTCGCGCATGGCGACGCAAAACCGGTGAAAGCGGCGAAGACCAAACGCCCCGACAATGTGATCGACCTCGTCTCCGTGCTGCAGGAAAGCCTGAACGCCTCCAAGGCCAAACGGAGCGGGGGGCATGGAGGCAAGACCACCCGCAGCAAGCCCTCAGCGGCCAAGCATTCCAAAAGCCGGAGAAAGGCGGCATGATCTCCGGGCATGTCTCTTCGAGAATACCAGAAGAAGCGGGACTTTAAAAAAACCGCCGAACCCCGGGGCAAACGAGAGCGAAGCGGCGGGGTGCGCCGGTTCGTGGTGCAGAAACATGAGGCTTCTCATCTGCACTACGACTTTCGGCTCGAGCTCGATGGCACCTTGAAGTCATGGGCAGTGCCTAAGGGCATGCCCTTTGCGAAAGGTGAAAAGCGACTGGCGGTGCAGGTGGAGGATCACCCCCTCTCCTACATCCATTTTGAAGGGCCCATTCCGCAGGGGCAGTATGGCGGGGGCACGGTGATGGTGTGGGACACCGGCACGTATGAGGCGGCATCAAAAACGCCCCTCAAAGAACTGGAGGGTGGCAAGCTGCACTTCACCCTGCACGGCACGAAGCTGGCGGGGGAATGGTATCTGGTCCGCCTCCGCAATGAGAAGCAGTGGCTGCTCATTCGCGGCGGGGATGATATGAAGCCGGTGAGCAAGCGCATGGATAATACCTCCGCCTTGTCTGGTCGCAGCATGAAGCAACTGGCTGATGCGGAGCCTTGGACGAGCTCCCGTAAAAAGAAAGGGACTTCTAGGTCGCCAGAGGTCGAGAAGCCGAAAAAGATCGCGAGCTCGCGCAAGAAGAGCGCTGAGCCTTCCGCCACCGCCACGGCCATGTTCGTCGAGCCCATGAAGGCCAGGCCGACGCCATCTCCGCCTGGGGACGACGACTGGATCTACGAAGTGAAATTTGACGGCTTCCGTGCGCTGACCCTCAAACATGGCCGGAACATGTTTCTCATGTCGCGCACAGAGAAAGACATGACGGACAAGTTTCCTGAGGTGACTGCGGCTCTGCTGGAGCTTGGGCTGCCGGACTGCGTGCTCGATGGAGAAATCACCGCACTGGATGAGAAAGGCCGCTCATCGTTTCAACTGCTGCAGGCCTATGATCTGGGCCAGGAGCAGCCGCCGCTGTGCTACTATGTCTTTGACCTGCTGCAATTGAAAAAGCGCGATCTCACGCATCTGCCGCTGGTCGAACGCAAAGACATGCTGCGCCAGCTTTTCGAAGACTCTGCAGTGATCCGTTACTCCGCCTCCCTCGAAGGCAGCGCTACGGAGCTCTTGAAGCAGGTGAAGAAATTCGGACTGGAAGGACTCATCGGCAAACGACCGAATTCCACTTATGAGGCTGGCCGGCGCAGCGGGCAGTGGATCAAGCTGAAGATCAACCAAGAGCAGGAAGTCGTCATCGGCGGCTACACCGAGCCCGGGGGCAGTCGCAAGCACCTCGGCGCGCTCATCGTGGGCGTGCACGCGGAGGGCGGGCTGCAATGCGTGGGCAAGGTGGGCACGGGATTCAACGAACGGTTGCTGCAGGAGCTGCATGAGCAGTTTCAGCCGCTCATCCAAAAAAAATGCCCCTTTGCCAATCTGCCGGCGGACCGCAGCGGGCGCTGGGGGCAGGGCATCACGCAGGCGGAAATGAAGAACTGCACGTGGCTGAAGCCCCGACTCGTATGCCAGGTGAAGTTTGCCGAATGGACGCGCGACCAGCGGCTGCGCCAGCCGGTGTTTCTGGGCCTGCGCGAGGACAAGCCTGCACGCGAAGTCGTACGTGAAGCAACCACAGCATCATGAGTCAAAACACACATCTCGAAGTCGCCGGCGTGCAGGTGCCGGTGAGCAATCTGGACAAGGTGATGTATCCTGAAACGGGTTTCACCAAGGGGGATGTCATTCACTACTACATCCGCATTGCTGAACTGATGCTGCCGCACCTGAATGCACGCGCGCTCACGCTGAAGCGCTACCCGGATGGCGTGAAGGGATTCTTTTTCTATGAGAAGCAGTGCCCCGAGCACCGGCCGAAATGGGTGAAGACCACCAAGGTGGCAAAATCCGAGGGGAGCATCGATTACTGCATGGTCAATGATCTGCCGACGCTGGTGTGGGCGGCCAATCTGGCGAACCTTGAATTTCACACCTTTCTCCATCGCAAGTCTGCCGTGACACGCCCCACGGTGCTGGCTTTTGATCTTGATCCCGGTCCTCCGGCGGACATCCTGACCTGTTGCAAGGTGGGCCTGCTGCTGAAGGACTGCTTTGATTCACTCGGGCTGCAGTCGTTTCCCAAGACCTCGGGATCCAAGGGGCTGCAGGTCTATGTGCCGCTGAACACGGCGGTGACTTATGCAAGGACGAAAGCCTTTGCTTCCGCAGTGGCCCGTGCGCTGGAAAGCGAATGCAAGGATCTGGTGGTTTCCAAGATGCTCAAGAAACTGCGGGAGGGCAGGGTGCTGGTGGACTGGAGCCAGAATGACGACCACAAAACCACCGTGTGCGTGTACTCGCTGCGCGCCAAGGATCATCCCACCGTTTCCACTCCTGTGACATGGGCCGAAGTGGCGGCGGCATGGAAGCGCCAGAAGCCGCTGGTGTTTGAAGCCGGGGAAGTGCTGAAGCGGGTGAAGAAGCACGGCGACTTGTTCGCGCCCGTGCTGGAGTTGAAACAAAAGCTGCCGAGCCTCAAGTCGATCCCATGAAACCGGCCATGCACATCGGCATCTCAGGCTGGACGTATGCGCCCTGGCGCGGCGGGCCGTTTTATCCGAAGAAATGGCCTCACAAGCGCGAGCTCGAATATGCGTCCCAGCATGTGGGCACCATCGAGATCAACGGCTCCTTCTACTCGCTGCAAAAGCCTGAGAGCTACCGCCACTGGCATGATGTGACGCCGGAGGATTTTGTCTTCACGGTCAAGGGAAGCCGGTACATCACGCATGTGAAGCGGCTCCGCGATGTGGAGAAGGCGCTGGCGAATTTCTTTGCCTCGGGTCCGCTTTTGCTCCGCGAGAAACTGGGTCCGTTCCTGTGGCAGCTGCCTCCCAGCCTGCGCTATGACCGCGAGGTGATTGAGGCTTTCTGCAAGCTGCTGCCGCGGGATGCACGCGCCGCTGCGGCCCTGGCGCGGAGGCATGATGATTTTCTCAACGGCCGCGCAGGGACATCCGCCACGCCCAATCATCCGCTGAGGCATGCCATGGAGGTGCGGCATGATTCATTCAAGAACCGTGAGTTTGTCGAGGTGCTGCGGCGGCATAAGATTGCGCTGGTGGTCGCCGATACCGCCGGGAAGTGGCCTGTGATGGAGGATGTGACGGGCGATTTCATGTATGTGCGGCTGCATGGCGACGAGAAACTTTATGAGAGCGGTTACACCGCCAAGGCGCTGGATGAATGGGGACGAAAGATCCGCGCCTGGCACCGCGGCGTCACTCCCACCGGGAGCCGCCTGCATGCGCCCAGAGCGGCCGCCCGCAAAAGTGGACGGGATGTGTATGTGTACTTCGACAATGACATCAAAGTGTATGCTCCGCACGACGCCATGAAACTGGCGCATCAACTGGGCGTCGGACCAGAGCCCGATGACGCCTGAGGCCTGGAGGGAAGACGTCGGGTGAGGAAATCGCTGAGGGACAGGCTGATGAGAAGGGCCAGCCAGAAGAAGCCGATGAAAACAAAGAGACGCAGCAGCGGGCCCGCCTGGCGGACATGCATGAAAAAAAGCAGGATGAGAGCGGCCTTCATCAGCGAGATCAGCATGGCGGCGGCGACATTGAAGGGACCGAGATTGACATACGCGGCGCCCACTGTCAGCAGCAGCAGGACAAGCAGGGCGCCGCACACCAAGGCATAGTGTCTGACGGGAGTCATGCGGAGCGCCCTCCCAGGTAAATGAGTGGAAAGAGAAACACCCAAACGAGATCGACAAAGTGCCAGTAGAGACCGAGCTGTTCCATGGCAATGGAGAAGCGCTCTTTGCGCACGGTCAGCTTTGCGCGCAGGATGAAGACGGCGATCAAGCCGAGCCCGATGATGACATGCAGCAGATGCATGCCGGTCATCAAAAAATAGAGGTAGAAGAACATCTGCGCCTGCTGGGGATCGGCCTCGTCCAGATGGAATGAAGCGCCGGGAAGAAGGCCCTCGTGAATTTCATGGCTGTATTCAAAGCACTTGATGCCTACAAAGGCACCACCGAGCAGCAGCGTGACGAGCAGGCAGCGCACCACTTTGGCGCTGTCTTTGAGGAGGTTTGCCGAGCGCACCGCCAGGGCCATGGTGAAGCTGCTGATCAAAAGCAGGGCAGTATTGACAGAGCCGGCCAGGATGAGCGTGTGCCTGCTGGCGACCATGAAGGCGTCCGGAAAGTTGATGCGAAAAACGATGTAGCCGAGAAACATGGGACCAAAGAAGAGCACCTCCATGCCAAGGAAGCCCCACATGCCCAAGGTGGCGGCCTCGCGCTGCTGGGAGAGGTTGGTGAATGGGGGGGCGGTGCTGTCGCTGGAATGGCTCATCGTGGATCAGGCGTCTGCCGCCTCCTCGGTGGGGTGATAGTTGTAGGGATCTTTGGTGACGACCGGAGCGCTGGTGAAATTCTCCTCGGGCGGTGGCGAGGCGGTGGTCCATTCGAGGCCGGTGGCCTGCCAGGGATTGGGACCGGCATCGCGGCCATGACGAAGGGACCACAGCAGATAGACCAGAGGAAGGAGATAGCCCACGGCCAGAATGGAGGCACCGGCGGAAGACAGCACATTGAGCATCTGAAACTCCGGCGCGTAGATGTGGTAACGGCGCGGCATGCCAAGATACCCAAGGATGAACTGAGGGAAGAAGGTGAGATTGAACCCACCGAAAATGAAGAGCGCGGAGAGCTTTGCCGGCCATTCGGGATAGAGCTTTCCGGTCATCTTGGGCCACCAGAAATGCAGGCCGCCGAGATAGGCCATGACCATGCCCCCGACCATGATGTAATGAAAATGGGCGACGACGAAGTAGGTGTCCGTGAGATGCACATCCACCGCGAGAGCGGCAAGGAACAGGCCCGTGAGCCCGCCGATGGTGAAGAGACCCAAGAAACCCAGCGCGTAGAGCAGGGGCGTTTGAAACCAGATGGAGCCGCGGTAGAGCGTGGCGGTCCAGTTGAAGACCTTGATGGCGGAGGGGATCGAAACCAAGAAGCTCAGCAGTGAAAAAATCATGCCGGCATAGATCGACTGGCTGCTGACAAACATGTGGTGTCCCCAGACCAGAAAGCCGAGCACGGCAATGGCTATGCTGGCATAGGCGACGATGCGATAGCCAAAGATCTGCTTGCGGGCAAAGCAGGCAATGATCTCGCTGGTGACGCCCATGCCGGGAAGGATCATGATGTAAACGGCAGGGTGGCTGTAGAACCAGAAGAGGTGCTGAAAGAGCAGGGGATCTCCGCCGATGGCGGGATTGAAGATGCCGACTCCGAAGGCCCGCTCCAACGCGACAAGAACGAGGGTGATGGCAAGCACCGGCGTGGCGAGGACGAGGATGATGCTGGTGGCATACAGGGACCACACAAACAGCGGCAGGCGATACCAGACGAGGCCCGGGGCGCGCAGCTTGTGCGTGGTCACGATGAAATTCAGACCGGTGATGATGGAGCCAAAGCCCGCGATGAACACCCCCATGACCATGGCGATCACATGGCCATTCGCATAGGTGGAGCTGTAGGGCGTGTAGAAGGTCCAGCCGGTGTCCACGCCGCCGTGGATGATCGCCCACAAGGCAAGTGCTCCGCCCGCCATGAAAAGATACCAGCTCAGCAGATTCAGACGCGGAAAGGCCACATCACGCGCGCCAAGCATCATGGGAAGGAGGAAGTTTCCCAAAACCGATGGCACGGAGGGAATGAGAAAGAACCAGACCATGATGACGCCATGCATGGTGAAGAGCTTGTTGTAAGTGGCGGAGGCGAAAAGATCGCCCTGCGGGGTGAGCAGCTCCATGCGCATCATCGTCACCGCCACGCCGCCGATGAGGAAGAACAGGGTAATGGAAACGAGGTAGAGAATGCCGATGCGCTTGTGATCCGTGGTCAGCAGCCAGGAACGCACGGAATGCTCATGGAGGTAGTTTGGGCCTTCAAGCGGCGGCTGCATCTCTGCCTGGGGAGTGCTGATGCTCATCGGGTGCCTCCTTGTTCCTGGCTGAGAGTTTTAATGTAGGCGATCAGCTGCATGATCTCCTCCTCGGAAATTTGTCCCTGAAAGGTGGGCATTTTGGGCTCATAGCCGGCGGCGATTTGTTTGTTGGGCAGCAGGATGGAGTCATGCAGGTACTGCTCGTCCGCGATGACGGTGGTGCCATCGCTCAAGGCGACGGGATGCCGGTAGATGCCGGTGAGCAGTGGAGAGCGAACGGAAGACTGCGGGGAGTGGCAGCCGCTGCAACCGCGCGCGACAAAGAGCCGCGCCCCTGCCTGCGCGAGGGATTCCCCGCCAGCCACGCCCTCCATCCAGCGGGCATGTTCGGAGGGCTGCTGAACATAAACCCAGCCGCCCATTTGAGAATGGTCCCCCCCGCAGTACTCGGCGCAAAAGAGATGGTACCTGCCGGGACGTCTGGGGATGAACCATTCGGTGGTGTAGCGGTCCGGCAGCACATCCTGCTTGGTGTGGAATGCAGGCACATAGAAATCATGAATCACATCCTGGGAGGTCATGATGAGCTTCACCGGCTGATTGACCAGCAGATGCAGCTCGTTGATTTCGCTGCGTCCGTTGGGATGCTGGATCTTCCACATCCATTGCTTGCCCACGACGTAGATCTCCGCCGCATTGGCAGGCGGGCTGGACATGCGGAAGTACACCACAGCGGCCCAGATGAAGATGGCGGTGAAGGCGACGAAGGTGAGGCTGGACCAGACCACCTCCAGAAATACGCCGTTCCGTTTTGCGGGCGGCCGCTTTGCAGGTGAGCCTGCCCGGTAGCGAATGCAGAAAACGGTGATGGTGACAAACAGAGCCAGCGCCACCACGCCGCATGCCGCCACCATGGTCCAAAAGATCTCGTCCACGGAACCTGCAAAGTTTGAGGCGGGCTCGGGCATGAAGGGCAGGGCTGTCACCGCGGAAGCCGCGTTCGCAGTTCTGGCATTGGAGCCGGGCCTCTTGCGGCCCAGCACCCAGATCATTCCCGCAAGGGCCGCGATGGTGCCCATGCCGCCGATTTGCAGCGCCCGCCTGATGATCAGCGTGTAACGACCGGTGTTCGGATCGTAGTGAAAGCAGAGAAGCAGCAGCCGCTGCGCCAGCGAGCCTGTTTTGTTTTGCGATGCCTCCACGAGCGCCTGATTGAATTCCTTGGGCGAGTACTCGATGCCGAAGAAGTAGCGCGAGATGATTCCCTCCGGCGTGAGCACCACGACGCCGCTGGGGTGGGCGTATTGGTTGCTCACAGGGTCATAGACGTAGTGATAACCCACAGCCGTGCATAGCTGCTTGATGGTGGCCTGGTCCCCGGTGAGGAAATGCCATCCCTGCTGCGAGCCCGGGCGTCCGTAGCGCGTCACATAAGTTTGTTTCTTGGCCCTGGCGAGGGCCGCGTCTTCATGGGGATCGATGCTGACGATCACGATCTCAAAGTCACGCCCGGCGTTCTGCCGCAGATTGCGCACGCTTTCGAGCATGCCGTTGATCACCACGGTGCAGAGATTGGGGCAGCGGTAGTAAGCCGGCACGAGGACGACGGGCCGCGCTCCGAAAAAGGAGCCCAGCCTCACGGTGGCACCGGCTTCATCGCGAAAAGTGGCGTTGAGGGGAACGCGTTCCTTGAGATGCTGTTCAAAGCTGACGCTGCCGAGCTGTTCCTTGGACAGCTCCTGGCCCCAGACCATACCAAAGGGAAGCATGAAAACCGCCGTCACGAGAGGAAGCAGCAGCGCTTTCATGGCGGTCCTCCTTTGGTGGTGGCTGGCTGGCGTGCAGGCAGGCCGCGCTGAAGGGTGAGCTCCATGGCCTGCTCGATCGGAATTTCTACGATGCCTGCCTGACGGTCCACCCATCGGTAGCGGTTCAGCTCGGCCTTTTGAGCTGATCGCCAGGCCTTGAGATCCACCCGTGGATTGGATTGAAGACGTGGAGCAGGGGCGGGGTTGGAAATGGGAGCTGCAGCTGCAGCATGGGTTCTGCCGCCACTCAAATAGGACTGAAAGTAATGCAGTCCGACAAAGATGCCGATCAAGGCCACCGAGAGCCCGGCCATGAACCACGCGACGGCGCGGACATTGAGATCGCGGCGTTCATAACCTGGGGACGTGGACTCATTCATAGGCCACCTCCGTCTCCGCCGCGTTTAGTTGGTCTGGTCGTTGTGATTTGAAGAAGCCGAGGAAGATGGCCGTCCAGAGCCCGCCCATGCCGATGAGGGCTGCGAGTTCCGCGTAGGGAACACGCATGCCCTTCGTTTGAACCGAAGGGGCGATGAGCCACCAGGTGTGCATGGCATTGGCGCAAAAAATAAGCAGGGCCACCGGCCCGAGCACGACCGCGCTGCGTTTGGCCGCACGGGAGAGCAGCAGCACAAACGGCACACCAAACTGGACCACCGCCAGCAGGATGGTCACGTAGGGCCAGCCGCCTCCGCTGCGCTGCAGATACCAGCTTATTTCACGCGGCAGATTGCCCGACCAGATGATGAGGAACTGTGAAAACGTCACATAGGCCCAGAAGAATACGAAGGTGAAAAGCAGGGTGCCAAGATCGTGCAACTGCTTCACTTCGGCCGAGGGACGTTGAAACTGGGTAACGATGAAGACCGTGAACGCCAGCGCGGACAGGAAATGATCGACGGCGAAAATGACCACAAACATGGTGGAGAACCAGCCGGGGTTGAGAGAGGACACCCAGTCGGTGGAAACAAAGAGCATCATGCCGAGGTAGGTGAGCAGTGCTGTCGCCCCCAGGCCGGCGGATTGGGATGAGGGGCTGCGAAAGGGAGCGGGGCGCTGCCAGAGCCCCATCAGGATCGTGAAGCCGCTGAGGACGGCCAGGGTGGTGATGCCGCGAATGCCGAACCACGTGGATGTCAGATAGGCCTGCTTGTGAGGTCCGATGACGGCTCCGGGTTTTGCCCATGGAAAAAGATCGCCAAGCAAGGGCAGCGCCGGGAGAAACATCAGCGCCATCAGCGGCAGCGTCATGGCCGCGGCTTCCGCCACGGGTCTGGCGGCGATGCCCCACGCGCCTCCGGTGAGGTTGTGCATCATGAGAATGAGCAAGGACCCAAAGCTCACACCGGCCCAAAAAATCCACGCAATCCAGTAGGACTCCATGAAGCGCGGGCGCTCAATAAAGAAGACAATCATGAGGACCGCGAAGCCCGAGACACAGCAGCACCAGGCGATGCGCTGCCAGCGGTGGATCTCAGTGCTCATGGGGACTTCATTCATGGGCGCCGTCCTCCAGTTTTTTGCGCTGCTCTGCATTCAGGTCTGCGAGCGTGGCGTGACGGCTGAGCTGCAGCGCCCGAATGTAGGCGATGATGGCCCAGCGATCCGCGGTCTCCACACGCGAGCCGTAGGGATACATGAGCCCGCGTCCTTGAGTGATGACTTCAAAGAAATAGCCAGGAGGCGCGTCACGCAACCGGTCGAGATGCAAGGACGGCGGTGGTGGGAAGCCGCGCTGCACAATGATCCCATCTCCCATGCCTGCGCTGCCGTGACAAACGGAGCAGAAGATGTCATAGCGTTCACGCCCGCGCTCAAGTTGCGCGCGGGTCACGGGCGCAGGGAAAACGGTGGAATGGTCGGCCCCCATCTTGCCTTGGTAAAAAAGCTCGTCTTCATGGAGCTGACCGCGCGCGAGAGTGTGCTCTGGCGGAGTCCGGGACGCCGAGCCATCAGGGAAGACAGAACTCGCCTCCATGGGCTCATGGTGCTGCTGGTCGGCCAGATCACGGCGACAGCAAGGAAACGCCATGAGCGAAGCCATGAAGAACACCACCCGGAGAATGCGCGCGACTTGCCTCATGAGCGCACCTCCCAGATAATGGCGGGGGATTGTTTCTCCAGCAGGGCGCGGGTTTTGGACTCATCAAACTGGGGATCACATGCTTCAATGCAAAGATAGAAGCGTGAAGCATTACGCGCCGTGAAAAAGGGCGTTTCGAAGATGGGATGATGGAGACGCGGCAGACCATTCAAAAAGAGCATCGAGAAGACGGCACCGATGGCCGCGCCAAGGATGGTGAGCTCAAACAGGATGGGCACGAACGCAGGCCAGGAATGCTCCGGACGTCCACCCACATTGATCGGGTAGTCGATCACCGCCGAGTAATATTGCATGCCATAGGCGATGATGCCGCCGGCGATGCCGCAGAGCAGGGTGATGAGCGGCACGGCATTGGACCGCATGCCGAGCTTTTCAGCCAGCCCCTCCACAGGATAGGGGGTGTAGGCATCCATGTGCCGGTAGCTTGCATCACGGGCCTCGTTCACCGCCGCCAGCAAGTCCTTGGGTTCGAGGAATTCGGCCACGAGGCCGTAGAGCGATGGCTGCACCGGAGCTTTCATGGCCGCGTTTCACCCTCCTGCACGGTTTCCTTGCGCATCTCATGAATGGCGATCATCGGCAGCAGGCGGATGAAGAGAAAGAGCAGCGTGAAGAACAGGCCCATGGAACCGGCGAGCGTGGCCCAGTCCCAGAACGTGGCGTGAAAATCAGCCCAGGAGGAGGGCAGGAAGTCGCGCTCCAGGCTGGTGATGACGATGAGGTAACGCTCCGACCACATGCCCACCTGAATGAGGCAGGCGGTGATGAAAAGCAGCACCGGGCTGGTGCGCACCCGCCGAAACCAGAGCGCCTGTGCCACGCCCACATTGCAGATCATCACCAGCCACCAGACGCCGCTCGCCGCGCCTGCCATGCGGTTGTGCACAAGAAATCCTTCGTACAGATCGTCGCTGTACCAGGACATCCAATGCTCGCTGGCGTATCCCAGTGCCACGATCAATCCGGTGGCCAGCATGACCTTGGCCGCATTGTCCAGATGACGTTCGGTGATGACGTCACGCAGACCATAGATGGCGCGCACGGGGATCAAAAGCGTGAGCACCATGGCAAATCCGGAGAAGATGGCCCCCGCCACAAAGTAGGGAGGAAAGATGGTGGAGTGCCAGCCGGGAACGATCGCCACGGAGAAGTCGAGGCTGACGACGCTGTGCACCGACAGCACGAGCGGAGTGGCCAGCCCTGCGAGCAGCAGGCACGCGGTTTCATGGCGGTTCCAGTGGCGTGCGGAATTCCGCCAGCCAAGCGCACCGATGCCGTAGAGCCTGCGGACCCACAGGCGCTTTGCCCGGTCACGCATCACCGCCAGATCTGGCATGAGGCCGATGAACCAAAACAGCAGCGAGACGATGAGGTACGTCGTCACTGCAAAGACATCCCACACCAACGGGGAGCGCCACTGCGGCCAGAGATCCATGGTATCTGGGTAAGGCAGGAGAAAGTAAAACACCCAGGGCCGGCCAAGGTGGAGCAGGGGAAACAATCCGGCACAGGCCACCGCGAAAATCGTCATCGCCTCAGTGAAACGATTGATGGAAGTGCGCCACTGCTGGTGGAGCAGCAGCAGGATGGCCGAAATGAAAGTGCCTGCGTGGCCGATCCCCACCCACCAGACGAAATTGACGATGGCAAAGCCCCAGGCCACCGGAACGTTCACCCCCCAGACGCCAACGCCACGGATCAGCAGCCAGAGGATGGCCGCGTTCAAGAGCATCAGGAAAGCAAAGGCCAGGGCAAAGCCTCCGAGCCAGCCGCGCCGCAAAGGCTCGCGAAGCACGAGCCCGCTGATGCGGCTGGAGATTGCATCACACTTTTCGGCGGCGCTCGATTCCATGGTCAGGCCATCTCAGGGTTGGAGTTTTGAACACGAGAAAGGTAGGTGGTGCGCGGCCGCGTGTTGAGCTCCGCCAGCAGCGCGTAGTGGTGTGGCGATTCGCGCAGCGCATGCACACGACTCTGCGGATCTTCGAGATCACCAAAGGTGATGGCCGCAGTGGGGCAGGCCTGGGCGCAGGCTGGCGTGACCTCGCCATCCCGAATGGGACGAGATTCTTTCTCCGCCTCAATGCGTGCGGCGCTGATGCGCTGGGTGCAGTAGGTGCATTTCTCCATGACGCCGCGCATGCGCACGCTGACGGAGGGATTGCGCATCAGCGCGAGCTGTGGCGAGCGGATGTCCTCATAGGCGAGGAAATTGAAGCGGCGTACTTTATAGGGGCAGTTGTTGGAGCAGTAGCGCGTGCCGATGCAGCGGTTGTAAACCATGAGGTTTAGCCCCTCATGATCATGCACCGTCGCGGCCACGGGGCAGACCACTTCGCAGGGGGCATTTTCACAATGCATGCAGGGAACGGGCTGGTGGAGGATCGCCGGTTTCTCAGGCGGGCCCGCATAATAGGTGTCCACCCGCATCCAGTGCATCTCCCGCCCGCGCAGCACCTGCTCCCTTCCGACGACGGGGATGTTGTTTTCCGCCTGGCAGGCCACCGTGCATGCCGAGCAGCCGATGCAGGAGCTGAGATTGATGACCATGCCCCAGGCCGGTCGCTTTTTTTCAACCGGAGGATAGAGCGTCTCGTCCTCCCTCGGTGGCAGCTCATACTGGCCGCCCATCTTTCCGATGTCGGCGAGGTGCACGGGGTCTCTTCCTTCCATGCGCTGATGCTCCTGCGTGGTGGAGAAAATGTGGGGACCTCGTTTGGTTTTCCGCAGAGTCAGTCCGGCCCCGCCCCAGGGTGCATCGCTGGTTTGAAGAAGGAAGGCGTTGAAGCCCGCGCCTTCGGTTGTGGTGCGGCCATGGCCCAGGTGCAGGGTCACGCATTCGTCCGCATGCCCGGGGAGAATCCACACAGGGGCAGTCAGGCTGCGATCTCGATAGGCCAGTTCCACCACAGCTCCCTGCGCGAGACCAAGCCGTGCGGCGGTGGCCGGGCTGATGTGGGCGGCATTTTCCCAGGTGAGTTTGGTCAGCGGTTTGGGCAGCTCCTGCAGCCACGCATTTTCCGACCAGCGCCCGTCGAGCAGATGAGGGTCGGGACGAATCACCAGCTCCAGAGAAGCAGCCTGACTAGAAGGTGAAGCGTCACTAGCGGTGGCCAGCGCAGCGGGCGATGATGCTGCCAATGAAGGCCGCTGCTGCGGTGCGGGCCCTGTGCCGTCATGCAGTGTTTTGCGCCATGCGGTCTCAAAGATCTCCGCAGTGGCGTGGCGTGGACGCCAGGCATTGCGAATGATGTCATAGCCGGAGAGCTGATATTCACCGAGCAGCGCCGCGAGCAGTTCATGGGCGGAGCGGCCGGAATAAAGCGGTGCAATGAGCGGCTGCACGATGCCCAGGGAGCCGTCGAAGGCGCGTGTGTCGCTCCACATTTCCAAAAAGTGAGCTTCAGGCACATGCCAGGTGCAGCGCGCAGCGGTCTCATCATGATACAAGCCTTGATGCAAAGAGAACGGCACACGTGCCAGCGCCTTTGAAAAATCGAGATCCGCAGGAGAGTCATAGACGGGATTGCCGCCGAGGATGATTAAGGACTCGACGGCGCCGTCATTCATGGCGCGAACCAATTCTGCCAATGAACCGCCTTGGGGCTGAGGCACCGTATATTCGATCAAAGTGCCGACAGCCGAGAGAGTTTCATTGATCGCGCGGGCGATGGCATGAACCTCCGGCGGCTGATGTTCTCCGGCGATCACCACGCTCGCTTCGCGGTGCTCGGTGAGGTCTTTCACCACGGCGGCGAGCCATGGGTTTTTCACCGCAGCCGCAGGGCTGGCAATAGCGCCCTGCAACTGACGCGCGAACTGCAGAATCTTCCCGGGGCGCAGCGGAAGGCGGTGGTCCGCCATGGTCCCGGTCATCGTCGGCATGCTCTCCACGGCATACAGGCGGACCATGCTGCCAAGCAGCGAGGGCTGGCGTGACCGGGCGAACTCCGCCGCATTGCGGACATGCAAACCACCCGGTCCCAGGAAATCGGCATCGAGCGAAAGAATGACCCGAGCCTTCTCAAGATGCAGAGTGTACGGCTGGGCTGCGGCAGGGAAGGCGGCGTCGTGTTCATGCCAGCGTGCCTGCGGGTAGCGGCTCAAGATCCGGCTGATCTGCTCCTGCAAGGTGGGAGAATTGACACGGCGTGTGAGGAGGCGCAGGCCCGCGCCGCCCGTGCTCTTCCAGCGGGAAGTCATGCCTGGGGTCGTGCCGAGCAGATCCTCCCAGGTGGACTCCGCCCCCTTGTGCCTGACAATGTGCGAACGCGCGGGATCATAGAGCGTGAACAGCGCCGCCTGGAGATGCACGCTGCTGCGGCCTGCGGTGGCGGGATGATCCGGGTTTCCTTCGATCTTCGTGGGCCTGCCCGAATCGCTGCGCACGAGCACGCCATAGGCCTCGCCGCCCATTTCGGCTGACGTGGCAAAATACTGCGGCCTGCCTGGCATGAGATCTTCCGGCTGGCGCACGTAGGGGATAATCTCCTCCGCGGGTTGCCGGGTGCATGAGGTGCCCGCACCTGCGGCTGCCATGGCCAGCGTGCCTGCCATGAGTTTGATGAAGCGTCTGCGGCTGAGATCGTCCGGCCACTCAAAAGCTCCGGCGGCGAATTCAGCCTCACGTTCACGCTGCTGCTGCTGGGAGGCGAACTCATCCAAAGTACGCCACTGCGAGGAGGATGTGAGGTTTGCATTCATCGGTGACACAGGGAGCAGTCTTCCATCCGGGTGCCGTGCGCCGTGGGCGCCTGCTTCGCGGCGGGAGGATCTGACATGACAAAAACTTGATCCGAAGGCTGGCTCCGATGATCCGGCGTGCGATGGCAGTCCAGGCACCAGCGCATGTAAAGGTCGTGGGCCTTGGCGGTCAGCGGCATCTGGTCCACTCGGCCATGGCAGGAGACGCAGGCCACGCCCTTCTGGACATGGATGCTGTGATCAAAGTACACGTAATCCGGCAGATCATTGACCCGTTTCCAGCGCAGCGGTTTTCCGGTCGCCCAGCTTTGCCGCACGGGCTCCAGCATGGGTGCATCACGCCAGATCTGCGAGTGGCAGGTCATGCACGTTTCCGTGGCAGGCAGGCCGGCAAAGCTAGAGGTCTCCACGCCGCCGTGGCAGTAGCGGCAATCGATTCCCAGCTCTCCCACATGATGCTGATGGCTGAACGGCACGGGCTGATCAACCGGGACACCCACCACCGTCGCATAAGGAGAGAACAGCGCCGCATGCGCGGCCCATGCCAGTGCCGCGACACCAAGCACCAAGGTAGGAAGCGCCATGCGCCCCAGCGTGTTGGCAGATCGCGGGAAGAGTTGGGACATCGACGGAGGAGTTGAAGTCGTTACCAAGCGGCAAAGATCCATTGCGACCGATCACGGCCGAAACTTCATCCCCTGTATCGTGATTGGCGGGGCTTCCGGGTCTAAGAAATCGCGCCGGGAATGACTAGGTGAAGCGCCGACAGCTAATGCCGAGACATGGCCGAACGGCAGAGGCTCATCAAAACTCATCCTTCCTCAGCTGCTTCATGGCCAGGGCCACGACTCCGAGGGCGGCTGCCGCAAACCACCCGCGATGCTTCATGAAGGTCCACCCGGGGCTGGAGCTGCTGGCTCGGGCATCGAAAGAGCCATGGGTGGCGTGCCCCCCCGGGAACGGTGGCCCACAAGTTATCGGGTCGGCTGGGATCTTCTGGAGTGTCCGTTTGCTGGGAGTTATAGCCGGAAGCAGCGAGAATATGGTCTGCTACTCCAGGCATGATCTTGTTGCCGACGACCGCTTTCACCGCAGGCCAGGCCACGAGGAATTCGCGGCGCGGATGAATCGAAGCGTAATGGATGGCGTCCGCGGCGACTTCGGGCTGGTAGATCGGCGGCACCGGCTGCGCCTTGTGTGGCAGTCGGCTTTTGACCCAGGAAAATTGGGGCGTGTTGAGCGCCGGCATTTGCACCATGGTCACGGCCACCTTGCTGCCGTCATGCAGGAGCTCGCAGCGCAGCGAGTCACAAAAGCCCTGAATGGCGTGCTTGGCGGCGCAGTAGGCCGCCTGCAAAGGAATGCCGCGATAGGCGAGCGCGCTGCCGACCTGGACGATGACCCCTGAATCACGCGGCAGCATGCGGCGCAGCGCGGAAAGGGTGCCATGGACATAGCCGAGGTAGGTGACCTCCGTCACGCGCCTGAATTCCTCTGCCGTGGTGTCTTTGATGGGCGAAAACACGGAGGCCATGGCGTTGTTCACCCACACGTCAATGGGGCCGAAATGTTGCTCCACCTTCGCAGCGGCGGCTTCGACTCCGGCTGCATCCGCCACATCGCAGGGCAGCACGAGTGCTTCTCCTCCCAGTGATTCCACTTCTTTTTTCACCTCTTCAAGGGCTGGGGCACTGCGGGCCAGGAGACCGATGCGGGCGCCTTCGCGAGCGAAGGCATGTGCCGCAGCACGACCAACGCCGGCGGAAGATCCGGTGATGACGACGACGCGTTTGCGGGAGGAGAATGGCAGGTTCATGGTGTTGAGTTGATGAGGTGCGCGGAGTCGTGCCGCAGGCGCAGAGCACGGGATGGCGGAACTGCTCTGGCTGAAGTGATCGGACGGGGGGCGCTCACCGGATGTCGGTGCCTCTGCTGGAAGGCGGCAAAAAATGACAATCGAAGGGGCGTCGGGCTGCGAACTCCTTCTCATGAATGAAGAGCACAACCACACGGGGCATGCCATGCACGGGATGGAAATGAGCGCACGTGGCGCTGGTCGCCCACAGATGGGTGGCGGTGGCGATGACAAGGGCGGAAGCATGATGAAGATGACGGCGGAGGACCGCATGAAGATGCTGCACCAGCATCACAAGCAGACCCTCTGGGTCTATTGGACTCTGATTGCGCTGGGGGTGTGGATGGTTCTGGCGCCGCTCACCTTTGATCTGGCCAAAGGGAACGCCCTGCCAAGCGGAGGCCGGTCCATCTGGCTGCCTCTGGACATGCGGGCGACCTGCATGACGTGGAGTGATGTGCTCTGCGGAATGGGGCTGATTTTTTTCGGCTGGCGCACGCTGAAACCCGACCGGCCGGTGAGCCTGTGGGCCTGCTGTTTCATCGGCATCTGGCTGAACATGGCTCCGCTGCTCTTCTGGGCGCCGAGTGCCGCGGCCTATCTAAATGACACGCTCGTGGGCTCGTTGGTCATCGCGCTTTCCATCCTCATTCCCGGAATGCCGAATATGCCGATGTACATGAAGATGGGCGGAGACGTGCCGCCGGGATGGACGTATTCGCCGTCAAGCTGGCCGCAGCGCTGGATCATGATCCTGCCCTGCCTGGCGGGCTGGATGGTGTCACGCTATCTGGCGGCCTTTCAGCTTGGCTACATTGACCATGTGTGGGAGCCGTTCTTTGGGGCGGAAAGCCTGCGGGTGCTGAATTCGGAGATGTCCCATTCCTGGCCGGTTTCAGACGGCGGGCTTGGCGCCTTTTCCTACACGCTGGAGTTTCTGATGGGCTGGATGGGCACGTCATCGCGCTGGCGCACCATGCCGTGGATGGTGGCATTTTTTGGCGTCCTGGTCGTGCCGCTGGGGCTGACGCATATTTTCCTGGTCATCTCGCAGCCGGTGGTGGTGGGCGCGTGGTGTTCGATGTGCCTGCTCGCGGCGATGATCATGCTGCCGATGATCGCAGTGGAATTGGACGAGGTCATGGCCATGATTCAGCACATGTTTGACGCCAAACGTCGCGGTGAGCCGATGTGGCAGGTGTTTTGGTTTGGCGGCAGCGCAGAAGGCTGCACGCAGGATGAGCGTCAGCCTGAGATCTGCGAGCTGCCCGCAAAACCGATGGGGGTGCTCAAGGCCTCGATCTTGGGCACAAGCGGAGCGCCAGGTCTGCTCATTGCAGCAGCCGTGGGTGTGTGGTTGATGTTTTCGCCGGCGGTCTTTGGCACTGCGACGCCGGCCGCGCACATTGCTCATCTGGGCGGAGCGCTCGCCACGGTGGTGGCAGTGATTTGCCTGACGGAGGTGGTGCGCCTGGGCCGATATCTCAATGTGCCCCTCGGCTTGATCATCGCTCTGCTTCCCTGGTGGGTTGAAGGCGCGACACTGGCCTCGCGGATCAACACTTTGGCATCCGGTCTTCTGATCCTTGCATTCTCTCTGCCATTAGGGCCCCGGACGGAGCGCTATGGCATGTGGGAGAAATGGGTGCGCTGAAACCGAAGCCGCGGTGCAGGATTGATCAGTCCGCACGGTGCAGCACGTCCGCCGCAAAGGGAGCGGTGCTGACGAGGCCGATGAGTGCGAGGGCGGTGCCGAGCTTCCGGCGCTGGCAGCGGTCAAGGTGGTCGCACAAGAGCAAGGCGATACCAGCACCGAGCATGCCACGGGTGGCGGCAATGCCGAACAGTTCGGGGAGGGGAAGTGTGATCGTTTTCATGAGCGGCAGGAGGTTGGATTTTTCGTCTGTAAGATCGGGATGGACGGCCGAAATGGCTGCCACGAAAACTGGCGGGGACGGCCTGCTTCAGGGCTGGCCAGATGCGTGCTTGGTTTGTTGGGCCATTCCTGGTTCCATATCGCCGGACGTGCCGTTTTGTATATGGACCGGCTCTGGCAGGAAATAGAACAGAATGCCGATGATGAGATACACCGAAAGAAGCTGCACGCCCTCCAGCCAGTTGCATTCGCCATCGCCGCTGATCTCGACCACGAGCCAGACCGCGAGCGCGACAGAGGCCGTTTCGGGGAGAGAAAATTCAAGGCTCATCGGGCTGCCGAACAAGTAGGATGCAAAGATGAGCACTGGCGTGACGAACATCGCGATCTGCAGACTCGACCCGATGGCTATCCCCAGGCTCAGATCCATCTGGTTCTTGAGCGCCGACATCACGGCGGTGGAGTGTTCGGCCGCGTTGCCGATGATCGCCACAATGATGACTCCCACAAACACCTCCGTGAGGCCGAGGCTTTCTCGCGCCGCCTCCACCGAGCCGACCAGAAACTCGCTCATGAACGCAACAAGCGTCGTCGCCAAAGCGAGGATAGTGACGGCTTTCGAGACGCGCCAGGACGCAGCCTCTTTTTCCCCCTTCTCATTGGGGCCTGAGAAAAGCTCCTTGTGCGTGACGAGGGAAAAGACCAGCCACAGAATGTAGGTGACAAAGAGCACGAATGCGATGGCGAGAGAAAGGCTCCGCTCTGCCTCCGGTGACCAGCCTTCGGGCCGGCGGTCTGCCGAAATGTGAAAAATCGTCGGCACAATGAGCCCGATGGCCGCGAGACTGAGGGATGTGGCCGCAGTGCGAGCCGCCGTTTTGTTGAATTTCTGCTGATCAAAACGCATCCCGCCTGCCAGCATCGAGGCTCCGACCACCAGAAGGATGTTGCCAATGATTGAGCCGGTGATGGATGCCTTCACCACGCCGATCAATCCTTTGTGCAGCGCCATCAGAGCGATGATCAACTCGGCGGCATTGCCAAACGTAGCATTCAGCAATCCGCCGATGCCAGGGCCGGCACGTGTGCTGAGGTGCCCGGTCGCCTGGCCCATCCAGCCTGCCAGCGGAATGATCGCCAGCCCCGTGACGATGAACAGCAGCGTTTCGTTGTGCCATCCCGGGACATAACGCACGGCAAACGCCGCAGGCACCGCCAGAAGCAGCCAGTCGAGCGGCTGCAGCATGCCGGAATGAAACCAGCCGTTGGGTTTGTCTTGCGCACGCATGCTTTAGAAAAAATCATTGCCGGCTGCTGCGGCATCAGGTGGATCAAAGACGGCGGCACCAAGTTGGTTTGAGCGGCGTCGCCCATGTATTCGCAGCGGCGCAGCGCGCTGGCGGCATCTAACGCGCTCAAGGTGCGCTGGCGGACTGGAATGAAGCCGGGAAGGCGAGACAGCCATGGGAACCCGGCCGGGAGAACCATGGAGAACGATGATTGATGAGTCGTCTCTTCCTGAAAGGAGGGGCGCTACAACCTCCCCAAAAGCCAGATGCACGCACACGATCACCAGAAGCCAAATTTCAACCGCGCCTTTGGTTTCGGCGTGGCGCTGAATCTGGGATACATTGTGATTGAAGTCATCTTCGGCCTCCTCTCCAGCTCCCTCGCGTTGCTGGCGGATGCAGGGCACAATTTGAGTGATGTCCTCGGCCTGCTCCTTTCCTGGGGGGCGCACCACTTTTCAAAGACGCCACCCACCACCCGCCGCACCTATGGCCTGCGCCGCACCTCGATTCTCGCGGCGCTGGGAAATGCGCTGATCCTTGCCATCGCGATTGGTGCGATCCTCTGGGAGGCGGTGCGTCGCTTTTTTGAACCGCAGTCATCCGCTGGCACCACCATGATCTGGGTGGCCGGTGTCGGGGTGCTGGTCAATGCCGCGACGGCATGGCTTTTCATGGCGGGAAGCAAGGGAGATCTCAACATCCGCAGCGCCTTTTTGCACATGGCGGCAGATGCGGGTGTTTCGCTCGGCGTGGTCATCGCGGGTATCGTCATTCATGTCACCGGACTCATGTGGATCGATCCCGTGGTCAGCCTGCTGGTCGCGTTTGTCATCGCAGCAGGCACCTGGGGCCTGCTGCGCGATTCCGTGGCGCTCGCCGTTGATTCAGTGCCAGCCGGAATTGATCCGGCGGAGGTGCGCGGGTACCTCTCTGCGCTCCCGGGTGTGGAGCGTCTGCACGATCTCCACATCTGGCCCCTGAGCACCACGGAAACCGCGCTCACGGCGCATCTGGTCAAGCCAGGCGCCACTTTGGATGACGATCTGATCGCGCAAATCAGCGAGGATCTGCACGAAAAATTCGGCATCGAACACGTGACGATTCAGCTGGAGAGCGGGCGGAAGGTCTGCCCTGCCGGGCAGTGTGACTCAAATGCCATTTAGTTCGAGGTTGGCCGTGCAAAGTCTAGCAACAGCCTCCGCAAGGCCGGATCGAGTTTCGGCGTGAAACGAGGGGAGCGGTTGAATTGAAGGCGGTCACTTGGGCATTGAGCTGCGAAAAACAAGCATGACCACGTCCATCCTCTCCCTCCTTGTGGCAGTGCTTCTGTTATTCTTCGGCGAGCGTCTCTACTGGCTCTTTGTCGGCGGCGTTGGCTTTGTCGTGGGCTTGGATTTCGCGACGCGTGTCCTGGCCGGCCAGCCCGAGTGGGTGATCCTGCTGGCAGCCGTGCTGGCTGGGATCGTCGGTGCCGTGCTGGCGGTCTTTCTTCAACGCATCGCGATCGGCTTCGCGGGTTTCATGGCCGGAGGCTATCTGGCGCAGGCCTTGGTGGCAGCTTTCTCAGGAGCGCCGACGGCTCAATATTCTACGGTGGCATTTGTCATCGGCGGAATCCTTGTCGCGATCCTGGTCATGGCCTTTCTTGATTGGGCCTTGATTGTGACTTCGGCATTGATGGGCGCTGCGATGATCTCGCAATGGGCGGTGCAGGATCCCGTTTGGCGGGCCATCGCGTTTGCCGTGCTGTTTCTCGTGGGCGCCGCTGCTCAGGCCCAGATGCTGCGCGGCCGCCCCCCTCGCATCGCGGAGACACCTGTGAACGAAGCATGACGGAAGCCCCCGGCAATACCCGGGGCGCGATTCAGTCTTTATGAGAACGGAGGAACAGTCTGCCGAGCACGCTGACGGCGGCAAGAGCGCCGCCAATGATCAAGCCAACCTCAAGCGGCTTGAGCTTCGCTGAGGGGTGTTCAAGATAGTCCCGCTCGGGATAGTTGCCGAATGGACCCTGCGGCCCTGTATCACGCGCCATTTTCAAGACCTGCGCCAGATGCAGCGCGTGGCGATCGGTCAGTTGTTCGATTTGTTCCCGGCATGAAAAGCCGTCGGCGATGATCAGGGTGTCTTTGCAGGCTGCGCGCACGGCAGGGAGCAGGACGCGCTCGCCCACGGCCTTGGATACCTCATATTTGTCTGCCTCAAAGCCAAACGAGCCGGCCATTCCGCAGCAGCCGGTGTCAGGCATCTCGCATTCAAGGCCCATGCTGTGCAGCAGGTCTTCCTCAGGCTTCATTTTCAGTACGCTCTTGTGGTGGCAGTGGCCATGGACAAGCGCCTTTCGTTGCAGCTTGGGCGGATGGTAATCCGGTGCTTTCTTCTCCAGAAACTCACTCAGCAGAAAGGTCTGCTCCTTGAGACGGCGCGCGTCCACATCGTGGGGGAAAAGATTGCAAAGCTCGTCCCGAAAGACGGCCACACAGCTTGGCTCCAGTCCGACGACCGGAGTGCCGGCGCGAATCTCTGCGCGCAAGGCCCCCAGGATTTGCTTCAACAAATCTTCAGCGAGATCCATGAAACCGAAATCATACAGCGGGCGGCCGCAGCAAAGCGACTGGCGCGGGACGATGACCTGGAAGCCGGCGGACTCCAGCACCTCGCAGGCATCCATTGCCGCTGCGGGGAGCAGGTAATTGTTAAAAGTGTCCGCCCACAGGATGACGCGCGGTTTGTCGCTCACCGGTCGTCGCGGGCGTTTGAAGAACCATTCTTTAAACGTCTCGGTGGCAAACTTTGGCATGCGCCGCTCCTGGGCAATGCCTCCCAAAAACTTGGCGGCGGTGGCAAACGGTTCCGTCTGGGTGAAGAAGTTCACGATGTTTGGAATGCGTGATGCGATGCGCGCCCACCAGTAGATCAGCCCCATCGAATAAGCAGGCATCGGGCGCAGGCGTCCCTCGTAATAGTGCGAGAGAAACTCCGCCTTGTAGGTTGCCATGTCCACATTCACCGGGCAGTCAGCCTTGCAACCTTTGCATGCGAGGCAGAGGTCCAGCGCGTCTTTGACGGACTCATCATGCCAGCCGTCCTTGCCGATGACTTCGCCGCGCAGCATTTCGAAAAGCAGATGCGCCCGTCCGCGTGTGGCGTCTTTTTCCTCGCGCGTGACCATGAAACTCGGGCACATGGTGCCGCCCTCCAGACGGCGGCATTTGCCCACACCCACGCAGCGGAGAGTCGCACGCGCAAAGCTGCCCTGGTCGTCAGGAAATTTGAAATGCGTGCCCGGCTCTCGCGGATTGTAGTCGGTGCCGAGCCGAAGATTGCTGAGAATCGGATAGGCATCCAGAACCTTGCCCGGATTCATCTTCCACGCGGGATCCCAGATGCTTTTGAACTCCCGAAAGGCCTGCATGATTTCTTCACCGTACATTTTTGGCAGCAGTTCGGCGCGCGCCTGGCCATCGCCGTGTTCGCCGGAAAGAGTGCCGCCAAAGCTGAGCACGAGATCCGCCGCCTCGGAGACGAAGTTGCGATACTTACTGAGGCCCTTGTCGGGCTTGAGATCGAACGGAATCCGGCAGTGGATGCAGCCCTGGCCAAAGTGGCCGTAGAGCGAAGCCTCGTACTCGTACTTGCGGAACAGATCACGCAGTTTTCTGAGATAGGGGCCGACTTGGGATGGCGGCACGGCTGAGTCCTCCCACCCCGGCCAGGTGTCCGGCAAACCAGGAACGAAGGCTGTGGCTCCCAGGCCGGATTCGCGGATCTCCCAGAGCTTGTCCTCCTCCGCCTTGTCATCGAAGAGCTTCATTGACGGGGCGTTGGGTTTGCCTTTGAGATGCTCCATGACGGCGCGGGCCTTTGCATCGGATTCCTCCTTCGTGTTGCCGCCGAACTCTGCGAGAAGAAATCCTTTTCCATCAGGCAAGAGCGTGAGGTCATTGAGGTGCAGCTTGGTGGATTGCATGTAGCCGATCAGCTTGTGATCAATGCCCTCAAGCCCGATGGGCTCGTGCTCGAAAATCTCCGGCGCGTGGTCTCCCGCTTCATAGACATCCTTGTAACCGAGTACGAGCAGGCTGCGCGCTCCGGGATTTTGAATGAGATGAAGCGTGGCTTCGAGAACAGTCACCAGCGTTCCTTCGCTGCCGACCAGAGCGCGGGCTACATTGAAGCCGTTTTCAGGCAGGAGATCCGGCAGATTGTAGCCCGATACGCGACGCGGGATCTTTGGAAATTTCTCGCGGATCAGCGGTGCATATTTGTCTCGGAGATCGCGCAGTTTCTGATAGATCTCCCCACGCCGGCCACCTGCACGGATGATGCTGGCAAGCTCGTCTTCGCTGGTAGGACCCACACGCATCTGCACGCCATCGTAGGTCAGGATTTCCATTTCATGCACATTGTCCGATGTGCGTGCACCGGGGCCGTTGAACTGTGCCATGACTGAATGCACGCCGCAGGAATTGTTTCCAATCATGCCGCCAAGTGTGCAGTGATTGTGGGTCGCGGGATCGGGGCCAAAGATAAGCCCGTGCTCCATCGCGGCATGACGAAGGTCGTCGCAGATGCAGCCCGGCTCCACGCGGCCCAGCTTCTTCGCCGCGTCAATTTCCAGCACGCGGTTGAAGTATTTCGACATGTCCAGGATGACCGCTGCATTGCAGCATTGCCCGGCCAGGCTCGTGCCGCAGCCGCGGCCTGTGATTGGGGCTCCAAATTTCCGCGCCACCTCGATGGCCGCGATGACGTCCGCCTTGCTCCTGGGCAGCACTACTCCGATGGGCGTCTGCCGGTAGTTGGAGCCGTCCGTGGCATAGAGCGCACGGCTGCCATCATCAAAACGCACTTCACCGGAAACAAGCTTGCGCAGCTCGATCGGCAGGCTCCAGGCGTCTGCATGAGATGGGGAATATGCTCCGGGCGGCGTGAGGGTGGTGTTTGAGGAGGACATGGCAGTATTCGCGAAGAAGGTTGGATGTTTTTTTTCACTCTTCGTGATCACCGCGCATGCCTGGAAGGGTATCCAGGAACTCATGAACAGGCGTCAGATGAGACTTGGCTTTTTCCACCGGTTCGACGCCTTGTCCTGTGGGGGCGACACCGGCTCCATGGGCATATGTCATTTCACCGCCATACCATGCCTGGAAGAAAATCAGCAGCATGACAGCCGTCGCCGCGCAGAGGTAACCGCCGCCGGCGCTCCCCCCGGTTCCATGCCTGACGCGTGAACGCGAATAGCCGCGCCAGACGGTCAGCACCAGAAGGCCACCGCCGGCCAGCAACCCGATCTTGAGATGCTGATGCACCAGATCGTGCGTCTCGCTCGCCAGAGTCGCGCGTCCCATGTCAAAGTATCCCGCCCAGATGGTGAGAACGCCGCCAATCAGCCCACTCACAAGCGCCCACCAGGCCACCGTTCGTGCGCCCGGACTGCCGCGATAATATCCGACATATTCAGCAATGACTGAGAGGATGATGAATGCGATGGGATAATGAACCAGCGCGGGATGAAGCGGGGGAAGAGTCATGGTGTGAGGTCGGTGGAGTTTAATGATCAAAGGGTGACGCCCTCCTGGGCATCAGGCTTCGTCGATCTCCCGCAATGCGAGCCAGAGGCCGACGGCGATTTCTCCGGCGCACATCAACCGCGTGGCATCACGATGTTCGGCCAGCGTTTGGGTGGTATGACGGAGCCATGTGGGCCCGATCTTCCAGAAGAGGGAATAACGACGAGGGTGAAGCAGTCCGACCACGCCTTCGCCGATCATGGCGAGGGCAAGGACTTCAAGACTGCGGGAGGCAAGGGTGGTGGTGTTTGTTTTCATAAGGGGGTTCGGTAGGGCTCGGCATCGGCGTGCTTGAAGGCAAGGCCATGACCGACCCGCGAAAGGTCAGGGGTGAGCGAGCCTTCGTGCGGTTGCAGCACTCCATCGAAGAGCATGTTTTCAATGCGGACGTGATCGAAGAAATACTCGGCGTGAACCACGCGGCGAAGGGCGCAGCCCACATGCGCGTGAAGCGCCGGCGCGCAGTGCGAGGAAAGGGGAAGGTGCCAGGCGTCGCATAGCGCGTCCGCCTCGATGAATCCGGTGATGCCACAGCAGCGTGTGGCATCGGCCTGCAGGACATCCACCGCGCCCGCAGCGAGCATTCGGCGGAAGTAATCGGGCTCGTAGCCGTATTCCCCGGCGGTGATGTTCATCCCGGCTGGAGCGCGGTCACGCAGCAGGTGCAGGCCTTCGAGATCCTCCGACGAAACAGGTTCCTCAAACCAGGTCACTCCGCTTTCCGCAAAGACCTCCGCCTGCTTCAGTGCTTCTTTGCGCGTGTAGGCACCGTTGGCATCGACGAAAAGCTGGGCCTCCGTGCCGATGGTCCCGCGCATGGCCGTGACCCGCTCGCGGTCGGCCTTCGCATCACGTCCCACTTTCATCTTCACTTGCAGAATTCCATTCCCGATCCAGCCGCCGAGCTGCTCTCGCAACTGGTCCAGTGAATAGTTGGTAAAGCCGCCGCTGCCATAAATGGGAAGCGAGGGGCGCACCGCCCCGAGCAGGGACACCAACGGCAGGCCGAGCAGTCGTGCCTTCAAATCCCACAGCGCCGAATCGACTGCGGAGATGGCTGCCGCAGCCACCCCCGGCAGGCCGACATTGCGCACGGCTTTACGCATGGCCTGCCACATTCCAGACACGTCCATCGCGCAGCCGCCGATCACCGTTTTCTTCAGCACATCGCCCATCACCGCCCCCGCTGCGCGGCTCGCATACGTGTAGCCGATGCCAGTCACGCCGCCTGCATCCACTTCCACCAGCACCAGCGTGGTGGCCTCCCACTCCAGAGTGCCATCCCGCTCCGGCGTTTCGGTCGGGATGATGAACGCAGCGACACGCATGTCTTCGATGCATGGCATGGGGCTCATGGGGCGGAGGTTGCTCGAAGTTTCAGGTGCGCGGCATGCTCACTTCTTGTGGGGAATGAAGCTTTCCAAGGCATCTTTGAAGGCCCCGCGAAGCATGGAAGGCGCTGCGCTGTCGCGGATGAGCGACTCGGATAATTTCACCGCCTGGTCAAAGCTGATGTGAGGCGGCAGTGTCGGCACTTCCGGGTCGGTGAGCACTTCATAAACCACCGGGCGGTTGGCGGCGAGCGCGCGATCCCAGGCGGGGCCGACGTCCTCGGGCTTCTCAACGCGAATGCCCTGCAGGCCGAGCAGTTCCGCATAGCGAGCAAAACCAAATTCAGGGACGACCTGCGAGGTCTTGAACTTGGGATCGCCCGCCATCACGCGTTGCTCCCAGGTGACCTGATTGAGGTCACGATTGGCGAGCACCATCACGATGAGGCGCGGATCGCTCCAGTTCTTCCATTCGTGGGCAATCGTGATAAGGCCATTGATGCCGTTCATCAGCATCGCGCCGTCGCCCACCAGCGCAATGACGACTCGGTCAGGGAACGCGAACTTCGCTGCGACGGCGTAGGGCACTCCCGGCCCCATGGTGGCGAGATTGCCCGAGAGCGAGGCCATCATGCCTCGGCGCACTTTGAGATCCCGCGCGAACCAGTTGGCCGACGATCCTGAATCTGATGAGAGAATGCAGCCGTCCGGCAGTCTCTTGGAGAGTTCCCAAAAAACTCGCTGCGGGTTGATCGGATTGGCCTCGTTCATCGCCCGCTCTTCGAGCACCGCCCACCAATCCTTGACGTTCTTTTCAATGCCTTCACGCCACGTGCGGTCCGTTTTGCGTTCAAGCAGCGGCATCAGCGCCCGCAGCGTTTCGGCGCTGTCTCCGACAAGGTTCACCTCCATGGGGTAGCGGATGGAAATGAGCTTTGGATCCAGCTCGATCTGCACTCCTCGCGCCTGTCCTTCCTCCGGCAAAAACTCGGAGTAGGGGAAGGATGATCCGACCATGAGCAGAGTGTCGCATTCCGTCATCATCTCCCAGCTCGGCTTGCTTCCCAGCAGTCCGATGGGGCCGCAGCAGAAGGGCAGGTCATCGGGGACGGCGGCTTTCCCAAGAAGCGCTTTCGAAATCCCTGCACCAAGGATTTCAGCGATTTCGATCACTTCCTCCGTGGCCTGCAATGCGCCAGCGCCCACGAGCATGGCGACTTTTTTTCCTGCATTGAGAACGTCTGCCGCATGCTGCAAATCGGCCTCTTTCGGAATCACCCGGGGTGACGAATAACCGAGGCCGGAGTGAACCGTGCCATGCTTGCGTGGCGGCGCTTCCATCGCATCCAGTTCCTGCAGATCGTTCGGCACAATGATGCAGGTGACGGTTCGCTCTGCGGCGGCGATGCGGATCGCGCGATCAACGAGATGGCGTATTTGCGCGGGCGAGGATGCCATGTGCACAAAGTGATGAGCCACGTCCTTGAAAAGAGAAATGAGATCCACCTCCTGTTGATAGTCACCGCCGAGTGCCGCGCGCGACTGCTGCCCGATGATGGCGACAACTCCCGCATGGTCCATCTTGGCATCATACAGCCCATTGAGCAGATGGATCGCGCCCGGTCCCGAGGTGGCGAGGCAGATGCCCACCTGGCCGGTGAATTTGTAGTGCGCACACGCCATGAAGGCCGCCATCTCCTCATGTCGCACCTGCACATAGTCGATGGCTTCACCTGCGCGATCAATGGCTCCTATGATGCCATTGATGCCGTCACCGGGAAAGCCATAAATGCGGTGGATGCCCCACTGCGTGATGCGTTTGATCAAGAAATCGCTGACGGTGTTTTTCACGGCTGGTATCTCCTCCTATGGACAGGCGTTTTCTTCTGGGATGCGAACAAAGCCGCCACCGCTGTTCGGCGGCGGCGGCCTGTTGGGATGAGTGGTTTTAATTTTTAGTTGAGTCCGTTTTGCTATTTGCAGCAGGCGTGTTGGTGCTGCTGCTGGTTGTGTTAGCATCCGTGCTGCTGCTCGTAGAGCCGGTGGTGTTGGCGTTGGCGTCCGTGCTGCTTGTAGAGCCCGTGGTGCTGTTGGTGTTAGCGTCCGTGGTGCTGGTTGTGCCCGTGGTACTGCTGGTTGTGCCCGATGTGCCGGTCTTGTCGGCGTTTTCATTGGCCTTGGTGGAGGCGTTCGGCTCCTCCTGGGTGGTGGTAGACGAAGGGGTTGCAGACGAGTCGGTATTTGACTTCATTGATGCAGACGGCTCCTCATACCAGAAGACGCTCCAGTAGGAATAGATGGGCTGTGAGGACTCCTTGCTGAAGAGGCGGTCGGCATCTCCGGCTTTAAACTTGGGCGCCTTCTCCAGCTTTTCCTTGGTCGCGTCGATCGACAGGACAGCTTTCTTGTCATCTCCCCTTTTCACGGCGAAGGAATCCCATGGAATGGCGATCTGCGGGTCACTCCAGCTCCATGATTTGTCCACTTCCATCACTCCATACCGGATGCGTCCGGTTTGCGGGTCGATGAGGACCTCCTGCAGATCCCCCAGTTTGTTGCCGTGGAAGTCCCAGACGGCGGTGCCTTCAAGTTTTGATGCATCGACCAACCATTGGGCGTTGGCGTTTTGGGTGTTGTCAACGGCTGCGAAGGCTGCGGTTGACGAGGTAATGGCGATGGCCGCGAGAACGGCGGGTATGCTTCTGATTTTCATGATGGTTTATTGCTGATGGTTTTTATTGAAGTCTGGCGACACCACGTCGCCAGCTTATAGGGGGATCGCATGACCGCGGGCAATGCGTCTCAGGACGTTGGATGACGCTGCACCGGGCTTGTGCCTAGAGACCCTCAGCCTTCTCAGCCGAGTGCTACGCAGTGTGTTGATCCGTGCGAACTGTCAGCCTCCTTGCTTCATCTTGCACATCGTTGGCGTGCAGCATCTTGGACTCCCGTTACCGTTCTCTGTTCATTCATGCTGTGCCTTCAGGCAAGGTTCTGAGTGGGCTCTCAGGTGGGTTCGATCCAACGATTGGGAGCAACCACACTTTGCTGTTCATGCGAAAGCCGGGCATGAAGACCATCCCGCTCCCCGCGTTCCGGCCTGCCGTGCTCATCAGCGTTCTCGCTGTGGGAACGCTTTTGGCGCAAACGAAGAAACCATCCGACAAGGCAGCCCCGCCTGATGCCGTCACTGAGGCCCAGACGCCGCGTGTGGTGGATCGCACCCGGCCTGAACAAACCAAGACGGCGCACGATACCAATGCGGAAAGATTCAAGCCCGAGAATGCGCCGCCGGTGAATCCTGCTGTGAAAGACCAGCCGAAGGAGGGAGCCATCACAGGCTTTGATTTCTATCGCGATCCTCTGAACGCTGACAAACCCATGCAGACCTTGGGTGAAATCATGACCGCCGACAAAAAGGACAAGGCGGCTGTCATGGAGGCGCAGCGCAAGCTCCTTGAGTCACGTTATCAGCTTGAGCCCAAGCCTCATCCCACCGCCAAAATGAGCCGTGGCAAGCCTGTGCCCATGGGGCCGACGGCCAGGCTCAAGGGAGATCGCAAGTGGGCGGATCTCGATGCAATGACACCGGAAAAGATCAAGGAGGCGGAGGCATTCCCCTATCCAGCCCTGCCTCATCCCAAGCAGGTCGCGGGCGGTCAGGTCTTCCCCGCCATGCAGATCGAGATGTTCCCGCGGCTGCAACGCTTTGACGTGGAATTCGACATGCCCGACGCCTTTCTGCCTGAATTCCCTCCCGCCATTTTCCTGCAAAGCCGTCCGGAGCTTGGCGATGTGTCGCGTGGGGAAGTGGTTTCCATCAACAACTACTACAAGCTCTTCAAGGACATTCTCACCCCGGTGCAGCTCGACGGGTTACGCCTGCTGCTCACCCCTTTTCCTCAGGAGGAGTTCAATCCCACGGATGACCGAAAATCTGAGGCTCCCAGTCTCGGAGTTACTTGTCTGGACTGTCATGTCAACGGACACACCACAGGCCAGTTTCATCTTAATCCCGACACCCGCCCGCAGCAGCGTCGTCTGCGCCTCGACACGGTGAGCCTGCGCGGTCTCTTCAATCAGCAGGTGCATGGCTCCAAACGCAGCCTGCGTTCTGTGGAAGACTTCACCGAGTTCGAGCAGCGCACGGCCTATTTCAATGGCGACCAGATTCACGCTTTCAAAAAGGGGGCGATGATTCTGGACCGGGTACAGGTCAGCCACATGGCGCAGATGCAGAACATGTTCGACTTTCCTCCCGCTCCCAAGCTTGATCCCGTCACCGGCCGTCTCGACAAAACCAAGGCCACGGAATCCGAAATGCGCGGGGAGCAGCTCTTCTTTGGCAAGGCGCAGTGCGCCAGCTGCCATCCAGCACCGTTTTATCTAGACCAGCTCTATCACGATCTGAAGACCGAGCGCTTCCTGAAAGAGGCACCCTCCGGCCCGATCAAGACCTTTACGTTGCGCGGTATCAAGGACAGCCCGCCCTACCTTCATGACGGTCGCTGTCTCACCTTGGAAGACACCGTGGAGTTCTTCAATCTCGTCCTGCAGACTCATTTGAGTGAGGAGGAAAAGCACGACCTCGCCGATTTCCTGAGAGCGCTGTAGGCGCGCGCTGTAGCAGGACTGTGGAGTGACATGATCGCCCCGGTGGCAGATGCCGCCGGGGGCTTTTTTTGCCCCCTAGGGCCTGGGCAGGACATTTTCTCACATCTCGCACATGCGCTTTGTCGATTGCTTGAACACCCCCGCTTTCTTCCATGAGCACTGCCTTTGATCGTTACCTGCGTGCCGCCAACTATCTGGCGGGCGCGCAAATTTATCTGCAGGACAATGTGCTGCTGCGTCAGCCGCTGAAGCCTGCTCACATCAAGGAGCGCCTGTTGGGGCACTGGGGCACTTGTCCCGGCATCAATCTCATCCACACGCATCTCAATCGCCTCATCCTCCGGGATGCCCTCAATGTGATGATGGTCACCGGTCCCGGCCATGGTGCGCCCGCAAGCCTGGCCAACCTCTACTTGGAAGGCTCCTTGACCGATTTTTATCCGCGCCTCACGCATGATGAGAAAGGCCTGCATGAGTTCGTCCGCTCGTTTTCCTGGCCGGGCGGTTTTCCCAGCCATCTGTTTCCCGGTGTGCCCGGCACCATTCATGAGGGCGGAGAGCTGGGCTATGCACTCGCCACGGCCTTCGGGGCGGCGTTTGACAATCCGGATCTCATCGTGGCCTGCATCGTTGGAGATGGAGAATCTGAAACCGGTCCCACCGCCGCCGCGTGGCACAGTCCCAAGTTTCTCGATCCAGCGGAAAGCGGAGCCGTGCTCCCCATTCTGCACGTGAATGGCTACAAAATTTCCAATCCTTCCATCCCCGGCACCATGAGCAATGAGGAGCTCACCTCGCTCTTCACAGGCTATGGCTGGCAGCCATGCATCGTGGCAGGCAATGACATCAATTCGCTCCTCGGCCAGGCGCTCGAATGGGCCGTGGCGGAGATCCAAAGCATTCAGAAGGACGCACGTTCGAATCCCCGGCACGACATACCGCGCTGGCCCCTGGTGATTCTGCGCTCTCCCAAAGGCTGGACGGGAGTGAAGGAACTCGATGGCGAACCCGTGGAAGGCAGCTACCGCGCGCATCAAGTCCCCGTCACCGGCGTGAAGGAAGACCCGGCACGCCTGCGTCTGGTGGAGGAGTGGCTGCGGTCTTACCATCCCGAGGAGTTGTTTGATGAGCACGGCGCTCCTCACCCGGACATCCTGCAGTGCTGCCCGCGCGGACCACGCCGGATGGGCAGCAATCCACACTCCTTTGGCGGCAAAATTCGCCGGCCCTTGCAGAGGCCGGACCTGACCACATTGCGGGTGGATGTGGAAGAACGCGGGAAAACCTTGGAAAGCCCCATGAAGGCAGTTGCGCGATACCTCGCGAAAGTCATCGCGCAGAATCCCAAAGACTTCCGAATTTTTTCACCCGACGAATTGCTGAGCAACAAACTGGGCGCTGCCTTTGAGGCACCCACGGAGCGCGATTACCAATGGCCGGTGGAGGGCGGAGACCGTGCCACGCACATCTCACGGCACGGCGGAAGAGTTTTGGAGATCCTCTCGGAGCACACCTGCCAGGCCTGGCTGCAGGGTTATCTCCTCACCGGCCGGCACGGGCTGTTTCCCTCCTACGAGTCCTTTCTTCCCATCATCACCTCCATGATGGATCAGTTTGCGAAGTTCCTCAAAATGAGCGGCGAGTTTGCATGGCGTCTGCCGGTGCCTTCTCTGAATTACATTGAAACTTCCACGCTGTGGCGGCAGGAGCACAATGGCTTCAGCCACCAGTCTCCGGGACTCATCAACTCGCTGCTGAACAAAAAGAAGGACGTCATGCGCGTTTATCTCCCGCCGGATGCCAACTGCGCCCTGTCCACTTTGGACCACTGCCTCGGCGGTGTGAATCACGTAAATCTGGTCATCGCCGACAAGCAGGCGATGCCCGTGTGGCTGAGTCTGGAGGAGGCCGTGGACCACTGCCGCGCAGGCGCGGGCATCTGGCGCTGGGCCAGCACGGATGAAGGCACGGACCCGGACGTGGTGCTTGTCGGTATTGGGGATGTTCCCATGCTGGAGGTCATGGCCGCAGTGCAGCTCCTGCGGCAGGATGCACCCTCCCTCCGCGTACGGGTCGTGAATGTCACCGATCTGCTCATTCTCGCGCGCGATTCGGATCACCCGCATGGCCTGGACGATCAGCTCTTCTCGGCCTTGTTCACCCCTGACCGGCCGGTGATCATTAATTTTCACGGCTACCCCAGCGCGGTGGAGCAGCTGCTTTTTGGGCGCGGGGTGGACCGCCGTTTCATCATCAACGGCTATCAGGAGGAGGGCACCACCACCACGCCGTTCGACATGCTTGTGCGCAATGGCACCAGCAGATACCATCTCGTGATGCAGGCCCTGCGTGAGGCCGCCGCCTTCAATTCCCGAGTCGCAGTCCTGGCCGGGGAGCGTGTGCTGCAATACCAGTATGTGCTGCGCGAATTTGGCCGCCACATTCAGGACACCGGCCGCGACCCGGACGAGATCACCCAATGGAGCTGGACACCATGAACATCGCCGTGCTCAACGCAGGCAGCGGCAGTCAGAAGCTCGCCAGATACGAGCTTGGCAACGGGATTCCCGCAGAGCCCATGCGGCCCGCCTGGTCGGCTCATGTCAATACCACGGCTCCTGACCAGCCGGAGGGAAAACTTTGGGTCGAGATCACCGCTGCGGGCGAACACCGGCGCGTCACGATTTCCAAAGACCTGTTATTCCCCGAAAAGGTGGAGCATCTGCTGGCCTTGCTGCAAGCAGGTGCGCCGCCGGGGTTTTCTCTCGGTGCCATCGCCCATCGCATCGTCCACGGTGGCAGCAAGTACGCCGCCGCAGTTCCGGTAACCGCCGAGGTGGAGCAGGACATCGAGGCTATGGCCGCCTTTGCACCGCTGCACAATCCGGACAATCTGGCCGGCATAAGGATCGCCCGCCGCTTCTTGGGCGAAGCGGTGCGCTCCTACGCGGTGTTTGACACAGCGTTTCACCAGACCCTGCCCGAGGCCGCCTATGCCTATCCGGGGCCATATCACTGGCTGGGGCAGGGCATCCGTCGCTACGGCTTTCACGGCAGCAGCTTCCGCTGGGCCAGCCAGAGGGCTGCGGCTTTGCTGCGCAGGGAAGGGGATGCGGGATTGAAACTCATCATCTGCCATCTTGGGGGCGGCTGTTCTCTGGCTGCCACAGTTGGCGGGCGAAGCATCGACACCACCATGGGCCTGACGCCCCTCGATGGCGTGGCGATGTGCACCCGGCCGGGCTCCCTGGATCCGGGCATCTTGATCCATCTTTTAAAGGGCGGCATGGCCGTGGATGAACTTGAGACGCTCCTCAATAAAAACTGCGGACTCAAGGGGCTTAGCGGACTCCCCGGTGATACCCGTGTCATCTGTGCTCATGCAGAAGCCGGAGATGAGCGGGCCCGGCTCGCCCTGGACGTTTTCGTGCACCGTCTGAATGCCGGTGTCGGGCAGATGATTGCCGCGCTGGGGGACCGGCCAGACGCGATCATTTTCACCGATGTCATCGGCGAAAGTGAGCCCACCCTTCGTACCCGGGTGTGCGGTGCCTTTGCTCATCTGGGCGTCACGATTGACCCATCCAAAAACGCCGCAGCGACTCCAGACTCCGATGTGGCCACCGCAGGCAGTGCGGTGAGGGTGCTGATCATTCACTGCGAGGAGGAATGGCAGATCGCCACCGAATGTTTCCACTGCGCCACGGCACTGTGAAAAAATCGCTTCAGCCACATCCACCCCAAGATACAGGTGCGATTTCTGAGTGTCACCATTGAGACCTCGAACTCGCCGATGAGCCCAGTGATGACCCAGGGCGTGGGTCTGCAAGGACTTCACGCCCTCTTTATTTCTCGACCGTCAGCTCTGCGACAGCTTCCGGTAAAGCTTCTCGATGGCGGCAGCACTGCGACAAGCGATCGCCGCCTGGGCGAGGATGCTGGCGACATCAAGCCGGGAAATCTTGACGCCCTGCTGGATCTTTTCCCACGGGGTGGAGCGCATCTTGGCAACGGTTTGAATGCCAAGCAGCAGGGGCAGGGCGGTGGCGTAGCGGAGCTTGGTGTGCGTCACGTGCTGGACGTAGCGCAGGCCGCATTCCAGGTGTTCGGTGCAGGTTTGCAGCCACAGGCTCCATTCGGTTTGAATGTTCTCAGGCTTGCAGGGCAGGTAGCAGCGTCCGTCGCGGGTGTCCTCGCCGATGTCGCGCAGAATGTTGATGAGCTGCAGGCCCTTGCCCATGCGGGCTCCCCATTCCTGCATTTGCGTCGTGGTGACCGTGGGATCGAGCGAGCCGGGGAGTTCGGTGGCGCAGAGCTGGGTCCAGAATTCGCCGACGCATCCGGCGACGAGCCAGGTGTACTGATCGAGTTCTTCCGCGCTCGCAAGGCTGCGCAGGCGTCCGTCCGCAGGAAAGCGGCGGATGTCGAGCATCTGGCCGTCAATGATGTGCTCAAGGACGCTCTGGATGGCAGCCAGAGGAACGGGCTGCATGGTGCGCAGCCAGGCAATGCCGTCGGCAAATTTTTCCATCAGCCGGCGCTCGGCGTCGTCGCTCTGCTGCGTGCAAAACTGCGTGAGGAGCGTGTTCGCGAGGCTTTGAGCATCGCCGTCTCCACGCACGAGGGCGCGGTAGCGTTCGAGGCAGTCGAGCCGCACCGCGGCGCTCACCAAGGCGGTGTCTGCGATCGTATCCGCCGTGCGTGCGAGAAGGTAGGCGAGGGAGATGGGCTCGCGCAGTTCCTTGGGCAGCGCTTTGAGCGTGAGGTAGAACGAACGCGAGACCGAGGCCAGCAACTGGCCTCCGAGTTCGCGTTCATGATGAGTTTCGTCTGACATGGGGGTTGTGCTAGATGATAGATGCAGGATGCCGGAGCAAGCTTTCTCTGCTAGCATTCGGCCTCCATCCCCGTGAAGCATCTTTACGTCCATATTCCTTTCTGCCACCGCATCTGCCCCTACTGCAGCTTTCACAAGCACACCCCGGGGGGCACGGACATGGCCGCGTTTGTGGATGCGCTGCTGCGGGAGGCTGAAAAGCAGCCGATGCAGCCGCAGACGATTTTTTTCGGCGGCGGCACGCCCACCATGCTGAGCGACGTTCATCTGGAGCGTCTGCTGCGGGGGCTGCGGGACAGGATCGACATGTCCGCAGTGGCGGAATTCACCATGGAGGCAAATCCACGCACCGTGACGGCTTCAAAGGCGGCGATCATGCGTGAAATGAACGTGACGCGGGTGAGCCTTGGCATTCAGGCCTGGGACGATGCCACGCTCAAGACCCTGGGGCGGGACCATGCCCGCGCCGATGCAGAAGAAACCTGGCAGGTGCTGAAAAAGGCCGGCTTTCCCAGCCTGAACCTGGATCTGATGTTCTCGATCCCGGGGCAGAGCGTGGAAACCTGGCGCCAGACCCTGGAGCATTCCATCTCCTTGCAGCCTGACCACATCTCCGCCTACAATCTGAACTACGAAGAGGACACGGACTTTTTCCGCCGCCTCAAAGCGGGGGAGTATCGCGAGGACGAAGGCCGCGATGCGGAGTTTTTCAATCTCGCAATCGACACGCTGGAGGCTGGCGGGTTTGAGCACTACGAGATCTCCAATTACGCGAAGCCCGGCCATCGCTCCGTGCACAATGAGGCCTACTGGCTCGGCGAAGACTATCTGGGCATTGGCCCCGGCGCCTTTTCGACGGTGGGCGGAAAGCGCTGGAACAACATCAAGGACACCCCGCGTTACATGGCGATGACTCTCGCCGGGGAGGAAACGGCGGTGGATGTCGAGGAACTCACCGCCGATCAGCGCCGCACCGAGCGCTTTGGCCTGGAGCTGCGTACGGCACGCGGTCTGCCGCTGGCATTGATCCAAGCAGAGTCACGCAAGATGCTGGAGACCCTGCGCGAGCAGGGTCTGCTGAGCCACGATGAGAACCACGTGCGTCTCACGCGGGCGGGCAAGCCACTCGTGGATCCGATCGCCGTGGCGCTGATGGGGTGAGATTATTTCGGCAACTGGTGCATGCCAGATTGCAAGGCGGTGACGATCAAGGCGAAAAAGGCAACGAAGCCGATGAGCACCATGCAAATGGCAACGATGGTCATGATGCCGTGGAACTTCCAGTAGCGGCGCTGTTCGGTGAGCGCGGTGTCGAGATCCGAGATGGAGCGGGTGGACATGAGCCTGCCGATGCAGTTGGCGTATTTCCAGAGCTTCATGGCCGGGTAGATGGTGAGGAAGGCGAAGACACCCAGGTAAACGGCGGTGCCAATCATGATGCCTGTGAAGACTTTTCCGCCATTGGCGAACATGGGATTGTTGGCGAGTTCAGGATTGTTGGCGAATTCGGGCCTGCTAAACACCCCAGAGACGGCCCCCAAGGCATACATGCAGCTCATGCCCAGCAGCAAGAGGCCTCCGATCCAGAAGATCACCGACATGAATCGAACCCAGGGCTTCGTGCCGGCGAGCTGGGTGATCGTGCTCGGGGACACCATCTCCACCGCGCCGCTGCTGGCGGAACCGTACAAATTGGCGGCGGGAGAGCTGTAGGGATTGGAGAGGGGGGATTCCATGGCAGGGCGATAGGAGAGGGGGGAGTGAGTGCCGGATCAATGCCCGGCATTACCAAATCCTACGAAAATAATTCGTCTGTTGTCAAAACCAAACGGAACCGCTTCATTGTTCATCAATGGCAGCGGCACGTGCGGACACATTGCAAACAGTCGAACTCGCAGACGGCGTGGAGATTCAACTCCGCGTGGCGGGGCCGGCGGTGCGCAGCATGGCCTATATGATGGACCTGATGATCCGCATCGGTATCGACATCGTGGTGGCGATCGTGGCTTTCTGGCTGCTGCCAGAGGTGATTGGTGAGGAGATGACGAACGGGCTGTACCTGTTGTTCATCTTTTTCATGGAGTGGTTTTACAACGTGTTTTTTGAGGCGGGTCGGAAGGGTGCGACTCCGGGGCAGCGCTCCATGAAGCTGCGGGTGATGAGTGTGACCGGCGGGCCGGTGACTCTGGCCCAGGCTGTGATGCGCAATTTTCTGCGCGTGGCGGATTTCATGCCGGGGCTGTATCTCACCGGAATTGTGTGCATGCTCTTTACCAAGCGGTTTCAGCGCCTGGGGGATCTGGTGGCGAACACCGTCGTGACGTATGCCGAGGTGCCGCCATTCATCACGCCGCATGTGGAAATACGTGCGGAACGCCGTGCGCCCTCGCAGGTGCTGACGCGGGAGGAGCAGGCGGCGCTGCTGCAGTTTCTGGAACGTGCGCCGCTATGGGCGGATGAGCGCCGGATCGAGCTGGCCACGCTGGTGCAGCCGCTCACAGAGAGGGCCGGGGCGGAAGGGCTGCGCCGCCTGTGCGGCATGGCGCTGTGGCTGCAGGATCCGGAAGACAAAAGCGGGATGCCGCCGCCGCTGAAGGGAGCAGCCAGGTTTCGCGCATGACACCGGCCCAGTTTGAAAAACAGATCGAGCCGCGCTGGCAGAAGCTGGAAAAGCTGCTGAATGAAGCGGAGAAGTCCCACCCCTCGGCGGAGGTGGATGAGCTGCCCGCGACCTTCCGTCAGGTGTGTCATGATCTGAGTGTGGCGCAGCACCGCATGAGCCCGCAGCGACTGACGCAGCAGCTCAATGCATTGGCAATCCGCGGCTACCGTGTGCTGGAGCGCCACAGTGCCGGGGGCTGGGAGGCGTTTGCGCGTTTGTTTCTGGTCGAGTTTCCACAGGCGGTGCGGGCGGAGTGGAAGCTGTTCTGGTGGTGCACGGCTTTGTTCTATCTGCCGGCGGTGCTGATCGCCGTCATTACGCCCTCGCATCCTGAATGGGCGATGACTTTGCTCGGGCCGGGCGGGATGATGCAAATCGAGAGCATGTATGGGGAGGCCAGCAAGCCGTCCGACTATGTGCGCGAAAGCTTCGGCTCCGGCTTTGCCGCGTTTTGTTTCTACATTTGGAACAATGTCAGCATCGACTTCAGAACCTTCGCCGGTGGCATTCTGGGTGGTGTGGGGGCGTTGTTTGTGCTGCTGTACAATTCCCTCCATCTGGGGGCGGTGTTTGGCTATGTGCATTATTCGGGCAATCCGCTGACGCTGTACACGTGGGTGATCGCGCATGGTGCGCCGGAGCTTACGGGGATCGTGATCTCGGCGATGGCCGGCATGCGGGTGGGCTGGTCGGTGCTGCGCCCTGGCAGGATGGAAAGGCGCACGGCGCTGGTGCTGGCAGGGCGCAAGTCACTGCCGCTGCTGGTGGGTGCGGCGGTGCTGACCAGTTTGGCAGCGGTGCTGGAGGGATTTTGGTCGCCGATGGATCTGCCGCCTGTGATCAAATTCACTGCTGGCGGCATGTGCTGGCTGGTGGTGGCTGCGTTTCTTCTTTTGAGCGGAAGGAGGCAGAAGGATGCGGCTTGAGGACATCACCGTCGCCCTGCGGCCGCGCCAGCCGTGGGAGTCTGTGGACCTGGGCTGCGCCATGGTGAGGCGTGACTTTGGCCGCATCATGGTGCTTTGGGCCTGCACGGTCCTGCCGCTGTGGGTGCTGGTCTGCGTGCTGCTGCGTTCGGCACCTGAATGGATTCCGCTGGCCGTGTGGTGGCTCAAGCCGCTGTACGACCGCGTGCCTTTGTACTTTCTGAGCCGTGCCGCCTTTGGCGTGCGTCCCACCTTTCTCGAAACGTGGAAGCAGTGGCCCAGGCTGTGGATCGCAAATTTTCTGCCTGCGCTGCTGTGGCGGCGGCTGTCCTTCATCCGCAGCTTCGCGCTCCCCGCGCAGATGCTGGAGGGGCTGCGCGGGGCTGCGGTCACCAAGCGCATCCAAACCCTCGCGATGGATGGCGGCGGGTCTGGTGTTTCGATGACCTTTGCATTTTCCAACATCGAACTCGTGTCCTGGCTCGGGCTGATGTGGGGGACGTACGGTCTTCTGCCGGAATCTGCCCAGCTGGACTGGAACGGGCTGGTGCAATCCTTTGATATTGAAAACACGATTCCGAAAGCATTTCTCTGGTGGGGCGCTGTCTGCCACATGGTCATCGTCACCCTTGTGGAGCCCTTCTATGTAGGGGCGGGCTTTGCGCTGTATTTGAACTGCCGCACCCGCATCGAAGGCTGGGATGTGGAGCTGGCGTTTCGCCGGCTGGCCACGCGGCTCACTTCCGCGACTGCGGCCTTGATACTGGCGGTATTGATGGTCTTTGGGACGCATCCCTCCGTGCAGGCTGAAGAAGACCGCTACGGAAGGAATCCCACCCTGGCCCTGCGGGATGGCTTCCTGAAGGAGGTTACCGATCACCTTGAAAAGACTCCGAACGAGCCTTCTTCAAGCATGGATCCGGCCGCAGCCGTGCGTGAGGTGCTCAAAGAGCCTGAGTTTGAAATCCATAAGCTTCAATCCAAGAGATGGGTGAGTGATGCGGACAGAGACAGACCCAAAGACAAGGTGAATGACAAATCACAGTCGGGGTTCGTGGAATTTTCAGGCAGCCTGTTCCAGCTTTTGTTTTGGGCGCTGGTGGCGGGGCTGGTGACGTGGCTGGTCGTTTACCTGGTGAACAATCGCCATCTGTTCACCTCTCGCGCTGTCAGCAAGGCTCCGGTGCGGGCGCCCAAGGTGCTCATGGGCATGAACATCACACGCGAGAGCCTGCCGGACGACATTGTGGCCGCAGCGCGTGCGGCTTGGGATGCGGAAGATTATAAAGAGGCGCTGAGTCTGCTGTATCGTGGTTCGCTTTCATGGCTGGTGCTCCGCCGCCGGGTGCCGATCACGGACAGCGACACGGAGGAGGACTGCCTGCTCCATGTGCTGCAGGCCGGAGAGAAAACCGAGGCTGGCTACTTCCGCCAGCTCACCAGCGCGTGGGTGCAGGTGGCGTATGCGGAGATGCCGGTGTCGAACGAGGAAATGGGAGCCCTGTGCGACCGGTGGCCGTTTGTAGAGAAGGGAGGCCCGGCATGATGCGGCAGTTCATTCATGGTCTGATGGCTCTCGTGGGTGCCTTGCTGCTCTGCAGTTGCGGCAAAGGGCACTGGGAGGAGGTGGATAAAATCACGGGCTACAAAGGCAAGGCGCGACTCAATCCGTTCCTGGCGGCGGAGCGGCTGCTCAATGAGCTGGGCCACGACGCGCATGCCACGAAGTCGCTGGGGAAAATGCCGGCGCATGACGCGGTCATGTTTATCTCAGCCGAAGGTGGGCTGCCGGACGGCCGTGCCAAGCAGCTGCTGCGCTGGACCTACAGCGGCGGTCACCTCATCTATTTCCTCGGCGGCACACGGCCTTACAATGACTTTGAGACCCAGTTCGGTTCCTTCATTTCCGCCATGCTGCTGGAAGAGGAGAAAGATCCGGTGCTGGAACAGCTCGGCGTCGGGGTGCAGAAGCGTTTTCCAGAGGAGGAAATCACCGAGGCGCTGCAAAAGAAGGCAAAGGAAAAGGCAGGCAAGGACGAAGGCAAAACCGAGCTGGATGAAGATGATGAGGAGAAAAAAGCAAAGAAGGACGAGACGAGGCTGGTGGCCGACCAGGAGGTGACCTGGAATGGCAGGACCTACCATCTCAGCCTCGGCGGCTACCAGAACATGATCCTCAAACGCAAGCTGCTGCCGGGTGAATTTTCTGCCGGACCGAAAAACGAGTCACTGGCTCTGCATCTGAGGCATGGAATGGGCACCGTCACGCTGCTGGCGCATGCACGGCCCTTCCGCAATCATTGGATCGGCGAGCACGATCACGCGCGCTGGCTGTCTGCACTCGTCGGCGAGAACGGCTCCAAAGAGGTGCTTTTTGTGGCAGCTTCCACGGGCAGCTTCTTCGGACTGCTGTGGCAGCATGGCTGGATGGTGGTGGTCACTTTGGTGCTGTGCCTCGGGTTCTGGCTCTGGCGGCAGATGCCGCGCTTCGGGCCGCTGGCGGAGGTAGAGCTGGACTCCACGCGCCATTTCGCCAGTCACATCGGTGCGCTGGGGGAGTTTTTCTGGCGCATGCGACGGGTGACGCTGCTGGTGAATTCCGCACGAGATGCGGTGTGGGAGCGTGTGAGGGAGCGGCATCGTTCGCTCGATGATGGCAGCCGGCAGATGAACGACCAGCTCACCGAGGAAATCGCCCGCCGCAGCGGGCTGCCGGTGAAACGGGTGGCCGCAGCCTTCGACGCGGCGCCGCCAAACAGCGCCCATAACTTTGTGAATCTCATGCGCGATCTTCAGACGATCCGCCGTGCTCTTTAAAATCAACACCTCACATCCATGAATCCGATTCTCCCTGAACCTGACGTCTCCAGTCTCTACACACCGCCTCCCCCCGGCAGTTACGCACCACAGGCTGTGCCACAGAGCACGGCGATTTTTCAGCAGATCCACGCGGCGGTGGCGCAGGTGTTTGTGGGGCAGGAAGAGGTGCTGTATCAGGTGCTCGCGGCCCTGCTGGCAGGCGGCCACGTGCTGCTGGAAGGGAAGCCCGGCCTGGGCAAAACTCATCTCGTGCTGGCCCTCTCCCATACGTTTGGCGGCACTTTCCGCCGCATTCAGTTCACGCCTGATCTGATGCCCTCGGACGTCTGCGGCCACACGCTCTTTGACATGAGCAGCAGCACCTTCCGCGTGCGTCGCGGTCCCGTGTTTGCCAATCTGCTGCTGGCGGATGAAATCAACCGCGCCCCTGCCAAGACGCAGTCCTCTCTTCTCGAAGTCATGCAGGAAACACAGGTGACCATTGATGGCGAAAGCCACCCGCTGGTGCCGCCCTTCATGACCTTCGCCACCCAGAATCCGATTGAGCAGGAGGGCACCTACCCGCTGCCGGAGGCGCAGCTCGACCGCTTCCTGCTCAAGGTGCTCATCGACTACCCGGATGTGGCAAACGAGACCTGGATCGTGAAGGCCGTCTCATCGCGCGCATCCGGCGGGGGGCTCTCCACTTCCTCCGTTCCCCAGATCTGCACGCCGCAGGACATCCTGGTTGCACAGGAGGAAGCCGCCGCCGTGCAGGCGGTGGATCAGGTGGTGGACTACGCCGTCAAAATCGTGCGTGCCACGCGCCAGCACAGCGCCATCTCACTCGGTGCCGGCACTCGCGGCGCCATCAGCCTCGTGCGTGTTGCCAAAGCATACGCACTGCTGGAGGGCCGCGGCTACATCACCCCGGCGGATGTGAAGCGCGCCGTGCTGCCCGTGCTTCGCCATCGCGTGCAGCTCGCCCCGGAAATCGCCATCAGCGGCCAGAGCGTGGATGACATGCTCAATTCGCTGATCAAGACCATCGAAGCACCCCGCGTCTGATTTCATGCGCCCGACCGCCCTGCTGCTCCGACTGCTCATCGCCTGGCTCGTCCTGGCGGTGGTGGCATGTGTCTGGGAGAGCTTCGCCGTGGTGTGGCAGGTCGCGGGCGGACTGCTGCTGCTGGCTCTGGTGGTGGATACCTTCACGCTGCCGCGTCGCGGGCGCATCACGGGTGAGCGCTCGCTGCCGGGACGTTTTGCGCTGGGGGTGGGCTCTTCGGTGACGCTGACGATCACGCATGCGACGCGGCGCACGCTGGCGCTGGAGGTGTTTGACGGCATCCCGAAGGCCGCGGAAGCGGAAGGGTTGCCTCATCGGGTCAGCATCCCTGCGGGTGAATTTGCCGCGATCTCCTATGACGCGCGCTTCGTGCGCCGTGGGCAGCATGCGTTCACACCGGCGCATGTGCTGGTGGATTCCGCCTTCGGCCTGTGGCGCAGGCTCCACTTCGTCGGGGGCGAGAGCCAGACCCGCGCCTACCCAAACTACGAGCCCGTGGTGCGCTTTGCCATGCTGGCCATGGCCAATCGCGTGGAGCAGATGGGCATCATCAAACGCCGCCGAATGGGGGCCTCGCTGGATTTCCACCAACTGCGCGACTACCAGGACGGCGATGTGCTTTCGCGCATCGACTGGAAGGCCACTTCACGACGCTCCATGCTCGTGAGCCGTGACTACGAGGAGACGCGCAATCAGACCATCCTGCTCGTGCCGGACTGCGGCCGCCGCATGCGCGCGCTGGACGGCGGGCTCAGCCAGTTTGACCACTGCCTCAATGCCATGCTCCTCATCGCCTTCATCGCACTTCGTCAGGGGGATGAAGTGGGCGTCGTGGGCTTTGGCGGGGTGCAGCGCTGGCTGCCTCCGGTGAAAGGTGCGCACAGCATGCCCAAGCTGCTCAACCACCTGTACAACTACGAGGCCAGCAGCGAGCCCAGCGACTTCATCGAGGCGGCGGAACGTGTGATGACGCTGCAGCGTCGGCGCGCTCTGGTGATCATGCTGACCAATCTGCGCAGCGAAGACGGCGCCACCCTGGCGGCAGCCGTCGCCGCGATGCAGAAGCGCCATCTCGTGCTCACCGCGACCCTGCGCGAGCAGGAGCTGGAACATCACGCGGACGCCCCCATCGGCCACCTGCATGACGCCCTGCAATACGGGGCGCTGACGCATTACTTTGGCGAGCGCCGCCATCTGCTGGAGACTCTGCGCGCACGCCGGGTGGTCACAGTCGATGAATCCGCACAAATGCTCCCTGTGGCGCTGGCCAACAAATATCTGGACGTGAAAGCCGGGGGGCTGCTCTAAGCCACCTCTTCAGGCAAAGTGGCGCTATCCGCTACGTGTGGCGTTATTTGCGACAAACTTGTCATGGCTCAAGCTGGGGCATGCCAAGCACCACCAACCCCTGGTCTTTGCCCTACCCTCAGGCCGATCAGCGCCGACATGAGGCGGCGCTGATGCATGCGGTGCAGCGCGTCTTTGCCAGCGGCAGCTACATTCTGGGGTCGGAGGTGGAGGCATTTGAATCTGAATTTGCCGCGTTTCTTGGCTGCGGTCAGGTGGTGGGTGCCGCCAGCGGCACGGACGCCATCGAGCTGATTCTGCGTGCGCTGGACATCGGTACCGGGAGCAAGGTGGCGGTGCCATCGTTTGCCCCCTCCGCCGTGGCTGCAGGCGTGGCCCGCAGCGGGGCGAAGCCGGAGTTTGTGGACATCGAGCCCGGCACCTTCACGCTTTGTCCGGAGGCTCTGGATGATCTCCTGCGCTCGTTCCGTGGCCGCGGAGTGAAGGCCGCCGTCGTGGTGCATTTGTATGGACATCCGGCGGACTGGGAAAGCCTGCAGCGTGTGGCGGATGAGCATGGGATCGAGCTGCTGGAGGACTGCGCCCAGGCGCACGGCGCCATCTGGCACGGGCGCCGGGTTGGCACGCTGGGCAGGGCGGCAGCGTTCAGCTTTTACCCCACCAAAAATCTCGCGGCGCTGGGAGATGCCGGCGCGGTGGCGACGAACGATGCCGCGCTGGCGGAGCGTCTGCGCGTGATCCGCCAGTACGGCTGGAAGCAACGCTACGTCAGCGATCAATCCGGGGTGAACAGCCGCCTGGATGAACTGCAGGCCGCGGTGCTGCGGGTGAAGCTGGGGGCATTGAACGAGAGTGTGCTGCAAAGACGCCGGCTCGCGGCCCAGTATGATGCGCGCTTCGCAGCCAGCCGTGGGGTGACTGCCCCCAAGGTGAGGGGCGGCTGTGAGCATGCCTACCACCAGTACGTCGTGCGCTGCGAACGGCGTGATGCGCTGATGCGGCATCTGCAGCAATCCGGCATCCCCGTGGCCGCGCTTTATCCCGTGCCGCTGCACAGGCAGCGAGCCTATGGCAATGGCGAAGAGCTGCTGCTGGAGTCCGACCGCGCGGCGGCTGTGGTGCTGTCGCTGCCCATGCATCCCTATTTGTCCGAGGAGGCCATGGGGGCCGTCTTCGAAGCCATGGAAAGGTTTGAACCATGAAGCCGGCCCAATACGATCTCATGAGGGCGGTCGAGGACCACCACTGGTGGTACGCCGTGCTGCACAGGCTGGTGCAGGAGGCGCTGGCGGGCCGGCTGCCGCCACACGCCAGGCTGCTGGATGCCGGTTGCGGCACGGGCGGCATGCTGGAGTTTTTGCAGACACGCGTGGGCGGTCTGGAACTTACCGGCGTGGATGCGGCGGAAGACGCGGTGAGGCACTGTCACCAGCGTGGCCTGGGTACCGTGCGGAGCGGCTCCGTGGAGGCGCTTGAGTTTGAAGACGCCGCCTTTGACGCCGTTCTCAGCCTGGATGTGCTTTACCATTCCGGAGTGGATGAGGAAAAAGCGCTGGCGGAAATGGGCCGCGTGCTGCGTCCGGAAGGGCTTCTGGTGGTGAACCTGCCTGCGTTTGAACGTCTGCGTGGCTCCCACGATGTGGCGGTCAGTGGCGTCAGGCGCTATGTCTCATGCCAGGTGCGGTCTCTGCTGGAACACGCCAGTTTCGAGGTGGTGATGATTCAATATTGGAATGCCTGGCTGTTTCTGCCGCTTCTGGTGTGGCGGCGCATGAGCCGGACGAAGGCGGGGCAGGGGACGGAGAGTCGGTCAGACCTGAAGCCCCCGCCTGCTTGGCTCAACTCTCTGCTGGCCGGACTCGGCAGGCTGGACGCCGGACTCTGCCGGGAACTGCACCTGCCGTTTGGCTCCTCGGTCTTTGCCATCGCCCGCAAAACGAACCCTTCACGCGGAGGAACCTTGCATGGCAGAAACTGAAAAATCCCCCCAGATCAGCTTTGTGGTGCCGCTGTACAACACCGGAGAAGGATTGCCGCGCCTGCTGGCGGCGTTCCGGGGCTTGTCCCTGCCGGAAAGCTGGGAGCTCGTCCTGGTGGATGATGGCAGCCTGGATGGCACCGCCGCTGCCGCCAGACTGGCCGTGGCGGATTTCCCCGCCCATGTCACCGTGGTGGAGCTGGCGCGCAATTTCGGGGAGCATGCCGCCGTGCTGGAGGGCTACCGCCATGCACGCGGGGAATTCGTGGTAAACTTGGACGACGACCTCCAAAATCCCCCCGGTGAAGCCGTCAAACTGGTGCGCCACCTGCGTGACTCGGGGGCCGAGGTGGTCTATTCACGCTATGCAGAAAAGAAACACCACTGGGCCCGCAATGTGGCCAGCTCGCTGGCGAATTTCAGCGCGACTTTTCTGCTCGGCAAGCCGCACGATCTCTACCTCTCCAGCTTTCGCGCCCTGAGCCGCGATCTGGTGGCGCGGATCGTCGGTTATCGCGGACCCTTTCCTTATGTGGACGGCCTGATCCTCGGTGCCACCAACCGCATCGCCACCCTGGAGGTGGCGCATGTGGAGCGTCAGGGCGGTCAGAGCGGCTACACCCTGCGCAAGCTGGTCCGGCTGGCGCTGAGCCTGTTGTTTGATTTCAGCGTCATGCCGCTCCGCCTCGCCAGTGTGCTGGGCGTGCTGCTGTGCGCACTCGGCGCGTTGATTCTCGCGGAAGTGCTTCTTGAAACCCTCTTGGTCGGCCAGCGGCAGGTCGGCTGGGGGTCGCTGATGGGTGCCCTGGCGGTTTTCAGCGGTGCTCAGCTTCTGATGCTCGGCCTCATCGGTGAGTATGTCGGGCGTGCGTTTCTGACCGTGTCCGGCAAGCCGCAGAGCCTCGTGCGCTCTTTGACAACCCATGAAAAATCCCCAGCCTCATGATTCACGAAACCACCATCGACACCTGCTCCGTACGTGGCGTGCGTTTGTTTGAAATGCGCCATGTGGTGGACCCTGTGCGGGGAAATCTCACGGCGCTGGAATTCACCCAGGACCTCCCCTTCGTCGCGCAGCGCATCTTTCTGACTTATGGCATCCCTTCGCTCAGCACGCGCGGGGAGCACGCCCACCGCTTGTGCGAGCAGTTTCTCGTCTGCGTGCATGGCGAGTGCCACCTCCGTGTGGATGACGGCGAAAACTGCGAGGAGTTCTGCCTGAACCGCCCCACCTTTGGCGTGCTGGTGCCCCCCATGGTCTGGGCCCAGGAGCATCTTCATTCCGCAGATTCCGTGCTCATGGTCCTGGCTTCGCGCCCCTATGAGGCGGAGGATTACATACGTGATTACACCGAGTTTACGGGTATGGTGAAAGGATGGAAAACGAAGCCATGAACGCCACCACGATGACAGCCGCGTACGAGCCGGTGATGGAGACAAGGATGGCCCGTCTGTGGGGCAGCGCCACCAGCACGATGCGCAGGCAGTCCGTGTGGGTCACGATCGGGGTGATGCTGCTTTGCACACTCGGCATCGGCTGGCTGGACTACATCACCGGCTTTGAGGTGACGTGGTTTGTCTTCTACGGCATTCCCATTTTTCTCGCAGTCTGGTGGGCGGGAAACAGGGCCGGGCTCTTCATCGCCCTGCTGTCGGGAGTGGTCTGGTGGCTGGCGAACATGAGCACGACCCCGTATGAGACCCAGCTCGGCTACGCCTGGGCCCTGGTCAACCGGCTGGTCTACCTCTGTGTGGTCGTCTTTGCCGTGACCGCCCTGCGCAACAAGCAGGAGGCGGACGCCGCGCGCATCCAGATGCTGGAAGAACGCCGGCAGTTGGAAAAAGACATTGTCAGCGTCAGCGAGCATGAGCAGCAGCGCATCGGCCAGGATCTGCATGACGGCATCTGCCAGCAGCTCGCCGCCATCGGCTGTGCCGCGCGCGTGCTGGCGGAGGACTTGCAGGCGCAGGGCATTCAGGCCGCGCATGACGCCAGCCTGATCGAGGGCTCTCTGCAGCAGGTGGTCATGGAGGCGCGCAATCTCGCGCGTGGCATCTTTCCCGTGCATGTGGACCGCAGCGGCCTCGCGGCCGCCTTGGCGGATCTGGGGAAAATGATGAGCCGCCTCACCGGCATTCCCATTGTGGTCAATGACTGCGTGGATGTGCCGCTGGACGCCCCGGATGTCTCCATGCATCTCTACCGCATCGCCCAGGAGGCCGTGGCCAATGCGGTCAAGCACAGCGGCGCGACGGAGATCAACGTCGCGATGAAGCTCGAGAACGATTTGCTGGAGCTCCGCGTGGAGGACAATGGCAGAGGCATGCCCCCCGCCTCGCGCAGCACTCGCGGCGATGGCATGGGGCTGCGCACCATGCACTACCGCGCACAGGCGCTGCAGGCCCGGCTCGCCATCGAGCAGCGGCCCCAGGGCGGAACTTTGGTGAACTGCCGTGTGCAGTTGATGGATCTCAAAAAACTCAAACACCTCAATGAACATGAAGAAAACTGAATCAAAAGCACCAAACGGTTACAAGGTCCTGCTCGTCGAGGATCACCCCATGTTTCGGGAGCATCTCGGACAGCTCATTGACCGCGATCTGGGCATGTCCATCTGCGGAGAGGCGGACAACATCCGCGATGCCATGCAGCTCATCCTCGAAACCAAGCCTGACATCGCCATCGTGGACATCACCCTCCATGGCTCCAGCGGTCTCGAACTGCTCAAGGACATCAAGGCCCAGGGGCTTGACATCAATGTGCTCGTGCTCTCCATGCACGATGAAGAACTCTACGCCGAGCGCGCCCTGCGTGCCGGAGCCAAGGGATACATCACCAAGAACGAAGCCTCCACCGAAGTCATCGAGGCCATCCGCTGCGTGATGAAAGGGGACGTTTATGCCAGCCGGCAGATGACGGCCAAGCTGCTCGAGCGCATGACGCAGAAACGCAGCAACTCTGAGCTGGCCGGAATGGAGACCCTCGCAGACCGGGAGCTGGAGGTTTTCCAGATGCTCGGCCGCGGCAAAAGCACCCGCGAAATCGCCCAAACTCTCAATCTAGGAGAATCGACGGTCGAAACGTATCGCGCCCGCATCAAAGAAAAACTCCAGTTGCGCAGTGCTGCCGAGCTCTACCTCCGGGCCGGACAGTGGGTGCGCGACCACGGGGCCTAGTTCGATTACGCTATATCTTTAGATATAGTGGCGTCAAACGTGACAGGGCATGTCTTTTGAATGACCGCCCGGTTTTGAGGCAAAATGCTGCGAATCAAAATTTTACCTTACCGAAAGCCATGTCCAAACGCAGACGCATTAAACATCCCACCGGTAAAGTCGTGACGAACAACGTCACCAGTCAAACCGATAACGACGCGGCCCTGGAGGTTCTTGCACCGCAGGATCCACTGTCGGCTCGTGCTTCAAGGCTGCCTAGGTTTTGGGTTCATGCCATCCTGGCCACGGTGCTGGCAGGTCTCTGTGCCAGCCTTTACGTCTGGACCGCTGACTTCCCCATGGCGTTTGACGACCATACCTACCTGAAGGACAACCCGTTCTTCCGGGATGGCAGCACCTTTGAGTACATGAAGGACTTCACGGAGTTTGTTACGCGTCCGGCCAGAATCGGGTCGGACCCCGACTACGCCGTCAATGCCGTCCTCCGCCCTGTAGCTTATGCAAGTTTTCGCATGAATTATCATTGGGATGAATTCAATCCCCACTGGTATCGGCTGATCAACGTCGCCATTCACGCTGTGAACGCCATCCTGGTCTATCTGCTGGTGACGGTGCTGCTGCGCCAGTCCCGGCTCGCTCTGCGTCTGCAGCCCGGCTCCGTGCTGTTCATTGCCGCCACCGCAGCTCTTCTGTTTGCAGCGCATCCCCTGGCCACCGAATCCGTGACTTACATCATCCAGCGTTTCACCTCGCTGGTGGTGATGCTTTCACTCCTTTGTCTGTGCCTGTATTTTGCGTCGTTCTCACTGCAGTCACGGTGGGCCCGCTTGACTTTGCGCGGACTGGCCGCAGTGATGCTGCTGCTGGCCATGCAGACGAAGGAAAGCGCCTTCATGATTCCCTTGGTTGCCGTGCTGCTGGACTGGCTGATGATCGGTTCACGACTGCGCACGGCAGCCGTCAGGGGCATCCCGCTGCTGCTCTGCATGCCGGTCATTCCCGTGCTGGTGTTCATGACGGCGGCCGCGCAGCGCGGCGGTTTTGACTTCAATGCCGCGATGAACATCGTCAATTCGCGGGATGCGCCCCTGAATCACTGGGACTATTTCGTGACAGAGTTGACCGTGATCACCCACTACCTGCGTCAGATGTTCTGGCCCATGGGCATGAATCTCGACCCTGAGTGGCCTATCTACGGCTCGCTCTTTCAGGGGCCGGTCCTGCTGGCCCTCGCGGTGCTCAGCGGAATGGTGCTGACCGCATGGGGCCTGTTCCGCCGCTTCCGCGAAGATCCTCGCTTTGTTCTCAGCTTTGCCTGCCTGGGCTGGTTCTTCATCACCATCTCAGTGTCCTCCGCGCTGACCCCGCTGCCAGACCTTGTGGCGGAGCATCGCTCCTACCTGCCATCCATTGGCATTTTCATTCTGGTAGCCTGCCTGCTGGACTGGTTGCGCTGCAGCAGCAGCGGTGCCCGTGCCAGGCTGCTGCGGGTGGGGATCCCCGTGTTCACCCTCCTGTGCGTGGGGGCTCTTTCCTGGAAAACCTGCATCCGCAACAACGTCTGGCGCACCCGTGAAAGCCTCTGGGAGGACACCGTGGCCAAAAGTCCGGGCAAATACCGCACCTGGGGAAATCTCGGCGCGGCCTACTCCGACGCCGGCAAAAACGAAAAGGCGGTGCACTGCTTCCGCGAGGCGCTCAAAGTCGAGCCCCGTTTTCAAAACGGCCTGCTCAATCTCTCCAATTCGCTGCTCAGGCTCAACCGCCCCAAGGAGGCGCTCGATACCACGATGCAGCTCATCAACATTGACAAAAACGCCACCACCAAGCCGCCGGTGGCTTTCACCCTGGGCCTCAGCCTCGCCGGCGTGGGCAGGTACGATGAGGCCGTGTCCGTATTCCGCGACATCTTGCGGGCCATGCCCAATGATGCTCAGACCCACAAGGCCCTCGGGCTGGTCTATTTCCAGACCGGCCTCCCCCATCGGGCCCTGGACCATTATGAGGTCGCCGCCCGCGTCCAGCCGGATGATCAGCAGCTTCAGCAGCTCATGCAGGCGGCTCAGGTCGCCATGGCGGAGAAACGCAGGCCGCGATAACAACGGTACTTCAGCGCGGTGTTGGAGTTCCTTTCACCAAGTCGGAGACAATCCACCCGGCAAGGGACTTCAACACCTCCGCGCGCTGGCGAAAAAATAGGAAATGATCTTCACCCTCAAACCGGTGTGAAGTCACGTCCAGCCCGCTCGCCTTCAATTTTTCCGCATAACCTGAGACATACTCCCAAGGCACCCGGTCATCGCTGCCGCCCGAGAGGATCAGGACGCGGCGAGGCTGCAAACGCGCGGCGAACTCCTCCGGCCGGGTGCGGCTGTGCCACACCGCCGAGAGAAAAATCAACGAACGAAACTTCGGCCCGTCGGCTGATTCCGCCAGACACAGTCCTTTGCCACCATTGGAAAGGCCCATGAGGTGGATCTGGTCAGGATCAATCGATGCATGCTTTCCCGCATCCGCAATCGCACGCGTGATAGCTTCATAGCCCCCCTGTTTTTCCCAGTTTCCCATGCCAAAGCTGGGCGCGATGATGGTGATGCCGAGTTCATCAGCCATCTTGGAAAGCAGCCAGGCATAAGCTTTGAAATTGCCGCCGCTGCCATGCAGAAAGACCAGCGCCGGCCCCGGCTTGCTGCGATCCACGCTCGCCGGAATGTAGTGAAAGTAATGGCCGTCGCGGAACTCGCCGAAACTGAGCTCCCGATAGATCGAGGGCAGCGCGGAGCCGACCGCGGTGAACTCTGGATCTGCACTGATCTCGGCATACATCGTGTCGGTCATCGCCGCCAGATCACGGCGCTGCTTCCGTGTGAAGAAAGGATCAAAGGCCATCGCCACCGCATAGCCGAGATGGATTTGATCGATCTCCGGAAGAAAGGCGCCGATGGAAGAGCGGTCGTAGTGCCAGCCACCGTCAGAGTAACGCGAGTGAATCCGTGCCGTCTCAGGCGTATGCGCATCGGGTGTCTGCCAAAGCGCACCTGCTGTTCCGACGCATGCGACGAGCGGCAAGACCTTGCCCAACCACATCTGCAGCACGGAGCCGCGTTCGTCACCGATCCAGAAGAGCAGGGGGCTGATCGCCAGCAGACCGACGGCTGCGCTGAGCAGCATGCCCTGCCAGGTGACCATGCAGCAGAGACCGAACACAGCCAAGGGCACCAAGGCAAGCGCCAGCAGGAGCGCGAAGGCTTTCAGGATGGCGAGGGGTGAGGACATAGGGGGATCAAACCAGGAGTGAAATTAAACACAGGTCTTTCCATATGACTGAGCAATGCCGCCAGCGGAGCTCCGGCGTGCAACCCAATCATGACTGTGTGCGCTCGATAGATGGTTGCGATGCAGTGGACTGTTTCGTGGCCGATTGGGTTACGCAAGGTCATCGACCCTTGGAGAGGAGCAGCCATCCACCCGTTTTAAAGACAGCCTTTCGGTATCCTTCCACTTTTTCAAAGCTGCGAAAATGCTTTAACTGGGTGTGCTGAAAAGCATCCGCCGCCGTTTTTCCAGCAAAAACGTCACGGTAAAAATCCTCCATGAACCTGGCGGTGATCTGGTCTCCCACAGACCACAAGGGGGCCATGACATGCCATGCGCCCGCCACCTGAAGCCCATGCTGGATGCTGGCCACACCATCACCGGTGCGCAAGGCGCCCATGGCCGTGTTGCAGGCACCGATGGTAACCAGCCAGGTGTTGTTGAGATCCAGTTCCGCAGCCTCAGAGGCAGAGAGCCGGCTGTCGTCGGATCTGCCTGCGACATCCGCCATGGCGATGCCGGATCTTTCCATGGGCTGGTCAATGCGGGAAACCAGGCCAAAATTAAGGCCGCTGTAAACTTGATCAGGCAAGTTTTCGCCAGACGTCGAGTCGTAGTAACCATGCGTGCCCAGATGCAGGATGTCCGGACTGTGAAGGGACTGCAGGGCAGATTTTGTGGCCTCAGCTCCAAGCAGCGTGTGGCACTGCATGCCTGCTGCGTGAGCCATCTTTTCCAAGTTCTGTGCCTCCGTGCGGGCTCCGGGCAGAGCCGGGAGCGGTGAGGGGGCCTCCTTTTTTGCTGCAAACTCTGGATCCGCCAGGATGTCCACGGTGCCTGAAGGCTGCAAGGCAGAGGTGCTGACCAGTACATCTCTGGCGCTGGCGAGCTGCCGAAGAGTGAAGCGTTCAGCGAACAAGCGACCCTTGTCATCCGGCAGAATGGCGAAGGGGACTAGATGAAGCGTTTCATCTGGACAGAGATAAAGAGTCTTCACGTCTGTCAGACTGTCTGCTGCATCTCCCAGTAATTGAGACAGCAGCTTGGCGGCAGTGCTTTGGACCTCCTTGTCATCTTTGGCGCCGAGGCTGATGAAAAAGTCCGCCACTCGGGCGTCCAGATCCGCTATCCTGCCAAGGTGATAAAGAGCAGGCTTCTTTCCGGGTTGATAGACCACAAGACCGTAGGCCTGATCTGAACCTGCCTCCTTCGGATGCCAGCGGTAGTGAAACCAGTCCAGCAGTGCAGAGCCCGGCGGCAGGGCGGATGCCACCTGCGTCGTTTGCAGGATCTGATGTGCTTCCCTCTTCAGGAGGCTGAAGAGTGCCTGCTCTGACTGCTCCAGTTCCTCCTGCACAGACTTCAAACCCGGGCCTGGCGGACGGCCGTTTTCCGCAGCATTCTGCTTCCGGACAATCTCTCGCAGTCTTGCTTTGATTTCTCGCTGTGTCTTCAAGGCGCTGACTATTTGCGGGTCCTTGGACAGAGAGGCGGTGCGCATGTCGCGCATGAGGCTTTCCATCACCATGCCCTTGGTGTTGAGGATGATGTGGGCAGTTTCCTCGGCCATGCCAAAGTTGGCGGGAAGATCCTCCGCACTGAGGTTCATGACGAGCGCCCGGCGCTGGTTTTCGGAGGTGAAAGTCAGCAGATGGTGGAAGCGGGCCAGGTACGAAGGGATGGATTGACGCACAAGCTCCCTGGAGGCTTCGGATTTGCCGGTGTTCCAAGTCGCGTATGCCAGCAGGTTGCGGTAGTCGTTTGCCATGCCATCCCACTGCCCTTTGGTGGTCCGCTCCTTGATGGCAAGCGCGCGAGCCGCCTCCGCGCGAGCCTCCTCGTATTTGTGCATGTCGCGATAGCACATGCTGCGGTTGGCATAGAGCGGGGCCAGTTCATCATGATCCGCACCCAGCACCTTGACTCCGGCGGGAATCATACGGTCCAGCTCCCTTACGGCTGTGGCATAATCCCCTTGCTTGCGCAGCAGATAGGCAAGGGTGTCCGCCAGTTGAAGACAGTCTATGGCATGCGTGGTGAAATGTTTTTCCGCCAGCCGGGAGCCCTCCTTCAGGAGGCTGAAGGCTGCGGCCGTGTTTCCTGCATTGTACTCCAGGTTGCCCAGCTGGATCATGGGCCTCATCAGGATCGGCGCATCATTACCCAAGGATTTCCGATAGAGCGCCAGTGAACGCCGTGAGTGAGGCATGGCCTGCACAGTGTCTCTCAAATCGCCGTAGATTGACGCCAGCCTCCATTCAACCTCGGCCACGTATTCCATGTCCTGGTCCAGGGACTCCTCTGCCATTTTGATGAGTTCCAGATGCATCGCTATCGCCTTCGCCGAATGGCCCTCCCGATAGTCGCAGAGCGCTAGCCCGCTCAGCGGGCTGAGCACCAGGCGGCGGCCTCCCGAGGCCCGTGCCGCGTTCAGAGCCTGCTGATATCTGACCCGCGCTTTGCCGAACTCATTCTCACTGGCATCGAAAGCGGCCAGTTGGTTGGGCAAATAAATCTGCCAGACGGCGGTGACGGGAGTGTTGAGATGCGCATCCACAAAAGCCCCGGCCTCCTGGCGCAAGGCGTCGAGCGCAGCCTTTTCCGTATAATAGGAATACAGGTCGAGCATCCTGTAGTAGCCATCTCCCAGGAAATTCTTGTTTGCCGGGGAGTTCTGCTGCTTCAGCTTGGGCATCACTTCCTCATAGATCGCGCGCGCCTCCTTGCGCTGTTTTTCCTCGTAGAGGGCGTCTGCCTGCAATGCCCGAATTTGCAGGGCGTTCATGGCCGCCTCCTTGCCGTGGCTGGCTTCGATGAGGTCAAGAGCCAGCCGGGTGGCTGTCAGGGTCTTTTTCCAAAGCTTGACTCCGTGGAAGACGCTGGTCATGCGGACTGCCTGCTCCAGCACCACTGCGGGATCCGTCTTCGCGTCTTTTTGCAGCAGGGCCATGGCACGCTCCATCTCCGCGACTCCTTCATCACGCCTGCCAATCGCGCACTGCTCATAGCCGTGGACAAACAGGAAGCGTGGCACTCCATCCATGCCGTATAATTTTTGAAGAACAGGCATCGCATGATCGATCAGCGGCCATCCCTCCCTGGGCTTTCCCAGATTGAGGCACGCATTGGCGGCATGCGCCTCCGTGATGGCTGTCCATTCATGATCCGCGCCCCAATGCTTCCTGGAAAATGCGATGCCATCCAGGTAGAAGCGAAGCGCTCCTGCGTGGTCTCCCGCGCGTTCCTGCTTGTAGGCTTCCTCCATGAAGCCTTTGGATTTTTCGTGCAAAGCTTCCAAGGATGCTTTATCCGGTTCCGCAGGCCCGGTGGCTGGCGGCTCCTGTGCATGAACTGAGTGCAGGATGCCGGGCAAAAGCATCAGCACGGTGAAAGTTTGCCGGGCGGAATGTGACAAAGACATGCGTAAAGGGATGCTGACTAGAAGTGTCTTCCTAGTCAAGACTTTGCATGCCATGGGATGCCGGGTCTATTTCTTCGAGATCGAATCGATGATCGCGTCCCAAACTTTGGCGGCTTGCTCTTTGGAAAAGTTCGAGGGAGGGCTGTACGAGAGATAGATGCAGTTGGTCGCGATGTTGGTGGCGATGTAGGCCGAGTATATCAGGCGCCGAGAGCCGTCCTCCATCTTGAAGTTCATGATGGAGGCGATCACGGCATGGCCGCCGGCATTGCGCTTTTTATGAGCCACCAGCTCATGCCCTGCTGCTGCCAGTTCTTTTTTGAAACTGTCTTCGTGGGAGAATTTTTTCTGCTCTGCAAAGTAACCTACATCCAGCGAGATTTTGCCCCAGACGTAGCCTGTCTGGGGAAGATCTCCGGTGGCCGCGGCAGGCTTGACGGCCTGCGGCAGCATCCAGTAGGTGTAGCCATCATCCACCTCGAGACCCTCGGCGTGGAAATACTCTTTCGGTACGTCCAGCTTGAGGGGCAGAGGCTGCAGCTGACCGGCAAAAAACTCGTCGATGCTGAGCGTCTTCATGGCTGGATCTGCAGCAAGCAGGGAGGCCGTGGCCAGCACTGCGAGAAGTGTGGCCCTTTTGAAGAATGCGGTCATAACCAACCCGGGGATGGATCAATAATACTTCACCAGCCCGTCCCTCCACAGCGGCTTGAGCTGATCAATCGGGGAATCGATCAAGGTGGTGCCGTTGTGGGAGATGTAGAGGTAAGGATCACGCGTGGAATCACCAATGATGACGAGGCCGGCGGCTTCGGCGGCGGCGACGTGTTCAGGGGTGATCTCAACGAGGAGGCGGCCGGGAGTCTCGCCAAAAAGAAGCTCGGCGGTGGTGAGGCCAGCGTGAGCGGGCATCTTGTCCGTGGCGACGCGCAGGCCTGCCTTGCCACTGAAACCCATCTCGGCCAGAGCGACCGCGAGGCCGCCTTCGCCAATGTCATGGGCGCTGAGAACGGCGCCCTGCTTCACGAGCTCAAAGTAGCGGCGGTAAGCGGCGAGGCTTTCGACTTCGCAGAAATCAGGGCCGGCGTCCATGCCGATGCCCTTGGTGTACTTGGCGACGATGCTGCCGCGGAGACCAGCGCTGGCTTTGCCGAGGATGGCGATCTTGCTGCCGATGCGGCGCAGGGAGGCACCGACGACGTGCTTGGCATCTTCCACGATGCCGAAGCCGCTGAGCAGCAGCGTGACGGGGATGGAGACGGGGCCTTCGTCCGTGACGAAGTAATTGTAGAAGCTGTCCTTGCCGGAGACGAAGGGCGCGGCGTAGGCGATGGCGGTTTTGGCCATGCCCTTGGTGCATTCCACGAGAGCACCGAGCTCGCGCTCGTTGTCGGGATTGCCCATGCAGAAATTGTCGAGGATGGCGATACGGTCGGGATTCGCACCCATGGCGACGAGCTGACGCACGCACTCATCGACAACGGCGCGGCCCATGAGGTGCGGGTCGGTCTTGCCCCACTCAGGGAGCAAGGCGCAGGCGAGGGCGACGAGCTGCTGGCTGCCATCCACGCGGATGACGCTGCCGTCCTGCGGGGCGTCGCCTGAAGCACCGGCGAGGGGCTTGAGGACGGTGTTGCCCTGCACTTCGTGATCGTATTCGCGAATGATCGGCTCGCGGGAGACGATGGAGAAATCGGCAAGCAGGGTCTTGAGCGTGGCGGTCCAGGATTCCGGACGCACGGGCACGACGGGCTTCACGGATGGCGGGGTGCGCCATTTGGCCTTCATCTCGCGGCGCGGCGCCTCATGCAGCGCGGCGACGTGGAGATCGCACACGATGGTGCCGTGGTGGGAAACTTTGAGGCGCTGGGAGCCGTCGGCCTTGGCGAGCACGCAGAGCTCGGTCTGGTAAATGGCGGCGAGCTCATGCATCGCAGCGAGGTCTTTTTCCTCGATGGCGATGACCATGCGCTCCTGGGATTCGCTGATGAATACCTGCCAGCTTTCCAGGTCAGGGGCCTTGAGCGGAGCGTTTTCCAGCCACACTTCGCCGCCGGTCTCGCGCAGCATTTCGCCTGCGGCCGAGCTGAAGCCACCTGCACCGCAGTCGGTGACAAACTGGATGAGGCCCTTCTCACGTGCGGCGAGCACGAAGTCGGCGGCCTTCTTTTCCTCGATGGGATTGCCGATCTGCACGGCGGTCTGGTCTTCTTCGTGCGAGTCGGTGGTGAGGGAGGCGGAGGAGAAGGTCGCGCCTTTGAGGCCGTCCTTGCCGGTGCGTCCGCCAGCGGCGATCAGCAGGTGGCCGGGCTTCACTTCCTTGGCGATGTCCTTGATGGGGATGATGCCGGCGGTGCCGCAGAAAACGAGGGGATTGTAGATGAAGGTGTCGTCAAACTGGATCGCGCCATTGACGGTGGGGATGCCCATGCGGTTGCCGTAGTCGCGCACGCCACGCACCACGCCACGCATGACGCCGAGGGGGTGGATGACGTCCTTGGCCTTGATGTCTTCCTGCTCGATGTTGGGCGGGCCGAAGCAGAACACGTCAATGGAGGCCACAGGCTTCGCGCCTTTGCCTGCGCCGAGGATGTCACGGATCACACCGCCAAGGCCGGTATTGGCACCGGCGTAGGGCTCGATGGCGCTGGGGTGATTGTGCGTTTCCACCTTGAGACACACGGCCTTGTCGGCATCCAGGCGCACGAAGCCCGCGTTGTCTTCAAAGGCACCGAGCACGAAGTCGGGCTTGTTCTTGCAGATCTCCTCCGTCACGGCGCGGATGTAGGTCTTGAAGAGGCCGTCCACGGTCTCTTCCTTGCCGTCCAGCACGTGGGTGATCTTCGCGCCAAAGATGCGGTGCTTGCAGTGCTCGCTCCAGGTCTGGGCGATGACCTCCATTTCGACGTCCGTGGGCTCGCGGCCCTCGTCCTGGTAAATCTTCTGCACGGCCAGCATGTCGGCGCGTGAGAGCGAGAGCTTCATGCGCTTCGAGAGGTCGAGGAGCTGGTCGGCTGGGAGATCGCGGAGGGGGATGGTGCGGAAAACGGCTTGGGACATGGGTGGGAACCCCTGACTTGGCGAGGAATCCGCCGGGTTCAATGCCGGAGGCGGGAAAATGGAGCGATGGGTTTCAGGGTTGATTTCTGGCCCTGAGAAGCGTCAGCACCATTTTAGGGTCCTGCCGGAGGCTGAGAACACCATGCACGAAGCACCGGCTGCCAACTGGGCGATAGAAAATGGCCATGTCCCAAGCCAGCAAAAGCCACTTTCGAAAAGGAGGATGTGAGTGGGCCGAACCAATGAACGGATTTTGTCCGATGAGATGGAGCGCTTCCTGAGTGTCTGCGGCGAAGGAGTCCGCCAGATCTTCTGAAAAGGTGTCGAGTTCGATATATTTCCGCAGCATGTCCTCATCAGCACCGGCGAGGACGACGACCTCGTGACTCATGCCTGCTCCGAGCGGCGTTGTGCACGGTAGGCATGCATGCGTTCACGGACGCTGCTCCACGTCGTGGCCGAGTCAGGATCTGCCTGATAATGTTGCCAGCGTTGATCAAGGATCTCTATTACCGCTGCTTTTCCCTCGGCAGTTTCGGTCAAATCGTTGACTGCCAGTTCTTCCTCAAGTTCTCGAAAAACGAGCCACTTTTGGTCTCGAGACATGGCGGCCAGATCTGGCAGGCATTCGGCTATCATGGCGTGAGAATAACGGGTGAAAACAGGGGAGTCAAGCCGGGTGGAGCATGAGGGAGGAAGACGGTTTGAGAAAAGAAGAGATGCCTGGCTTGGGGAGACAACCGCCGGGTTCAATGGCGGAGGGTGTCCGAGGGTGAAAAATGGCTGTTTTTTATGCCGATTATCGATTTGCCACCCTCGGCCATGAACCACCCACGGATCCGTAGTGGCGAATAAGTCGATTCATTTCTGGCGAGCCAGGAACGGGGGTGACAGGTGAATTCGTCAGCGGATCAAGGTAGAGGCAGCCAATTTCCCCCGCAGGCAGCTTTTCGATGAGCTGACGGCCTGCTTCGATGGCCTGTGACCATTTGTGTTTGAGTTCCGGCAGGCTCAATGGGGTGGCCAGGTGCAGGCCGTCAATCTCCGCCTGCCGATAGCGCGCGAAGCGATCGGCAAGATCGAGAATGAGCAGCGGATTGAGCCCCTCATCTTTGCCTGCGGCCGCCCAGGCGAGTGTGCCGAGCGAAAGGTAGGTGTCATGCAGGAAAATGGCGTCCACGAAATCTCGTGGCTCAGCGCGGCCAGAAAGGGCGAGCAGTTTGTTGGTGGCGGCGTCGGCAAAATGCAGCCGCCAGCCGAGTTCGGCATCCGGCTCAACCGGATAGAATCGAAAGGCGGAATCGTAGACCCATTCCAGCTTCACGCTGCCGTCGTGCCGGGTGACTGTGGCCCGCTGAAACATGGGCTGGCGAAGCTGCCAGGACAACGAATAGCCTGCGGCGACAAGTGCTTTCTCATCAGCCGCCGCAGATTCAGCGACTGCTGTTTCCAGGTCGTGGCAAAGGTCGATGTCACGTGAATAGCGCGGTGTTTCCGCTGCCGCATTGAGCACGGTGGCACCAAAGACGAAGCTGTCCGGACTGCGGCTGCGCCGGAGGGTTGCAAAGACCTCATGCTGGAAAGCGGTTAGCGGCATAGCTGGGCGGCGATTTGAAAAGCAGCCCTGTCCCCATGTTTGCGCAGTCCCGCGATGATGATGGGCAGCGTGGATTCATCCACCGTAAAATCAGGAGCCAAAGACCAGAAGCAGAGCGTGCGGTAGGTTTCGAATGCCTCTTTGGCCAGACGAAGCCGGTCCCGGAGGGGGGCTGATGCTGATGAAACTGGAGATGCCGCTGGCATAGGCGTCACTATGTCATAAGCCCGGTGCAAAGGCACGGGGGATTTTTTGTGGTGGGCGTTCTATCAACCCTGGTGCAGCCCGGATAGGAGCTGGTGTGAAACGGTTGCTGTTCTTCGGCTCCCCGCTTTTATCCTGCCATCATGGCAACCATCGCAGTTCTCGGCACGCTCGACACCAAAGGTCACGAACACGCCTACGTGGCGGAAATCATCCGCGCACGCGGGCATCAGACACTCCTCATCGACACCGGCAGCGGCGACGTGCCGCAGGTGCAGCCGGATGTGACACGGGAACAGGTCGCAGCGGCAGGTAAGGTGGATCTCGCAGGCATCATGGCACGGCAGGATCGTGGTGAAGCCGTCACAGCGATGGCAGGCGCAGCGGCCGCGTTTTTATCGGCTTTGGTCGCAAGCGGGAAGGTGCAAGGCGTTATCTCCCTTGGCGGCGGCGGAGGCACGGCCATCGGTACGGCGGCCATGCGGGCCCTGCCCGTCGGCTTTCCGAAGGTGATGGTGTCCACCCTGGCGGCTGGGAATGTGGCACCTTATGTCGGCACGAAGGATATTGTGATGTTTCCAAGCATCGTCGATGTCAGCGGAATCAATCGCATCTCACGCGTGCTCCTGGCCCGCGCCGCTGGTGCGATCTGCGGCATGGTCGAAACAGCGGTGCCCGACGGTGCTGACAAGCCCCTTATCGCCGCTTCGATGTTTGGCAACACCACCGAGTGCGTGAACCGCGCGAAGCAGATTCTGGAAGATGCCGGGTATGAAGTGCTCGTCTTCCACGCCACCGGCACGGGCGGCAAAATCATGGAGTCGCTGATCGAGAGCGGCATGTTTGCCGGTGTGCTCGACATCACCACCACCGAATGGGCGGATGAACTCGTGGGCGGCATCCTCGGCGCGGGACCCACACGACTGGATGCTGCGGGCAAAGCGGGCGTTCCAGCCATCGTGACTCCGGGCTGTCTCGACATGGTGAACTTCGGCGAGCGTGCGAGCGTGCCGTCGAAGTTTGAAGGACGACACTTCTACATTCACAATCCGCAGGTCACGCTGATGCGCACCAACGCCGAGGAATGCGCGAAGCTGGGCCGCATCCTCGCGGAGAAGGTGAATGCTTACACCGGCCCCGTGACCGTGCTGCTGCCGCTGAAGGCCATCAGCATCATCAGCGCTGCCGGCAAGCCGTTCCACGATGCCGAGGCCGATGCCGCGCTGTTTGACGCCATTCGCCAGCACCTGCGCCCCGGCATTCCGCTCATGGAGATGGATTGCGAAATCAACGCGCCGGAATTTGCGGCGGCGTGTGCGCAGGCACTGCTTCAGAGCTTGCCAGCGAAATGAAAGACGCCACCTTGGCGCCCTCATGAATTACCCGCTCACTTTCCGCTTCAAGCTCCTGGCCCTCTCGCCGCAGATCTACGTGACGGATGCCCAGGGCAGCACGGTTTGCTACGTGAAGCAGAAGCTGTTTCGCTTCAAAGAAAAGGTCGAGGTGTTCACCGATGACACGATGAGGACGCTGCTGGCGACGATTGAGGCGGATCGCATCATCGACTGGTCGGCGCGCTACACCTTCAAGTCCCCTGATGGGCAGGTGCTGGGTGCGGTGGGGCGGCGCGGACTGAAATCCATGTGGAAGGCGCATTACGATGTGTTTGCTCCCGGTGCGCAGACACCCACGTTTGCGATCCAGGAAGCGAATCCGTGGACGAAGATGCTGGATGGCATGGTGGGACAAATCCCCGTTTTGGGAATGTTCACCGGCTTCATGCTGCATCCGAGTTATGTCGCCACTCGTGGGGAAGGCGGTGCTCCCACGCTGCGCCTGACCAAGCAGTCTGCCTTCTTCGAAGGCCGCTTCGGCTTGGTGCAGGAAGGTCCGGCCGATGAGGGTGAACAACTGGCCCTGCTGCTGTCCTTCCTGATGATGAACCTGCTTGAGCGGACCAAGGGGTGAGAGAGCGGGCGCCGGCCCGCGCTCTGGCGAAGGTGTGCCTGTGCCAAAATGCTGTCGCAAAGTTCGCGTGAGCCATGAAGCAAGGCTCATGGAACATGGGCATCGATTGCAAATCCGCCGCCGTTCTGTCATTGCATGTGCGGAGGGTCAGTCCAGCATGGCCTCCTCATGTACTATCCGCTGAATTTCCGCTTCCCCGTCATGTCTTTCTCGCAGGAGATCTACGTGACGGACGCCTACGGTGGTGCGATTTGCTTTGTGAGACAGCATGTCCTTCGCCTCCGTGAAAAGGTGGAGGTGTTTGCCGATGATACGGAGAGATCGCTGCTGGCCACGATCGAGGCGGACCGTGTCATCGACTGGTCGGCGCGCTACACTTTTAAATCGCCAACGGGACAGGTGCTCGGCGCTCTTGGCAGGCGCGGCATGAAGTCGATGTGGAAAGCGCACTACGATGTTTTTGCTCCGGGCGCGCTGACGCCGACGTTTGTCATTCAAGAGACCAATCCATGGGCAAAAATGCTGGATGGCTTGCTGAGTGAAATTCCCTTCGTGGGAATGTTCACCGGGCTCATCCTGCACCCGAGTTACATCGCCACACGCGGTGAGGCCGGCGCGCCCACGCTGCGCCTGACCAAGCATCCCTCAATCTTCGAAAGCCGCTTTGCACTGACGCAGGAAGGCCCGGCGGATGAGGGCGAGCAACTGGCCTTGATGCTTTCGTTTCTAATGCTGAATCTTCTTGAGCGAACGCGCGGGTGAACAAAGTAGCCTTTGTTCTGCAAGGCAGAGGCTACTTCGGCAGCCGCTCCATCACCGCCGCAGGGACTTCGAGGGACTTCTGCCGCCCCGAAGTGCCGCGCAGCAGGGCGATCTGGCCTTTGGGGCAGTCCAGCTCCTCGGCGAGGAAGCGGATGAGCTCGGTGTTGGCCTTGCCATCCACGGGCGGAGCCGCCAGTTTCACCAGCAGCACGGGGCGGCCTTTTTCATCGGCGGTCCAGCCGGCGAACGCGGATTTCTTGGCGTTCGGTGAAACGCGGACGGCAAGCTGGGCGCGATCGGTGGGGGCGGCCATGGTCAGACGAGTTTGAGGCGCTTGCGCATGAGCCACTCGACGGTGAGCAGCAGGATGGCGGCACCGAACCACCACCAGCTCGACCACAGATTGGTCTCCTGAGTGATGACCTGCTTGCGGTCGATGCTTTGCAGCAGGCTGGGGAGATCGGTGGCGGCTTGTTCTTCACGCAGGAAGCGACCGCCGCTGTTGGTGGCCATGGTTTCCAGCAGCGTGCGGTTCATGGTGAGCGTGGCCCACTCGGGATTGCCGGTGTCGGAGACGTGAAGGGAGAGGCGTGCCTCACTGCGCGGCGCGCTGGGGCTTTCTGCGACGGCGATCTCATAGGTGCCGGCCTTGAGCGGCGGGGTGAGCGCACGATAGACACCGATGTGCGTGGGATCTGCCTCAAGCTGCAGGGTGGCCACATCAGCACCGTCATGCATGAGGTAGGCGCGCGGCTGCGCGTCGGTGACGATCTCGCCCTTGTCATTGCGCACGCGCACGCGGATTTCAGAAGCTTCGCCGGGTGAGTACCGCAGGCGGTCGGTGCCGACGGAGAGCTTCTTTTGCTCAATCTGAAACGGCGGCGCGGCGATCCACGCACCCAGCTGCATCCAAAGGCGCTGATGGTACAAATCCGCCACCTGAAAGCGCCAGCGCCAGAGCTCATCCGTGCCCAGATAAAGCACCGCACCGGCACCCACCTGGCGAAAGACCACCTCGGGCTGCTGCGCTTTCGCGAGCGTGATGGCGGCGGGCAGCGCCTCGACATTCGCGTGCCAGTTCACCTTGGGCAGCGTGGGCCAGAGCGCGGTGTTCGCGCTGGGGCTGTCGCTGAGGCGCAGCGCATCGAAGCGCTGGCCATCCGTGGTGAGTTCGAGACTGGTGGGCGTCGGCTTGATGCTGGATGACAGAAACCGAACGGGGATAAGCGGGGCGGTTTTGCCCTGGCTCCATTCGTGCAGCTTGCCACGCTGGCCGTCGATCATGATCAAACCGCCGCCGCGTTTTTCGACGAACTCAAGGATCCAGTCGAGGCTGTCCGGCTTGAGCCGGTTCAAGGCCACATCACCGAGAATGATGAGGTCATAGCTGAGCAGTTCGTCGCGTGTTTTGGGGAAGTCTTTTTGCAATGTGCCGTTCGCGGCATTGTCAGCCATGTCATCAAAGATCATCGTCGCCTGCCAGCGGTCATCACGGTCAAAGTGGTTGTGGATGTAGCGTGTCTCCCAGCGCGGACGACCGTCCAGGATGAGCACCTTGCGCTTCTTTTCCAGCAGATGAATGGAGAGCTCGCGCGCGTTGTTGGATCGCGTCTTTTCCAGCGCCGCACGGTCACCGCTGGCGGAGATGAGGATGTTCACGCTGCGCAGCGTTTTGTCGCGCTGGCCGGGCGCAGGCGGCGGCAGTTCGGAGACGGGAAAGATGAAATCAAAGCCCTTTTCGCCTTTGCCGCTGGTGGTGAAATCCTTCTTCCACAGCACCTTGCCCTGGCTTTCAATGCGCACATTCGCCGGAACCCCGGCAGGCATGCTGTCATTGACGGTGACGCGCCCCTGAAAGTTCTCTTTCGAGAAGACGGATTCGGGAGCCGAGACAGCCAGCAGGGACAGATCTGCGGGAGGGATCTCCGTGCCAAAGCCGATGGTGAAGATGGCCGTGCTGCTGGCTTTCAGGGCGCTGCTCAATTCTTCAGGTGAGCCGGAGGAGTTGTGCTGCCCATCAGAAAGCAGGACCAGTGCGGTGCCCGCGGTGGCGGGGCCGAGCGCGGCACGCAGCGTCTGATCCAGATTGGTGATGGGAGCTGTGGCCGAAAGCTCAAACGTGGACGGCATTTCGCCGGAGGTGTCCTTGCCACCCTGGCGGTACCACCACAGCCGCTGCGTGTTCATGCCGCGCAGGGCCACGAGTTCCACATCCTGCGTCTCAGCCAGCTTTTTCAGCAGCGGTGTCGTGCCTTTGAGCAGAAGATCCTCCGCACGTTGAAAGCGGGCCTTGGAAGTGCCTGCCGCAGCACCCGCGGCCTCGTCCGTGAGCTGCATGCTGGCCGAACTGTCCACCGCGACCACCACACGGCCCAGTTGCCGCAAGGTGGTGACATGCCGCAGGATCGGACCCGCCAGCGCCAGCACGAGAATGAAGACAGCCAGCGAACGCAGGATGGCAGGCACCTGCGCCGCACGGCTTCCCACATACTTCAGCTCACGCCGGTAAAGAAACCACATCAGCGCCGCGAGCCCAAACGCAAGCACGACCACCGGCAGCGGCGGATAGCCGCCGGTGAAGCGCAGGGTGGTTTCGGTTTTCGGGGTCATGAGGCAGAAGGTCAGGCGATGATGGAAACACGCTGACGGTCAAGTTCGACGAGTGTGCAGGTTTGCAGCGCGGTGACAATGGCCGGGAGATGCTGCGCGAACATCTGCCGGGTGTCTTTAAGACTCATGTTGCCGGTGCGCAGCAGCACAAGTTTCCAAGGACGGCCATGCAGGAGGTGTGAGTAGTAGAAGTCAGTGTCCTTGGTGACGACTACGCGCTGCTCAGCCATTGAGACGTTGTTGAGAATGCCATCACGGGAGGCGTTTTGGTCTGGAAGATCCATCGTGTGAATGGCCTCCTGCCCTGCCGTCGCAAAGACTTGGCGCAGGCCCGGCGGGAGATGAGCATCGATCAGAAACTTCATGCCGCGACGAGCTGCCAGCTGCGAAGTTTGAGAGATTGATTCGCGAACTCAATGCAGGCGCGCAGATCATCTCGTTCCAGATCAGGAAATTCGGCCAGCACTTCTTCAAAGCTGTCGCCGCTGGAAAGGTATTCCAGCATGGACTCCACCGGATAGCGAAGACCGCGAACGACAGGCTTGCCATGGCAAACCTCGGGATCAATTGTGATCCGGGAAAGCAGGGTGTTGGTGGATGGGGCCTCGGCGTGCATGCTGTTAAATACGTTTTTTAGAGCGGTGTTTCAATCGGTCGTTCAGCCTGTTTCAGCCTCTGGCAATGTGCTGCTGCAGCAGCACTTCTCCGAAAAGAAGAACCAGCAGGGCGATCAGCAGCGGCTGCCAGAGCTCGGCTCCATGGCGGCGGGTGCGGTCCAGCGCCTGATAGCCAGGCAGGGTGTCGGCGTAGGCGGCGTCATAGCGCTGGGCTATTTTTTGGATGTCGGCGGGAGGCAGGGCTTTGAGGTTGGATTCCGCACCATCGATGTTGAAGGCGAGCAGCGTGGTCTTTTCGGTGCCGATCTTTTGCAGTTGGAAGATGCCGGGCTGGTTGATGACGGAGCTTTGCACGAAGACTGCATCTCCCTCCTTGGCAGACTTGAGCGTCTGCGTCTGGCCCGTGGGATCGCGCAGGGTGAACTCGGAGCCGAGCTCCGCCTTTTCCAGCGGCAGGCGGATCGCGGAACCGACGAGCTGCCACGCAGGGGCGCTGCCCTCGGTGGCGAGGTAGGTGGTCAGGCGCTGCATCAGCGGCACAAAGAACGGCTGCAGCGGCAGATTGCTCCACTCCGCGTTCGCGGTGGTCGCGGCGGCGATGACCCGGCCACGTCCGTGTTTTTTCTCAAGCATCAGCGGCACATTGCGGTCGAGGTTGAAGATTCGCTGCGTCTGATCTCCCTGCGGCACAAATTCCAGCCAGTGGCGAAACTCGGCGTCCTGCAGCCGTCCGGCACGGGCATCGTTAAAATACAGCGCTGCGGGGTGCGTGAAGCGCTGCATGAGGATGCGTGCGGGCAGCGAGTCCGAGTCGGCGCGGGCCTGCCCCTTGATGGCCGCAGGATACAGCCCTTCACCCTTGCGGAAGAAGTCGCGATTATACCAGGCGATGTCACATCCCGGTCCCGCGAAGACCAGCAGGCCGCCGCCTTCTTTGACGAATTTGTCGATCTCGTTGAGCGTGTTCCCCGGCAGCTTTTCCACATCGGCCATGATGATGACTTCCTGCTGGCGCAGGTCCTCGGCGCGGATTTTGCGCACGTCGATCTTCTTGGTCCGAATGAGATCCTTGAGCGTGGCGGCAGCGACGGTGTGGGGCTCCAGCGCGATGTCCAGGAAGTCCGTGGCGCCGCTCAGCGGTTCTTTGCCGGGGCTGCCGTCGATCAGCAGGACATTGAGCTGATTGCGCACCTGCACGATGGAGTGAAAGGTGTTGTCATCCGCAAAGCTGTCGCCCTCTAGGCGCACGGAAAGCGAGTGGTCGCCCACCTTGTCAAAAGCATGCGTGAAGGAGAGCACCGCCTCGCCCTCCGGAGCCAGTGACACGCGTGCAGTTCGCAGACGTGCGCCGTCAGCTTCCAAGTGTACGGCCACGTCCTGCCAGGGCCGCTTGCCATGGTTTTTGATCCTCACACGCAGGCCGATGGGCTGGGATTCAGCCGCGACGAGTGCGGAAATGTCGGCACTGGCGATGCTGAGATTCTCCGCGAGATCGCTGCCCACACGGAAGAAGGTGATCTGCGGCTTGGGCTCCTGCTTCGAAAGCGTTTCAAGCGCCGGCAGCGCGGCACCATCGGCGATGGACTTCCAGTCGGCTTCTTGAAAGTCAGAGACAATGACCACTTCCCGCGCGGCATTCGGCGAGTCCTTCAAGGCGGAGGTGGCGCTCTGAAACGCGTCATTCGCGGCCAGCGGGCCGGACATGGAGGCCACCTCGCTGAGCTGCCTGGGCACGATGTCCAGCGCCGTGGTGGCTTGATCCAGCAGCTTGCGCGGCGTGCCGCCGGAGAGAATCACCTGCGCGCTGGATCCGCTCGGCAGATCGGTAAGCATCGTCTGCATGTCCTGCCGCGCCTGCTCCATGACGGTGCCGCCGGGCAGCGTCGTCTGGGCGGCGGGCGCACGCATGGAGAAGGAATCATCCAGCATGACGATGAGCGAGGAACTGCCGAGGCCCAACGAACGCAGCGCCGTGAGCACCGGCTGCGCCAGGCACAGCGCGAGCACGATGGGAATGGCGATGCGGATGAGCAGCAGCAGGAGCTGCTCGATCTTCATCTTGCGCTTCCGCTGGCGGATCACCTCATGCAGCAGGTGCATCGCCCCCCAGCGCACGGTGACGACCTTCCGCTTGTTCAACAAGTGGATGATCAGCGGGATCAGAAAAGCCGCCGCGCCAAAGAGGAGGATGCCGTGGAGGAATGTCATTCCTGATGCCAGATACGGCGCATGGCTTCGGCGTTGACCGCAGAATCAAAAACAGCCCGAACGGGCATTTCGAATCCGGGAATGACTGTGCTGCTGAGGAGACCGTCGGTTTGAGCCGTCACCGGTGGATAGCTGCTGCCCTCAAGGCGGTAAAGCTCCACCGTCTCCGCGACGGTATCCACGATCCAGTACTCGCCGACACCATGCAAGGCGTAGTCCTCGAACTTGATGCCGAGGTCGCGATTTTCTGTCGACGGAGAGAGCACTTCGACAATGAGGTCGGGAACGGGAAACCTGAGCGTGTCCGGTGTGATGAGGCCCATCTTGCCAAGGCCGAAAAACATGAGATCCGGCTCGTAGTCGTTGCGCGGAAAGCTGGTCATGGCCTTTTCGATCTGCACATCACCCAGCTTGTGATTGCTGACATGGCTTTCCATGAGTTTGAAGATGGCCTTGGTCGCCTGCAGGTGCCGGTTGAGCGCCGGGGAGTGCATGATGATCTCGCCCTGAATGAACTCCCATTTGTGCTCAGGCGTGATGTCCGCGTAAAATTTTTCCCGCAGCTTGCGCTCTGCGGCCAGCACACCCAGGGCGTGTTGAAGGATCTCCGGGAGGTCTGGAGCTTGGAGAACGGCTTGGAGAACGGCGGCGCTCATGATGGAAAGTGGCTCATGGAATCGGAAAAGGCAAACAGGTGTCAGCGCATGCGCAGGGCCAGATAACTCCGCAGCGCCGCAGAGTGGGATTCGTCCGTCGGCAGGCTCAAATAATCCACCTGATGCTTGCGGAAGCCCTCTTTGAGCTGCTCGGCAAAGTTCTGCTGAACTTCGATGTAGCGCTGGCGGATCGTGGCAGGATCAAGCAGGAGGAAATCGTCGTCGTTCTCGAGATTCTCAAAGCGCGCCCAGTTGCCGAAAGGAAAGTCGATTTCGTCACGGTCCCAGAGCTGGAGCGCAATGATCTCATGACCCTTTTTGCGCAGCACGCCGATGGAGCGAAGCAGCGCGGCAGGATCATCAAAGAAGTCACTGATCAGAATGACGAGTCCCCGCCGCTTGAGGCGTTGCGCGAGGGACTCCAGCACGGGCGCGAGGCTGGTGTCCTTGCCGGGCTCGGTCTTCACCATCGTCTCCAGCAGCAGATGCAGGTGCGTGATCTTGGTGCGGCAGGGGATGACGTCGCGGATTTTGGAGTCAAAGGTGATCAGGCCCACGGCATCCTGCTGGCTCATGAGCAGATAGGCGAGTGAGGCGGCCAGCTTGCGGGCATAGTCAAACTTCAGCACCCCCTTTTGGCCGCGATAGCCCATGCTTCCGCTGGCATCCAGCACCACCGTTGCGCGTAGATTGGTCTCCTCATCAAACTCACGGATGTAGAAGCGGTCCGTGCGGCCAAAGATCTTCCAGTCAAGGCGGCGGATTTCATCCCCCTGCACATAGGGCCGGTGCTGGCGGAACTCGACGCTGAAGCCCTTGTGCGGCGAGGCATGCTGCCCGGTGGTGAAGCCTTCGACAACCGTCCGCGCAAAGAGCTGCAGAGTCTGCAGACTGGTGATGTCTTCGGCTTGAAGGATGTCGGACAGGGAAGCCACTGGGGGGAGGGATTAGGGAGCGGCGGATGTGGAGGGGGAGAATGACGAATGACGAAATCCGAATGACGAATGAATGACGAAGAGCGAATGAAAAATGAGCGGGGAGATGCGAAGTTTTAGGGACTTGGGCATTCGGGCTTATTTCGTCATTCGGATTTACTCATTCGTCATTCGTTCGGCCTTAGAGCACTCGTGCTTCACTCTTCTTCGTCCGCTTCACCAGCTCGGCGATGATCTGGTCCACCGTGATGCCTTCGGCTTCGGCGTGGAAAGTGGGGACGAGGCGGTGGCGCAGGGCAGGGGCCGCAAGGGCTTCGATGTCATCTGTGGTGACGTGCGTGCGGCCCTGGAGCAGCGCGCGGACTTTGCCTGCCAGGACGAGCATCTGGCTCGCACGCGGGCCGGCACCCCAGCTCAGCATGCTCTTCACATACTCGGAGGCGTCAGGCTCCGTGGGGCGTGTGGCACGGACGAGATCGAGGACGAAGTCGATCACATGATCCGGCACCGGCACCTTGCGCGCGAGCTGCTGCGCGGCCTGCAATTCCTCGGCGGTGATCACGGCCTCGATTTCCTGCGTCTCGCCGCCCGTGGTGCGGGCGATGATTTCGCGCTCGTCGTTGCGCGTCGGGTAATCCACTTTGATGAGGAAAAGGAAGCGGTCTTTCTGCGCTTCGGGCAGCGGATAGGTGCCTTCCTGCTCGATGGGGTTCATCGTGGCCAGCACGAAGAAGGGCTTGGGCAGTTCATGCGTGACCTGACCCACGGTCACGTGCTTTTCCTGCATGGCCTCCAGCAGGGCGGCCTGGGTCTTCGGCGGTGTACGGTTGATTTCATCTGCCAGGATGATCTGGGAAAAGATCGGGCCGGGCTGGAAAATGAGCTTCCGGCGGCCTGTCTCCGCATCTTCCTGGATGATCTCCGTGCCGGTGATGTCCGCAGGCATCAGATCCGGCGTGAACTGGATGCGGCGGAAGCTCAGGTGCATCGCGTCGGAAAGCGATTTCACCAGCAGCGTTTTCGCCAGTCCGGGCACGCCCTCGAGCAGGCTGTGGCCCCCGGCGGCGATGGCGATGAACACCTGCTCAATCACGGCCTCCTGTCCCACGATGCGTCTGCTCAGAGCAGCTTTGAGTTTGTTGTAACCTGATACGAGAGCGGCAGCGGCGGCGGAGTCGGACATGAGGGGGGGATGACGAAATCAAAATGACGATTGAGGCCGCGGAGAGGCTTCAGCAGCGGCGGAGTGAACACGAGGAAGAAGCACGAGTTCTTTCCACTCTTGCGCACATGCTGGCAAGAACACAAAAAAGGCGGATTCGCGAGTCCCGCCGCTTCAGATTTTGCTGACGCAGGCCACCGCCATCGCCGCGATGCCTTCCTCCCGCCCTACGAAGCCGAGGCGTTCGTTGGTCGTGGCTTTGACACCGACCTGATCCGGCTGGATGCCCAGTGCGGCGGCGATGTTCTTTTTCATCGCAGCGGCATGAGGGTTCACCTTGGGCGCTTCGGCGATGAGGGAGGAATCCACGTTCTCAATGCGCATGCCCTTGCCTGCGGCGATCTCGGCGCACTTTTCGAGAATCTTGAGACTGCAGATCCCTTCGATGCTCGGATCACTCGGCGGAAACCAGTGGCCGATGTCGGGCTCTCCCAGAGCGCCGAGCACCGCATCTGCGATCGCGTGGCTGAGCACATCCGCATCCGAATGGCCTTTGAGGCCGCGCGAATGCGGAATGGTCACCCCGCCGAGGACGAGGGGTCGGCCTGTTTCAAAAGGATGGACGTCGTAACCAATGCCTGTGCGAACCATGAGGAGAAATCAGGCGTTGTGGTCGGCGGCTTTCTTCAAGCTGGCAAGCACCTCGGAGATCGGGAGGTCAATGCGCTGGCGGTTGAGGAAGTAGCTGACGTTTTCATAGCCCGCTTCAGTGAGATGGTTCAGGGCGGTGACGAAATGCTCGCCCACACGCACGGCACGGTGCGAATCCGAGCCGAGGACGACCGGGATCTTGCGATCCGCCATCATGCGCAGCATTTCATTGCCCGGATTCATTTCTGAGTAGCTCTTGTTGAGGCCGGAGGTGTTCAGTTCCATGGCCACGCCGGTGGCCGCAATGCGATCAAGCGCGGTGGAGACCGTGTTTTTGACGATGGCAAAGCACCAGGAGTCCGGATGGTAATTTTTCACCAGATCAGGGTGTGCCAGCGCGTCGTAAAGACCGGATTCGGCCGATTTGGCAAGGTGCTCGAAGTAGGTGCGGCGGAAATTTTCGATTGTTCCGGTCTCAAACTTATTGAGGTATTCCTTGGCCTGCCAGTGGACGGCGCCGAGCACGTAATGGAAATCGGCGCGTTTGTGCAGCGCTGAGATGTATTCCTCACAGCCGGGGAAGTACTCGCTCTCAATGCCGAGGCGGATGTCAAGCTTGCCCTTGAAGGCGTCAGCCGCACGCTGCACCAGGGCGACGTAGGTGTCGAATTCACTTTCGGACATCCGCACGGAGGGCCAGAAGCCGTTCGGCATCGGGCAGTGGCACGTGAAGATGATGCCTTTGAGGCCTGCTTTCACCGCCTGCTGGGCATACTCTTCCGGCTCGCCCCAGGCATGCTTGCACAGCGGGGTGTGCATGTGGGAGTCATAAAAGAGAGCGCCGCTCTTGGTGGGGCCGGGCGGGGGCAAAGGTTGCGAAGGCACCTTTTTCACCGGGGCTGCCACGGGGGCCTCCACAGGCACTGCCACTTCGGCAGGAGGTGCGGTCGGCTGGGCGGCGACCGGGGCCTCGGCTGCAGGAGCCGGTTTCACAGGGGAAGGGCTAGGTGCGGGTGCGGCTTTGGCCGCAGACGCAGGAGGCGCGGAAGATTTGGCTTTGGCTGGCTTTGCAGGAGCCGGGGCTTTGGCTGTCTTCGTCACTGGCTTGGCCTGTGCCGGTGCTGGTTTCGCAGCGACTGCCTTGGGTTTCGGCGGAGGTGTTTTGGCGGCGGGCTTCTTCGCCACAGGTTTCTTGGCCGCAGGCTTTTTAGGGGCAGGTTTCTTCGCCACAGCCTTCTTCACCGGCTTGGGCGAAATGGCTTTCTTGATCACCTTCTTGGGGGCGGTCTTGGGGGCCGGCTTCGCGGCGCGCTTTGCCGGCACGGGCTTTTTGGCGGGAGCCGCCTTCTTTGGGGTCACCGTTTTTTTGGCTGGCACAGGTTTGGCTTTCGGTTTGGAGGCCACGGTATTTTTGGATTTTCCCGCAACAGGCCTGGCCTTGCCTTGGGCCGCCTTTTTCGTGTTTCTTTTAGGTTTGCTCACAGTCTAGCTCCTGGTTCCGTGCAATATCAGCCATCCTTTTCCTTCGACATCTGCAATCCGTGCGTTCTTACCGCTGCCAGTGGGGTCTGGAAAACAAATTCGTAAAGTTAGAGGAACATCTTTCCAGTTCCCAGCCTGTAGTTGCTGGAGAAGTGGTTCGAACTTGGGATCTTTACGATCAAAGTAGGCATAAACGACGTCATTATCGTCCGGATGCTTGATTTCCAGCAGCTCGCTGCCCATCGGCGCGGCCTCCGGCGGGATGTTCTGCGGCTTCGAGGCGATCACCCGAAACAGCGTGGGCGCGGACGGCTGGTTCTTGATGAATTCCTCCCACTCAAGCTCGCCGTATCGAACGGAGCTTTCCCAGTCAACCCTGAAGGCACCACCCTCCATTTCTTCGATGATGAGGCTCACCGGCTCCGCATTGGCAAAGACAGCCTGGGCGTATCCCAGGCGGTAGCCCTCTTCCTGTACAGGCAGGATCCACCCCAGGGTTTTCCAAGTCAGTGTCAGTTGCGGATGGCTGCGGTAATAACTCTCCATCAAGGGGCGGACTCGCTGCGGATCACGGGAAAATGCGAGCCGCTGGTCAATGTCCGCCGCTTCAAAAAAGCCGCGAAGCGTCTGTTCGATCTGGGGCCGTTTGCTCTCGATGTCTTCAATGGCCGTGGGGCTCTCAGAGCCGGCAGGCATGAGTTTCAGCGTGCTGGAAGAGGTCCCCGACGCAGAGGCGACGATTTTACGCGGCTCAGCGTTGGCGGAGAGGCGGACTACAGAGGGGTCGCTCAGGAGGGAAGGCTGCTCTTGGGCTTTGCCTGACCAATGAGGATTTCTGTCATTTTCATAAACTGCCTGCACGTACTCCGGATTCACCCGCGCAGATTCCCACAGCTTGATCATCACCACCCGCACCACCGTGGCGACCATGATGACCAGAGCCATGCAGCCGAGAATAGTGGCCACCGCATTGATCATGGCCTCCCGCCGCCGGGCTCGGCTGCGGCGGGGCGGATCATTGTCAGCGATGCTCGGATGGGTCATGGCAAACACGCGTTGGTGGAGCCGAAGGCGGGATTTGAACCCGCGACCCTCGCATTACGAATGCGATGCTCTACCACTGAGCTACTCCGGCATGAACGTGTGACTTTAAGTCTTTAATTATATAAGGGGCTGCTCAGTTCTTGTCATTTGCTTTCTTTAACAGGTCGAAAAAAGTCATTCCTCAGCTCTCGCGGATGCATTCCGCAGCTCACCTCCCGCTTGAATCTTGGGCGGATCGCATTGATCCTTGCCCATGCCCGTCTCCCCCATCATCGCCCAGCCTGGAACACCTTATGGGGAGTTTCTTGCTGAGCAGGAGGAAATTCAACGCTTGAAGTGGCTAGCCAGCGAGCGCGAGGGCCATGACATCGGATTTGAGTTCGCGCTCAATGACTGGGCGCAGAATCACCGGGCGGAATGGCGCGGCATGCGCAACCGCCTGCAGCGCAAGCAGTCCTGATTTTTTGCCCGCATGCCGGGCAATATCGCGCCGGTCGGTGCGTTATGGCCCCTCATGATTTGTCGCGCTGCCACCCTCGGGGTGTTGTTCCTGCTTTCCGCCCCGCTGCTCCAGGCCGCGGCACCTGCCAATGTCCTGTTTATCATGGCTGACGATCTGCGCCCGGAACTCGGCTGCTATGGATCGGTGGCCCTCACCCCCAATCTGGATGCGCTGGCGCGGCGCGGCATGATTTTCCGGCAGGCCTACTGCCAGCAGGCCGTCTGCAATCCCTCCCGCTCCTCCATGCTCACCGGCCTCCGTCCGGACAGCCTGGGGCTCTATGTAAACGGCACCCATTTCCGTGAGCTGAAGCCTGAGGTGAACACCCTGCCGGGGTGGATGAAGGAGCACGGCTACACCACCCGCTGCGTGGGCAAAATCTTCCACAACTGGCATACGAAGGAGCATGGCGACCCACGCTCATGGAGCGCGCCGGAGTTCCTCCATTATGCAAACCATGGCGATGACGCCCCGCAGGTCAGCGGGCCGCTGCCTCCGAACCTCACCCCGCTGGCAAACACCCTGCGCCAGTATGGCAAAGTGCCGCTGTGTGAGTGCCGCGATGTGCCCGATGAAGCCTATTATGATGGCCGCGTGGCCGCCGAGGCCGTGCGTGTGCTCGGGGAGATCAAAGACAAGCCGTTCTTTCTGGCGGTCGGATTCTGGAAACCGCATGCTCCCTTCAACGCTCCTAAAAAATACTGGGACATGTATCAGAGGGACCAGCTTCCCGAGCTCAATCCCGCAAGGCCTGCCGGCGCCCCTGACATCGCCTTCCATCAGAGCACAGAAATTCTGGGACCGGTGGAAAATCAGAAGCAGCCCACCGCAGATCAGGCGGCCGAGATGCGCCACGGCTACTTTGCTAACATCAGCTACATGGACGCCCAGTTGGGGAAGGTGACCGCAGCCCTCGAAAAGCAGGGCCTGCTGGACTCCACCCTCATCGTCTTCTGGGGAGATCACGGCTACCACATCGGCGAGCACAGCCTGTGGGCCAAGACCTCAAACTTTGAGCTCGATGCGCATGTGCCTCTGATCATCGCGCCGCCCAAGGCGAAACATCCCGGTACCAGCACGGATGCCCTGGTGGAAATGGTGGACCTTTTTCCCACCATCACCGCCCTTTGCGGGGTCCCTGCGGCCCCGGGTTTGGACGGCGTGAGCCTGATTCCGCTGCTGGAAGACCCTAAGGCGAGGATCAAAGACGCCGCCTACACCCAGTTTCCACGCCCTGCGTATCCAGACCGCACCCCGCGTGGCAGGCCGGAGGTCATGGGCTTGAGCGTTCGCACCCCCACGCTCCGCTACACCGAATGGCGGGACTATGACACAGGTGCCGTGGTGGCGGGAGAACTCTACGACCACTCCCGCGATGAAGCGGAAATGACCAATATGCTCGCCAGTCCGCCGGATCCCGCCGCACTCGAACAAGCCCGGCAGCTTCTTTACCGCCAGTTTCCATCTGCAAAGCGATAAAACAGGCAAAAGCGCTGTAAAAAACCGCAACTTAATGGTTGCCAACAACGCCCAAATTTTGTTAATCATCATTAAGCCACATGAAAAATCGTTTTCTATTCCTTGCCCTCACCGTCTGCGCCCTTTCCAGCATCGCTTATGGTGACATCCAGTCTCCTCCCGGACACCACTTCACCTGGAGCCGGAAACTCAGCCGCGGTATCGGCAACGTGCTCTTTGGCTGGTTCGAATATCCCTCCGTCTGGCGCAAGACCAACGAGTCGGATGGTTCTATTGCCGCCGCTTCCGATTTCTTCGTCGAAGGTACCAAGCGCACTCTGGTGAGAGCGGGTTACGGTCTCTATGAGATCGCCACCTTCCCGGTTCCTAGCTGGAAGCGCACCTACCGCCCGCCGTATCACCACAAGGAAAACGTGGACAACTGGTGGGGCTATACGGAGTTCGCTCCTGAGATCGGCTTCCGCTCCGAGATTCCTTATTCCCGGTCCCAGGGCTGGTAACATCCATACCGCAGGTTTTTTCGAGGCACAGACTGCAAACAGTCTGTGCCTTTTGTTTGCAAAGCAGGTGTCCTGCTGGCAAGAAAGGGCCGTTTTCTCATGCCTGAAGCTCACAAGATCAACATCCAGCACGTGGCCAAACTGGCCCGCCTGACCCTTAGTGACGAAGAAGCCACGCGCTACGAGTCCCAGTTGGAGGGCATTCTGAACTACATCGACACCCTGACGCGGTACAATCTGGACGGCGTGGAGCCCACCGCTCATGCCATGCCTGTCTATGATGTGCTCCGGGCCGATGAACCCCGCCCGGGTTTCACCCAGGAGCAGGCGCTTTCCAATGCGCCGAAACGCATCGCCGACCAGATCCAGATTCCCAAGGTGATCGAGTAACCGTCCAACCGCCGCCGCTTCCTTCCGCTTTCTTTTTTTTTCCTATGCTCGCCTCCTCCACCATCGCAGCCTTGCGCAAAGGCATCACTGCGGGTGAATTCACGCCACGAGACATCGTTTTGGATGTCGCCAAGTCCATCGATGAAGGCAATGCGCAGATCGGTGCCTATTTATCCTGGGATGTCGATGCCGCGCTCGCCGAAGCCGACCGCGCGGATGTCACCAAACCCTTGGGCGGCATCCCCATCGCGGTGAAGGACAACATGAATGTCACCGGCCAGCCCTGCACCTGCGGCTCGCGCATTCTGGCAGAAAATTACACCGCGCCCTACGATGCGGGAGCCATCCGTCTGCTGCGTGCCGGCGGGGCCATCCCTTTTGGCCGGCTGAACATGGATGAATTTGCCATGGGCTCCACCACGGAGAACTCCGCTCTTGGCGTGACCCGCAACCCACGTGACCTCTCCCGCGTGCCGGGCGGCTCCAGCGGTGGCAGCGCGGCGGCCGTGGCTGGGGATCTCGCCGTGGCAGCCTTGGGCTCGGACACGGGCGGCTCCATCCGCCAACCCGCCGCCCTGTGCGGCTGCGTCGGCATCAAGCCCACCTACGGGCGTGTGTCCCGCTACGGCCTTGTGGCCTTCGCTTCCTCCCTCGATCAAATCGGGCCCGTCACCAAGACGGTGGAAGATTCTGCCCTCCTGCTCAACCACCTGTGTGGCTATGACGCCCACGACTCGACGTCTCTGAACATCGAAGTGCCTGATTTCACCGCCACACTGGGCCAGGACATCAAGGGCCTGCGCATCGGCCTGCCCAAGGAATATTACATCGACGGCATCCATGCCGGCGTTTCCTCCAGCGTGCAGGCTGCCATCCGCCAACTGGAGTCCCTTGGTGCCATCATTGAGGAGATCAGCCTTCCACATACCGAACTCGGAGTCGCGACCTACTATGTGCTCGCGCCGGCCGAGGCCTCCGCCAATCTCGCCCGCTTTGACGGCGTGCGCTACGGCCACCGCAGCAGCAGTGCAGGGGACTTGCTGGAGCAGTACACGAAATCCCGCTCGGAAGGTTTCGGCCCCGAGGTGCAGCGGCGCATCCTGCTCGGCACCTACATGCTCAGCTCCGGCTACTACGATGCGTATTACATCCGTGCGCAGAAGGCGCGCACGCTGATCCGCAATGACTTCACCGAAGCCTTCAAGAAGGTGGATGTGATCCTCTCCCCTACCAGCCCCACGCCCGCGCACAAGCTGGGCGAGCTCAAGGACAACCCGCTGGCCGCCTATCTGGAAGATGTGTTCACCATTCCCGTCAATCTCGCAGGGCTGCCCGGCATCAGCCTCCCTTGCGGCACGGTGGATGTGGAAGGCAAAGCCCTGCCGGTGGGATTGCAGCTCGTGGGCAAGGCGCTGGATGAAGCCACCGTGCTCCGCGTGGCTCATGCCTATGAGCAGTCGCGCTGAGCAGCTTGAATAAAGTGAAGAAAATCTCTCCACAGAGTTTGACAAAAGAACGCACTGGTCTACTCTCGTTCCCCGCTGCTTCAAACACAGCGGCTCAGAAAAAATCAACGCACCCGTAGCTCAACGGATTAGAGCATCTGACTACGGATCAGAAGGTTTCAGGTTCGAATCCTGACGGGTGCGCCACTCATCAACGATGAGTTCTTAGATCTCATCTCCCTTCTCTGGGTAACATGGCGGAATGCCTGTTCATGAATTGGCCGGTGGCAGCTCTCGCGGCCTCTGACATCATACAAAGCGTGATTGAAAACAGGTCACGCTCAAAGACGGGCGGGCTTTCGCCATGAACGTCCTACGAAGCCTGCGGCTGCATCACTCGTCGACGATCTTTTGCAGGAGGTTGAAGGCAACCACCTGCCGGCCCTTCTCGAGCGCTTGCATCGCCTTTTTCACCTGTCGTTTCAGGGCCTCAATGCTGAGGGCTACTTTCTTTTCCGGGGGGTGCACCGGCTCTGCTGGCGCGCTTTTCGCGGGCGCTTTCTTGGCGGGAGCTGGCGCCGAAGATCTTTCCGCTCTGGGCGGTTTGGTTTTCGCGGGCGCTTTCTTCGCTGGCTCTCGCCTGGCAGCGGTGCGTGGGCTGGGTGCCTCCGCGTCACCCAGCAGGTCATATTTGATGCCGACAAAAGCTTTGCCTTCATAAGCCGCCAAGGACTTCGGGAATATAAGATACTGCCGTCCTACGCCGGGATGAAACCCCACCTCGCCCCAGTCGGCTTTGGTTCCGGACGGGGACTGCATCAGGGTCAGGACCCGCTTCGCTTGGGCGGCCGTCTGTAAAACAGGGTCCTTTTTTGGAGCCGTCAGTACCAGGTGGTTTTTCGGACGGCCACGCTTCGCCACCACTTGGGAGAAACGCACCGTCTTCATGCCGCCTCGCCTCATCGGTCCTTCCTCTTTTTGGGCAGCCGCATCGCATGGATGACATTGGCCAGCACCAGCGAGACAACCGCGCTGTTCGGAGCTCTGCGACCATCACCCAAGCAACCACCCTTCGCTCCCTCTGGGGTTCCCCGCCCGCTTTCGTCCCGCATTGGCAGGTTGCCTCCCGCTCCCCGGACTGTGTCCGCAGATTCGTGATTCATATGTGGGGTGTTTTCACTGGACGGACTTGTCATGGGCGATGGTTCAGGGTTCATGTCGGGGGCTCATCTGGAGCTTGGTCGCTGGAATGCGGCTGCTTTCATGGCTTCAACTCATCGCTGCCTCCCACTCCCCCGGCGCTGCCCTTACCCGCCGGCACGCCATTACCCTGAGTCGATTCCTGCAGCGCATGCGGCCAATGACGCGTGGTCGGCGATTTCTCTGCACCTATGAAACTCGCAACCATTGAAGACCTCTTCCACCACGAAATCACCGACCTCTACAGCGCCGAAAAACAGCTGATCAAGGCGCTGCCTAAAATGGCGAAAGCGGCCACCAACCCCGACCTCAAAGCCGGATTCGAACAGCACCTCGAAGAAACCAAAGTCCATGCCGAGCGACTGGAGCAGGTGGCTGAAGAATTCGGAAAGGCCCTTGGCCGCCACAAATGCAAAGCCATGGAAGGCCTCGTCGAAGAAGGCGCGGAACTCATCAGCGAAGACGCTCAGGACAACGTGCGTGACGCCGGCTTGATCGGGGCAGCACAGCGTGTGGAGCACTACGAGATCGCCGGATACGGCACGGCCCGCGCTCTCGCCAGTCAGCTTGGTTTGAAGAAGGCAGTCAAACTCTTGGGGCAGACCTTGTCAGAAGAAAAAGCCACCGATGAAAAGCTCACCGCATTGGCCGATTCCGCCGTCAACGCGGAGGCTGGTGAAGCCGGCAAGTAAGAGCATCGTCTTCGGAAAAGCCATGGCGGTTGGAATGCCTGCGTTCCAACCGCCACTCCGCCAACTCAATCGTTCCCCATGTCTCTCACGTATCAACCTTTTGACGGACTCCCCCAAATCGAAGCTTTGTCGGAGGAACTCTATGCCAATGTCACCGACTCTGAACGACTCCTCTCCGGCCTTGCGGGCATGGCGCTCTGCGCGCTGGGCACGGCTGGGGTCGGGCGCTCAAAGGGACTCAACTGGCTGTTGCTAGGCCTGGGGGCGGCGCTCGTGCACAGGGGAACCAGTGGTCACTGCCCGCTGTACAAGCATCTCATGCACGATAACCGTCCTCACCGGCGGGAGTGAAGTCATCCATCTCCGCCCCAACCGAACCTCCCCGATTTTGATGTCGGGTGTTCAGGTTGGTTGTACCGGGCAGTGCAGCCTCGGGCTGCAAATGTCTGTGGGCCCTCTTAATGACGGAGCTTTTAAAGCTCGTCAGCAGCAGGGTCCGTTATGAACCCCGGCCTCAGCGGCTCTTTCGGCCTCGCGAAGCCGACTTCTTTTCGCTCGGAGCAGTAAGCGTGGTCTTGGCGCCTTTGGGCGTGGCACGCAGGACCTGAAACTCAGTGATCGCGGGAGCTTCCACGATCTCAATCTGCTTGGGATCGTTCCACGGCCCGCTGACATCAATCTCGCCTTGGTCACCCTCGGAGGTCGAGGTGTTGTAGTATTGGTCCACGATCCCTGGCGTGGGCGGAATCAGACCCACGGAGAGCGGTCCTTCGCCTCCGATCAGCGCACCGCCGGAGGAAAAGGTCGTTTTGCCAAGACTGTCGAGGGCCTGGATAAAGGCCCGCATGTGAGTGATCTCACGGGTCATCAGAAACTGCAGCGCCTCCTTGGTTCCTGGATCATCACAGAAGTTGATGAGGCGCTCATAAACGATCTTGGCCCGGGCTTCCGCGGCGATGTTGCTGCGCAGATCCACGTCCAGTTCTCCGGTGATCTTCAAATAGTCGGCCGTCCATGGATTGGCCATGGAGTTGCAGAGCGCCACACCGCCGCCGCCTGCGATGGCGATCAATGGATCCTGATGAGCGGCTTCGCCGTCCGTCTTCATGGGCTTGAGATGCATGCGGGCCAGCGTGCCGATGACCTCCAGATGACTCAGTTCCTCCGTGCCGATGTCCATGAGCAGGTCTTTGCAGGCCATGTCTTCACAGTTGATCCCTTGGATCGAATACTGCATGGCGGCGGCCAGTTCTCCATTGGCCCCTCCGAACTGCTCCAGAAGCATGTTTCCAAAACGTGGGTCGGGTGTTCCAACGCGGACGGTGAACATGAGTTTTTTAATGTGGTGGTACATGGCTTGAGTTCTGGGTGAGGGGTCAGGGCAACGAGAGTCGTTGACGTTCGCAAGGCTATCGGGTTCCTTCGGCGGTGCGCGTGTAGCTCCTCCGTGCCTGAGGCATGCATCAGAGCCGCTCCCGAATCAGGCGAACCACCGCTCCAAGGCGGTGATACACGCGTATACGTGGCTCACGGCGAACAACAGATGTCATGAACATCACCGATATTCGAGAGTCTGCGGACGAGTTTCATCTGCTGGAAACCACGGGCCGCACCCAGACGGCCAGCCTGAGGCTCGGCTCCGGTGCTTCCACGTCCGATGAGCCGAACGTTCATCCCCACAGCGATCAGATTGTGCTCGTTCTGGAAGGAGAGCTGCGGGCCGAAGTAGGGGATGAGCAGACCCTGCTGCGCAAAGACCAGTGCATCATTGTTCCTGCGGGAATGCCGCACCGTTTTAGCAACGAAGGGCAGGAGGTGGCATTTGCCTTCACTGTTTATGGCCCCCCGGCCTATCCGACCGATGATCCGACTTGATGGGCGCTGCGCCAGGCCTGCAGGTCTTCGGGAGAGTCGAGATCCATGGCGCCAGCGGGAAAGTCAATCGAAGTGACTCGCCCGGGATTGCTTTGAATGACGGATTTGGCACCCTGATTGTCGGGGAGCTGCAGGAGTTCGGGAAAGCAGGTGTGATCAAACAGGGCGGGGACGCCGAGGGTGCCTGCGTAGTGGGAGGCGACGATGGGGCGGCGTGTTTGTGCATGCTGCTGAATGAGAGCGCGGATGATGGCACTGGTGACTGCGGGTTGATCGCAGGTGAGGAGGACGACGGCGCTGACTGGCGGGAGTGCGCTCAGGCCGAGGCGGATGGAGGTGCCGATGCCGAGCTGCCAGTGGGGGTTGTACACGAACTGTGGATGCAGGGGGGCGAGGGCTTGCTCAACGGCTTCGCGGGCGTGGCCGGTGACGACGCAGACGGGATCGCAACCGCCTTCCTGGGCGGCGTGCACGGCGTGGCAGACGAGGGCTGTGCCGTGCACTTCGAGGAGCTGCTTGGGCAGGCCCATGCGGGTGGAGCCGCCGGCGGCGAGGATTATGCCGCCGATTCGATGCATGGGACGAGGGCAGGGGGTGGCACCTGGTGGATGGGCGCTGCACGATGACGCAGGTGCTGGGCGGTGCCGGAGGCGAAGACGCACTGGATTTCTGCGACGATGGAGAGGGCGATCTCTTCGGGTGTCTCGGCCCCGAGGTGGAGGCCGGCCGGGGCATGCAATCCGTCGTGCAGAGTGGCACCGTGATGCAGGACGTCGAAGAGGAGGTCATCGCGGCGGCGGCGGGAGCCGATGAGGCCGATGTAGGGTGGGGCGAAGGGGAGGAGCTGGCGGAGGGCGGCGCAGTCGCGGCCGTAATTGTGGGTGGCGAGGACGATGGCGGTGCGTGCATCGAGTTGCTCCGGGAGGACGGGGGGCGCAGGATAGTGCAGGATTTCCCAGCCGAGGAGGGTGGCGTGGGCGTGGAGGGCGTCGGTGTCGGAGCTGTCGCCGATGAGGATGAGGCGGATGGGGGGCTGGAGGGTCTGGAC
>Ga0075012_10000007_pt1 | contig 176511 bp, 139 predicted proteins | sample All_14_2_FD_71474 | JGI IMG/M metagenome (GOLD analysis project Ga0075012, IMG submission 71474) | Freshwater microbial communities in response to fracking from Pennsylvania, USA - Allegheny Zone_MetaG_DW_15 | ecosystem: Environmental > Aquatic > Deep subsurface > Groundwater > Drilled... | reverse complement strand
GGCTGGGGTGAGGCTGGGGTGATGTGGCAGTGCGCGAATGCCCTGAGCTGGAAGGCACGATACTCCAGAGTGCTCGAACTCAAGGCGGCTCGGTCGAGGAAGGGAGAGCAACTTCCTTTGTTTGCCACTGTGGGGCGCTGGACAAGTGCGGGACCAAGGCGCGGCGGAAAGGATGGCAGACGCTGCGGTGGGTGGCGTGATGCTGGCGAAGGTGGCATGCGCCAAGAGAAAACAGACCCGTTTCATGGAGCGAGGTAAGCATGTGTGGGGGCGTATTGAGATGCGGGTGGTTTTTTTTTGGGGAGGGGAGGGCATGCCCACAAAGGGATACCACGATCTGTAAAAACAGGTCTTTAACTCCGCCGATGAAACCTCTTTGCAGGGGAACTCTGGAGGTGCCATGGGAGTTCATTTCAAAGCGGTGCAAGAAGACAGGATTAACCAAAGAGCAGGATGATGCAGGATTCCTCCATCAAAGAATCCTGCCCCAATCCGCGTCACTCGTTCGGAGCCGCCTCTCTGAGTGTCTGTTCAGACCTCTTTTCAGCCATGGATGGTATGAGCCTGCTAATCTTGATGGATGTGAGGCGTTTTTCGCTTCAATATGGAAGAATAAATAAATTAAGATTTAATCCGAAATATAACGTTTACACGGAATGAGACCGGCTTAATTTGTAGGAGCTTAGTGGCTGGGGTTGGTGCGAAAAGTCATCAATTCTCATCCATTCCCAGTCATGTGCGTGCTTACGCCGCCCTTCACAGAGCTGATATGATCCCCAAGTCAGCTCATCAGGCCCGACCTGGGGTGCCCACCCGCAGCCAAATTGTTTTTTTTTTATCATCGCCCCACCTATGAGCAAACAAAAACCGTACTCCAAGAAATTTTTCATACTCAACACAATCAGACGCGCGAAAGGCCTCATGGGGGCCGTTTGGCTGAGTTCCCTGCTTGCCATGACGGGCAGCTCCATGGCGAATCAAATTAACATTGATGGAATCATTGAGCCGACCGATTCGCTGCAGACGCCCCGGTTGTTTCGCTCTGGAAACATTACCAATTCGACGATTGCAAGTCCTGCCACCACGTCGACATTCAGTTCGGGAACGTTCCTGTACGATTCTTTCGTTTTTTCCAACGCGAGCGGCGGCACGGCGATTTACTCAGTCACCACCGATGCAGGATGGACCACCAATTTGTTTCTGGCCAGTTACCTGACGAGCTTTGATCCGAACAATATCACCGCCAATTATTTGGGAGATCCAGGAAGTTCAAGCGGCGGACTTACTTACACTTTTGAGGTGGCCAATGGCGATGCTTTTGTGGTTGTTGTGGCTGCGACCAGCAACGGGGCAGTGACGCAAGCCTACTCGTTCCTGGTAGATGGCCTTGGATTGGTGCTGGGAAGCGGCCCGCCACCGGAGCAACTCTCTGCGCAGACCGCCGGCCTGCCTTTTGCCAATGCCGCGGGCCAGGCTTTGATCAGCGGTGGCCAGACAGTGCTCAATGACATCAATAACCACCTCTTTAACCTGCGTGCCGGTGATGGTGAGGAAGAATCCGATGGGAGCCTGGATGAGGGCGTCGTCGTAGGCGAGGGGGACGGATCTGAAAGCCCGATCGCCAAACGTGTGAAGCGTACGCGCCAGTGGGAGAGTTTTGCCACGGTGAATTACGGCAATGCCAGTCTCAGCCCGAGCAGTGGTCAGGCCGGGGTGCAGGTGGATTCGTGGGCGTCGGGCGTCGGCATTGAGCGTCACATTTCGCGGGGCATGACGCTCGGCTTTGCCGTCTCATTCCTGCAAAGCACCCAAAGTTACACAGGAGGCCTTGGGAGGCTCGAACTCGAAGGTCCGGCGCTCTCAGCCTACCTTGCCTACGCACGTAAAAGCCATTGGAGCAGCCTGCTCTACTCCTTTGGTGACTACGACCTCGGCTCGACCCGCAATCCCGGCTTCGGCTTTCCAACGGCATCCGGGGCCACACGTACATACACCAATGCAGTGCAGTATAACACAGGCTGGAACTTCCGCTTTCAGGAGAACACGCTGGTGACGGGCCCCTTTGCCGGCATCGACTACCTACACGGTTCGGTCGATGCGTACAGTGAAACGGGCGGTGGTGCTGCGGCTCTGCATTATAACCGCCAGAGCTACGAGTCTCTTGTCACCCGCGTTGGCTGGTCCACGTCGAAGAAACTGCAAACTGACTGGGCCACGATAACACCCCAGGTGCGCCTGAGTTATGAGCGGCAGAACCTCACCAACAATGGTACGAGTGTCGCGCTGGTCAATGCTCCGTTCACCGCCACGGGAGGCAACCAGTCGCCGGGGCAGAGTTACATGGTGGCTGGCGCAGGGGTCAACTTCCAGTTCACTCAGGAGCTGAGCATGCTGCTGAGCTATCAGGGCCAGTTCTTCCGTCAGGATCTGCAGGCCCATTTCGGCAGCGTACGCCTGAGCTACAAGTTTTGAAGCGCCGGAGGCAAAGGGGGCGGAAGGCCTTGGAAATGTGTTGCGGGCAAGAGTGCCCGCATCCCATGGATCAATGGCTCGGAGTGTAAAATTTGTATTGTGCGGAGAAGCCTTCCACGGCGCATTCGCCGGCCAGTTTGACCTCATTTTCCGCCGCCATTTTTTTCACGGCGGTCTCGCTGAAGAGCACGGTTTGCTTCAGCGTGGAGGCCACTTTTTCGACGCGGAAGACGAAGTTCACTTCGGGGCCGTGGAGGTTGAGCTCGTTCATGGTCGGGACGGTGCCGAGCATAGCGGCGCCGAAATGCAGCACGAGACGGAAGGGGGGATTGGCCGCGAGCTGAGCCTCATACAGCCTGGCCACGGCCTGGCGCACCTGGATGGCGCTGTCCTCCGTATCGTCCCAGTAGCAGAAGAAACCGTCGCCGAGGTACTTCGACATGTGGCCGCCGCATTCATCGATGATCTGGCGGCAGTTTTTGAACCAGTTGCCGGTCATGCGTGGAAACTGCGCACCGGGAAGGGTGTGTGAGAGCTGGGTGGAGCCGATGATGTCCGCCACCATGAGCCAGCACTGGGCCTGGCGGATGTGGATCATGGTCGAAGCCATGACCTGCTGGCCCGCAGGGTGCATGGCGCTGAGGATCTCGGAGGAGAATTCGAGCTCGTTGCTGGCGACGCGGATGATGTCCCCGTTGTGCAGGCGGACGGACTGTGAGATGCGGCGACCGTTGACATAGGTGCCGTTGGCGCTGCCTAGATCGACCAGCCAGTATTCGTGTTCGCCTTGAGCCTGGATGATGGCGTGGCGGCGGGAGACTTCACTGTCGGCCACCGGGATGGAATTGTCCGGTGCACGGCCGATGGAGCAGGTGCCCTTCAGATCATGACGCTCCCCGTTGGGAAGGCGCAGCCAGGACTGAAGCAGGTTGGTACTCATGGTGAGAATTAACGTGAATTCTGACAAATCATGTCATTCAAGCCAAGAAGCGTTATCAAGAATTATCATCCTGCCTGACCTTGCCAAGGGGCTGCATGGAGGGAAATGTTGCTGGATGAACGAAGAGGTCCCGCTTTCCCTGCATGCCGTGTTCAACTATGGCGAAGCCGGGCTGTGGTTCACCATTGCCCTTGTGCTGGCCGTCCGACTGCGGATGAAACGCCCTTGGCGGTGGCTGCTGCCTGCGGCCTTTGTGTGCTTTGGCGTTTCAGATCTCATCGAGGTGCAAACTGGGGCGTGGTGGGAGCCTTGGTGGCTGTTCGTGATGAAAGCCGCCTGCGCCCTGGTGTTTCTGCTGGCATGGAATGCGCATCGGCGGCAGGGGAAGGCCCATGGTTGAATCCCCCTTCAAATTTTGCAGCGACTGCGGCAAGGATGTTTGGATCGCGAAGAGTGATCGCGAGTTCGTCTGTGCCGCCTGCGGCTTTCGCCATTTCATCACGCCAATCCCTGCCGCTGTGGCGCTGCTTCTCGATGAGCAGGACCGCATTCTCATCATTCGTCGCGCGCATGAACCTGGCTTTGGCCTGCTCGGTCTGCCCGGTGGTGTCATCGAGCCCGAAGAAAGCGGCGAGATGGCAGCCGCACGTGAGACACACGAGGAGGTGGGCATCGAACTGCCGGCGAGTGCGTTCAGCTACCTCTGCACGCTGAACAACCGCTACTTGTTTCAAGGTTACATGTGGCCCACGATTGATCTCTGCTACATCGCCCGCGTGGCCGATTTCAACCACGTGGCGATGCAGGCTGCCGAGGTGTCGGAGATCCAGGTCTCCCCGCTGGAGGAAGTGCAGCTGGAGGAGTTTGCGTTTGAGTCAAACGCGGAGGCGATCAGGCGCTTGCGGGCGGCGCGTCAAACCAACGACCGTGTTCCTTGATGAGGTCGATGAGGCGTTCGACGGCTTCGCCTTCGGGGATGTTGAACTTCACGGCGGTCTTGCCGACGTAGAGATTGATCTTCTCCGGGGCGCCGCCGACGTAGCCGAAGTCGGCGTCGGCCATTTCGCCGGGGCCATTCACGATGCAGCCCATGACGGCGATGCGAACGCCTTTGAGATGGCCGGTGGCGGCGCGGATTTTTTGCGTGGTGGTCTGCAGATTGAAGAGCGTGCGGCCGCAGCTCGGGCAGGCGACGTAGTCGGTTTTGAAAATGCGGACGCCGGCAGCCTGCAGGATGTTGTAGCTGATGCGCAGAGCCTGACCGGGGGCCTCCTCGCCATTGACGATCACCGCATCGCCAATGCCATCGCACAGGAGCGAGCCGATGTTGGTGGCGGCGGTGAGCAGGTTTTCGGTGAAGTCATCGCTGCCGGTGGCCTGCAGTGTGTCTTTGAGGAGAATGACATGGCGAGGCTGAATCTTGGCGGCGAGCAGGCGATACGCTGCGATGACGGGCAGCTTGATGCCATCCTTGATGGTGACGAGCTTTGTCTCTGCGCTGTCGTACAGACTGGCGATGGCGGCATCGTCGCGTGGGTCGATCTCGATAACACCACTGTCTTCGAGGACGACCTCGGGCTTGTAGTCGCCGAGCTTGTCGATCTTGTGAGCGACGGCATCCCACTTTTTGCGGGTGGTGAAGACGGGCACGGTTTCATGACCACCGGCTTTGACGCCGTTGATGGTGAGCACCTCTGATCCACGACGTACATAGTCGAAGGGATCGTAGCTGACCTGGGGCGCATTGGCGATGTGCTCAAACTGTGCGGGCAGGCCGTCGTTGTAGGGCTTCACAAGCTGCTGGGCCACGGGGATCTCGAAGATGGCGTCTTCGGTCAAGGAGACGCGTACGGTGTCGCCAATGCCGTCTGCGAGCAGGGAGCCGATGCCGATGGCGCTCTTGATGCGGCCGTCTTCGCCGTCTCCTGCCTCGGTGACGCCGAGGTGGATGGGATAGTTCCAGTCAGCGCCGAGCTGATTGAGATGTGCGACAAGCAGGCGATAGGCCTCGATCATGACCTTCGGGTTGCTGGCCTTCATCGAGAACAGGAAATTGTGGTAGCCCTGCCCACGTGCGATGCGGGCGAATTCCAAGGCGCTTTCGACCATGCCGAGCGGTGTATCGCCATGGCGGTTCATGATGCGGTCGCTCAAGGAGCCGTGATTGGTACCGATGCGCATGGCGCGGCCGAGGCGGATGCATTCCTTCACCAGCGGCACGAACTGCTCCTCCATGTAAGCCACTTCAGCGGCGTACTCGTCATCGGTGTATTCCTTGACGGCAAACTTCTTTTTGTCGGCGTAGTTGCCGGGGTTCACGCGCACCTTTTCCACCCATTTGACCGCCTCCATGGCGGCATCGGGTTTGAAATGGATGTCGGCGACCAAGGGTACATCGCAGCCGGCGGCGCGGATGCCATCACGGATGTGTTCGAGGTTTTCGGCAATGACGCGAGTCTGGGCGGTGACGCGGACGATCTGGCAGCCGGCTTCAGCGAGGCCGAGAGCTTCCTTCACGCAGGCCGCAGCGTCACGGGTGTCACTGGTGAGCATGCTCTGTACCACCACGGGCGCACCGCCACCGATCTGCACGTTTCCAACGATGACGGGGCGTGTTTCGCGGCGCTGGTAGTTGTAGAGGTCAGGGCAGTAGCGGAGCAGGGGGGAGGACATGGCGGGTGATTAGAATGCCGGATTGCCGCCGCGACGCAAATGAGAAGCCGCAAAGCGAGGCAGGGGATTACAAGTTTCTTACATGGCTCTTGCCGATCAAACACAGAATGCTACTATTCGATTCAATATGGCAAATATTATTGTTATTGAGGATCATCCGCCGGTGCTGAAGCTTCTTGCCACCCTTTGCCGGGCTGAAGGACATGAGGTGATGGCTTTCGACAACGGTCGTGCAGGGTTGGAAGCCATCCGTGAGATGGCACCCGACGTAGCTCTGGTGGACCGCCGGCTGGGTGACGTCGATGGCTTGGACATGATCCGGGAAGCGCGCGAGGCCTCGCCCCTGACGCGTTTTGTGATGGTTTCCGCATGCTCAGAGACCCGCGATATCGTGACAGCGGTGCGGCGCGGGGCCTGCGATTATGTCACAAAGCCGTTTGAGCCCGAGGAGATCAAAAATGCCGTTGACCGTGCGCTGAGCGAGCCCGCCGAGCCGCAGCCGATCTCCCGGCAGAAGCTCGTCATTCTGTGCCCGAAGCAGGCGGCGTGATGGCACGGGGGGCTGCGGGGGCGGGCAGGCTGCAACTTTGAACTTTGAAGTTCGCGGCCGTTGGCGCATGGGTGCCACATGGAAAACCTCCGTCGTCTGCTTTTCGCCTTGTCCGTGCTGGTGCTGGCCGCGCTGCTGTTTGCGTGGTGGCGTCACGGGCGGGAGGGCTATGGCATTCTCAATCTGCTAAAGAGTGAAAAACCAGGGCCGGCAGCGCTAACGACGCCGAAGAAGCCCAAAATCGCGCCAGACGAGGTGCCGCTGCTCAGCCGGTTGAATGACGAGTTTTCCAAAATTTCCGCCAGCGTGCTGCCTTCCGTGGTCAGTGTCACCACCAAGACGGTGCGTCCAGGGAAGAAGAGCTGGCATTCTTATTATGGCTTCGTGGGACCGGGGGATCAGATCGTACCCAGTCTTGGGTCCGGTGTGATCATCAGCAAGGAGGGGCATGTGGTGACCAACTATCATGTCATCGAAGGCGTGCAGGCGGCGGACATCCAGATCACCACCAACGACAATAAAAATTATCTGGCGCTCATTCTGGGCTCCAACAAGGAGCGGGACATCGCTCTGCTGAAAATCGACAGTCCGCGCCTCGATTTTCCTGCGCTGAGTTTTGCCAACTCGGATGATGTGCGGGTGGGGCAGATCGTGCTCGCGGTGGGCAATCCCTTTGGCCTCAGCGGCACGGTGACCCAGGGCATCATCAGCGCCCGTGACCGCCATCTGAGTGACAGTCAGTTTGACTACCTGCAGACGGACACGGTGATCAATCCCGGCAACTCAGGTGGGCCGCTGGTGAACATTCGTGGTGAGATCATCGGCATCAACGTTGCGATTTACCGGGGGGATGCGAACGTGAGCGCCTGGCAGGGGGTGGGACTCGCCGTTCCATCCAATGAAGCCAAGGCGGTGGTGGAGGAAAAGCTCAAAGAAAATGCGAAGCAGGCTGCAGGTGTGACCAGCTCAATGGGCAAGGGCTATCTCGGTCTTGAAGTCAGCAGCGAACCCGTGGAGATCGACCCTGTATGGGGCACTTCACGTCGTGGCGCGTTGGTGACGGACATCGGGAACAAATCTCCAGCAGATGAAGCCGGCCTGCGCCAGGGCGATGTGGTGACGAAGTTTCAGGGCATGGCCTTTCGTTCTCCGGCAGACCTGCTGCAGATCATCCGTACCCAGCCGCCCGGCAGCGAGGTGAAACTTGAAGTCATCCGCAACAACAAGATGGGCGACATCATTGCCCGGCTCGGGGCCCGGCCGGAATCAAACCAGTAGCCATTAGGAGATCCTCCTTTCCGTCATCGTGGCTTCAACACCCAGCGCTGCTTGCTGCGATTTGTGATGATGTGAAGCTCGTCGTGATGAAACTGGAGGTCGATGCTGCCGGCGTTCCAAGTGTCGATCAGCGGCAGGTTCAATTCCCTGACGCGTTGAACGAGTGAATCGGGCAGGGCGGTTTCGACCCTGCGTGCATCACTTCCACAAAGGATGATTTGCGGCTTTGCCTTGAGAAGGAATTCGGCGCTCGTGGAGAGATCCACCTCATGCTGGCTGCGGATGAGGACATCGCAGCGCAGATCTTCGGAGCTGGAACAGAGCGCTTTTTCAGCATGCCAGCCGGTGTCGCTCAGCCAAAGCACACGCCAGGGGCCGAGCTGGACTCTGAGCACCATGGCCCGATCGTCCGCGCGGTCGTTTTGCACCTGCTGGGTCGGGTAGAGCACCGTGGCTTCCATTTTGAACTCGCTGTCATCTGAGAGGGTGACTTTTTCACCGACGTGCAGTTTGTGCAGAGAGGGTGGGCTGGGTTGCTCCAGCAGACAGCGCAGTGCCGAGCGCCTGGAATCATGGCCCCCCGGCTCCTGGCTGCTGCAAAACAGCATCGGGGCATCAAATGCCGTGATCACCTGCGCGGTCGCGCCGATGTGGTCGGCGTCGTTATGACTCAGGAACACGCCTGCGAGAGAATTGACGCCGCTGGCATGCAGATACGGGCGCAGCACGCGGCGGAAGCTGTCTTCACCGCCCGTGTCAAAAAGCCAGTGAGTCCTGCCGATGCGCAAATCATTCGCCGCGCCGCCGTGCGGAAGCTCCAGCATGTGCCAGACGGCGGGGGCAGAAGTGAGAGAGGTGTGTGGTTGAAAATGAAAATTCGCACCAGGCAAACCGGCGAACCACATCGCGCTGGCGATCATGGCCTTCGCCAGCGCCCAACTGACGTTGTTGAAGATGATCTGGGCGCCGGTCAGATGCAGAGATGCTGCACAAAGGCTCAGGCAGGTGGCAACGAGACACAGGGAGGAAAGCGGGACGAGGACGCAATTGGCGATCACGGCCACAGGAGTGATCGATTGGAAGTGGCCGAGGATGAAAGGCAGACTGCCGACCCACGCGGCAAAGGACACGCTCAGGGTGGTCGCGAGCCACAGCCTGCATTTACTCCAGGAACGCTGCGACCAGGAGGCGAGCTGAGGTGGCAGAAACGGATCAAGCTGGGTGAGAGGGAGCAGTCTTTTTAGCAGAGGGGCAGCGCCAAGGGTGCTGAGCCACAAGACACCGAAGGAGAGCTGAAACCCGGGCATGAACAACTGATTCGGGTCCGTGGCCAGCAGGAGGAGGGCTGCGGCTCCGAGGCTGTTCTGCAGGGAGGATTCCCTGTCAATCAGCGTGGAGCTCAGGTAGATCGCCACCATTAAAGCCGCGCGTGCCGCCGAAGGTCGCCAGCCGGTGACAAACGCATAAGCGAACACGACGAAGATTACGATCCAGAGCGACATTCCGCGTGGAATCCCGGTCTGCCGCAAGATGATCAGAACGATGACTCCCAGAAGCCCAACATGCAAACCGCTGACGGCAAACACATGCAGCGTGCCGCTGTTGCGAAAGGCATCTTCGATCTCATGATCCGCCTCGGCAGACACGCCCAGCGCCATGGCGCGGAGCACGGCGACGGTTTGGGGGTCATCTTCAAGATCCTGGACGAGCTGCCTGCTGATCCATTGGCGGCAGTCTTCCGCCCGCTGCAAAAAGGCGCACCACCCTGCCTGGCCACTGCCGCTGAGGCGTCGCATGTGGTCGATGTCCAGGCGGGCCACCCGACCCATGCGAAGCGCATACTCCTGCGCGTCAAAGGTGCCGGGATTGGATGCTGTGCGAGGCAGATAGATGCTGCCGTGGAGTTCATACGTGCCCGCACCGGGAAAGCGCACGCCTTTGGGCAGCCGCACCAGAAGCGTCGCCGTCTGCGCGATCCGTATTCCTGCGTCAGGAATCTCGATCTCCTCAGTGGTGCAAAGCGCATGAGTGCGCTCGTCCGTCGTGGTATCGAATTCAGGAAGAAGGCTGCCGCGAATCGTTGCTGGCAGGGGCTTGTCCTGAGGCTGCAAGGCAAGACGCAGCGGATGGCGGAACGTTTCATCCAGGCGTGTGGTATGAATGAAGGCGAAGACCAGGGCTGCGCCCGGGATCAGCAGCCACGGGCGGCCGGTGCTCAACGCTATGCAAAGAATAACTGCGGTGACGAACAGAAACCACAGTCCCTGAGCGGGCAGCCAGCCGATCTCAGCCGCGAGGATGCCAGCGACCGCCGCGAGCGCCAGCGCCATGAGCGGATTGGCCCGGGTCCAAAGCTGGAGCTTTTCGAGCATTGGCTGCCGGTGTTGAGACGAGCAAGACTTTACGCGCCGGCGGATCCCGCCTTGGCGCGCTGCTCCATCAGCAGCTTGTACTGCATCTGTTCGAGTTCACTCATGCGATGGTGAGCGTTGGCGCTGTGGCGGGTGTTCGGGAAGTTGCCGATGATCTGCTCAAGCATGTCGCGCGCGGCTTCAAAATCATGCCTGTGGGTCAGGTGCACGTCGGCAATGCGAAACATGATGAAGGCCGCGTCATCGACCGGCCACTCCTTGCTTTGGAGATGTTCTTCCAGCACTTTTAAAGCCGCCTGCGGGTCATGCAGACGCTCGGCATGGATTTTGGCGATTTCAGCCACAGGGAAGGGATCGTCAGGCTTTTCATCGAGCATTTTTTCATAGTGCGCGATGGCTCCCTGATAGTCGCCCTGGGCGATGCGGGCGGCAGCTTTGGTCATGTGATCCTGCTCGACCTTCTCGCCGGAGGAGAACACGGCCTCCCCCATCAGATCGCCCAGCCAGGGGATGAAATACTTCACGGCGAGCAGTCCGCCGGCGAGCCCCATCAAAATGACGAAAACGAGTTTCATTCCATCTCCGGCGTCTTTCACGAAGCTCCAGATCAAGGCGATGACGAGAAGTACGAGCGTGATGACACAGATGCGGATGACAATGGCAGTGTTCATATTCGGGATGTAAGACGAGGCTATCAAAACGCATGTCTGCCGCCAAGCACGAAATTGGCGGCCATCCCGGTCAGCCGCCCCCGAGCGCCCGATACAGATTGGCCTGCACCTGAAACTGACGCTTCCTCACCCCGATCAACTGGAGCCGGGCCTTCAGCGCGTTTTGCTGCGCATTGAGCACCTCGATGTAAGTGGCGCGGCGTGTGCGGAACAAATCTGCCGCGGTGCTGACGGACTCATTGAGCAGATGCACCTCCTTGCTCTTCAAAGCCTGCAGATCTTTCAAGATGCGGATGAATGCCAGCTGGTTGTGCACCTCCACATAGCCATTCACGATGGACTGCTGATAGGTGCTGAGGGCTTCCAATTGTGAGGCATTGGCATGGTCAAATTCGGCCTGAATGGCTTTGCGGTTGACCAGCGGAGCGACCAGGCCGCCGAGTGCCGAGTAGGTGGCGGAATGGACGTTGAACAAAAGGTTGCCCTGGAAGGCCTGCAGTCCAAGGACGCCATTGATGGACACCGAGGGAAGGAAGGCCGCCTTGGCCGCCTTCACATCTGCTTTGGAAGCTGCCAGTTCAAATTCCGCCCTGCGGATGTCGGGCCGGTTTTTGAGCAAATCAGCCGGCACGCTGGTCGAGAGCTGCGGCAATGCCGAGTGCATCAATGACCCTCTGCTGCGGGCGATGGGGCGCTGTGGGTCGCCCAGCAGGCTGCAGATGATTCCTTCCTGCTCCACGATCCGCTGCTGAGTATCCAGCCGCATGCCCTGAAGATTGAACAGCAAGGCTTCGAACTGCTGGACGGCCAGCTCATTCGCGGCTCCAGCCTGTTTCTGAGTCTGCACCGTTTCAAGCGCATCACGCTGGATTTTAATGGTCTCGTCGATGTTGATGATCTCAGCGTCCAGCGCCAGCAGCTCGTAGTAGGCGGTGGCCAGTTCGGCGATCAACTGTGTCTGCACCAGATTTCGCCCTTCCACACTGGCGAGCAGGTGCGCGGTGGCCGAGGCCTTTTTGCTACGCAGTCTTCCCCAGAGATCGATCTCCCAGCTCGACTGCAGGCCGATCATGTAGTCTGGCAGATCCCGGGGGACGATCCGGCCATCATAGATGGGAGTCGTGCTGTTGCCGGCGCCATCCATCGTATAGAGCCCAAAACGACGCAAACCGCCATTGGCCACTGCGGAGACCTTGGGGGCGAGCATGCCGCGTGCTGCGGTGATCTGCGCTTTGGCCATCTCGATGCGCTGGAGGGCAATTTTAAGATCGCGGTTGTTGTTCAGGGCCTTGTCGGTGAGGGCCTGCAACCGGGGATCGGTGAAATGTTTCCGCCAATGGGTGACGCCGGTGAATGAAGCTGTTTTATCGGGAGCCTGCTCCGTTTTTTTGCCGAAACGGCGCAGATCTTCACAGCTGGTGAACAGCAATGTCATGAAAGAAATGCAGGCGCTGAGGAACGGCCAGTTCAGATGCAGGGTTTCACGCATGTTCCGGTTCCTTGGATGGTTTGGGGGTGGAAGTGAAAGAGGCAAAAATGACGTAGAGACCTGGGATGACCAGCATGCCAAACACGGTACCGAAGATCATGCCGCCCACCGCCGAGGCGCCGATGGTCCTGTTGCCGGCGGCGCCCACACCTGATGCGATCATCAAGGGGCTCAAACCGGCGACGAAGGCGAGTGACGTCATCAGGATGGGGCGGAGGCGCGAGGTGGCGCTTTCCACGGCCGCCTGCAGCGGGGTGCAGCCTTCGCGCTGCCGCTGGATGGCGAACTCGACCACGAGGATGGCGTTTTTTCCGAGCAGGCCGATCAGCATGATCATGGACACCTGGGCATAGATGTTGTTTTCAAGGCCCATCCAGAGCAAAAACACAAAGGCACCGAGCAGGCCTGTGGGCAGCGAGAGGATGACCGGCATCGGCAGCAGAAAGCTTTCATACTGGGCGGAAAGCAGCAGGTAAACAAATGCCAGGCAGATGAGGAAGATGACCACAGCCTGATTTCCTGCGAGAATCTGATCCCGGGTGATGCCCGCCCAGTCGATGCCAAAGCCTTTCGGCAGTTTTTCCCTGGCCGTTTCCTGAATGGCCTGGATGGCCGCACCGCTGCTGAACCCGGCGGCAGCCTCGCCATTGATTTCGGCCGAGGTGAACATGTTGTGGCGTGTGACCTGATCCACCCCGTACACTTTTTCCAGCTCCACAAAGGTGCTGAGCTGAACCATCTCCCCGATGTTGTTTTTGACGTGGAGCTTCAGGATGTCCTCCGGCCGTGCGCGGTACTCCGGAAGGGCCTGGACCATGACCTTGTAGAGCTGACCGAACCGGATGAAATTGGTGGCATATTTGCCGCCCAGCAGGGTTTGCAGGGTGCCCATCACATTGTCGGTGCTCACTCCCTTCTGAGCGGCCACGTCACTGTCCACGTGCAGGAGATATTGCGGAAAGCTGGCATCAAAGCTGGTGAAGGCGTTGGCGATCTCCGGCCTTTCCTGCAAATCGTCGATGAACTTTTCGGACACGCGCTCCAAGTTTTTAAAGTCGCCGCTCCCTGTGCGGTCCAGCAGGCGGAGTTCGAAGCCGCTCGCGTTGCCGTATCCTGGCACGGCGGGTGGTGAGAACAGTTCGATCTCGGCATCTTTGATGTGGCTTGTCTTGCGAAGAAGCTCGTCCATCACGGCTTTGACGGACTCGGTTCGTTCATGCCAGCCAGTGAGATTGATCAAACAGGCCCCGTACGTTGAGCCGCTGGCATCGGTGATGATGTTGGTGCCGGCCAGAGTGGAGACTGAGGCGATTGCCGGGATCCCCTCACAGCAGTGCTGGATCTCATCCACCACCGCCTTGGTTCGTTCCAAAGTGGAGCCTGCCGGAGTGGTGACACCCACGTAAAATGCTCCCTGGTCCTCATTGGGAATGAATCCGGATGGCAGCCTGCCGCCTGCGAGCACCATGATGGCGCAGAAGCCGAGGAGGATGCACCAGCTCAGCGTGCGCCTGCCTGCAATCGCCAGGATCCACCGGCTGTAAGTTCCCGATATTTTGTCGTAGGTCCGGTTGAAGAGACCAAAAAAGCGGTTCAGCGGACTGTTGCTCTTGGGCGCATGATGCATGTTTTTCAGCATCAAGGCGCACAGGGCAGGGGTCAGTGTAAGGGCGACGCAGCCTGAGAGCACGATCGCAATCGCCATCGTGAGGGAGAACTGCTGGTAAAAGATGCCCGAGGGGCCTGACATGAAGGAGGCGGGAACAAAGACAGCGGCCATCACAAGGGTGATCGCAATGATGGCGCCGCCGATCTCGCCCATGGCCTCTTCTGTGGCCTGGCGCGGTCCCGCCCCCGTGCTCTCCATCTTGGCATGCACCGCCTCGACCACCACGATGGCTCCGTCCACCACAATGCCGATCGCCAGCACCAGGGCGAGCAGCGTGATCAGATTCAGGGAGAAACCCAGCAGTTGCATGAAGAAGAAGGTGCCGATCAAGGAGACGGGAACGGCAATGACCGGGATCAGGGTGGAACGCCAGTCCTGCAGGAAAATAAACGTCACGAGCGAGACGAGCAGGAAGGCTTCAGCCAGCGTCCGCACCACCTCATGCAGCGAGGCATCCAGGAAGCGCGACACATCATAGCTGATGTCATAGTCCATGCCCTGAAGGAAAGTGGCCTCTTTGATTTCGGCCATGCGCTGTTTGATTCTGGCGATGACTTCGTTGGCATTGGATCCGGGCAGCTGCTTGAGCAGAATGGCGGCCGTGGGCCTGCCGTTGAACCGGGTCTCCATGTCGAAATAAAGTGTGCTGAATTCGACCTCGGCGACGTCCCTGATGCGCAGCACCTGGCCCTCGTCATTGGATCGGATGGGGATCTTTTCGTAATCTTCCTGGTTCTGGTATTTGCCCGCATAACGAACCACGTACTGCAGGTGAGGCTCGGTCTTGTCGGAGCTTTCCCCCACTTTGCCGGGCGCGGCCTCCACATTCTGCTCCTTCAAGGCCAGCAGCACGTCCTCCGTCGAGATGTTGTAAGCCAGCATTTTGTCCGGTTTGAGCCAGATCCGCATGGAGTATTCCTTGACGCCGATGATCCTCGCAAACCCCACACCCTCGATCCGCTTGAGCTCGGTGAGGATGTTGATGTCGGCAAAGTTGTACAAAAACATCTCATCGAGTTCAGGATTGGTGCTGGTGACGTCGAGGTACATCAGCATGGCCTTCTCCTCCTTGGCGATCTGGACCCCGGCCTTGATGACTTCCTCCGGCAGTTCGCCCATCATCTTGTTCACGCGGTTTTGCACATTCACCGCCGCCACGTCCGGGTCGGTCCCTGCTTCAAAGACAATTGAAATGACACCGACGCCATCATTGGCCGCCCGTGAGGACATGTATTTCATGCCGGGCACGCCGTTGATCGACCGCTCCAGAGGAACAATGGCCGCCTTGGTCAGTGTTTCGGCGTTGGCACCGATGTACTCCACCGTCACATTGACCTCCGGTGGGGCGATGCTGGGAAATTGCGTGATGGGCAGTTGGAACAATGCCAGCAGACCCAGGAAAGTGATGATGATGGATATGACCATCGACAGCACAGGTCTGCGGATGAACTCGTTAATCATTCAGGCGTTATATTCATCGTTTTGGTGCATGGCTTCCGAAGCCTGAAACCGCCGGGTTTGGCGGCACATCTCCACACCGATTGTTTTATGACAGTCTGTCCGCAAATCTCGCGGCATCAGAACGGTGCAACTTCGGCTAGGGCTTTGAAGTCGGGTGAGATCACATCGCCTTCCTTCACCACCTGGATGCCTTCAAAGATGATGCGGTCAGTGGGCAGCAGTCCGGAGTCGATCACATAGTGATTCGGCAGGCGCAGCTTTGTGTCGATGCTTCTCAGCTGGATGCTGTTGTCAGCGTTGAGCATGTAGACGCAGGTCTTATGCTGGACTTCGAAGGTGCACTTCTGCGGGATCACCAGCGCATTCTTCAGTTCGGACTGAACGATCACCTTGCCGCTGGAACCGTGCTTGAGGAGATGGTCGGGATTGGGAAAGCTGGCGCGGAAGGCGATGTTTCCGGTGCTTTTGGAAATCACGCTTTCCCAGGTTTCGATTCTGCCTTTGAAGGGGTGGATTTCTCCATTGGCCAGCTGCAGCGCCACGCTTCCCTGGACCCCCAGGTCCTTGCGTTTGGCCAGCTCCAGATACTCACGCTCCGTAACGTTGAAATAGGCGTAGACGTCTCCGTCATTGGAAATGGAGGTCAGAAGATCGCCTTCAGAAACAAGGCTGCCGGTTTTGTTGCGAATCCGGTTGATGATGCCGTCAAAGGGCGCGCGCACTTCGGCGTAAGTGAGCATGCGCTCCGCATCGGCGACCATGGTCTTTGCCTCGTCGACTTTGGCTGTGGCCGAATCCAGTCTGGCCTGTGACATTTCCAGCTCGGAGATGGCAATGATTTTCTTCTCCAGCAGGAGTTGATTGTTCTGCAGGTCGATCTCCGCCATTTTTGCTTCCGCCATGGCGCTTTTGAGCCTGGCATTGGCCCGCTTCACCTCCTCCTGATAGGAATGACTGCTGATGGTGAAGAGCAGCTGGCCGGCGGTGACACGCTGGCCTTCATCGACGGAGACTTTCTCCAGACGTCCGCTCACGCGGGCTTCGAGTTCTATGAAATTGGAGTTCTGAATGCTCGCCACGTACTCCTGACCGTTGGGCACATCCATCACCACGCCAGATGTGACGGGGTAAGATTTGCTGGCCTCATGATTGGCTGCTGTGGTTTTCTCAAGGCAGGAAACCATGGAGAAAAGCAGCGGCAGACAGCAGACCGCATGCAATCCGGAAAACTTTTTGGGTACGTATTTTTTTGGGGTCATGAATGATCTAATAAGCATGTGACATGCCATTTCTCATGGCAGGTCGGGGGGCAGGTTTGAAACTAACGTTTCATGACTGCCCCAGCCTTACAACCGGGCATCCGGCAGTGGCGCTGCATTCTCGTCGAAGACAAACTTTAATGGCGTTCTAAACATCACATCATCAAAGAGTTGCATGGCGGATGGCGGCTCGGACGGCGCTGCGCTAATCCAAGGACTGGTGAGCAAAGTCCAAAATCTAGGCGTTACGAATAGCGAAAAATGCTACAATATAGGCTCCAGACTATTTATATGGCAGGGCTCTATAACTAAGAATCTCTTGTGACTGGTGCCACTTTATTTGCCCCGTAAATCCAGACACAGCACCCGGGGACCCGATTTCCGCAGAAGATCCTCCGACTGCTGACGGACATAAAGCAGGCCGTGACTGAGCGCGGGCAGGCTCCAGGTGTTGAGCGCGTAAAACGGCTGGGCTTGAGCCAGAGCTTTGGCCCCGGCAGGACTTAGATCGAGCCAGTGCAGCGAACCCGTTTCTCCGAGGCAGAGAAAGGCGCCGTCGGCTTTCAGCAGGCTGGCGCGCAGGATGCTCAGACGGGTGGGATTGGCGCGGCCGGTCAGCTTGCTGAATTCGGCATCCTCCCATTCAATATGCTGTTCCCACACCTCTTCGCCAGTCTCGGCGTTGACGCAGACGAGGCGGGATTTGGGTTCCGTCTCACCATCGATCGCATACAGATGGCCCTCGTCGTAAACCGGGTTCATCCAGTGGACACCAAGCTTTTTCGACTGCCAGACCTCCTTCGCCTGGAACTCCGCGTCATACTCGACCATCACACCGCCGAGCGGGCGGCCCTTTGGGTATGCGGTGGTGATGAGGGCGCGGTTTTTCTCCGGAATGACCACGGGTGACGTGCCAATGGCCTGAATGTAGTCCTCGCTTCGCCATGGGAATTTGGAATGCAGTTTGCCGCTAGCGGGATCAATGCACATGAGGCCGCCCGTGGCCGGGTCGCTCTCGCCGCCGGCATAGATCAGCACCTTCGTCTGCCCATGCAGCCTGGCGGGAATGGGGGATGCATAGCTGGCGCCCCAGGCGTCCTCGACGGTCCACACGACCTTGCCGCTCTGCAAATCGAAGGCCGCGACGCTCACGCCAGCTTCCGCCAGCTTCGTTTTACGGTCGCGCATGCCTTCGTTGTCTTCGATCAGGGCTTTTTTGCCGCCGACATTCACGATTACGCGCCCGTCGAGGATCAGCGGCGTGCCGCCCGCGCCGAAGAAATCCTGCGGCACGTTGTATTCTTTGCGCAGATCATGCTGCCACAATGGCTTGCCGGTTTTCAAATCGAACGCGCGCAATTCGGCCGTCACGCCAAAGGACACGACGATGCCATCGGCAATCACCGGACTGCCGCGCGGGCCGTTGCCGAAGCCGTAGCGATCCTGATAGGAGATGGGGTAATCCTGGGACCAGAAACGCTTTCCTGTTTCGCGGTGGAGGCACTCGATGGTTTCCCTGCCTTCCAGAGCATGGAAGATCACGCAGAAGTCGCCGCTGATGGCGGGGGAATTGTAGGCCTCGCCCATCTGGACTTCCCACACCATCTTTGGCTCGCCCTGGATCCAGGTTTTGAGCAGATGGGTTTCAGGGGAGTGTGCGTCATTTGTGGGGCCGAGGACACGGGGCCAGTCGCTCGTCTTCGCCTCTGCCGCCAGCGGCTTCGGCGCCGCATGAAAGGTCAGGCGGTCAAACGCCTCCTGTGCAGAGCAGACGTTCAGGGCGAAAAGAAGCAGAAAGAGTCTCGACGAAATTTTCATATCGTGTCAAGCTAGCCACAGCTGCGAAGAACGCCACTCTCATGAATCCCACGCGTGAACTTGCCTGGCATGAACGCCAATTTGTGGCGCTCGTGATAGGAGGTATTCCTGCCTGCATCCTTGGGTTTTTCTTCGGACTCTGGGGAAATGAGATTGGCGGCAGGGAGCTCGATCCAGGAACGGTTTTACTGAGGGGAGGCTACTGCTCTGTGTTTCCGATCATACTTGCCTGGCTCATGCCTCGTGCATGGATTGCTCCGGTATTGACTTATCTGATTGGCTTCAGCATGGGCTTCGGACTTGCAGATGGTTTTGCGGTGTTTGCAGAGCTTGTCTTGGCGCCGGTTCGTTGGATGGAGGGTAAAAGCATCCATCTGTCTCAAGCTCCTTCACATCCTGAACTGCCATGGATCCTTGGACTGGCGCTTTGGCTGGCCGGGCTAGGTTCCCTTCTGCGTCGCAGTTCTCGAACCGCAGCCATGCTCCGAAAACTGGAAATTCACCCTGATTAGAGCGGTGGAAGAACTGAGAAAGCGCAGCAAAAGCCAATGATCGTTCGTTGAGCCGCCTGAATTCCGGCGTATGTGACTGGCAGACCTCCAATCAACCCCATGCTCATTCCAACTTCTTTCCCCACGTCCAACGGCCCTGCTGAATCCAAACCGCTGATTTCCGAGGAGGGCTGGGTGGTGCAGCATCTGTTTTTCACCATTGATCATGGGTATTGGGCGGCGCTGATGCCGGAGGAGCGCCAGGAGCGGCGTGAGAACTTCACGCGGACGATTGAGGCTATCCGCAAGCATCCCGGCACGCAGCTGCTCGCGTTTGCGATGGTGTCGCCCAAATCGGAGCTCGGCTTCATGCTGCTCACGCCGGACTTGCACGATTCACAGCGCTTTGAAAAGCAGATCAGCCTGGCTCTGGGCCCGGATGTGCTGACGCCTGCCTACAGCTACCTTTCCATGACGGAGTGGACCGAGTACTCGCAGAGCGAAGAAGAGTTCAAGGCGCAGATCGAGAAGGCGGAAAATCTGACTCCCGGCACGGAGGCCTTCGACAAACGTGTGGCGGAATGGAAGGGCCATATGACGAAGTATTTCAACGACCGCCTCTACCCGAACATGCCCGACTGGCAGGTCTTCTGCTTCTACCCGATGAGCAAGCGCCGCAGCGTGGGCGCAAACTGGTATGCCAATGATTTTGCCAAGCGCCGTGAGTTGATGGGAGGCCACGCCAAAACGGGCCGCAAATACGCCGGCAAGGTGCGCCAGCTCATCTCCGGCTCCACGGGCCTCGACAGCCACGAGTGGGGCGTGACGCTCTTCGCGCACGACATGTTCCAGATCAAAAGCATCGTCTATGAGATGCGCTTTGATGAAGTGACCACGCAGTATGGCGACTTTGGCGATTTTTATATCGGCATTCAGCCACCGACAGGTGAGCTGCTGCAGCGGGTGATGCTGAGTTGATTTTAGCTATTCAGGAACTATCCTCCCTGCATGACTGTCACGCTTCCAGCCCCGGTCGCCGAGATCAAAGGCCGCATTGACGAGCTTTCCAGCGGAGATCGCTTGCTGCTGGACGAGGTGCTTCGAGTAGAGGGCGAAAGCGGCCAATGGGAGGCCATCCCCTGGCCGTGGGAGCTTCTTGAAAAACGCAAAGCAGCTCTGGAACGAGGCGACAGCAGCGCCATTTCCCTGGACGAAGTCGCAAGCCGTCTCCGGGCCCGCAGAGCCGCCCGGCCATGAGAGTCACGGTTGATCTCTCTGCCGAGGCGGACATTGCCGAAGTGGCTGATTTTTACGATGATCAGGAACCGGGGCTTGGGGCTGAGGTGGAAGCGTTTTTAATTGAGTGTTTAGCACGACTTGAAACTCTGGCAGGCATACACCCCAGCAGCCGGGGTGTTTACCGCCAGGTGATCTCACGCGGCAGGTTTCCGTACTTTGTCGTTTACTATGAGATATTGAAGGGTTCAGAGGTGCTGGTGCGTGCAGTGCAAGATCATCGCCGTGATCCGCATGACATTGCTGAAAAAATCGACGATCGTTTTACTCCTTAAAGCATGCCAAATTTGCCCCTCACCATCGCCAACCGTCAGTTCAACTCCCGCCTCATGATGGGGACGGGCAAATTCGCCAGCGGTGAGCTGATGCGGGATGCCATCGTGGCCTCGGAGACGGAGATCGTGACCGTGGCGCTGCGCCGGGCGGATTTGACCGGCAAGGGTGATCCCTTTGCGAACATCCTCGATTTCATCCCCGAGAACGTCCTGCTGTTGCCAAACACCAGCGGGGCCATGAATGCGGAGGAGGCGGTGCGCCTGGCCCGGCTGGCCGTGGCGGCGGGGCTGCCCAACTGGGTGAAGCTGGAAATCCATCCCGACCCCCGCTACCTGCTGCCAGACCCGATTGAGACGCTGAAGGCGGCGGAGATTCTCGTGAAGGAGGGCTTCATCGTCCTCCCTTATATCAATGCCGACCCCGTATTGGCCCGCCGTCTGCAGGATGTGGGCACGGCCACGGTGATGCCCCTGGGGTCTCCCATCGGCTCGCATCAGGGCATCACGACGCGCAGGCAGATCGAAATCATCATCACCCAGGCCACGGTGCCAGTGGTGGTGGATGCCGGAATCGGAGCGCCAAGCCATGCTGCCGAGGCTTTTGAGATGGGGGCGGATGCCGTTCTCGTGAACACCGCCATCGCGGTGGCCGCCGATCCCGTACGCATGGCGCAGGCCTTCAAAATGGCCGTGGAAGCCGGACGCGCCGCCTATGAAATCGGCCTGAGCGAGGGCGCAGCAGAGGCTTCAGCCACCAGTCCGCTGACGACTTTTCTTTATCAGTAAGCTGCCTCAAATGGCTGATCTCAGCCCTTCACCAGGTAGGTGAAAGCGATGACGCCACAAAAAAGCAGGGAGGCTGCGAGACACATTCCGTAAAAGATGACCATAGAATCAGGGATGTAGCGTGAATCGGAGCGACTGCCAGCAGAAATTTTTTCTTGCGAAAGGAGCGGTTTGGGGCAGACTCCGCGCCCCTATGGCAAAAACATGCTGGCTCGAGCGCGACAAGCGCAAACGTAAAACCGTCGAAAAGTACGCTAAACTCCGTGCAGAACTCAAGGAGAAAGGCGACTACGTCGGCCTCTCCATGCTTCCTCGTGATGCAAGCCCGACACGTCTCATCAATCGCTGCCGCGTTTCCGGCCGTCGTCGCGCGTTCATTCGCCGCTTCCAGATGTCCCGTATGACCTTCCGCGAGCTCGCTTCCCAAGGGATGATCCCCGGGGTGACGAAGTCCAGCTGGTAGAAATCCGTCCCATCTAGCAGCCAGGGGCCGACTCTGGCTGCTTGGAGAGGCGGCGCGTACTCTTCTGATGCCTACCTACTCCTACATCGCCGACGACCCTGAAAAGGGATGCCCTGCATGCCGCAGAGGCTTTGATCTGCGCCGTCCGCTCAGCAGACCCGCGCTTGAGGCATGTCCTCTATGCAGGCAGCCGGTCAAAAAACTCATTTCCGGTTTTAACACGCCGAAGATCACCAAACCCCTCTCCGTTTCCGACGCCAAGGCCGCCGGCTTCACCATCCTCGAAAAACGATGCGATGGAAATTACGAGAAGCTGTGAACGCCTGATCGCGCCGCCTCATGACTCCCTTGCTCGCCAATGCTTCCGCCGAACTCGTACGCGAGTGGAGTTTCACCGGTGGTGAAATATTCTGGCAGGCCGTCATCGTGCTGGCCATCGTACTGCTCAACGCCTTCTTTGTAGCGGCCGAGTTTGCGATCGTCAAAGTCAGGGACAGCCAGCTCACGGCCGCGATCGAAGAAGGCACGCGAGGAGCCAAGTTCGCGCAGACCGTGACGCGCAACCTGGACGCCTACCTCTCCGCCGGGCAGCTGGGCATCACGCTGACGAGCATTGCTCTGGGGATTTTCGGCGAGCCGTTTGTCGCCGTCGTTGTCCAGCCGATGCTGTTCAAAATAGGCATCGTCAGCGAGACCGTCATCCGCTGGACGTCCATAGGCATTGCCTACGCCATCGTCACCTACTTGCATGTCGTTCTGGGAGAGCAGACGCCCAAGGTGCTTGCCATTCGAAAATCCATGCAAACCGCGCTGCTGATCGCGCGGCCGCTGCACCTCTTTTACATCGTGTTGAAGCCGGCGATCTGGATTCTCAGCGCGAGCACGAACCTCGTCCTTCGTTTCCTGGGCATCACAGCCGTTTCCGAGCACGAGATCGCCCACTCCGAAGAAGAGCTGCGGCACATCGTGGCTGAAAGCCAGAAATCCAAGGAGGTTACCGAAACCGAGAAGGACATCCTGCTCAACGCCCTCGCCCTCAATGACCGCTGCGTGCGTGATGTGATGACGCCGCGCAACCAGGTGGTCTCGCTTGATGCGGATGAAACCTTTGAGGCCAATCTCAAGATCGCCATCGATTCCAAGCACACGCGCTATCCGCTTGTCGAGGGGCATCTGGACCACGCCATCGGCACCATTCACATCAAAGATCTGCTCAGCCTCATCGGTCAACCGCAACCTGATCTGCGCAAGATCAAGCGCGAGCTGCAGATGGTGCCGGAGATGATGCCCATCGACAAGCTGCTGCGCTTCTTCCTCGACAAGCACGTTCATGTGGCCCTCGCCGTGGATGAATTTGGCGGTGCCGTGGGCATTGTGACGCTGGACAACGTGCTCGAAGAAATCGTGGGTGACATTCAGGACGAATTCGACCACGAGGTCAGTGAGTTTCGCCGCATCAACGACAACGAATTCACCGTCGAGGGTACCTACAACCTCTACGAACTGGCCGATCAGACCGGCATCGACCTCGACAGCGACGAAGTCACCACCATCGGCGGCTATGTCACGCACCTTCTCGGCCATCTGCCCAAGGTGGGCGAAAAAGTGGTGATCGAAGAGTATGAGGTGACCACCACCAAGGCGGACCTCCGGCGTGTTCTGCAACTGCATTTCAAGCGTCTTTCCACCGTGGCGGAAGAAGCCGCTGCGGCTAACGCTGCGCCGGAAGGCGTGTGAAGTCTTCAAGCCACAATGCGCGTGCAGGAGATGAGTGCAATGAGACTAAACATGCAGCCACGGGGGAATGATCGCCGGGTAGCCATTGGTTAGCTGCTGCGTCACGATGCGGTTCATAGTTTAAGAAAGGCGCTGCCCGCGCTGGCGTTTGCATGGGGCCCCATCTTCAACGCACACGACTCCAATCCATGCGCCTGTTCACCTTGCTCGTTTGTTTTCCCTCTTTCGCCGTCACCGCCTTGAGTCAAACCAAGGTCAGTGATGATGAGCCGGAGGACATGATTCTCGGGTTTCGCGGCAGGTCGAAGTATCAGATCGTGGTGCCGGATGTGGCTGCAAACACGGTGGCGGAGTCGTCGGTGACGCGGGCGGCGGAGCTGCTGCAGCAAGCGTTTGCGGCGAACAAGATCACGCTCCAGGTGGCAGCCAGTGAGGCGGAGGTGGATGCGGCACGCCCCGCCTTCTATTTGGGTGCGACAAAATTTGCGAAGGCAAATGGGGTGGACTTGACGAAGGCGAGCGGCTGGAGCTACGTGCACAAAGTCGTCGGAGCGAATGTCATCATTGCGGGCCATGACGAACCGGACACGCTGGTGGGGAAGCGCAGCACTGGGAAGGAGACGGCGCGGCCGTTTGAGGGCACGCTGTTTGGCATGGCAGAGTTTGTGCATCGCTACGTGGGTGCGCGCTTTCTTTCGCCGGATGAATTGGGGACGACGTTCGTGCCACAGTCGATCATCCATGTGCCGCCGACGCTGGATGTGCGGAGCGCGCCGCATTTCATGGAGCACGACATGCGCGATGGGGATGAGCTCTTCTACACCGCGAATCATGCACGGCGCTTCATGCGCATCTGGTCGCGCTTTGGGCATCAGCATCCGTCGGCGGTGCCCATCAAGGAATACGGCAAGGCGCACCCGGAGTACTTTATCCTCACGGGCGGTGTGCGGCAGCCGGAGCTCTCTGCGGATGACGGGCAGCTCTGCCTCTCGAACAAGGAGGTGCAGGAGCTGATCTACAAGCACATCCTCGCACGCTGCGATGACGGCTTTGACATCGTGGAACTCGGCCAGGCAGATGGTTTCCGCCCCTGCCAATGCCAGGAGTGCGCGGAATTGTATGGCATCAAGCCGACGACGAAGCCGGGGGACGGCATCGCCTTTCACAATGACCATGCCTGGGGGGAGAAGCTGTGGATCATGCACCGGGACATGGCGCTGCGCCTGCTGAACGACCGGCCCGGCAAGAAGATCATGATGACCTCCTACGGCCCCACGATCCAGCCGCCGCAGACCTTCCGCGAATTCCCAGAGAACACGATCATCGAGATGATGCACTCAGACGCGGAAGCGTTTGCCACGTGGCGGCAGCTCAAGGTGCCGGGTGGGTTTTCGGCGTATCTTTACAACTGGGGGAACTTCCACCTCGTGGGCCTCACGCCGCTGACGACGGTGGGAATGATCGCTGAGCAGAATCGTCTGCTGGTGAGCAACAACGTACACTCCGTGCAGGTGAATGGCAGCCCCGGTAACGGGCAGTGGGGACTCGAAGGACCGAACATCTATGTGTATCTGCGCCTTGGCATTGATCCCACCACCCAGAGTGCGGGCGAGCTCTTTGACGAATATCTGCAGGCGGCCTTTCGCGAGTGTGAAAACCCGATGCGCCGCTTTTTCACCAACCTGCAAAAGCGCGTGGAGCTGTGGCAGACGATCCGCAATTATGCGTATCAATCGGGCCGTGATCCCATCTTCGCGCTCGGCACGCTGTGGACGCCAGATGTGATCAACTCCCTGGAGGAAGACCTGGCCGCAGCGGAGAGCGGAGCGCAACTGCCCGAGGTGCGGCGCAGGCTCGACATCGTGCGCTACGAGTTCGATTTCCTCAAACATCTCGCCCTCGTGGTGAATGCGTGGCGCAATCATCAGGCGATGAACAACGCGGCTTCGATCACACAGCTGCTCGACGCCATCGACGCGCGCAACGCCTTCATCGCAAGCGTGGCGAATGGTGATGCAAAGTATCCCAAAAAGAAAAACCCGGCGTATCGTTTCGCCAAAGAGAACGACCTGAAATATGCGGGCCGCTACCTGGATCGCGCCCCGTTCAACTGGGACACGGCGAAGATGCGAGCCAGTCCCGAGGCCTTGCTGCAAAAGAGCCAGTCTCTCGCGATTGCGCGTGTGAGCGGGCCGCTGACCCTCGACTCACCAAGCTGGGAGAAGGCTGAGGCGCATGCGCTGCTGCCAGGCGGAGGGACTGAAAATCTGCAAGCACCCACCAGCTTTCGCATGCTCTGCGACGACGCGAATCTCTACGTTCGCGTCAGCGGCGAGCAGCCGGCGGACAAGATGAACTTTGTGGCACGTGGTCATGATGCCGAGCTGTGGCTGCAGGAGAGCATCGTGATCAACGTGTCCCCCATCGGCGACCGTGCCCGCTACTTTTACTTTGCGTATGAGCCGGAGCCCACCTCGTTCAATGAGGCGGAGCACGGCTTTATCGCCGACTACCTGCACCCGCGCTACGGGTGGAACGACGAGAGCTGGAACGGTGCGTGGTCCTTTGAAACAAAGCTGGTGCCGGCGAAGAGCCGCTGGGAATCCATGGCCGTCATCCCCTTTGAAACGCTGCGCACCAAGCCGCCGAAGGCCGGGGACACCTGGTATGTGAATGTGGGCCGCGTGCACTTCCTGGACGCCGCAGGCAAAAAAGCCAGCCGCGAATTCTCCGCATGGACAGGCAAGCTCAACGCCTCGCACATCCCCGGGGACGCATCCTTCGGCAAAGCCACCTTCAAATGATCTTCTCATGAAGCGAATCATCATCACCGTCACCGCACTTGCATGGCTTGGCGTCTCCGCGCAGGCCATTGACTACACCCAGTTCAGCGCCGCAAAGCGGCTGCGAGCGGACAAGCGCTATGACGAAGCTATTCAGAAGCTCGAAGGGATGGCAGCGAGGACCGAAGAGGCGGGAGAGAACTTCACGTACCTAGACTTCGCCATTGATGTGGCGGTCAAGTCAATGAAGGACGAAAAAAGGGCGCTCGCCCTTGCGGCAGCGGTCAAAGATCCCGCGCATCGTGATTTCGCCAAGCTGAGTGTGCTCGCTGACTTCGAACGCTATGATGAGGCTCTCGCGTTCGTGCAGGGCAAGGACATCGACGCGTGGCCCGTACGCTGTCGCAGTCAGGCGCACAGCCTTCTGGCCGGGATCTACCATGCGAAGAAGGAAGTCGCTGCCGAGCTGCTGCAATGGCAGATGACTGCGGACGCACCCGGTGCCGAGGTGGGGGTGCGCGGGCGTGCGCTATGCGAGCAGGGAAGGCTGCAGCTCAAGCAAGGCAATGTTAAAGAAGCCGAAGAGCAGTTTCGCCGGGCGATCCAGGTCACCTCCGCGAACTACGCGTGGCGGGTGGAGAGCCTCGTCGCGCTTTCGCGTCTGCTCATCGAAAGCCAGCGGGGCAAGGAAGCCGTGAGAGCTTTTGACGGCACCGATTTCACCAAGGTCACCAGTCTCACCTCCCGGGCCAGTCTCATCGAAGCCTACGCGCGTGCGCTGCTTGCCGCCGGAAGAAAGATCAAGGCCATCGAGACCTTTGATCAACTGCTGCAGCTCGACATTCCCGCCGAGTGGAAGGACCGCATTAACAAGGAACTCGATCAGATGGCTGAGACGTTTTGATCTTCACACGAAAGCCGCGGCGTCTGCGACGAAGGCATCCACATCCGCCTCCGTGGTACGCCATGAGCACATCAGGCGTGAACCGCCGCCGATGAAGCTGTAGAACACCCAGCCACGCTCCTTCAGGCCTTCCTTCATCCGGTCGGGCAGTTTGGCAAACACGGCATTGGCATCCACAGGGTAGAGAATCTGCACCCCAGGCAGGTGGCCGAGTGCATCAGAAAGGCGTCTGGCCAGGGTGTTGCCGTTTTGTGCATGCCTGCGCCAGGTTTCATCGCTCAAAATGCGCAGCCACTGCGCCGAAATGAAGCGCATCTTGGAGCAAAGCTGCCCGGCCTGCTTGCAGCGGTACGCAAATTCCTGGGACAGCTCCTTGTTGAAGAACACCACGGCCTCCGTCACCGCCATGCCGAGCTTCGTGCCGCCGCAGCACAGCACGTCCACTCCAGCACGCCAGGTGATGTCGGCAGGCGCGCAGTTCAGTCCGGTCACCGCATTGAAGAAACGCGCACCATCCATGTGAATCGACAGACCATGCTGTTTAGCCACAGCGCCGAGGCCTTTGACCTCCCCGGGGCGGTACACCGTGCCGAGTTCCGTGCTCTGGCTGATGCTCAAGGCGCGCGGTTTGGGGAAATGCACGTCGCTGCGGCTGGTGGCCAACCGTTCAACATCAGCGGGGTCGAGCTTTCCCAGCGGGCTGCGGGCGAGCAGGATCTTCGAACCGTGGCTGAAAAACTCCGGCGCACCGCATTCGTCCGTCTCCACATGCGCCTCCTGAGCGGTGATGATGCTATGGTAGCTTTGGCACAGCGTGGCAAGCGAGAGCGAGTTCGCCGCCGTGCCATTGAAGACAAAGTACACATCGCAGTCGGTCTCGAAAAAGCGCCGGAACATTTCACAGGCCTCAGCGGTAGTCGAGTCGGCCCCGTAACTGGGTTGGTAGCCTGCATTGGCCTCCTCCAGCCCTTGCCATGCTTCAGGGCAAATGCCGGACGTGTTGTCCGAGGCGAAGTGGTATTTCAGTTCGGCGTTCATGTTTTGGCTTTCGGCTTTCCATGCCATGCCAGCACGATCCCTGCGAGCAGCAGCAGCAGATCACGCAGAATGAGGTCACGGTAATTGGTGGTGGCGTCAGCGTGGCCGAAGCAGCCGCAGCGGATGTCAATGCCGCGCCACCAGGAGATGCTGATGGCGGCCAGAAAAATCAGCAGCGATCCATTCAAGATCAGCAGACCGCCGGAACGCAGCAGCCCGCTCATGACCGCCAGCCCCGCGAAGATTTCCAGCCAGGGCAGCCCCATGGCCAGCCAGGCTGCCCAGGGATCTCCCAGCAGATCGAAGCTGCGGATGTCATCGAGAAAGGACATCGGGTCAGCCACCTTCAGAATCCCTGCATAGACAAAGACGCCGCCGAAAAAGAAGTGAAGGAGGAGTCGCAGCATGAGTTCGCCAAACTTACGGCACCAGTTCCGCCATCGGCAACAGAATGATGACCAACTTCTTGTCTTCGTAGCTCTCCCCGGCCTGCGGCATGTCCCGGACATCCAGGGGTCGTCCCAGCAAAGTGGCAAGCTGCGTGGCAAAACCCGCATTCGGCGCCTGATCGCCGCCGCCAAAGCTGAGCTGCGGATCATCATACACATGCATCAGTTCGCCGCCGTGCAGCACGATGGGGGATTTGTTGCCCGGCGGAATGCCTTGGATTGAAACCAAGTCTGCTTCCTCCACTCCCATCAGTCTGGCTGCATGCAGCGGATCAAGCCTTCGGGCCAGGTCGCCGGCATCCGTGTGCGTGAGAATGTGGGCATTGATCACGGGTGTCTCCGGGCTGCTCAGACGCGGAAGCTTTTCATGCACATGCTTATACACCGCCAGGGCCACCCCCTTCATGGCCTCCGGTGTCCAGTGGCTGTCATGTGAGAAGAACACCGGCTGCCTGTCGCGGAACTCCCACAGCGCCTCGGTCATGTCCATCACATCGACGCCGGCCGCTTTCAGTTCAGCCAGCCTGCCCTTCTCGTCTTTCAAACGCACCACGTCCAGGTAACGGCCCGGGCGGATTTGTTCCGGATACATCGTGGCACGGTCTGGAATCGCGACCACCAGCAGTGTCGTATCCTGCGCCTTCAGCTTTGACGCCAGCTTGATCAGGCTCGGGTGCACGTCGTTGGCAGGGCGTCTGGCATGGGCCAGCCGGTCGAGTTCACGCTGGTCAAAAAGCCAGCCCTCGCGTCCGAGATATACAGTTTTGTTTCCTTCATTAAGTCCATGCATCAGCAGCCATTGCATGCCGCTGCGCACCGTTGCGGCCGCGAGATTGGTCTTGGCAGGCGTGAACCAGGACACGGCTTCACACGCCAGCGGCACGGCCAGCAGCAGGGCAAACACACGGATGATGTTTCGCGCCGCCTTCAGGCTCAGCTCCGGTTCGGGCGGCACCACCGTACGCTTCGCAGGGTTGATTCGTGGTGGCGTCGGTTTCATGACATGGGGGCGGCATGCGTCCAAAGCATCGCCACGGCAAAGGTGAAAATGAGGAGGCAGATCGTCGCCTTCCATGGCGCCGGTTCTCGCAAAAAGTCACGCGAGTGCGGCAGGCCGATGAGGCAGACCAGTCCGGCGAAAATGGTGAGGACATTGAAATCCGTCCGCACCCGCGCCTGCTGCAGCAAAGTGGCGACCGACCGGGGTGGCGGCGCATATAGTGACTTCAGGTGCAGCCAGGTATCGCCAAGGGAAGCCGTTTGCACCAGCGCACATAGGACGGTGGCCGCCAGAAGGAGGGCGATCAGCCGCAGCCATTTTCCCTGGGTGAAGCGCCGCAGAGTCAATGCCTCCTGCACCGGCTCAGCCACCTTGAATCCCAGCATGCCACTGACGCCGGCGATCACATCGCCAGCGGCGGTGCAGGCAAAATGCAGGCTGAGCAGCAGCCCCAGAAATCCCATCCATGCCACGCTGGTGCCCAGGCTTTCCGGTCCGCCCCGGAATACGATTGTCGCGAGATGCCACAGTGGATCGACCAACAGCACCCATTTGCCAATTCCCAGGCAGAAGCGCGTGATACCATTCGCCACGTCGGGCGTGGCGGGTCGTGGCCTGACGTACAGACGCACCGCCAATGCGACTGGCAGCAGCACGAACAGCAGATGGTGGAGACTGAGGGGCACAGGTATGGAGATGGCGGAGAGCTGGACGCCCGTCAATCATGGAATCTTGGGGGCATTGATGACAGTTTGAGCCGCATGGCGTCGTTTGCCGCTGCCATGCACCGCTTTCTCGCCCTGTTCCTGCTCATCATCGTTTCAGCCGCTGCTGCCGAAAAGCCCAACATCATCTTCATCCTGGCCGACGACCTCGGCTGGGGAGACCTCGGCTGCTATGGCAACAAGATCATCCGTACGCCAAATCTCGACGCCATGGCCAAGCAGGGCACTTTGTTCACGCAGTTCTATGTGAACGCATCCGTGTGTTCGCCGAGCCGCTGCGCCTTCTTCACCGGCCAGTATCCGGCACGGCATCGCATTCATGGCCACTACGCCACCAAGGAACAGAACGATGCGCGCGGCATGTCGAACTGGCTGGAGCCGCAGGTCCCGAATGCGGCGCATTTGATGAAATCCGCCGGCTACACCACGGCTCACATCGGCAAGTGGCATCTGGGCAACAACTCAGGCGGGCCGCCGGTGGATGCCTACGGTTTCGACTTCGTCGGCACTTCGGAGAAGGACGGTGCCAACGGGCCGAGCGCGGACCCGTACTTCCGCGCCAAGTCCACGGCGCTGTTTGTCGATGAATCGCTCAAATTCATCGAGGAGGCCGGCGACAATCCCTTTTACCTCCAGCTCTGGACGCTGGTGCCGCATGCCACGCTCAATCCCACACCGGAGCAGATGAAGCCCTATCTCAAACTGCGGGCCGGTGGCAAGGACTTCCCGCATGCGGCGGCGATGGAGATCTTCGCCGCGAGTGTGACTGACCTCGACACGCAGATCGGCCGGCTGCTGGCCGGACTCGAAAAGCTCGGCAAGGACAAGGACACCCTCATCTTGTTCACCAGCGACAACGGCCCTGAGGACATCCACATCGGCAACGCCGGGCACAGCGGTGTCGGCAGCGCAGGCCCCTTCCGTGGTCGCAAACGCAGCCTCTACGAAGGCGGCATCCGCATGCCTGGCATTGCCCGCTGGCCGGGCAAGGTGCCTGCGGGCCGTATCGAGGACAAGGCCGTCCTGGCCGGAGTGGACTGGCTGCCGACGATCTGCAAGATCGCGGGGGTTCAGCTTCCTGCCGATCACTCTCCCGATGGTGAGGACGTGAGCGACGTATTGTTTGGCTCATCACGCCCACGCACGCGTCCGCTGATGTGGGAGTGGCGTTTCAACATCGCCGGGGAGCCGTTTCACCACAGCCCGGAACTGGCCATCCGCGACGGGGACTGGAAGCTGCTCATGAACCCCGACCGCAGCCGCGTGGAACTGTACGATGTCACCCAGGATCTCACCCAGCTCAACAACGTGGCCGAGCACCATCCTGACGTGGTGGAAAAACTCTCGGCCCAGGTGACAGCGTGGGCCAAGACTTTGCCGGAAGGTCCGCACGATCCCACGGCTGGAAAAATGCATGCCGGCATGCCCGGTGCGCCAAACGTGAGGCCGGCGAAAGGGCAGGGGAAGAAGAAAAATGCGCCAGTGGAGTGATTGTCGCAGCGTTGTACTCTTGTCATGCACGACTTTGACCCCACCCTCCCCGAGCACCTCGTCCGCCGCGAATTTCTGAAGAAACTCGCGGCTGCGGGGACTGCTGCCTGGATGACCGGTGAGCCGCGCGCCATCTGGGCCAAAACGGGTGAGAAGGTCACGCACCCTCCCGCGAAAGCCGATGCTTGCATCCTGCTCTGGATGGCTGGCGGCATGGCGGCACCCGACACCTTTGACCCGAAGGGCTATCTCCCTTTTCAGAAGGGTCTGGAGGTCAAGCGCATGCTCAGCACCTTCCCCGCGATCAGCACGAGCGTGGATGGCATCAAAATCTGCCAGGGCCTGGAAAACATCGCGCAGGTGATGGACCGTGCCACGCTGATCCGCAGTGCGGTGCAGCCCGACCTCGGCAGCATTTTGCATTCACGGCATCAGTATCACTGGCACACCGGCTACGTCCCGCCGCAGACGGTGGCATGTCCGCACATCGGATCATGGATGGCAAAGGTTCTCGGCCCGCGCAATGCGGTGATGCCGGCGTTCATCAACATCGGCCAGCGGCTCGAAGGCGTGGGCGAAAGCGAAGAGCTGAAGGCCTTCACCACCGCAGGATTCTTTGGCAGCGAGTTTGGGCCGATGAACCTGCCGTTTCCCGAAGAGGCTGCGCAGTCGGTGAAGCCGCCGAAGGGCATGGATGCGAACCGCTTTGCCAACCGGGACCGGCTGTTTCGAAAGCTGGTGGATCAGAGTCCGCAGCGTGAGTTCATGAGCGATTACCAGCAGGAGTCCATGCTACGCAGCATGGACAATGCCTACCGTCTGCTCAGCGCCAAGGAGCGCGAGGCCTTTGACATCACGCTGGAACCGAAGGAAAGCTACGCGAAGTATGACACCGGCCGCTTTGGTCGTGGCTGTCTGTTGGCGAGGAGGCTGGTCGAGGCCGGCACCCGCTTTGTCGAGGTGACCACCGAGTACGTGCCCTTCTTCCAATGGGACACGCACAAAGACGGCCACACCACCGTGGATGCCATGCACAAGGAGATTGACCTGCCCATCTCGCAGCTCGTGCGTGATCTGGAGGCGAAGGGCCTGCTGGATCGCACGCTCATCGTCATCGCCAGCGAATTCAGTCGAGATGCGCTCATGGAGGGCAAGCCCGGCTCCACCGCGAACGACCAGACCACCTTCAAAGTCGATACCCTCAGCGAGATGAAGCACTACGGACTGCACCGTCATTTCACCGGCGGCACTAGCGTGGTGATGTTTGGCGGCGGCGTGAAGAAAGGCCATCTCTATGGCGAAACCGCCGATGAGCGCCCGCTCATTGCCACCAAGAACCCCGTCAGCGTCATGGACCTCCATGCCACCATCATGACCGCGATGGGCATCAGCCCGAAGACGGAGTTTGAGATCGAGGGCCGGCCTTTCTACGTGACGGAAGACGGCAAGGGGAAAGCGGTGAAGGAAATCTTCGCGTAAAAAGATTGGTGGCGTGGATTTCATCCGTTTAGGCTGTCCCTCCTCCATGAACGCCCTCCGCCTTTTTTGCCTTGGTGTCACGACATTCGTCCTGGCTGTGTCCCCTTCCGTTCGAGCCGCCGACGGCGATGACGACTGGAAAAAGGTCAGCGATGTCATTGAAGCCATCAAGAATCCCAAGGAAAATCCCCAGACGAGCGAAACGGCGCGCGTGATGCTGAAGCACAGTCTGGCTGAGTTTGATGCGGCCTATGCCGCCGCCATGAAAGCGGCACCTTCCAATCCCGTCCGCTGGGATGTGGCGCTGTTTGCATCGATGCTCGGGCGTGTGCGCGAGCTCGCGGGCGTCCCTGCGCCCGAAACGGAGGCCATCAGTCTTGAGGACATTGTCAAAGCAGCAGATGCAAAGCCCGAGACGAGGTCGCAGGCCAGTCTGACCCGGGTCATGCTCGCGTCTGACTCAGCGGTGGCCCCAGGCGGCGATGCTGCTGCTTGGATCGCCATGGCGGAGAAGCACCTGAAGGACTTCCCCGAGGAAAAGCTCAACAAGATGGTGGAGACCAAGCTGCAGGAGGTCAATCTCAAGACCCAGCCGCTGGGGCTGAAGTTCACGGCCGTGGACGGTCGTGCGGTGGATGTGAGCAAGCTGCAGGGCAAGGTCGTCCTCATCGACTTCTGGGCCACCTGGTGCGGACCCTGTGTCGAAGAACTGCCGACGGTCCTGAAGATCTACAAGGAGCAGCATGCCAGGGGCTTTGAGGTGATTGGCGTCTCCCTGGATGCAGACAAGGCAGAACTGGAGGCCTTTCTGAAGGACAAAGGCGTGGAATGGCCGCAGTATTTTGATGGCAAAGGTCCGGAGAACGAGCTGTTCATCAGATTCAATCTCGAATCCATTCCCACAATGTGGCTGCTGAACAAGAAGGGCGTGGTGGTGAGCATGACCGCCTTTGAGGGGCTGGAGGAGAAGGTGAAGAAACTGCTCGAAGAGTAGTGTTGTGGTCGTTTTTTTGCTCCATTCCCGGACGCCGTCCTTCAGCCAGGGAAGATAGCCATGATGCCGACTGAAGATGCGGGATTCGTGATGGAAATCTTCACGTGAAAAGATTGGTGAGGCGGCGGTCTCACGTTTAATCTGACTTATGAACGCGCATCGCTTACTCTGCATCGGGGCCACGACTTTGTTTCTGGCCGTCTCTTCATTCCTGCATGCTGCCAATGGCGATGCTGAATGGCAAAAGGTGGATGACATCGTCGAAAGCATCAAAAACCCGAAGGACAAACCAAGCTCACGGGAGGAAGCGATTGCGCTGCTGAAAAAGGGGCTGACCGAATTTGATTCCGCTTATGCGGCGGCCATGAAGGCGGCACCTGAAAACCCCTCCCGTTGGGATGCGGCCTTGTTTGAGATGATGGTCGGACGCGCGCGTGAAATCGCACAAGTGCCCGCTCCTGAAAAGAAAGCCGTGAGCCTCGAAGAGATTCTCAAAGCTCCAGACGCCAAACCTGCAATCAAATCGCAGGCCAGCCTGATGAGTCTCATGGAGGCAGCCGAAGCTGCCGAAAACTCTGAGGGCGGTACCGATGCATGGCTGGCGAAAGCGGAGAAGCACCTGAAGGATTATCCTGAAGAAAAGATGAACAAGCTGGTGGAAGGCAAGATCAAGAGCATCAAGGCCGCGGCTGACCTGAAGACCAAGCCTCTCGAATTGAAATTCACCGCCGTGGACGGCCGTGAAGTGGATGTATCAAAACTTCAGGGCAAGGTCGTGCTGATCGACTTCTGGGCCACCTGGTGCGGGCCCTGCGTGGCCGAACTGCCGAACGTGCTCAAAGCTTACAAGGAGCTGCATCCGAAAGGTTTTGAAATTGTGGGCATCTCGCTCGACTCCGACAAGGCCGAGCTCGAAGGCTTCGTGAAGGCAAAAGGCATGGAATGGCCGCAGTACTTTGACGGCAAAGGCTGGCAGAACGAGATCTCTTCCAAATATGGCATCAATTCCATTCCCGCCATGTGGCTGCTCAACAAGAAGGGCATGGTGGTGAGCACCAATGCGCGTGGTGGTCTGGAAGAAAAGGTGGCCCAACTTCTCGCGGAGTAAGACCATGGTCCATCGCGCAGCCATCACGGCGGTACTTCTGGCCGCTTCGTTGCTTCATGCCCAGGAAGGTGGCGTTAAGGTCGAAAAGAACGTCATGGTGGCGATGCGCGATGGCGTGAAGCTAGCCACGGATGTGTATCTGCCAGCGGGCAGCACCGAAAAGCTGCCCGTCATTCTCACGCGTCTGCCTTACAACAAGGACGGTGCGAAAAGTTTCGGTGAATACTTTGCCGCCAATGGCTATGCGTTTGTGGCGCAGGACACCCGTGGGCGCTACGCCAGCGAGGGCGTCTGGCACTGGATGACCGATGATGGTGTGGACGGCGCTGATTGCGCCGCATGGATCGCCGCGCAGCCCTGGGCAAACGGCAAGATCGGCATGGTGGGCACCTCGTATGTCGGTGGCACGCAGCACGCGATGGCTTTGGAAAAAGTGCCGCAGCTCACCACCGTCATCCCGGTGGATGCCGTTTCAAACATGGGTCGGCAGAGCATGCGCAATGCGGGCGCATTTGAGATGCGCTTTTGGAACTGGATCATGCTCAATGCCGGCAAAGGAAGCAATGCGGCGCTCGATCCTGCGACGCAAAACGAACTCAAGGAAATGGCGGACCATCGCTGGGATTATCTTTCGTTGCTGCCCTTGCGCCCCGGATCCACGCCGCTCAAGCTGGCACCCGAATACGAGGACTGGCTCATCCAGGCCATGCGCCACGGCAAGGACGATGGCTTCTGGGCGCAGAACAACATTCTGCCGATCCCTCGCGCTACAAGGACATGCCGGTCTATCTCGTCGGCGGCTGGTATGACTCATGGTCAGGCAATACCTCGGAGAATTTTCAGGCGCTCTCGAAGACGCTGAAAAGCGATGTTTATCTCATCATGGGACCGTGGATTCACGGCGCGCAGAACAAGTCCGCGCATGGGCAGGTGGAGTTTGGCAGTGAAGCGGCGATTGCGGACCAGCTTGCCTGGCGCAAGGAGTGGTTTGATCACTGGATGAAAGGAATCGACAACAGCGTCGGCAAGGCCGCGCCCTTCGCCAAAAAGGTGCGCATCTTCGTGATGGGCACCGGAGATGGCAGCAAGACCAAGGACGGCCTGCTCAATCATGGCGGACAGTGGCGTGATGAGAACGAATGGCCGCTGGCGCGAATGAAACCCACCCCATTCTATCTGCATGCCGAAGGACTGCTGAGCGACGCAAAGCCCAAGGATGAGCGCGCATCCGTGACCTATGCATTTGACCCCATGAACCCGGTGCCCACGCTCGGCGGCAATATTTCCTCCGGAGACGGCATCATGCAGCAGGGAGCCTGGGATCAACGGGGAAGCGACAAATTCTGGAACTGGACCAAGCCCATTCCCTTGTCTGCCCGCAGTGATGTGCTGGTGTTCCAAACTGCACCTTTGGCAGAAGACACCGAAATCACCGGCGAAATCGAGGTGAAGCTCTGGGCCTCATCCGATGCGCTGGACACCGACTTCACCGCCAAGCTGATTGATGTTTATCCAGCCAGTGCCGACTGGCCGCATGGCTTTGACCTCAATCTTGCCGATGGCATCGTGCGCGCCCGTTTTCGCGATTCATTGCAGGAGGAAAAGCTCATGCAGCCTGGCAAGGTCTATCCTTTCACCATCAAGCTCTATCCCACGAGCAACGTGTTCAAAAAGGGCCACCGCATTCGTGTGGACATCAGCAGCAGCAACTTCCCGCGCTTTGACGTGAACCCCAACACTGGCGAGCCGCTCCAGCAGCATCGCCGCACGGTGATCGCCACGAACTCGGTCTATTACGATCGGGAGCATCCCTCGCACATCGTCCTTCCGCTTGTGAAGCCATAAGTCTGGGCAATCGAGCGCGCGCCAGCGTTTTGGAGTGCTCCAGTCCTCTGGAGCTTTTCGCAGGCCATGGAAGGTTCGAAAGCGCCGGAGGGCAGGCGCACTCCAAGACGCTCTGCGTTCCATCACACAACCAGGGCCTCGCGGAGAATGCTCATGCTCGCGTTCCCGCCCGTGAGCACACACGCCACGCGTTTCCCCTCCCACGCACCACGCTGCTTTTTCAGCGCCGCATACGCCAGCGCACCCGCACCTTCGGCGATGTTATGTGTCGCCTTCACAATCTCCCTCATCGACGACACCGCTTCGTCATCACTCACCGTCACGATCTCGTGCGCATGACGTATCACATGTTCCAGCGCATCCCGGTTCGGCGTCTTGCAGGCCACCCCCTCCGCCACACGCGTCGTGCTCGCCTGCTCCACAAACTGCCCCTGCTGGAACGACAGCGCATACGCGGGTGCGTGCTCGGACACCACACCGATGATCTTCGTCTTCAATCCCAGCGCCTCACGCGCAGCGGTCACGCCGCAGAATCCAGATCCCAGACCGATGGGGACAAACACCACATCCACGTCCTTCACTGCGCGAAACAGCTCCAGCCCATACGTTGCCACGCCCCGCACCAGCCAGGGATGGAAGGACGGTACGGCATGCAGCCCCTCCTTGGCCGCCAGTGCACGCGAATACTCCAGCGCTTCCTGAAATTCGCGGCCATGCTCCACCAGCTCCGCCCCCAGCGAGCGCATGGCGGCATTTTTCTCCGGGTTGTTGCCATGCGGCACCACGATCACCGCCCGCAGTCCATTCAGCTTCGCCGCAAAAGCAATCGACTGCCCATGGTTGCCCGTCGTAGCGGCGATCACACCGCGCACCTCGGGCCCCCGCCGTTTCAGCTCGTCCATATAGACCAGTCCGCCGCGAATTTTAAAAGCCCCGACTGGCGTGTGGTTTTCATGCTTCAGCCACAGATCGCAGCCCAGTCCCGCTTCGAGCAGCGGCCAGCGGTAGGCCGGTGTTTCGTGGATGTTCGGACGAATGAGCGCCTTGGCGGCTTCGATCTCGCTGAGGGTCGGCAGTGGCTCCATGTTTCATGGCTAGGCATGAACTTCGCAAAGGCAAGCCCGCAGCCGACGTTATGTGGCACACCATGAACACGCCCGCCACCTCCCGTCGTCGTTTCCTTCAGACCTCCCTCGCCGGAGTTTTATCATCACCCGCCTGGGCGGCGCCCTTGGGGGCAAACGGTGATGTGCGCGTCGCAGTGATCGGTTTTCGCGGTCGTGGCAGCGGTCATATCAAGGAACTGCTCAAGGTTCCCGGCGTGAGATTGGTGGCGCTGTGCGATGTCGATTCCGCCGTCGTGGACAAAAAAGTGGCCGAGCTCGCCAAGCAGAACATCACGGTCAAAACCTACCGTGATTTCCGTGAGTGCTGCGCGGACAAAGACATCGATGCCGTGACCATCGCCACGCCGAATCACAGCCACGTGCTCATTGCTCTCACCGCCCTGCAGCATGGCAAGCACGTCTATGTGGAAAAGCCCGTCTGCCACAACCTCGTCGAAGGTCGCAAGCTCATGGCGGCTGCCACTAAAGCGGCCGCCAAAGGCATCATCGTGCAGCACGGCATGCAACGTCGTTCGGATCTCGGCTGGGCTGCGGCCATGGCTTGGGTGAATGAAGGCCACATCGGCAAGAAGAAGCTCTCCCATGCCCTCGTCCACGGCATGCGTCTCAGCATCGACAAGGTCGATGCCGCACAACCACCGCCCGCCACGGTGGACTACAAGCTGTGGTCCTCGCCTCGTCCTGAAATGCCCGTCATGCGCAAGCAGTTTCACTACGACTGGCACTGGCAGTGGCCCTATGGCAATGGCGACATCGGCAATCAAGGGCCGCATCAGTATGACGTGGCGCGCTGGGCTCTCAACGATCCCGCCACGCTGCCGCAGCGTGTGATGAGCCTCGGCCATCGCTGGGGCTATGTGGATGACGGCCAGACGGCGAACTGTCAGCTCGCCTTTCACCCGTATGAGCCCGTGCCGCTGCTCATGGACATGTTTGGCCTGCCGATGAAAAACATGGACAAGAAGTCCGGCGAGCCGCCCTACAAGGGCATCCGCACCGGAAACATCATCCACTGCGAAGGCGGCTATGTGGCCGAATCCAAAGCCTATGACAACGAGGGCAAGACCATCACGAAGTTTGAGAACTTCCTCACCGGCCCTGATCACATGAAGAACTTTATCGACTCCGTGCGCGCCGGAAAATATATCAAGGACGTACTGCACATCCGCCATGGCCAGCAGGCCGCCGCTCTCGCTCATCTGGCCAATACTTCCTACCGCCTCGGCAAGGCCATGAGGAACGAGGAGATCAAAGAGCGCCTGCAAGGCGACAAGTTCGGCCAGGAAATGTTTGCGGGCATGCTCGCCACGCTCGTCGCAAATCAAATCAACACCGACGTCGACCAAGTCGTCGTCGGTCCTTGGCTGGATTTTGATTCCGTCAATGAGGTTTTCACCGGCGAGTTCGCCACCGAGGCCAACAAGCTTGCGCAGGAGGAATACGCCGCCGGATTTGAACTGCCGGAGGTGTGATTTTTTTTCTGGACGCAGTTTGGTTGATCAAAGCCGGCATCCGCTGCGTTCATTTTTGCCACAGCATTAAAAATTTCGTCTCATTGAAGCACACCGGCGGCTGGAGAACGAACGATGGTAAAAAATCCTGTCCGAAGTTCAAAAGACCGCCGCTGATCGCTTTGCGAAGCATTAATCTCTTCTATTCTACCAGCCATGAAATCTGCAACCATCCTCTCTCTGCTCCTCGCTGCGTCTTTGCACGCGCAGACGGCCGCTCCGGCCGTCAAACCCGCTCCAGCTCCGAAGCGCGCGCCGACTGTAGCGAATGTTCCTTATGGTTCGCACGAGCGCCAAGTGCTTGATTTTTACAAAGCGGACTCCACCAAGCCCACGCCGCTGCTGTTCTTCATCCATGGCGGCGGCTGGGTCGCGGGAGACAAGTCTGGAGTGGGCGAACTCGAAGCGTGTCTCAAAGCTGGCATTTCGGTGGTCTCCATCAACTACCGCTACTCGTGGCAGGCTCAGCTGGCTGGCGTGATGCCGCCGGTGAAGTGGCCGCTGGAGGATGCGGCGCGTGCCTTGCAGTTCGTGCGCAGCCGGGCGCTCGAATGGAACATCGACAAGCAGCGCATTGGTGCGAGCGGTGGCTCTGCCGGGGCTTGCTCCAGCCTGTATCTGGCCTTTCATGATGACATGGCGGACCTGAAGAGCAGCGATCCCATCGCGCGGGAATCCACGCGCCTCTGGTGCGCGGCGGTCAGCGGCGCGCAGACATCGCTGGATCCCAAGCAGCTCAAGGAATGGACGCCGAACAGCCGCTACGGCGGCCATGCCTTCGGCTTCATGGACCCCAATGAGCGCAAGACCCGCGATACTCGCTTTGCCGAGTTTTTGGAAAAACGCGAGTCTGTGCTGAAGTGGATCAAGATGTACTCGCCGTATGAGCTTGTCTCCAAAGACGATCCGCCGGTCTATCTTTACTACAGCACTGCTCCCGCCATCGGTCAGGTGCAGAAAGACCCAACCCACACTTCAAACTACGGCGTCAAACTGCAGGAGCATTGCAGGGAGATCGGTGATGAGTGCGAACTCGTTTATCCCGGTGCGCCGGATGTGAAGCACAAGTCGATTGCGGAGTTTTTGATCGAGACGCTGAGGAAGTAGGCGCTGCGCCTGCTTCTTGCATGCAAGAGGTGTGTCGATCTTGAATCGCGTCCGCTAACTCTACTGTGAGATGGCGCTATGTGAGGACGTTTGATGAGTTCTCCATGAAACTCGCTCTCTCCCTTCTCTTACTCACCTCCATCTCCTTCGCGGCTGACACGCCGGCGAAGAAGGCTGAGGCTCCTGCAAAAAAAGCCGCCGCTCCTGCGTCCAAGGCTCCTGCCAAGAAAGTCTATCCGAAGAATCCGCCGCCGACGGTGGCGAATTTTAAGTATGGGCCTGCGGAGCGTAATGTGCTCGATTTTTGGCAGGCAAAGTCGGACAAGCCGACTCCACTGCTGTTCTTCATTCATGGCGGTGGCTGGATGGGGGGAGACAAGGCGGGAATCGCTGTGGAGCCGTTTCTGAAGGAGGGCATTTCCGTGGTGTCGATCAACTACCGCTACATCTCGCAGGCGCAGGATGTGGTGCCGCCGGTGAAGGCCCCGCTGACGGACGCGGCGCTGGCGCTGCAGACGGTGCGCAGCAAAGCAGCCGAGTGGAACATCGACAAAACACGGATTGGCGCGAGCGGAGGCTCGGCGGGTGCGTGCAGCAGCCTGTGGCTGGCGTTTCACGATGACATGGCGGATCCGAAGAGCAGCGATCCCATTGCGCGTGAATCGACACGTCTTTACACAGCGGCCGTGAACGGCCCGCAGACCACGCTGGACCCCAAGCAGATGCGCGAGTGGACACCGAACAGCAAGTACGGCGGTCATGCCTTCAGCAAGGCGGGAGAGTTCAAAAACTTCGATGACTTCGTGGCGGCGCGCGAACGCATCCTGCCATGGATCAAAGAGTATTCGCCCTACGCTCTCGTGACATCGGACGATCCGCCTGTGTATTGCAGCTTTGGCGCGCCCCCGGCTATCGGCAAGGAGGAGAAGGATCCGACGCATACGGCTAATTTTGGCGTGAAACTGCAGGAGCACTGCAAAGAAAAAGGCGTTGCTTGCGAGGTGGTGTATCCAGGCGCCACCGATGTGAAATACAAAAACACCACCGAATACCTCATTGCGAAGCTCAAGGAAGCTAAGTGAGAGCCTCTGCCATTCACTGCAAAATTATGAAACTCAATTCACTCACTCTTGGCAGCCTCTTGCTGGCTGTTTGCCTGGTCTCCCGTGCTGAAGACTCCGGCTTCCGGCCAATCTTCAATGGCAAGGATCTCACCGGCTGGTACGGCCTGAACCCTCACTCCGTCGTCAAACTCGAAGGCGAGAAGAAAGCTGAAGCGCTCAAGAAGATGCGCGATGAATTCGCCAAAGACTGGAAGGTGGAGAACGGCGAGCTGGTCAATGACGGTCATGGCCCTTATGCCACCACTGAAGAGGAATTTGGCGACATCGAACTGCTCATCGAGTATAAGACTGTGGCCGGCGCTGACAGCGGCATTTACCTGCGGGGATCGCCGCAGGTGCAGATCTGGGACAAGTCCCAGGTCTTCGATCCTGCCAAACCGACGCGCAGGCCGCACCTTGGCTCAGGCGGTCTGTTCAACAACACCCCAGACACCGCCGGTCGCGATCCACTCGTCGTGGCGGACAAACCCATGGGTGAGTGGAACAGCTTCCGCATTCGCCAGATCGGGGCACGCACCTGGGTGTGGCTGAACGACAAGCTCGTCGTGGATGGAAACGTGATGGAAAACTACTGGGACAAAACCCAGCCGTTGCCTGCGAAAGGCCCGATCATGCTGCAAACCCACGGCGGCGAAATCCGCTGGCGCAATCTGAAGGTGCGCGAGATCGGGGCCGAGGAGGGAAAGAAGATCCTCGCCGAAGCCGACGCGAAAAAGTGAACCGATAAATCCAAACGAGAAAAGCCGCAGAGGGATCAACTCTGCGGCTTTTTGATTTTCCGAATTCGTTACTTGTTCAGCACGAGACGCAACGTGCCGTTGTGGATGTCCAGCGACTGAATGCCTGCGATAAACTTTTGCAATGCAGGATCGGACTCCACATTTTCTGCGATGAGATCGACGCCCTTCAGATCGCCAATCCAGCTGTTAGGCAGGGAGATGCCGCCAAGGCTCAGGTCGTCGAGTTTCAGCGACAGCTTGTGCTCGGCCGAAAGGCTGGTGCCAAAGGTGAAGCGCAGGCGGATCTTTTGATTCGGCATGATCGGGAAATCTTCCGGGGCGGTGAAGATGATCGCTGCGGAGACCTGGCCTTCGCCAAACTTGACTTGCACAGTTTCTCCCAGCTGCTGCTGGGCGAGGTAGGCATTTACCTCACGCTCATTGACGAGGATGGTGCGGTTTGCTTCATCGGGTGGAATGGCAGACGGATTGTTCAGGACCTGCAGCTTGTTGTCGAAGGCCGCCTGCTCCGTGGCAGTCAGGCTCACGGGAGTCATGGCGGAGGGGTAGAAGTTTTGTTTGACCCAGAAGGCGCCGGTGGCGGCGGCGATGCCCGCGCAGCCGAGAATGACGGCGAGGGTGATGAGCACGATCTTTTTCGTGGAACGCGCACGCGGTGCGGCGGGCGCTGCCGTTTCAGGAATGGTTTGCATGGTGGTGAGTTTGGATGCTTTCCGGGCAAGAGTATTCATTTTAACGGAAAAATGCCAGCTACAGGATGGCGGGGAGTTTGTAAGGCATTGACTCCGCACGCCGGCCTTGGGAACATCTGGATAACCATGAAATACATCCTTGCACTCGATCAGGGCACCACCAGCTCACGCGCGATTCTCTTCAACCACGACGGTGGCATCGTGGCGACGGCCCAGAAGGAGTTCCGGCAGATCTTCCCGAAACCGGGATGGGTGGAGCATGATGCGCAGGAAATCTGGGCCACGCAGGCCGGGGTGGCTTCTGAGGTGCTGCACAAGGCGCGGGCGAAGGCTGCGGATGTGGCCGCCATTGGCATTACGAATCAACGTGAGACGGCCGTGGTGTGGGATCGGAAGAACGGGAGACCGATCTGCAATGCCATCGTCTGGCAGGACCGGCGCACGGCCTCACTCTGCGACAATCTGCGCGCACAGAAGCTCGACAAGCTCATCCAGCGCAAGACGGGGCTCGTCATTGATGCCTATTTCTCCGCCACGAAGGTGCAGTGGATTTTGGAGAATGTGAAAGGGGCCAAGGATCGCGCGGCAAAGGGGGAGCTGGCCTTTGGCACCATTGACTCCTGGCTGCTGTGGAATCTCACTGGCGGCAAGGTGCATGCCACGGATGTCAGCAATGCGTCGCGCACGATGCTCTATGACATTCGCAAAGGCACCTGGGATGACGAGCTGCTGAAGATCTTTGGCGTGCCGCGTTCCATGCTGCCGGAGGTGCGGGATTCAAGCGGGGAATTTGGCGTGACAGCACTGCTCGGGGGCGCCACTCCCATTTGCGGCATCGCCGGGGATCAGCAGTCGGCTTTGTTTGGCCAGATCTGCACAAAGCCTGGCATGGTGAAGAACACCTATGGCACCGGCTGCTTCATGCTGATGAACACGGGCACCCAGCCGATCAATTCCAAAAACAAACTGCTCACCACCGTGGCTTGGCGAATCAACGGGCGCATCGAATACGCGCTGGAAGGCAGCGTGTTCATCGCTGGCGCGGCGATCCAGTGGCTGCGCGACGGCTTGGGCATCATCCGGCAGTCGGTGGATGTCGAGGCGCTGGCCGCGAGCGTGCCTGACACTGGCGGTGTCTATCTTGTTCCCGCGTTTGCCGGTCTCGGGGCGCCGCACTGGGATGCGTATGCGCGCGGCACGCTGGTGGGCATGACGCGCGGCACCACGGCGGCGCACATTGCGCGTGCGGCGCTGGAGGGCATCGCGCTGCAGGTCATGGACATCTTGAAGGCCATGGAAGCGGATGCGGGAATCAAGCTGAAGGAACTCCGGGTGGATGGAGGCGCCAGCGTGAACAACCTGCTGATGCAACTGCAGTGCGATCTGCTGGGGGTTCCAGTCGTGCGTCCCAAAGTGAATGAAACCACCGCGCTCGGAGCTGCCTGCCTCGCGGGGCTTGCCGTAGGCTATTGGAAGAATTTGGCTGACATCGCCAAGCACTGGCAGGTAGACCGCAAATTCAAACCGGCCATGAAAGCCTCCGCCCGCGCCAAGATCACGCAGGGCTGGAACCGGGCGCTGGGACGCGCCAAGGGATGGGAGGAAAAGATGCCGTGAAACACACCGCGTGGATCAATCCACCCTGCCCGTTTCTGCCTGAGGAAAACCGGCATTACGATCACACGGACATCGAGGCCCTAAACCACGAACGTGGACCGCTCTTTTATGAAACCGCGCTCCATTACGCGCAGAGCCTGTGGCGCGAGGGGTTTCCGGCCAAGAGCATTCTCATCATCAACCGCGCGCTGTCGCTGCCACTCAGCGCGGAAGAGCCCATCCTCGCGAAATGGCCGCTGCCTTATCTGGCTCTGATATGGATCATGCAGCACCGGATGGAGGGGCAGTTCATAGGGAATCCGCGCCGCCACTGGCAGCACCTGGCCACGCGAATGGTGGAGCCCAACAAGGAACTGCGCACCTGGCGTGCGTGGGCCTGCTGGTATCTCGCGCAGATGATTCTTCCGGAGGCGGAGTTCCCCTCGGATCAAAAGCAAATCCGCGAAGAGCAGATCGTGGAGCCCACGCAGAATGAGATCGCCGCGCACCTTCACCGGCTTTCACCGGCACGGGATGAGGACGTCTGGCGGCATGCCTTGAGTACGATTCAAAGCCGCCGGGAACCGCTGGCCGCGCGCATCCGCCGCATCGGCGTGCATGAGCTGGTTACAGTGCAGCGCCTTGGGCATGAAATCTGGCATGCTTACTACCCCGGTATTATTAGCGAGGAGCAGATCCGCTACATGCTTTCCATCTGGTACCAGCCCGGGTCCATGGCGCACGAGATGCAGGCGCGGGACGTGTGGTATGCGCTGGTCGAAACCGCCGGGCCAAAGCCGGTCGGTTACATCTCGTTTGAGAAGCTTCTTTTCGAGCCGGTGCTCTTCATCAACAAGCTCTACCTGCTGCCCGAAGTACACGGACACGGCCTGGGCGGCATCACCCTGCGCTGGGCGGAGGACCGGGCCCGTGAGATGCGCTGCAAGGCAGTGCGCCTCCGCGTGAACAAACGCAACGCCCCTGCCATCCGCTCCTACCTGCGCGCGGGTTTTCGATTTACCGAGGACATCGTCAGCGACATTGGCAGCGGGTTTGTGATGAATGATTATGTGATGGAGAAGGCGGTGTGAAATGTAGATCGGCTTTGACACTGCTGGCTGCGCATTCCATCTCACCAAGTGACCCCACTCGACCTCTCTCTCGCTGAAGTTCCAGGCATGCCAGCGCGAGCGGCGCGGCTGCTGGAGAAAGAGGGCGTGAAGACGGTGGCGGACGTGATTTTTCTGATGCCCTCCCGGCACGAGGACCGGCGGCAGATGCAGGCGCTGGCCTTTCAGGCGGGGCTGGTGCCGACGTGCCATCATGTGCTGATCACCAAAACGGGGAACAAGTTTTTCGGCAGGGCGGGCGTGTTTGAAGCGGTGGCGCGGCATGCGACGGGGCTGCTGGGGCAGCAGCTCACGCTGAAGTGGTGGAACATGCCCTTCATGAGCCGGGTGCTGGCGGAAGGGCAGGAACTGATCGTCTATGGCGTGATCAAGGACACGAAGGGCCGGCTGAGCATGGCTCATCCGGAGTATGAGATCGTCAAAGGCGGCGCGGATGATGATGCGGGCCAGATTCATACAGGACGCATCACGCCGATCTACCGGTTGAAGGGCGCGATGACACAGAAGGCCTTGCGGGTGGCGACGTGGCATGTGATGCAGGCGCTGCCGGAGTCGTTTATCGAGGATCTGCTGCCACCGCCAAGCGGAGAAGGGGAGTTTGCGGGAATGTCGCGTTCCAAGGCACTGCGTGAAGTTCATTTCCCCGCCAGCGTTGAAAAATTGGAGCAGGCGCGGCGCTATCTGGCGCTGCAGGAGTTCTATGGCTATCAATTACGCGTGGCGCGGAGGAAGCGGCGGGTCAACGAATCCGGCGGGCGCAGACAGGTGGGCACGGGCGAACTGCTGCGGGACTTTTTCAAGGAACTGCCATTTCAGCTTACCCCGGCGCAGCAGCGCTGCCTGGAGGAGATTCATCGTGACATGGCCTCGGGCAATCCGATGAACCGCCTGCTGCATGGCGACGTGGGCAGTGGCAAGACAGTGGTGGCGTTTGCGGCGATGCTGCGTGCGGTGGAATCGGGCCGGCAGGCAGTCCTGATGGCTCCAACGCAGATCTTGGCGGAGCAGCATGCGCGCAATGCGCGGAAATGGCTGGAGCCGCTGGGGCTGCGGGTGGCGCTGAGGACGGGATCGAAGCGGGAGGATGGGGACGGTGTGGAATTGATGCGTGGAACGAGCGCTTTGGGAAAACCAGAGATTGTCATCGGCACGCACGCGCTGCTGCATGATGCGGAGCTGATGCACAACACGGGGATCGTGGTCATTGACGAGCAGCACAAGTTTGGCGTGGCTCAACGGGCGAAGCTGATCCGCAAGGGGGACACTCCGGATGTGCTGGTGATGACGGCCACGCCGATTCCACGCACGCTGACATTGACCATCTATGGGGATCTGGAGGTCTCCACAATCGACCAGAAGCCGCGCGACGGGGTGAAGATCATCACGAAGGTGCGGCCCAAGACCAAGCTGAAGGATGCGGCGAAGTTTCTGCGCGAGCAGATCGAGGAAGGGCGGCAGGGCTACATCGTCTATGCACTGATCGATGAATCAGAAAAGCTGGAGGCAGGTGCGGCGACGAAGGGGTATGAGGAGTGGTCCAAGCTGCTGGCTCCTTGCGAGGTCGGTCTGCTGCATGGCCGGATGAGCGCGGAAGAGAAGGAGGATGTGATGAAACGCTTTCGTGCGGGCAAGCTTGACGCCCTGGTTTCCACGACGGTGATCGAGGTGGGGATCGACGTGCCGAATGCGACGGTGATGTTCATCCATGACGCAGGACGCTTTGGACTGGCACAACTGCATCAGCTTCGTGGTCGTATCGGACGCGGGGCGCACACGAGCTACTGCGTGCTGTTTGTGGATGACAAGGACGAGGAGAACCGCCAGCGGCTGGCGATCATGGAGGAAACGAGCGATGGCTTCCAGATCGCCGAGGAAGACCTGCGGCGACGGGGGCCGGGAGATGTGCTGGGCCATGCGCAGAGCGGCCAGGCACCGCTGCTGTTTGGGGAATTGCTGGCGGACACACGGCTGGTGCGCTTGGCGCGTCAGCTTGCCGAACGGACACTGGACGAAGATCCGCAACTGCTGCGCCCTGCGCTGGCTGTGTTTCGGGATGAGCCGGTGGTGGCGGAAAAGGCGCAGGCGATGATGCAGTGATTCGGGATCATTAAATTTGTTTGAAGGAAGGTTTAGTCAAGGAGGCTTGACGATTGAGGCTTTTACCCGGTCAGTACTCATTGTCATGCATCCGCTCGCCCCCAGTTGCGCTCCCCTAGCGATGGTGGACCAAACCGAAATCGTTCGCAAACGGCGTCGTCTTGGCGGGCTTGGCGTGGTTACTGTGCTGCGTGCGGTCGTTGTGTCTGCGGCTGTCCTTGGAGTGACGGTGTTTGTGCTGTGGCTGAAGCGGGAGACGCCGCATCCCCACGCAGACACGGCCGTTCGCGAATCGCCGTTGGTGGAAGCAAGAAGCTTGAAGTCGCCGTTGCAGACGGTGCAATCATCGGGACTGGCGGCTTATGGTGTGAAGAAGAACCCTGCACCAGCGCCTGCGGTGCAGGAAGTGCAGAAGTCCCCGGTCCAAGTGGCGATGGTGAAGCGGGTGCTGCCGGTGTGGTTGCTGGCGGACCTTCCTGAATTTGCCGAAGCGAAGAGCGCCGGGATGTCCGCTGCACAGACGATTGAGCAACTGCGGCAAAGCCTGCGTGAGTCGGGCGCCCGGCAGATGGGGCAGGCCGTGCGGTTTGGGATGCTGAACCTGTCCGAACTGATGGCCATGGAACCCAAAGCCTGGGAGGCGGTCCTGGACACGCCGGTTGCGACCGAAAACCGTGCCTCGGCAATGCTGCTGACTTTCTACCTGACCTATCTTGATCGTGCCGGCGATGGAGCGGGCGTGAAAGCGCTGCTGCGGGCCATCGAGCAAGGCATGGATGAAGATAGCGCGGTGCGGGAGTTTGTCCTAGCAGGGCGCAGTGTATTGGAACTGGAACGTGAGATGGGGCGGGTGTTTGCGGAAGCCGGGGTGGAGCTGCAGTTTACGCGGCGTGGTGGGCTGGCCATGAGGCCGTGACAAATTCCGGGGGAGAATCCTTTTGCCCCGTCTGGTTTTTGCCTTTAATCCCTGCGCATCTCCATGAAAACTTCCTGGCCCATCCGCCTCGTGCGCGCGCTTTTCTTTGCGTTCTCCGTTTTCATTGGTATCGCGATCGCCCTGGGCCTGGACCAGGATGCCTGGGTGGGGGCGCTCAGCGGTGCGGTGTTTATGGGACTGCTGGTGGTGCTGGATGTGATGCTGGCGCACTTCACGCTGCGGGATTTTTCGCATGCCACGCTGGGGCTGGCGGTGGGGCTCTTCTGTGCTTGGCTGATCACACGCATCGGCGTGTTTCAGCTCGCCTATTTTCAAAATCACGAAGAGGGCGTGGCGCTGCAAAACATCGCGGAGATCTGCATCTACGGCACGCTGGCTTTTTTTGGGGTCACTTTTGCGCTGCGCAGTGACCGGGACCAGTTTGCCTTTCTGATTCCGTACATTCGCTTCCGCCGGGACGGCTCCGAAGGGGAACCGCTGCTGCTGGACACGAATGTGGTCATGGATGCGCGGCTGCCCGGGGTGTTTGCCACCGGATTTCTCAGCGGTGCCGTGGTGGTGCCGCGATGCGTTTTAGACGGACTTCAGCAACTGGCAGACTCTCCTGAGATCGCGCAATCCCTGCGGGGCAAACGAGGTCTGGAGATGATGGAAAAACTGCGGGCACGGCCGGAGATGAAGGTTTCCATTCATGAAGACGGCAGCTCAGATGCCCCGGTGGAAGTGCGCCTGGTGACCCTGGCACGCGAGCTGAACGCCCGGCTGCTGACCAGTGATGACAATCTCGCCAAGGTGGCCCGGCTGCGCGGCATCACCGTGCTGAGCATGCGCGAACTGGCTGCAGCCTTGAACCCGGAACTCAGCGTGGGGGATGAACTGCGGCTGCCTCTTACCAAGCCTGGCAAGGACAAGAACCAGGCGGTGGGTTATCTGCCGGATGGTGCCATGATCGTCGTGAACAACGCGGCATCCCAGATTGGACAGACGGTGGATGTGGTGGTGTCCGGCACCCTGCCGACCAGTGCCGGACGGCTGATCTTTGCCGAGATCAAACCGGCTGCGTGACGCGCCTGCGCTGCAGCAGGCCCAGTGCGAGCGCCAGCATGACCAGCGCAGCCGACTGCGGCTCCGGAACCATGGTGATGGACATGATGGAGGCCGCGCTGGTGGAGATGCGGGAAGCATACATGCTGGAGGGATTGTCGAGCGGGAGATCGGGGATGAATGTCCAGCCGAATGAATCAGACCCCTGATAGAGACCGCCGCGATCGAACAAGGCTGCATTGAAATCGCTGCCATCGCCAACGATGTTGTTGGTGTCGAACATACCATCAATGCTGTAGTTCACGCCTGCCAGTTTCCAGATGCCGCCGTCATTCACGAAGACCCCGCCGCCGGAATCACCGTTGGAGAGGGTGGCCTCCTCGGCGGTGCCATTCGCACTGAATGAAGCAGTGAGCAGGTCTCCAATGGCGCTCGAATAAATGCCGCTGACCGTGTTGGTTCCCCATCTAGCGAAGCCATCGGGGTTGCTGTCCTGCCAGCCATGCAGGATCCCGCCGACGAGCACATCCGCCCCGCGCGGACCGCCGCGGCCATTGATTGCCATGGTCAGGCCCGTTTCAGACGATCCCGTGTAGAGAGGGGCATAAGTGGCAAAAGTTTCCTGGATTTTGAAGATGCGGAGGTCCGTGCCTGCTATGTCCCAGTAACCCGTGCCGCCATTGGCTGCGGTGTCGATGTTGTAGGTCACATCGGCGCCACCGCTGAAAATCCCGTTTTGGGTAAAGGTGCTGCCCTGGGTGCCGAAATGCTGTGCCGTGATAAAGTACTGCGGCGCGATCATCGTACCAAGGTAGGCGCCATAAGTGCCTTCATACTGCCAGCCAGAATTCGCAAAGATGCCCGTAGGTGCCGTGGTATTGTGGTTGGGATCGGCAGTGGCTTCGAACACGACCGCATGACAGGGCGTCATGCTCAGGCAGAGCAGCGCAAACGTTACGCCTGTGAGGCGAGAGCGCGTGGATGCTGATGCTTTAGACGACACAAACATCGAGAAATGTTCCACTGTCCGTCTAAATTACCATAAAAGTCTGCTGAATTGCCTTAGATTTGTCCCCGTGAGCTTAATCAAAGGTCATTTTGGAAATGATGCGGTCGTCTGACGGTGAAATCATCTCGACACTCCGATCATTTTTGTTATGGATGCCGAGATTGTGACGCAAAAATGAAAAAAGGTTCATTCATCAACATGCTAGGCGCCTGCCTGTTCCCGCCGCTCGTCGGCGTGGGGCTGTGCTGGGGTGTCATCCAGCTTTTGAAGAACCATGAAATGTTTCGTATGGAGGCCGTCTTTCCGCCCACCGCGACGGTCGGCCAGACGCGTCAAGGGAAGCTGAGCGAGACCAGCGCGGAGATCCGTGCCGCATTGCCTCTGGATGCAACATTTGATCCCGTGCGCCCGCTGCCTGTGCCGCCTGACGCGGAGAAAGCCGCCCTTCGCCGTGCGGCTGAGGCCGCAAAAATGAAGCCCGGACTTCCCACGAAGACGCCCGTGGCAGAACCAGACGTGGCAGCCGTCAAAAAGTCTGCCAAGCCCGTCCCTGTCGTTGTTAAAGCGCCCGTCTGGCGTCCGATTCTTGATCCGATCACGGATCATTGGACACGTCTGATGCCTCGTACGGCTGCGCTGCCCCAGGCCTACCAGGCTGTGCTCAACGATGACGCCGCGCATCTCGCGAAACTCATCGCGATGGGCGTTTCTCCCCATGAAACAACTTTGGGCGGGGATACACCGCTGTGCGCGGCCGTGCGCATGGGGCGTGCGGAATGCGTGTATGTTCTGGCCCTTTCGGGGGTGAACCTGAACCAGCACGCGCATGAAAAGCAGCCCCCGATTGCGATTGCCTCGCTGCGTCGGAACGCGCCTGTATTGCAGGCGCTGCTGGAGTTCGGAGTAGATCCCAACACGCGGTTCAACACGCCCATTCAGAAGCAGGTCATTGACCGCTGCACGATCAAAGATCTGCGCAACGCCATGGAAAGCGACCGGGGAATCACGCCTCTGATCTGCTGCTCTGCGCGTGGCGATGTGGAAGGCGCCGTGACTTTGATGCGTGCGGGAGGCAGGCCTGGAATGGGCACCACACGCTATCATCGCTACCCCATCAATTTTGCCGCCACGCAGGGGTATCTGTTTCTCATGCGCGTCCTGCTGGGCCGTGATCCTGATTCGGAGCCGGACACACTTGTGACCGTCGATCTCTCAAGTCAGCGTGCTTGGGTGACCAAGCAGGGGCGGATCATCAATCACACCATGGTTTCGACCGGACGCGAAGGCTACGGCACCCCGCCCGGACGCTACGTCATCACCGACAAGCACACTTCGCACGTTTCCACGCTCTATCATGTGAACATGCCCTGGTTCATGCGGTTGAACTGCGGGGCGATCGGGCTGCACAGCGGGTATGTGACGGGGCAGCCCGCGTCCCACGGCTGCATCCGTCTGCCCTATGAGAAGGCGAAGCAATTTTTCAGCCAGGTCCGCGTGGGGGACGAGGTGGAGATTGTGTACTGAGGGGCGGAGTTTACGATGGTCGACAGTGGTTGACCATTGTTGGTGAGTGTTTGCCAACCGGAAAAGGTGGCTGTTCGCTGTTCGGACAACAATAGTGAAGCTTGAGCGCTTACAAAGTATTCAGCAGCCTGTCGTGGATGCCGTCGAAGCCGCCATTGCTGAACACCACGATCACATCGCCCGTGTGGGTTTCCTGTTTCAGACGATGAACGATGGCATCGGTGTCGGCTTCGAAATAGCAGGGCTTGCCACGTGCGGTGACGGACTCCGCCACCTTGGCGGTGTCGAGACGTTGATCGGCCGCCACCTTTTCAGGATTGGCGACAGCGGCGATCACTGAGCCGTCGGCTTCGGCCAAGGCATCGATCAATTCGTTCTGCAGCACGTTGCGGCGGCTGGTGTTTGAGCGTGGCTCAAACAGAGCCCAGAGGCGGCGACCGTCATAGCGCTGGCGCAGGCCGCGCAGGGTCTCGCGGATTGCAGTCGGGTGGTGACCGAAGTCATCAATGATCGTGATGCCGTGAGTCGTTCCCTTCTCCTGCTGGCGGCGGCGGATGCCGCGGAAACTGGACAGGCCGTCGCGGATTTCATCATCACTCAATCCGGCAAAACGGGCGGCGCAGACGCACATGGCTGCATTTCGCGCATTGAATTCGCCGACCATCGGTACTTCGAACGCAGCGCCATTGATTTCAAACTGCGTGGCCTCGGGCGTTACGCCGGTGATCGTGATGCGGTAGTCGCAGTCCGGCCCAAGGCCCACGGTCTTGAGCGGGGCAGGGCACTTGGCACGCAGAGAGAGGCAGTTCGGATCATCACCGTTGATCAGGACAAGGCCGTTGCGCGGCACCGTGTTGAGGAAGCGCTGAAAGGAGAGCAGGATTTCGTCGAGGTCGCGGAAGATGTCCGCGTGATCGAACTCAATGTTGTTCACGATCGCGCACTCGGGCAGGTAGTGGAGGAACTTGCTGCGCTTGTCGAAGTAGGCGGTGTCGTATTCGTCGCCTTCGATCACAAACAGGTCCGAGTGCGTGAAACGTGCGCCGGATTCGAAGTTCTCAGGCACGCCGCCGATCATGAAGCCGGGGTTTTTGCCGGCGTGCTCGTAGATCCATGCGAGCATCGTAGTCGTGGTTGTTTTGCCGTGTGTGCCGCTCACCACAAAGCTGCGCTTGCCTTGAATCACCTCGCGCTTCAGCATCTCTGCCATGGAGACATACGGCAGCTTTTTCTCCAGCAAGGCTTCGAGTTCGGGGTTGCCGCGTGAGATCGCATTGCCCACGACATACACATCCGCCTGCAGCGGCAGGTTCTCCGGCTTGTAGCCTTCGGTCACGGCGATGCCTGCGTCACGCAGCACATCGCTCATGGGCGGATAGACTGAACTGTCGGAGCCGCTGATGGTGTGACCGAGGGCGCGCAGCGCGACTGCGGTGGAGCCCATCGCGGTGCCGCAGATGCCAATGAAATGAATGTGCTTGGGAGATGCCATGGAAAGGGGGGCGCACGGTTCAAATCCAAGCGCAGGCGTGAACTAAAGCAGGACTTTTTGCCCCCTGCGAAAAGAAAGTTCAGTTCAGAGGGAATAATCGCACGGGAGGAGGCTCCAACGTTGCGATGGCTCGAATCCCCGCAGCCAGCCGGAAACAACAAACATACCAAAAAACACATCTGCCATGAGCACCAAACACATCATCGCCGCCGCCGCCTTCACCGGTCTCCTTTCCGGCGCCTACGCCGCCCAGACCACCAGCACCCAGAAGGCCGCCAGCCTCGGCGTCTCCATCGAAAAGATGGCTGACAAAGGCCAGCACACCTGCAAAGGGCACAACGACTGCAAAGGGCAGGGCGGCTGCAAGTCCGGCGACAATGGCTGCAAAGGCAAGAACTCCTGCAAGGGCAAAGGCGGCTGCAGCACCAAGCCGAAGAAGTAAGCCGAATCGATTTCCGCAGCCACACGACACTTTCCCGCGTGTGGCTGCGGTTCTTTTCAATCCTTGGACTTTCAAACCCAGCAATGCCCGCCAATCTTCACAACGGTCACACCGATCTCGGAATCGGCCTCGGCCTCCGTGTGCCACACTACCGGCATATCCTGGAGAAGAAGCCGGTCTGTGACTGGTTTGAGATCATCTCCGAAAACTTCATGGTCGATGGCGGCCGACCGCTGGAGGTGCTGGACAGCATTTTGGAGCAGTACCGTGTCGTCCAGCATGGGGTGTCGATGTACTTCGGCAATGCCGATCCACTGAACCGCGACCACCTCAAAAAACTCAAGCGTCTGGTGAAGCGAACCAACACGCCCTGGCTCTCCGATCACCTCTGCTGGGGCAGTGTGGATGGCCGCTGCTCCCACGATCTCCTGCCCATGCCTTACACGATGAGCGTGGCCAAACACACGGCTGAGAAGATCAAGCAGGCGCGCGATTTCCTCGAAGTGCCCATCTGTGTCGAAAACGTGAGCAGCTACGCCGAATTCACCCAGAACGAGATGACTGAGTGGGAGTTTCTCAACGAAGTCGTCGAGCGGGCCGACTGCGGCATCCTCCTGGATGTAAACAACATCTACGTCTCCTCTCAAAACCACGGCTTCGACCCCTTTGAATACCTCCGTGCGGTGCCGCATCATCGCGTGGGTCAGATTCACATCGCCGGTCACACGCGGTATGAAAACGTCATTCTCGACACGCACGATCATCCCGTGCCCGATCCCGTGTGGGATCTCTACGCCGAGGCGATCAAACTTTCCGGCAGCACCGCCACGCTGCTCGAATGGGACGACAAAATCCCCAGCTTCGAAGACGTTCACGCCGAAGCTCTCAAAGCCAGCCGCTATCTCCATGAGCACACGCACGCCTAGCCAGCTCCGCACCAATGCAGACCTGCGCCACCTGCAGCGCACGATGGCTGCCGCACTCATGCAGCCGCTCTCGCGTCAGGATGGCATGAATGCCAAAACGCAGGTCGATTTCATCACGCCAAACGATCGCATGAGCGGTTTCGAAAGGCTCGAAATCTATGCCCGCCAGTATTGGTTCCGTCTGCTCGACTGCCTCTACGACGACTATCCTGCGCTGCGCGTCTTTTTGGGTGAGCGCCGCTTTCACAAACTCTGCCGTGAGTATCTGGCGCAGCACCCCAGCAGCTCGTGGACTTTGCGCAATCTCGGCTCTGCTCTCCCCGCTTTCATCACCGATCTCAAAGCGCGGGATGTCGCTCGCGTCGAGTGGGCGCAGACACTTGCTTTTGACGAGGCACGGAAAAAGCCGCTGCATATGGACGATTTGCTCGGTGCCGACCCCGCCACGCTTCACCTCGGCCTGCAGCCCTGCGTCGTGCTGCTGGAAATCGACCACGCTGTTGATCACTTCATCACCGCGATGAAGAAAAGCGACGCCGACGTGCGTGGTTCCGCCAGCCAGGCCATGTCCGAGGCACCCACTCGTGCCAGCCTTGCCAAGGCACCGAAATTGAAACGTGAGCGTGTGCATCTGGTCGTCCATCGTCACAACAACATGCTGTACTTCAAGCGCCTCGCCCGGGAGTCCTTCGTCATGCTCGCCGCGCTGCGGGATGGTCTCACGCTGGCGGATGCCATTGAACTGGCGCTCGCTGATGCGAACCCGGAAACCGACTGGCCTGCGCAAATCCGCGACTGGTTCGCCGAATTTTCCCAGCTTGGCTGGTTCATCAGATCTCCCCGAAAATCATGAAACTCTGGACCCTCGCCAATACCCTCCTGGATCGTGCCGCAAGCTATCTGCCTGATCCCTTTCTGTTTGGCATCCGCCTCTACTGGGGCTGGCAGTTTTTTCAGACTGGCAAAGGCAAACTGAGTGACATCAGCGCACCCACCGCCTTTTTCACTGAGCTCGGCATTCCCTTTCCACAGGTCAATGCCTACATGGCAGGCTGCACGGAATGCTTTGGAGGCTTGCTGCTTCTCCTCGGCCTCTTCTCTCGCGTCACCTGCGTGCCACTGATTTTTACGATGCTCGTCGCTTATGGCACTGCGCATCTCGACGTCGTAAAAACGATTTGGTCAGACGCCGACTCCTTCGTCAGCGCGCCGCCATTTCTCTTCCTGCTCGCTGCCGTGATCGTCTTCATCTTTGGCCCAGGCAAATTCTCGGTCGATGAACTGCTGCTACGAAAAAAGAATCTGAAATCGAGGGAATAACAGCCTCCCTCACGCCTCTCATCTGCATATTCGCCTCATGAGCCCATGGAATCCGCCCTTCAATTCGGCATTGAAATGCCTGCAACCCGCCCGATACCTCGACGCGTGACTGACGCCGTGCCCAGCTTTGAGCAGATCGTGGACGCCCACTACCAGGGCCTCTATCGCTTCGCCATGAGCATGTGCCGACGTGAGGCCACGGCGAAGGATCTGGTGCAGCAGACTTTCCTGCAATGGGCGAAGAAGGGCCACTCGCTGCGGGATGCCTCCAAAGTGAAGACTTGGTTGTTCACCACGATCTATCGTGAATGGCTCGGCATCGCCCGCCGCGAGAAAAAATACGAAGAGGTCGAGTTCGAGCCCGATCAGCATGGGGCCGCCCAACATCATGACGATGGCGAAAATCCTCGGGTGGACAGCGCCACGCTGCAAATTGCTCTGGAGCAGCTGGAGCCGAACTACCGCGCTCCGTTGGTGCTTTTTTACCTCAAAGAGCTTTCCTATCGAGACATTGCCGAGACGCTGGGAGTGCCCATCGGCACCGTGATGTCACGTCTTTCCCGCGCCAAAGACAGCCTGCGGACGATTCTGCGGCGCATCGAAGAATCCACCGCTCCCTCAAATATCATCCCCCTTACCGCATCGTGAACAGCGAAGAAGCCAGACTCGAACTCGACGCCACGACGCTTCGCCCGCAGGATGCGTCGCCTGAGGCGCGCGCCATGGCCGAGAGCGATCCCGAATTGGGTGAATGGCTGACAAAACGCACCGCGTTTGATGAACAAGTCGCTGAGGCCTTCGCTGCATCCATCCCGGACGGGCTGCGTGAGAGCATTCTGCAAAACGCCAGACTTTCCGCCAAAAGCCCCATGCGCTGGGTTTTGCCCACCCTGGCCGCTGCAGCAGCAGCCGTGGCGCTTGGCTGGACGATGTTCTGGCCCGTGAGCAACAGCATGCCCGCCTGGCAGGCCGAGTCCCTCGCGGCTGTGACGAAGGTTGAGTACGGTGTGTCCAAGGTCGATCATATGTCGCGCGACTTCGATGCGATCAAGAAGATGCTCGTGACCGATCAATCGCCGACGCCGATTCGCCTGCCCGGAACGGTGGGGTCGATGCGCGTGCTCGCCTGCAAATGCATCAAAGTCACCGGTCGCAAAGCATCCATCATCTGCTTCGAAATTGAACCTGGCAAAGAAGCCCACCTTGTCGTGGTGGACAACACCGGTCTTCCAGATCAGCCGCCGCAACTGCAGCCGCAGTTCAAGAGCAGCAAGAACTGGAACATGGCGAGCTGGAGCGATGGCAGCCAAACCTTCATGCTTGCCACCACGGCGGATGAAGCGGCGCTGAAGAAGCTGTTTGGGCTGGTGTGAGGTTTACGGGAACTCGGTCACCTGCACCTTGGTCTTCCCGAGCACCGTGTGGCAGTTCACACACTGCTGGCGCAGAGATGCAAAAGCAGCTAGGGAGTGCTTTGAGTCGTGTTTTTTGAGTGTGGTTTTAAGTTCGGCGAAGGGCCCGTTTTCCCACCCGGCAAGCAGGGGCTGCAGATCGACCGTGGTTCCGCTGGAGGACTTCTGCCGAGGTGCGCTGGTGATCGACTTGGACACACTCGAATGCATGCGTTCTGACATGGCCAGAGCGGCATCCCACTCGCCAGCCTGCTGCAACCTGCGCGTTTCCAGCATCTTGCGCTGCGCCGCTTTCATGCGGTGGCTGTTCATGGTGCTGGCACACGAGGTGAGTGTGATCATCGTTGCGAGGACAAATAGACGTTTCATGGTTTTGGAGAGTGAATCACCGCCCTTCAAATCTGTCACGTCCTTTCGCCAGCGCCTCGATCTTGCGGTCGGCGATGCTGCGTTTGAGCATCCAGAAGCCGCAGTCGGGGTGGATGAATTTCACCCGGCCGGAGCCGAGCTTTTTCTCTGCGGCTTCGATTCGATGGGCGATTTCGTCGGCGGTTTCGATGTGATTCACCTTGATGTCCACAACGCCGAGGCCGACCCCAATTTTGGGATCGAGTTCCTTGAGCGCGTCGAGATCAGCGGATGGACGATGCGCGAGTTCGAGCACGAGGTGATCAGCGCGCAGGGAGTTCAAGAAGGTGATGAGCGCGCGCCACTCGCCCTTTTGAATCGTTTGCCCGCCATAGTTGCCGAAGCAGAAGTGCACCGCTTTTGTGCCTTTCACTGCATCCAGTACTCGATTGATGCCTGCGGCGGCGATGGGAGCATCCGCCGGGTTGCCAGGAATGTTTGCTTCATCGACCTGCACACAGTCGCACTGCAAATCGGCGGCCTGTGCGGCCAGGGCATCAGCGATGGCCATATTGAGCGCGGCGAAGTCGTTGTAGTGAGTGTCCAGCAGGGTACGGGCCAGCATGTACGGACTGGTGAGCGTGAACTTGAACGGACCGCCAGCCACTTTGCCAGCGCGGGTGCAGTCCTCGGCCAGGTTGAGCACACCTTCCGTAATGGGGCCGCGCACGACGGCGGCGGGCTTGCTGCGAAAGGCCATCTCATGTTTGGCACGAAACGCGGCGGCATCTGCACGGCCCACGCGGCTGTCGATACCTCCGAGCTTGTGGACGAAGTACTCGATCATGCCGTTGGTGTCGGGATGATTCACATCGAAGCGATACAATTCACCATCCGTCGGCAGATCAATGCCCGCCTGGCGCTGGGTGTCGAACACCACACGCGTGGCATCAATGACGGCGGCTTCGCTGGGCAGCGCGCTGAGCCATTCGGGGACAGGGTAGGAGCCGACGGTGGTGGTCTGGATGGTGGCCATGCGGCAGATTAGTCAGCATCCTCCGGCCTTGGAAGGCATGAGTGCCAAATTCCAAAGGCAGGCAGGCATCCAACAAGCTTACCTCGCGGATTTCGGACCTTTGCCGCGCACGCTCATTTTGAAGGGGACGCCGGGGGCGCTCCATTCGTCACGGATGACTTTCTCCAGATAGCGCATGTAGCTGTCGGTGAGCTTGGAGGCGCGGTTGGCAAAGAGAACGAAGTGAGGCACGGGAATGGCGAAACCTTCGGCCTCGTTCACTTGCGTGGCATAGAGCAGCTTGAAGCTGTGCGTGCTGCGGCCCAGTGCGCCGGGGGTGTTCTCGATGGCCTGGGCCAGCAGGCGGTTGAGGGCGCCGGTGCCAATGCGGTTCTGGGAGCCGCTGCGCACTTTTTCGATCTGCACGAAGAGCTTGCCGATGTGGTCCTTGTTTTTCGCCGAGATGGCGACGAGCGGGGCGTAGTTCAGGAAGAAGAACTCGCGGCGCATGAGTTCGTCCAGATGCTCGATGCGGTCCTTCTGTTTAGCATCTGGATGGAAGAGGTCCCATTTGTTCATGACGAGGATGCAGGGCTTACGCTCTTCCAGGATGAGCTGAGCGATTTTGCGGTCCTGCATCTTGGCCCCGGCGGCGCAATCGATGACAAGGAGGCAGAGATCCGCGCGCTTGATGCTCTGCAGGCTGCGGTCCACGCTGGAGATTTCGACCACTGTATCAAGATTGGAACGACGGCGAATGCCGGCAGTGTCGATGAGCTGGTAGTGTTTGCCATTGTAGGTGGCCTTGATGTCGAGGGCATCACGTGTGGTGCCGGGGACATCGCTGACGATGGCGCGCTCCATGCCGAGGATGGCATTCACGAGCGAGGATTTGCCCGCGTTTGGCCGGCCGACGATGGCAAGCTTCAACGGGCGGGTGTTCTGGCGGGCGATGGCGTCCTCGGTTTCTGTAGACTCCTCGAGTTCGAGGCGTTCCGAGATGAGTGCGACGAGCTCATCAATGCCAAGGCCATGCGCGGCGCTGACTTCAAGGGTGTCAGGGAAACCGAATTTGCTGAACTCGCTGGCGTTGAGCTTGCGCTTCGGTGAATCGGCCTTGTTGCAGACGAGAATGACGGGCTTGTTGGTGCGGCGTAGCTCACGGGCGAGGCTTTGATCAATCGTGGTGATCCCATCGACGACATCGACCACGAACAGCAGCAGATCCGCCACGTCCAGGGCGATGGAGGCCTCGATCTGCACCTGGTCGGTCAAAACGTCGTCCGTGCTGGCGCCGATACCGCCTGTGTCCATGATCTCAAACCATGCCGGCCCACGGCGGCATTGCGCCGTGATGCGGTCCCGTGTCACCCCGGCCTGGTCGTGGACGATGGAGATGGTTTTCCCGGCAAGGCGGTTGAAGAGTGCGGATTTGCCCACATTTGGGCGTCCGACGATGGCAACGGTTTTGAGCATTGTTCAGAGAGCACGGTGAGCCTCCCTAGTCAATCATGTCCAGCGGCCTGCAACTGCTTGACACCATCGGCCAGATTTAAAAAACCAGACAAGGCGGTGAAAGTGGCGGCAAAGACGGTGGGCCAAATGAGCCAGTCGGGCTTGAGATCGAGCAGGATCCACAAAATGGCCGCCATTTGGGCAAAAGTGGCCGTTTTACCCGTCCAGTGGGTGTGGATTTGAAATTTTCCGGCGAAGTGGTCGATCAGGAAGGCTCCGCCAATGGAGAGCAGGTCGCGGCCGATGACCAAAATCGGGAACCAAAGGGGAAAATGTTGCCGCCAGGAGGTGAAACTGAGCAGGATGATGGCGGCAAGCATGAGCAATTTGTCGGCGAGGGGGTCCATGATGGCACCGAAACGGGTGCGCTGATTGAACCGGCGGGCGATCCAGCCGTCAATCGCGTCACTAATGGAGGCGATGCCGAAGACGGCGGCGGCCCAGAGTCGCAGGGATTCGTCGGGGTGTTCACCACGCGCGCTGTCGCCATAATAAATCACCAGCCCGATAAAGACGGGAATCAGCAGAATGCGGAAAATGGTGATCTGATTGGCGAGGTTCACGCTGCTACGTTCGCTTTTCACGCCTCACGTTCAAGAGTTGAATCATGAAGTTTGATCGCTTTAGAGTGCGCCATGTCGCAAATCGAGCCCGTGGATCTCTTGAACGCCTACTGCGAGGGAGCTTTCCCCATGGGGGAGGATGATGGCTCCATCTCATGGTATCGGCCCAAGATGCGGGGGATTCTGCCAGTGGCGGATTTCCATGTGCCGCGCCGGTTTGAGCGCTACCTGAAGCAGCATCCGTTCGAAGTGCGCTGGAACACGGCATTTGGGGATGTCATCCGGGGCTGTGCCGACCGTGAGAGCACCTGGATCACAGATGCGATCATGGACACCTATGAGGAGCTTCACCGTATTGGTTTCGCGCACTGCGCGGAGGTCTGGCGCGATGGGAAACTGCGTGGCGGCGTCTATGGCGTGAGCATCGGCGGGGCGTTTTTCGGCGAATCGATGTTCAGCCGCGAGCCGCAGGCCTCCAAGGTGGCCCTCACGCACCTGCAATGGCGGCTGCATGAGCGCGGCTACCTGCTGCACGACACGCAGTGGACCACACCGCATCTCGCCATGTTTGGCGGGCACGAGATCCCCTGCGCGCAGTATTTGGAACTGCTGCAGAGGGCGATCTTGCGCAAAGCGACGTTTATGTGAGCTGAATCAGCTCTCGAAATACGTGTAGCCGCGCAGGCCCGCCTCGAAGCTTTCCATGATTTCGCGGCGCTCGGTGGCGGTGATGCGCTTGGATACGACGGCGCTTTCAGCCAGATTGCGGAAACGGGTGAGCATGTCCTTGGGATCGTACTCGACGTAGGTGAGCACTTCCGCGACGCTGTCGCCCTCGAGTTCGCGGCTGTATTTCACCTTGCCGTTTTCCACGCGGACGCTGACGACATTGGTGTCGCCGAGGAGGTTGTGAAGATCGCCGAGGGTTTCCTGATACGCGCCGACAAGGAAGATGCCGAGCATGTACTCGTGGCCCTTCTCGATCTGCGGATCGTGCAGCGGGAGCGTGGGATTGATGCCATGAGAATGGGCGAATTTGTCGATCTTGCCGTCGCTGTCACAGGTGATGTCGGAGAGCACGGCGTTGCGCGTGGGCTTTTCCTTGAGGCGATGGATCGGCATGACCGGGAAGATCTGGTCGATGGCCCAAAGGTCAGGCAGGCTCTGGAACACGCTGAAGTTGCCGTAGTAGAAATCGGTCGTGATGGTGTCGAGACGATCCATTTGACGGCCGTCGTGGTCACAGCTTTCGCGCATGCTGTGCACCCAGGTGAGGATGTCCCAGTAAAGCTCTTCGCCATGGGCGCGCTCGCGCAGGTTGACCTTGCCGTAATTGAACTCGCTGCGCAGCTTGTCGCGGTAGTAGATGGCGTCGTTGTAGATTTCCTGCAGGCGGTCGCGGGTCGTCTTGGAAGCATGCTTTTCCGCATCCATCCGCAGTTCGAAAAGATTGCGCAGCAGGGGAGGGGCATCTTTGTCCAGTTCCAATTCGGCAAGGCTCTTCCGCGGTTCAAAGCGGTTGATGTCGAGGATGTTGATGATCAGCACCGAGTAGTAGGCCACGATGGCACGGCCGGATTCGGTGATGAGGTCCGGGTGCGGCACGCCGGCCTCGGCAGTCACTTCGGTGATCGCCTCGATGATGTCGGCGCAGTACTCCTTGGTGCCGTAGTTGCTGCTGGCTTCACTGGCCCCTTTCAGGCCGTCGTAGCTGATCGCAAGACCACCGCCCAGATCGAGGATGCCCATGCGCGCACCTTCCTGAACCAGACCCACGTAAACACGCGAAGCTTCAGTGACCGCCTGACGGATGGCGCGGATGTTCGGAATCTGCGAACCCTGGTGGTAGTGCAGCATGCGCAGGCAGTCGAGCATGCCTCTTTCACGCAGGCTGTCGACGACGTGCATGAGCTGGGAAATGTTCAGGCCAAACATGCTGGCATCCCCGCCGGAGCCGCTCCAGTGCCCGGCGCTTTCGGCGCTGAGGCGGAAGCGCACGCCGAGGGTCGGACGCACGCCCATTTTCTCGCAACGTTCGAGGATCAAATCCAGCTCCGTCGGCATTTCCAGAACCAGGATGACCTGCAGGCCCATCTTCTGCGCATAGAGCGCGAGGTCGATGAATTCTTCGTCCTTGTAGCCATTGCACACAATGTAGGCTTCCGGATCGTGCATGTAGCTCAGTGCTGCGATGAGCTCTGGCTTGCTCCCGGCCTCAAGACCGTAGTGATACTTGCGGCCGTAGCGGGTGATTTCCTCAATAACTTCCTGCTGCTGGTTCACCTTGATGGGGTAAACGCCGCGATACACGCCCTGGTATTTGCCTTCCTTGATCGCGGAGGCGAAGCCCTCGTTCAATTCGTCGATACGTCCACGCAGCAGATCGCCGAAACGGATGAGCAGCGGGAGCTGGGTGCCGCGCTCGCGCAAGCCTTTGACGATGGATGCGAGGGAGACGTCCTTGGTTTTTTTGCCGTCCTTCAGCTTCACCACGACCTCGCCGCTCTTGGCGATGTCAAAATACTCGTGCCCCCATTCGCGGATGCCATAAAGCTCGGCGCTGTCGTCGGTGGTCCATGCGGGGTTTTTCATTTTCGTGGTCTGGGTTGGAGGGGCTTTCAAGGGCCGCGATTATGGGGGCAAATTCGGAAATGCAAAGCGACATCTCGGAGAGGTCGGCGGGCGGAGGAATCGCCGGAGGGAACCCGGGGCTCAGGGCACGGTCTTGCGAAAGGCGAACGGAAGGTAGAGCACGGAATAAAACACGAAGCCGAGACCGATGGTGCTGAGATTGTACCAGGGCCAGGGGCCAAGCTGGTCAAACAGGCTGGCCTGCACCGGCTTTGAGCACTGAAAGGCGTAGTTTGCACCAATGGCGTAGTTCACGACGGCAATCACGGCATACCAGGCCACGGAGAAGGTCATGATGCGGAGGACGGCGCCGGGACGCGGCCGGACCTTCATGGCGGTGACCACGTAAATCGCCGTGATGGGCACACCTGCGTGCATGATAAAAAACAAAAAGAAACGCGGATCAGGATACTCATAGACCAGTGCGGGTGTCAGCAGCCCCTGGAGGGTGCCTGCAATGCCAAAAAAATACACCACCTCGCAAAAAAACGGGCGACGCGTCCAGAGCGCGATACCGCCTGCCAGGGTGGCAATGTCGCAGTACTGCAGCGGCAGCGCTGTCAGCACGCTGAGCGAGCCGTACATGGCGTGCACCGCCAGCCCGACGGGATACAAGCCCAGCAGCAGGGAGCCCAGCACCCGCTGCGAAAGCTCCGCCCAGCGGGTGCGCGAAAGCAGCAGCATCACGATGAACAGCGCCAGTGTGACGACGAGCACCGCCTTGTGGGATGGGCCGTAGGGATGAAAGGCGGGGGGCATGGCCTGCATCATACGCGGTTGTTGCGGAAGTCAGTCAGTTTGTGGCATGGTATGAAGATGTTGCACGCCACCCGTTCCTCCGCCCGTTCCACAAAACAGATGAGCAGTGGCTGTGCTGTCTTGTTTGGACTGCCATTCATCGTTGCGGGCCTGGCCATTGGCGCTTTCACCTACATTCCGGCGATCAGCACCTGGTGGGCGGCGCGAGGCTGGGTGGAAGTGCCCTGCTGGATCGAAACCGCCGACCTCAAGTCGTCGCAAAGCGACGAAGGCGGAGAGACCCACAGTGTGGAGGCCGCCTACCGCTACGAGTTTGACCGGCACTCGTACCATGGCAGCGAAGTGAGTTTTTTCGGCGGGTCAGATAACTTTGGCGATTTCCAGGAGCAGGCATTCCAAAAGCTCAAGGCATCGAAAGACGGGGAAGGGAAGTTCCGCTGTTTTGTCAATCCGTCCAAACCGGAGCAGACGGTGCTGTTTCGCGATCTCCGCTGGGGCCTGCTGCTGGTGATGACGCTCTTTCCCACGCTTTTTCCGCTGGCGGGTTTTGTGGTTTCCATCGGTGGCTGGCAGCAGTCACGCAAAGAACGCCAGAAGCAAAAAATGGCCGCGCTTCATCCGGATGAACCATGGAAATGGCGGCCGGAATGGCAGGGGGACACAATTCATGCGACGAAGGACGGACTGCTGTTCATCCTTGGAATCGCGGGCTGGATCCTGGCGATTCAACTGCCGCTGGCGCTTGCCGTGATTGTCGGAGGGGAACTGGGGAAATCCGCCATGGCCGTGCTGGCGCTGCTGCCCGCGCTGCTGGCATGGATTCCACTCCGCCTGGCTTGGAAGAGGATCAAGTCGCGCCTCGCCTTCGGACGACCGTCGTTGCAGCTCCGGCGGTTTCCGGCCACGACAGGATCAGTTTTGGAGGGAGATCTGCGCTTCAACCGCATGCTTTCGCCCATGACCACGATTTCCGTACGGGTGCTCTGTCAGCGGCAGATCACCCGTCGAAGTGGTGATTCGCGGATGACCGCCAAGGAAACCATCTGGGAACACACCGAGACGCTTTCTGCCGCCGAGGCACGCCGGGACAGCGGCGGCGTGGCAATCCCGCTGCGCATGAGCATTCCACGCGGACTCCCGGCTTCGGCGCCGGATGAAGCCTCGATCATCAACACGGAGGGCGAGCAGCATGTGTGGACGCTCGAGATCAGTTCCCCGCAGGGGGGCAAGCCGGCTGTCCTGCCCCTGCCCATGTTCACGGGCAATGAGGAGGCCGGGGATGAAGATACCGCGATCCATGCGCCTGCGGAGGTTGTCGCTTTGAGAACGGAGGATCTCGTGTCCCGATTGCAGGCGCGTGGCGTGCGGGCGGAATTTGATTCGAACGGCATTCCCACCCTGCTCGACTGCCCGGCGGCCCGGAACCGCTCCGCAAGCTGGTTCTTGCTCCTGTTTGGCAGCGTGTGGTTCGCTGCATTTGTGTTCATGACGTATCAGGGGGCTCCGCTGATCTTTCGGCTGATCTGGGGTATCACCTCACCGCTTATTTTGGGATCGGGAGTGTGGACGCTGCTGCACAATCGCCGTGTTGAATTGACCGTGGGCGAGCTGCGCATCCTGAATCGCATCGGGCCGTTCTATTCCTGGCGCGAGACCTTTGAGCCACGCCACTTCACCGGCTTCGTCCACGATACCAACGTTCAGTCCGGCAGCCAGTTCTACTACCGCGTGCGGGGGGAGACGATCTTCGATCAAAAGAAAACTTTGATCGATGGCATCGCCGAATCTGTCACGGCGGAGACGCTTGCAAAACGGCTGGAGCAATGGCGCAGGCGCGTGGGGTGAGCCACCCACCTAACCCCCGTCTCGCAGCGCCACGGCAGGATCCACACGTGCAGCAAACCACGAAGGCACCAGCGCGGCCATCAGGCAGAGGGCGATGGCGGTGGCACAGATGGCAAGAATCTTCTCTGGATCAATGTGGGCGGGGATGCTGGAGAGGAAATAAATGTCCTGCGGAAAGATGTCGCGCCCGGTGATGTTGGAAATCTGATCGCGCAGCCAGTTGCGAATGCTGAGGAAGAAGAATCCTCCCGCGAGCCCGGCCATCGCACCGACGAGTGCCACGATGCCCGCCTGCGAAACAAAGATGGCAATAATCTGCCAGGCGCGCGTGCCAAGCGCAGTGAGGATGCCGATCTCGCGGCGCTTTTTCACGGTGACGGTGATGGTGGTGTTCATCACGCAAATGGCGGCTACGAGCATGATGAACAGCAGCAAAAACCACATCATCGTCTCCTGGTTTTTCACGGATTCCAGCATCATGCCGTGCTCCTGCTCCCAAGTGCGGTAGCCCCAGCTCTCCGGCAGGGCACCGGACTGGTAGATCTTGGTCATGACACGATCGGCATTGTCGGGGTCCTTCAGTTCCAGTTCGATGCCGCTGATGCCGCTGTCGAGGTTGAAAAACTCCTGCGCGACATGGAGCGGCACGTAGCCGCGTTTTCCGGCGGTGTCTTCGCGCAGCGTGGCAACGAGAGTCAGGTCCTTTGACAGGATGGTGACATTGTCGAGAGCTGCAGCGCGCTTTGTCTTGTCTTCATCTTCGGGAATCTCGCGGTACTTTTGAATGAACTGGTTCACGCTTTCAGCGGCATGCACGACCAGGGTGTCTCCAACTTTGGCTCCGAGTGACTTCGCAAATCTATCGCTGAGAATAATCGTGTCGTTCTGAAGGTCGAACGTTCCTTCCCTGATGTGCTTCTTGAGTTTTTGCAGGAGCCCGTTGTCTTTCTCATCGGCCATGCCGATGACGCTGACCCCTTGTAGGCTGCCTTCGTTTTCGACCACGACGATGCCCAGATGACCATCCCGAGTTCTCTCTGCCACCGGCACGGCGGAAACAACCTCAGGGCGCTGAGCGAGGGTTTTCCGAAGTTCACGCCAATCAACGGGTTTCGAACCGTCGGCTTCACCCTCCAGCGCGCCCAAAGGCTCTACCATGGCATGAGGCTCAAAGCCGATGAGCATCTGCCGGTACTCGCGCTGCCAGCCGCTGAACACGGACATCACAAAGACCAGCACGCCGACGCCGAGCATGACGCCGAGCATCGAGATCACGGTGATGACCGAGATGAACGAGCGCGTGGGCCGCAGGTAGCGCAGGGCGAGGAAGAGGGGGGCGCTGGTCATGGGTGGCTTCGAAGTTGTTAGGGTGGAGGACTGCTCTTGATCAGTCACGCAGCGCCACCGCAGGGTCCACGCGTGAGGCCAGCCAGGCGGGTGGCAGGGCGGCCAGCAGGCAGAACAGGATAGAGCCCACGCAGGTGACGACGATGAACCAGGGCTCGATCTGGGCCGGGATGGTGGCGAGGAACATGCCGGAGTCGGCATTGGCACTGCCGCCGCTCAGGATCGCAATGCCCATGCGGATGTCATCCCGGTACTGCAGCACGAGTCCGCTGAGGACAAGGCCCGCCAAGGTTCCAAGAATGCCGACGAAGGCGGCCTGCGAGACAAAGATGCCGATGATCTGACTCTGCCGGCAGCCAAGAGCTGTCAGCACGCCGATTTCGCGCCGCTTTTGGGTCGTGACGGTGATGGTGGTGTTCATGACCGAGAATGCCGCGACGACGGCGATGATCAGGAGGACGATCCACATCATCACGCGTTCGTTGCTCATGGCGGCCAGGCGTGCGTCTCCAGCATCGGTCCACAGTGAGGCGCTCCAGGTGGCGGGAACGACTCCCGCGGCGGCGAAGCGTTTGATCACCTCCTTGACCTCTCCCGGCTGCTTGAGTTCGATGAGAACGCCGCTGACCTTTTCGCCAAAGCCAAAGATCTGCTGGGCTGTTTCCAGCGTGACATAGCCGTAGGTGCCGGCGGACTCCACACGCGTGGTGCCCAGCAGCTTGATCTCCCTGGGGTTCAGCTTGATCTCCTCATAGGCGGCATGGCGCTTGGTTTCGTCCTGCTCGTCTGAGGCGATGCGGAAACGCTTCACCGCACTGGTGACATTGCCGGAGGCATAGACGCTGATGGCGTCTCCGGGGTGGGCATTGAGCCCGCCCGCCACGTAATCGGCACAGACCACACCATTCGCCGTGAGATCCAGCGAGCCTTCGAGCTTGTGCTTCGCCACTTTGGCCATGTAAAACTTCGCGCCATCCTCTGGCAGGCCCAGCACGTCCATCCCGGACTGCTGGCCGTCGTGCTCCGCAAACATCATGCCGCCGACATAGCTGCTGGCGGCCAGGACGTCCGGCTGCTGGCGCACTTTGGCGAGCACGTCGGCCGCAGATTGGGGGTCGGCAGGCTTTGTGTCCTGCGGATGCAGCAGGATGTGCGGCTCCGATCCGATGAGGACTTTTCGGAATTCGCCCTCAAAACCTTTCATGACGGAACTCACCACGATCATCATCAGCACGCCCACCGCGACACCGAGGATCGAGATCACGGTGATGACCGAGACAAACGAACGCTTCGCGCGCAGGTAGCGGCGGGCCAGGAAGAAGGTGACGTTCGAAAGCATGTGGGATGCAACAAAGCGATGCCCGCGCTACTTCGCAACTGCCGTGATGCCAAACAGAGGCAACGATTTCAGCACGGACTGGTACACGCCCCAGCCGAGCGGCACGGTGATCCAGGTCCAGACGAGGATGAGGGTGAGGGCTTTCATGGGGAATCAGGCGGGAGTGTTTTCAGCGAGGTGGTATTTGAAATCGACGGGGCGGACGAGCAGGTTGGAGATCAAACCGACGACGAGCAGGCCGACCATGAGGTGAAAGATCGAGTTGTAGGCCTGTTCCGGCGGCATGACTTTTTTGTTGGCCACGGAAAGACGGTCCATGAGCTGGGGGCCAAGAATCGCCGCCACCGACCATGCGGTGATGAGACGGCCATGGATCGCACCGACCTGATAGCTGCCAAAGAGATCGCGCAGGTAGGCCGGGATGGTGGCAAAGCCGCCGCCATACATCGTGAGGATCAGCCCGGTGGCCACGACGAAGAGCGTCACGCTGCCCTGGCCCTGAATCCACGGTACGCTGGCATACAAGGCGGCCCCGAGAATGAAGTAGATGCAGTAGATGCCCTTGCGCCCGATGATGTCGGACATGGAAGACCAGAAAAATCGGCCACCGAGATTGCAGAGAGAAATCAGGCCGACGTATCCGGCCGCGGCCTTGGGGGTGACCTTGAACATGTCCTGAATCATCGGCGAAGCCTGACCAAGAATGCCAATGCCAGCGCTCACGTTCATGCAAAGAACCACCCAGAGCAGCCAAAACTGAGGTGTCTTCCAAGCGGTGTCCACGGTAACATTTGCTGTCGTTACAAGCTTGGAGACGTGTTCCTTCGGTTCCGATCCTGCGGGCTTCCAGCCTTCCTTCGGCACACGCACGAGCATAGCCCCAAATACCATCGAGATGGCATACAGGCCCGCCATCACCAGCAACGCCTCGCTGGCTCCGACAGATGTGTCGGTATGCAAGCGCTCCATTAACTCCTCAGCCAGAGGGCCGCCGATGAGGGCACCTCCTCCAAATCCCATGATCGCCATGCCGGTGGCCATGCCGGGGCGGTCAGGGAACCATTTCATCAAAGTGGAGACCGGAGCAATGTACCCCAGGCCCAGTCCGATGCCGCCGATCAAACCATAACCCGCGTACAGCAGCCAGAGCTGATGCCATCGCACGGCGAGCGCCGTGAGAGCCAGACCGCTGCAAAAACAAACCATGCTGGCGAGCATGGTTTTACGCGGGCCACTGCGCTCGACCCACTTGCCAAAGAATGCTGCAGAGAGACCGAGCAGGGCAAGCGCGATCGAGTACGCCACGCCGACATCGGCTTCGCTCCAATCGCCAGCGATGGGTGCCGTGATGCCCAGTGCCCTGGCGAGCGGCTTCTTGAAAACGCTGAAGCCGTACACCTGCCCGATGCACATGTGAACAGCGATGGCGGCAGGCGGTACAAGCCAGCGGCTGAATCCTGGACTGGCGATGGTGGCTTCACGGGAGAGGAAAGACATGGTGGTAGGGGAGTAGGAGGCCGCCGGTGGTTTTTCTGGCGGATAGGGCAAGGAAAGCTCAAAGATCGACAACAAACGCCCGGTTTCATACGTTTCGAGCACCGGCCGGTCATTTCATCGGCCACACCCATACCAACCTACCTCGATGAAAACACTGCTCACGATCTGCGCCCTCTCCTTCACTTCGCTCGCCATGGCCGCCGACAAATGCCCCATCAGCGGCAGGCCTGTTGACTCCAGCATCACCAGCACCGGCAAGGACGGCAAAACCGTCGCTTTCTGCTGCGAGAAGTGCAAAGCGAAGTTCGACGCCAAGAACAAGTAATCACTCACGGTGCTGACATGGTCAGCGTTTAAAAAGCGGAACCGGCAGACTGGTTCCGCTTTTTTGTGCTTCAGCGCTGCCGTGCTTCACGCTCACGCATCTTTCGCTCATAGCCGGCAATCACGAAATCTTTGTCGCGTGCGCGCAGCAGGGCATCGTCGAGGGAAATGAAGCCGTGGATGGCCAGATGGGTCACGCTGTCATCAATGGTATGCATTCCATCATTGGCGCCGATTTGAATCAGGCTGGGAAGCTGCTGGAGCCGGCGTGAGCGGATGCAGGAGGCGATGCCCGGATTGTTGACCATGATTTCAGAGGCCATCACCCGGCCCTCCTGATCCTGCCGCGGCATCAGGTTCTGACAGATCACGCCTTGCAGGCAGTTGGCCAGCTGCGAGGCCACGAAGTCCTGCTGGTCTTCCGGGAAGGCATCCATCACGCGCATCACGGTCGAAGGAGCGTCCTGGGTATGCAGGGTGCTGATGACGAGGTGGCCGGTCTCGGCGGCGGTCAGCGCGGTGCTGATGGTCTCCAGATCGCGCAGCTCGCTGATGACGATGACATTCGCATCCTGGCGCAGCGCGCTGCGCAAGGCCTGTGCAAAAGAGTGCGTGTCACTGCCCACCTGGCGCTGCCGGATGAGGCTGCGCGAATGTTTGAACACATACTCGATGGGGTCTTCGATGCTGACGATGTTGGCCTGCCGATCTCGTGAGATTTGCTGCGTCATCGAGCTCAGCGTGGTGGTCTTGCCGGCGTTGCTCGTGCCGGTGACGAGGATCAGGCCGTCGCGCAGGCTGCAAAGGCTTTCCACCGTCGGGCCGTGCCCCAGATCACGCAGTTCTGGGATCACTTCAGGAATAAAGCGGAAGGAGGCTTCGACGCGGCCGACCACGTAGCAGGCATTGCCGCGGAAGCGCCCCAGGTTCTCCACCTGGATGGCGAAATCCAGCTCCCAGTCCTGCTCCAGCTTGGCGCGCTGGGTTTCTTTCAAGACACCAAAAATCAGATCTCGAACGTCGCCTATGTCGAGGATCTCATCCGTCAGCGGCTGCAACTGACCGAATAGACGCGCCATGGGTGCGGCATCCACGCTGAGGTGCAGGTCCGAGCCGCCCTGATCCGTGACCATGGCAAGGTATTCAATGAGATCGTGGGAGCGCATGATGAGCGTGGTGTGGGTCAGGAGATGCCTCGGGCGGCGCGGCGGAACTCAGCCTCGTTGCCGGTGGCGGCGACGGCTTCGTCTTCGGAAATGATGCCTGCCTGATAAGCTGCAACGGTGGACTGCAGGAAGGTGCGGGTGTTGGGATCGCTGCCTCGGCTCATGTAGTCTGTGATGTTGGCCATGCTGCGCTTCGCGATCCAGTCACGTGCCGCGCCGCCGTTTTCCATGTATTCTGTCAGCATGAAGAGCTTGCCATGGACATTCTGGACGAGTTTCTGACACAAAACTCCGACCAGCTGGTGTGCCAGCATGTGCAGACCCATGCCGAGCTGCTCCGGCGGGAAGAGATTCACAAAACGCTCCATCGTTTCGGAGACGTTGGCAGAATGCAGTGAGGCGAGCACAAGATGGCCCGTCTCGCAGGCCTGCAGCGCCGTGAGGGCCGTTTCCTGATCGCGAATTTCTCCCACAAAAATCACATCCGGCGCCTGACGCATGGCACTGCGCAGACCGCGTGCGAAGGTGGGGGTGTCGCGGCCCACCTCACGCTGGGTGAACAGGCAGCGGTTGTTGGCAAAGATATACTCCACTGGGTCCTCGATCGTCACCACGTGGCGGGCGATGTTTTCATTCATCCACTGCAGCAGCGCCGCCAGCGTGGTTGATTTGCCCTGGCCCGTGGCGCCGGTGACGAGGATCATGCCGTTTTGCTTCTGCGCCCAGCGCTGCAGCAGCCAGTCCGGTGCGCCTAAAGTGTTCAGCGCCGGAATATCCGTGCGGATGCGGCGCAGCACAGCGGCCATGCGGCCCAGCACTTTGTGCAAATTGACACGGAAACGTGTATGAGTGCGGGAGATCAGTCCGGAGTCACGATCCGTGTCATTGAGCGTATCTCCACCGCATGCCTGCCAGAGTCCGGCCATCTGCGGCAGCAGCAGCGGATCATCTCCAAAAATCATGAGCTGTTCGGCGATCTTCATTCGCGGCACCTCGCCCTCCTGCAGGAAAATATCGCTCGCCTGATGCTCTTCGGCGGCTTGGAGGATGTCGTCGATGGTAATTGCCATGGTGGTGTACAAGCTAGCGGGCGCTGCTAAGCTGCTCAACCCCGCTCTCAGGGTATTGTTACAAGGAATCTGATGGGATGCCCTGTTCTTCGAGCAGTTGTCCACAGTACCACAGCATGCGTGGCAGATGGAAGGGACCCTTCCACATGTTTCCCTTCAGCAGAGAGGAGGGGCTGCCATCGCGGTGGAGGTAGCCAAACCACTCGCCGTGGGTCGCATCGGGAAAGTGCGCAAAACTCCAGTCATGCACCTGCTGGTGCCAAATTGCGTATTTGCCGTCCCCGGTGATGTGCCAGGCCAGATGCGTGGCGATGATGGCCTCGTTGTGCGGCCACCAGAATTTCATATCGTGCCAGTATTCCTGCACCGGTTTGCCCTTCACATCACGAAAATGGAAAATGCCGCCGTACTCCTCGTCCCAGCCGCGCTTCCACATGCAGTCGAGGATATCCAGGCCGAGCTTGATGTAGCTCTTCTCCCCACGCCAGCGGCCTTCATGCAGAATGAACCACGCACATTCCAGCGCATGGCCCGGGTTCAGCGTGCGACCGTCGAAATGGTCGATGAGCGATCCATCCGGCGAAACGACCTCCATCAATGCTCCGATGGCCGGTTTGAAGAAGAACTGCTGAATCTCCAAAATAAAGCGGTCCGCCCACTCCGAGCAGCTATGTCCTGCAATCTTCACATCACCGAGGTTGGCGCGCAGTTCCTGCGCCGTGGCGATGCCGATCATCAGAGCACCGATGCTCATCATGGGCCGCGTATTCGGCTCGATCTTCGGGTGCATCAGCCCCTTCTCGAAGGAGAATTTCAAATAGGTGGCGAAGTCCTTCTTCGCACGCTCGGCATAGCTTTCATCGCCAGTCGCCTTCGCATAGGCTGCATGCGCAATGGCCGCAAAGGCTTCGCTGAATACATAGCGTCGCATGCGCAGCGGTCTGCCTTCGCGTGTGACGGTAAAGAACAGTTTCCCATCCGTGGAGTAGCCATGCTTCTCCAGAAACGCCAGGCAGGAGCCCGCCGCCTCGATCCAGTCGCTGCGCTTCTCCACATGGTTGTACAGTGTGGAGAGCGTCCACGCGGCGCGCCCCTGGAACCAGATGCTCTTGTCCGTGTCCAAGATCGATCCATCGCGGTCCAGAGAGGTGATAATGCCGTCAAACTCACGGTCCATGCCGTGCTTCATCCAGAACGGCATCACGTCTTTGAGCAACGTGTCGCGGTAGAGCGCCTTCAGATTCTGGCGATAAAGAGGGTCGGCAAGAGTAAGGTTCATTTCGCCCACTCTGGCGGCTCTGCCTCAAACGTCACGCGTTCCTTCGTCAAGGGATGTGTGAAGGTGATGCGCAATGCATGCAGGCAGAGCGGGGGATCGCCCACGGCCAGGGTCTGCGTCTCGCCGACTTCGCCATCGGCCAGATAAGCGGCATCACCAAGAATCGGGAAGCCGAGATGCCAGAGGTGGATGCGGATTTGATTGGTGCGGCCAGTGAGCGGGCGGGCCTCAAGGAGTGCGGTGCCATCGGCATCGCGCCGCAGCACGCGGAATTCTGTTTTAGCCTCCTGGCCCTCAGCATCGACAGAGCGCCCTCCGAGCTTGCCAGCTTCCCCACTGATGGGGGCATCGCAGGTGAAGGCATCCTGAGGTGGGTGTCCCCTCACGCGCGCGAGATAAAGTTTTTCGACCTCGCCACGCTCAAACTGCGGCTGCACAAAGCTTGCGAAGTGGCGTGTCTTGCACAGCACGGTCACGCCCGTTGTGTTCGCATCCAGCCGGTGCGCGCTGCGGGGCTTGAGCGGATGCCAGACGGTGTTGAGGATGAACTGCAGCGTATTGCGGTTGAACCTGCCGCCCACATGCACGGGCAGCGGGGCGGGTTTGTTGAGCACGATGATGGCCTCATCTTCGAACAGTACGCGGATGTCCGCATTCACATCCGGTTCGCGCTGGGCAGGCTTGAGGTGCAGGTAGCGCTCTCCGGCACGCACGATTTGATGCGCTGGGACCATTACCCTTTGGTCTGTTACAATGCGGCCTTCTTCACAGACCGCGAGCCACTGCTCACGTGGGATGTGTGGCATCACATGGCAGAGGCAGTCCAGAAGAGTGGCATGGTCGCAGGCCTCCGGCACATTCAGCGGTCGTGTTTGATCATAGGGCATACTGCCCGGCAGCGGCGTCACGGCCTGGAGGATCGCCGCCTGGCGCTGCGCCAGATTCTCACGCTGCTGTTCCTCGGAAGTTTTGAAGCAGTACGGACACGAGACATGCTCCACGTAGCGCGGATCGGCCTGCTCTTCAGCGGTGAGCGGAGTCTGGCAGGCGAAGCATTGCGAGGAAGCGGTCTCATGCAGGCCGGGATCGACGCCCACGCGTTGGTCAAAGACAAAGCATTCGCCGTCGTAATGCGCGCTGCCGCATTCCTCAAAATACTTCAAAATGCCGCCCTCAAGCTGCCACACATGCTCAAAGCCCTCGCGCTCCATGAATGGCGCGGCTTTTTCACAGCGGATGCCGCCGGTGCAGAAAGACACGATCTCCGCTTTTTTCATCTCCGGCGGCAGGCGGCGCACCGCCTCGGGGAATTCACGGAAGGAATCGACCCCCGCCACGACAGCGCCTTTGAAAGTGCCCAGTTTCACTTCGTAATCGTTGCGTGTGTCATACAGGATGACCGGGCGGCCTTCATCCAGCCACTGCTTCAGAACCTTGGGTTCCAGGCGTGGCGATGTGTACTTCGCCGGTTCGATGCCCTCGACCCCAAAGGCGATGATCTCCTTCTTGATGCGCACCAGCATGCGGCGGAAGGGCTGCTCCGTACTCTCGCTGTATTTGGGCTTCAGTCCTTCCAACCCTGGAATGGCGCGCAATTCATCGACAAGAGCGTCCACATTCTCCCGCACTCCGGCCACGAACATGTTGATGCCTTCCGTGCTCAGCAAAATGGTTCCCTTGAGCCCCAGCCCTTTGCAGCGTTCCAGAAGGCGGGCACGCATGTCCTTCAATCCGGAAAGTTCGGCGAACTGATAGCAGGAGATGTTGGTGATCGTGGCGGTGGCTGGCATGGGCAGGTGAAAAAGCACAAGAACAGGCGGACGGCGAGTGCAAACCGCACTGGCAGCGCAGGAATGGAACAGCGGGGCGCAATCGAGATCAAGCTTGCCATTTCAGGCCGTTCCCGCTCCATTCCGGGGGTATGAAATCCACGCTTCTTCTCCTTCTTGCCGCCACCACCCTGCAAGCCGCTGACTGGCCGGTCTGGCGCGGACCCAATCATGACGGAATTTCGGGTGAGAAACTGACTGGATCGGCGGTCAAAAAGGTCTGGCAAGCTCAGATCGGCATCGGCTTTGCCTCCTTCACCGTGGCGGCCGGTCGCGTTTACACCACGGGACATGCAGACGGCAAGGACACGGTCTTCTGCTTCGACGCCACGACTGGCAAGGAAGTCTGGAAGCACGCCTACGCCGCCGACCTCGGTGACAAGTATTACGAAGGCGGCACCTCGGCCACGCCGACGATTGAAGACGGCAAGGCATACCATCTGAGCCGCTGGGGCGATCTGATTTGTTTTGAAGCAGACACCGGCAAGATCGTCTGGCAGAAAAACGTCCAGAAGGAAACTGGCGCAGATATTCCAGACTGGGGCTTTGCGGGTTCACCGCTGGTGGAGGGCAAGCTCCTCATCGTGAACGTGGGCAAAGCAGGAACCGCTGTCGAAAAGGCCACGGGCAAAACCGTGTGGACCAGCGACAAGGCCAATTCGGGCTACTGCACGCCATATCCGATCACGGTAAACGGCAAGGCGCAGGTCGTGTTGAGTTCAGGCCGTGCCTACAAGGGTGTCGATCCAAGTAACGGCAGCGTGCTGTGGGAATACACCTGGTCCACCAGCTACGGTGTGAACGCAGCAGATCCGATTCTCAGCGGCACAAAGCTCTTCATCTCCTCCGGCTACAACAAAGGCTGCGCCTTGCTCGATCTCGCTTCCGCCGAACCCAAGGAGGTCTGGCGCAGCCGGGTGATGAAGAATCAATTCAACTCCAGTGTGCTGATCGACGGCCACCTCTATGGAAGCGATGGCGATGCAGACAAATCCGCCAGCCTGAAGTGCATCGACTTTGCCACCGGCACGGAGAAATGGAGCGCGGCAGACGTCGGTTTCTGTTCTCTCATGGCTGCCGATGGCAAGCTCATTGTCTTGACCGCCAAGGGGGAGCTCATCATCGCAAAGGCCAGCGCTGCCAAATTTGAGCCCATCTCCCGCACCCCGGTGCTTACAGGCCGTTGCTGGAGCGCTCCGGTGCTTGCCAATGGACACATCTACGTGCGCAACGCCGTCGGTGACATGGTCTGCCTGGGCGTAGAGTAGGCCAAATGCGCCTGGTGCGGCGCTTCCATGCATTTTCTCAATACAAGCTCACAGACGGTCGATTGGTCAGACTGAGCCGATGGTTGGATGATCCCGGTGCATGAACAACAACACTCACTCCGCCCACGCCATCCCGCTCTGGCTCAAGCTTGCCTACACCGCCTTCATGGCGGTTTTGATTCCCGTTTACTGGTATCACTACGGCCCGACCAACTTCCTCTATTTCTGCGACGTCGCCCTTGTCTTCACGCTGTTCGGTATGTGGCTGGAAAGTCCGCTGCTCCTCTCCTTGCCAGCGGTGGGAATCCTGATGCCGCAGGCGTTGTGGTGCGTGGATTTTGCCGCCCAGCTCTGCGGTTTCAAAATGACAGGAATGACAGCCTACATGTTTGATGAAACCAAGCCTTTGTTTCTTCGTGGCTTGTCGTTGTTCCATGGCTGGCTGCCCTTCCTGCTGGCCTTTCTTGTGTTCAGGCTGGGCTATGACAAACGGGCTCTCAAAGGCTGGACGGTGCTGGCATCGGCCTCCTGCCTCGTGGCCTATGTTTGGCTGCCGAAGGCCGGGGCCGTTCTTTCCGATCCCAATCTGCCGCGCAATGTGAACTACGTCTTCGGCATGGACGATGCGCATCCTCAGACATGGATGAGCCCCGAACTTTATCTCGTCACATGGCTTGCGCTGCTTATCTTCGTGGTCTTTGTGCCGACGCATTTTGTGTTGAAGAAAATCTGCCCCACGCCCGAACAAGCCGCCGCCAAACGCGCATGAATGTTTCTTCCCCTCCAACTCCTGAATCGAACTGGCAGCGTGGCTTCTGGAGCCTGATGGGCACTCAGTTCCAGGGAGCCTTCTCTGACAACGTTCTCAAGTGGCTGGTCATCTATCTGGTGATCGCGCAGAAGCTGCCCAAGGAGCAGCTCGACGCGCTGGTGTCGGATTCGGGAATGTATTTCGCCATTCCCTTTCTGCTGTTCTCCATGCTCGGCGGATGGATGGCAGACCGTTTCAGCAAACGGCATGTGATGATTGGCGTGAAGACGATGGAAATCGGCATCATGATCTTCGCCACCTATGCGCTGGCCTCAGGCAGGATGGGGCTGCAGCTCGTGAGCATCTGTCTGATGGGGGTTCACAGCGCCTTCTTCGCGGCATCCAAATACGGTTCTCTGCCTGAAGTCGTACCTCCTGCCAGGCTCTCCTGGGCCAATGGCGTGATCGAGATGCTCACCTTCCTCGCCGCGATCTTCGGCACGCTGGCCGCCGCATGGCTGGCGGAGAGCTTCGCGGGCAAACCAGCGTGGTCGGGCGGCATTCTGCTGGCGCTGGCCATGATCGGCTGGTTCATGAGCCTGGGCATCACGCGCGTGCCTGCCGCGAGCTCTGAAAAGCCGCTGCGCCTCAACTTCCTCGGTGACCTGTGGCGTGAGTTTAAATGGATGCGCACGGATCGGGACCTGTGGCGGGCGAATCTCGGCAACACGGGCTTCTTCTTCATCGCCGTGCTCATTCAGATGAATCTGGTCCTCTACGCGGAGCAGGTGCTGCACATCAAGCCGATGGAAAACAGTGCGCTACAGGTTGCGCTGGCGGTTGGCATGGCTGCTGGCAGTTTGCTTGCCGGAAAATTGAGCGGGGATCACGTGGAGTATGGCCTCATTCCGCTCGGGGCCTTCCTCATGGCCACCATGGGATTCGCACTCGGATTGGCGGACATCTCAAAATCGGCCTTCACCGTCTGCCTCACCCTGCTGGGCATCGGCGGTGGCATGTTCATCGTGCCGCTGGCGGCGGTGCTCCAACACCGGCCACCAGCAGATCGCAAAGGCTCGGTGCAGGGCGCGGCCTCGTGGTTGTCGTGGGTGGGCATCAGTGCCGCCGCGTTGCTGCAAAAGGAGCTGAACACCCGCCTGGGCTGGACACCGGGAGACATCTTCTGGTTCTGCGGAGCCAGTGCGGTGGTCGGCGGCATTTATGTGACAATGTCTCGCCCTCAGGCCCTGCCTGCATTGCTCAAACGCTGGACACATGGCTGAGATCCTACTGCTTCCCTTCGGCAGTGCCGGCGATGTGTTTCCCTTCATCTGGCTGGGGCGGCAGCTTATGGCGCGCGGGCATCGCGTGAGAATGATCACGGCATGTTTGTTTGAAGAGCAGGCGCGCAAAGCCGGCATCGAGTTCATTTCTCTGGGGGAAAGGGACGAGTTCGAGGCCATGATTCGAGATCCCCGCATCTGGAAGTCCGGCATCGGCACGAAGGTGGTGTTTGAATTCGCCGCCAAATCCGTGGAGCCCTATCTCGCGGCCATCGAAAGCTGTGGAAAGGTCGATCTGCTGCTGGCTCCCGTCACCGCGTTTGCCGGGCGCCTGGCCCGTGAAAAGCATGGCATTCCTCTGATCACCGTGCATCTGCAGCCCGCCGTTTTTCTGAGTGTGCATGAGACGCCGCTGCTGCACCCAGCCATGCGCCTCTTCAACAAGCTGCCGGTCTGGTTAAAAAAGCTGATCTTCTCGCTGCCAAATCCTGTCGATCTCTTCGCGCTGCCCAAAGTGCGCCGCATCTGTGAAGCGAATGGCGTCAAACCACCGCGCAGTCTGTGGCGTGAGTGGTGGGATTCACCGGATGGTGTGCTCGCACTCTTTCCTGCATGGTTCGCAGCGCCGCAGCCGGACTGGCCGGCCAATCTGCTGCAATGGACTTTTCCACTCGAAGACCTGGCGACGGAGCAGACGCTGCAACCGGAGTTGCAGGCGTTTCTCGCGAATGGAGAGCCCCCGGTCATTTTCACTCCAGGCAGTGCGAATGTGCAGGCATCCCGCTTTTTTGCGGTTGCTGCGGAAGCCGTCGAGCTCATCGGCTGCCGTGCAGTCTTTGTTACGCGCGAGCCGAAGCAGGTGCCGCCGAATTTGACATCCAGTATTCTCACAGTCGAGTACGCGCCTTTCAGCATCCTGCTGAAGTATGCGGCAGTGTTCGTGCATCACGGCGGCATCGGCACGATGTCCCAGGGTTTTGCCGCCGGTGTGCCGCAGCTCATCATGGCGATGGCTCATGACCAGCCCGACAATGCGGACCGGCTGGAACGCCTCGGTGCTGGCATCGGACTCAGCGTGCGGCAGTTTACACCCGAGCGCGTGGCGCATGAGCTGAAACAATTGCTGCATCGAGTTGCGATTCGTCGGGCTGCGCTAGGATGTGCGGACACACTGCGTCAGGCGCCTTCTCTTGGAATGCTGCTGAAGTGGATTGAGTCACGCATCCAGCCCCGCCGCCACGTCTCATGAGCCATGTACTACTGCTGCCATTTGGCACCACGGGCAGCATCCTTCCATTCATCTGGCTGGGCAGGCAGCTCATGCGAAACGGGCACCGTGTGACCGTGATCACGGCGCGCATCCATGAAAAGCATGCCCTCAGTGCCGGCCTGAATTTTGTAGCCGTAGGCAATGACGCCGTTGAGCAGATGCTTGGCGATCCGCTGCTGTGGCGCACTGGCCATGGGTCCAGGGTGGCTTACGTGCACGCCGGCCGTGCCACGGGTGATTATGTGGAGGCTGTTGAAGGGCTCATTGCCAGGGAAGGCATGCCAGACCTCATGCTGGCACCGATGATCTGCTTTGGCGCAAGGCTGATGCGGGAGAAGCGGGGTATTCCCTTGGTGACGGTCCATCTTTATCCCATGATGTTTGTGAGCGCCTATGAGGTGCCTCTGGTGATCCCCTTGGTGCGCTGGGTGCGTAAGCTGCCATTGTGGGCGCGAAAGGCGATTCTGGCTTTTCCAAACCCGCTCGATTTTTTTGCACTGTTTTCCGTTTGGCGGAGCTGTGCCAAAAACGGTGTCACAAAGCCTTTGAGCCTGTGGAAACAATGGTGGCACTCCTCAGACGGGGTTCTGGCCTTGTTTCCTGCCTGGTTTGCGCAGCCGCAGCCGGACTGGCCGCAGAATCTGCTGCAATGGGATTTCCCAATGGAGGACATGGCGGCGGAGCACCCGCTGGAGCCAGCACTGAATGCATTTCTGGAGGCAGGTGCAGCACCGGTGATCTTCACGCCGGGAACGGGACACCGGCATGCCATGCAGTTCTTCGAAACCGCCTTTGCACTGACTGAAAAACTTGGCTGTCGCGCGGTGTTTCTGACGTCTCAAAGGGAGCAGGTGCCTGCGGGGCTTCCGCCCTCCATTTTCGTTGCCACTTATGCTCCGTTCAGCGCGGTGCTGCCGTATGCATCGGTGTTTGTTCATCACGGCGGCATTGGCACCGTTGCCCAAAGCCTCGCGGCAGGCGTGCCCCAGCTTGTGGTGGATATGGCGCTGGATCAGCACGACAACGCGGAACATGTGCAACGCCTCGGCGTTGGCCTGACCATTCCGGTGGCCTGCTTTTCACAGGCCCGGGCATTGCCTCTGCTGCAGCGCTGCCTGTCGGATCCAAACATGCGGCAGAAGGCGCGGCAGATGTCCGCCCAGATGGGAGCTGACAGAGACACGGGACCCATGCTGGACTGGCTTGAGCAACGAATTGCTCCAGGAAGAAAACTCGAAAAGAATTCATGAGCAAAATCATTCTTCTTCCCCATGGCACCGCCGGTGATGTGCTGCCCTACATCTGGCTGGGCCGGCAGTTGGTCCGGTGCGGGCACCGCGTCACGATGATCTGGACAGAGTCCTTTCAGCCTGCCGCGGAAAGAGCAGGAATCCATTACGTGGCCATGGCGGGCGAGGGATTTGAGAAACTTCTGCGCAATCCCGCGTTGTGGCAGCCGCACAAGGGTTTGCAGGCTGGTTTTGCCTACGCGGGCGAATGCATGGCAGACTGCCTCAAGGCCTGCGACGCCTCCGTGCATCATGATGGCGGGCCTGCTCTATTGGTGGCACCGCCCATCAACTTCGCTGCGCGGCTTTTGCGGGAAAAGCACGGGCTGCCACTGATTTCACTGTTGATCTATCCGTTCGCGTTTATCAGCGCTCATGAGATTTGCGGGGGCGTGCTTTGTGCGTCCCTGCTTCGAAGGCTGCCGCTGTTTGTGCGCAAGATCATACTTTCCTCGGTCATGCCGTATGACCGCTTTGCCATGCCCCACGTGCGCAGAAACTGCCAGGCTCACGGCGTGCAGCCACCCCGCAATCTGCAGCGTGACTGGTGGCTTTCCCCGGACGGCACTCTGGCCCTGTTCCCTGAATGGTACGGGAAACCTCAGCCCGACCGGCCAGTGAACACCCTCCAGTGGGACTTCCCGCTGGAAGATCTTGCAGAGGAAAAGGCCATGTCGCCGGAGCTCGCCACCTTTCTGGCATCGGGGGAAAAGCCGGTGGTCTTCACGCCCGGAACAGGCAACCTGCATGCCCGCAAATACTTTGAAACCGCGCTTGATCTCTGTGTGCGCCTGGGCTGCCGGGGTGTTTTCGTGACTCGTGATCTCGGGCAGGTTCCGGACCCTTTGCCCGACACCGTCCTAGCAGTGAAATACGTGCCGTTCAGCAACTGGCTGGAGCAGTCCTGTGTCTTTGTGCACCATGGCGGGATCGGCAGCCTGGCTCAGGGCTTTAAAGCAGGTGTTCCGCAGTTCATCGTCTTCATGGGCATTGATCAGCCGGACAATGCGGAGCGTCTGGAGCGCCTGGGGGCAGGAGTGGGCTTGGACATTCGGAAATTCGACGTAAAACGCGCCCTGCCTCTGCTGCGACGATGCCTGAATGACGCTTCGATTCGTGAAAAGGCTGCGGCATGCGCCAGACAGTTGATGGAAAACCGCCCGGATGTCGGTGCTCTCATGGAGTGGCTGGAGAGTCGGATGAAACCCTCGCGCTTTTTGTAGCAGATGTGCAGACGAGTTCTTCGCGTACACCACGGAACGACCGGCGATGTGCTGCCCTTCATCTGGCTGGGAGCCGTCAGTTAAAGCTGCGTGGTCATCTGCATGGTCACCTAGGAAGAGGGAGTGGTGTCCCGCAGCAGGCCAGACCCATCCACGGTACGACGATCTCTTTCGCTGCACGTATGCTGGGCGAGGGGCAATCCCGTTGGTTTCGTGAACATTCAGCCGGTGCCATTTCTCAGCGGGGGAAGCGGCGGGAAATGCACTTGCTTTACATACCCGCAAACGTTGAGATTATCGCATGAATCGAATCCTCGCCTCGCTGCTCCTGTTTACCGCCTTACTACATGCCGATGAGTTTGATCCCAAGGACAACACGATTGTACTCGGCAAGCGCGTGGGCCTGATCAAACCGGGCATGACCGCCACGGACATCGAGCGTGCCTATGGCAAGGGCAGCCTCAGGCTGCAAAAGATTCCCGGTGCGGAAGGTGAGGAAATCGATGGCGCGAAATTGTTTGCGGGCACGGATCGCGAACTCGAGATCGGATGGGACCCTGACAACGACCAAAAGCAGGTCGTGTTCGACATCCGTGTCATGGGCAAGGCTTGGAAGTTCGAAAATGGTCTCAAGTCCGGCATGACCGTGGAGGAGGTTGAGAAGATCAACGGCAAGCCCTTCAAGATCGCGGGGTTTGAGTGGGACTACGGTGGCTACGCCAACTTTGAAGGCGGCAGGCTTGAGGGGAAGGTCAGCGTCCGCTTCAGTCCCACTACAGAAAACATTCCAGAATACCTCAGCGGCGACAAACAGCTCTCCTCCACCGACAAGAAGTTGCGCGCCGCCAAGCCTCTGGTGGATGAGGGCATCTCGGTTTTCATGAAGTGAATCACTTGGCTCGGGAATCACTTCCGCCGCATTCGCACTCCCCACCAAATAAGCCAGGCAAGCGCGACCGTTGCTATGGCGAGCAAAAGCCAGTGAATCATGAAGGCAAAGAGTGCATTGCGCGCATCCAATGGAGTCGGTGGTGGCTCTGGCTCGCTGGCAAGACGCAGATCCGCAAGACCGGTCACAGGGAATGCAAAAGTCACAGAGGTTATGCTGGCGATTACTTTGAATGAATTCAAGCCGGTAGGAAGGGATGTCTTCATGCCGTAAGAGGATACACGGCCACATCGACACCTGACGAGCCAATAATGTGATCCGGCGGGCGCTGTGGATCCGTGAAACCGGCCAGCAGCAGCGGATTCACATCCCATGTCTCCAGACTTGCTTTTGCCAGCGGGTAGGGCGTGTGATGTACCTGCCCGCAGCGGATGCCGCGTGGCGTCTGGGAAAAAAGCAGGTAGCGCTCGGCGAGGAAAAATGCGAGCGAGCCGGGTTCGGCCAGCTGCGATTCTGCGGCGATTCGATAGCGAAAACGGGATTCGGCCAGTGCGCCATTTCGCTGACATCGGTAGTCGATGCAGCCGTCGCTCCACTTCGCACTCATGCGGGCATTCTTATAGGGCAGATGGAAGAAGGTGCGCGCCGTCCAGACCGCGAGTCGTTGATTGCAATCCAACGAGTAAAACCACACACCGGGCCGGCCCTGCTCATCATGCACGTACGTGCGCACGTTGAGTTCGAGGAAGTTGCTGACTCCTGGCATGGTCGGGAAGAAACGCGGGCGGATGCCGAGCATGTAAAAAGGCACAATGGCGAGCCACGCATCGCCCTGATACGTGTCCACGTACAAACCGGGCGGCAATGTGCGCTGAATCTTCTCTGCATCCCGCCGCCAGTGCAGGAAGAGCAGGCTCTCCCAGCGCTGATGCATCACATGCGCGCGCGTCGGGCGATCACGGAGGGCGACGCGGGCTTCGTGCGTGGGTGGGGATGGCATGTCAAAATGATACGTCTGGATTCGCGGCCACGTGTCGCTCAGATTCGTTCATCTAGCATGTGCTATCGCTCACGGACTCTCGGCTTTCTGCTGCTTTCACTGCTCGGCCTCATCTCCTGCTCCTCCATGAAACCCGCTCCCTTGCAAACAGTTCCCCATGTCGACCTGAAACGCTATGTGGGCGACTGGTATGTTTTTGCGAACATCCCGTACTCCCTGGAAAAGGGCAAGGTGGGCACGCTGGATCGCTACGCACTGCGTCCGGATGGGAAAATGGACAACGTCTTCCTGTTCCGGCGCCGCAGCCTCGATGCGCCGCTGGAGCAGTGGAAAGGCGTGGCCTGGGTTCACAACAAGACCAGCAACGCCGAGTGGCGGGTGCAGTTCATCTGGCCGCTGCGAGTGCCGTATCTCATCATCGACCTCGATCCGGACTACCAGTGGAGCGTGATCGGCTACCCCAGCCGCAAACTGGCCTGGGTGCTCAGCCGCAAGCCGGTGCTTGATGAGGCCACTTATCGCGGCATTCTGGAGCGAATGGCGAAGCAGGGCTACGACACACGCCTGCTGGCTAAAGTGCCGCAGAGATCAGAATAACAAAAAGAGGCAGGACTTTCGCCCTGCCTCTTTGTTTAGAATTGGATCAAGCAAACAGCTTCGTCACCGGCTTGGCCTTCACCAGCTCACGCGGCTGGTTGAGATGATTGTAAACAATTGTCTCGGGGTCTATGCCGACGGCGTGGTAGATGGTGGCGAGAAGTTCGGTCGGATGCACCGCATCTTCCGCAGGGGCGGAGCCGGTGGCGTCGGATTTGCCATGGACGTAGCCGCGCTTGATGCCGGCACCACCGACGACGGCGGTGTAGCAGTAAGGCCAGTGGTCGCGGCCATCGGCGCTGTTGCCATTGCCGCTGGTGGACACACCTTTTTCCGGGCTGCGGCCGAATTCGCCGAGGGCGACGACGATGGTTTCATCCAGCAGGCCGCTGGCATCCAGATCGTCAAACAAAGCGCTGAGACCCTGGTCCAGCATGGGGCCGGATTTGTTCTTCATACGCTCGGTCAGGCCCACGTGGTGGTCCCAGGAGTGATTGTCGGAGTTCGCAACCTTGGGCCAGATGACTTCCACCACGCGCGTGCCTGCTTCGAGCAGACGACGGGCAAGAAGGCAGCTTTGCCCAAAAGTGTTGCGGCCATAGCGATCACGCAGCTTCTCAGGCTCACGGTCCAAGGCGAAGGCATCGCGCGCACGGCCGCTGGAGATGAGGTTCAAGGCCTGGCTGTAGTAGCTGTCCAAGCTCATGTCCTTTACCGCAGCTTCGATCTGCGGCATCTGATCGTTGATGGCATCACGCAGCTTGGCACGGCGCTCAAGGCGCACGCTGAAGAGGTCAGGGCGGAGCTGAAGGTCGTCGATCTTGATGCGGTCCATCTTGCCCATGTCGAGATCATCGCCATCCGGGAAGAGCGTGTAGGGCTCATAGGCCTTGCCAAGGAAGCCCGCGCCACCGCCTTTGCCGACGACGTTGGATTCCTGCAACGGACGTGGCAGCTGCACGAAGGGGAGCATCGGCTCTTGCAGCGGCTTGAGACGCACGATGTTGCTGCCGAAGTTCGGGAAGTCCTTCGCGTTTGGCGGTTCGAGCTGGCCGGACGGGCTGACCTTGTCGGTCGTGTAACCGGTCATGATCTGATAGATCGCCGCCGTGTGATTGAAGAGCCCATTCGGCGTGTAGCTCATCGAATTGATCATGGTGAACTTGTCGTTCACCTTCGCGAGGCCCGGAAGGATCTCAGTGAAGTGCTTGCCGGGAACCTTCGTCGGGATTGTTTTGAAAGCGCTGCGCACCTTGTCCGGCACGTTTTCCTTCGGGTCCCACAAGTCCAGATGGCTCGGGCCGCCCTGCAGATAAATCATGAGCACATGCTTGGCCTTGCCCCACCCCGCACGGCCTGCGTTCGGAGAATTTGCCGCCATGGCCTGGCCACGGAGCACGTTGTTGAGCGTGAGCCCCATCATCGACCCACCGCCCACGCGCAGGATGTCACGCCGCGAGAAGCCGAGGTTTTTGTCGCAAAGGTCTTTACCGGGAACGCCTGGGATGCGGAACATGGTGTGCTAGGGGTTGAGATGGAAGGTCAATATCGGGGGCATGTACGACAAAGAAGGGGTGATCTTGCCATTTGGGGCGCAGATCGTCGAGGTTGGGCAGAAAAGTCCATGCCGGGGGCGGGGATGTGGCAATGAGCTGCTTTTCATGCACCCCACCGATTTTCATCGACTGGGCAGCTCGCATTGTGGTATTCGCAGACTGCCTATGAATGATGAATTCAACCCCTATGCCGCCCCGAGTGCCGCCGCTCTGACTGCTCCGATTCCAAATCAGGATCTGCCGCTCGCCAGTCGCTGGCATAGGTTTGTTGCTTCGTTTCTCGACGGGCTCATCCTCATGGCGATCTTTACGCCCCTACAGTATTTGACAGGCACCTTTCAGCGAGAGGCTGCGCGACAGGCGGCTGGCGGTTCCATATTTGCCTTCAGGCCGGAAAACATTCTCTGGGCGGTCGCCGGCATGGTCATCATGGTTGGCATCAACTGGCACTTTCTCCTGAACGGCCAAACGATTGGCAAGAAAGCACTCAATATTCGCATAGACCGCTTGGAAGGCGGTCCATGTGACAGGGCCCGCATTGTCACCCGGCGCATCATGGCCATGCAGATTGTGTATCTTGTTCCGGTGATCAATTTTATCTTCATGGTTGTCGACACGCTGATGATTTTCCGCAGCAACAAGCGCACGCTGCATGATGAGATCGCCGGAACCAAAGTGGTAGACCTGCGTACGCGATTTGCCTGATGCCCTCTGCACGCTGACTTTTTCTGGGTGCCGGGATATGGACGGGGGCTGACCGTTCATGATGTCCCGGGGAGCAATGGATCCGTTTTTCAGGAATCCACCCGCTCTTGTTCAGCACTAGCTAAGCACAGGGCAGGACAACCAATTTGCCAGAAAGGTGCCGCGGTATTTCGCGCAGCTGTCCGTGACGCTCCTGCGAAGGCAGCAAGTTCAAGTCATCCCGAAAAGGCATGCACAATCAATCTCAAGGAGAGATGTCACTGAAACGCCAAATGACGGTCGGACTTTTATCAGACGACGGACGCTCTCAATCCTCAAACATGAACTCGTTGCTCATCAGCAGCACTTGCGCGAGCTGGCTGAGGGAGCTCTGAGGACGGGCGCGGCCAATGGGCCAGCGGCTGGCGTCGCAGAAGTCGGTTTTGGAATTGGTGAGAACTTCGCCGGTGTCGGCACGGCTGATGGTGGGCTCCCAGTCGAAGCTGTCGCTGTCGGTGCCTCGTTCATTGTGGATGATGAAGCAGAGGATGTCGCCACGCTTCACGTCGGTGGTGATCTTGATGGGGACTTTTTTGTTCTGCGGTGTGCAAAACTGCTCGGCCAGGATGCCGGTGCGCTCATTGTAGATCCAGGCACGGACTCCATCGCCGCGGTCACTGCTGCGGCTGAGGACGCTGTCGATGGAAACCTTCATGTCCGCCGGCACATGCCAGCGGGCGGTGACGATGTATTCGGTGGGGGCGGAGTGGGCGCCATAATTGGCCCAGAAGGCATGGCCCCATTGAGGATCGGGGATTTTTGGGCCGGGGCTCCAGACTTTCTGGCCGCCACCGCCACGATCCGTGAGCTGGGTGAAGGACTGGAACTCGGTAAAGGACGGTTTGCCTTCGGAATTGCGTGCAAATTTCATCGTGCCGTAGCTCCAGCGGAAAGGTTTTTCAGCGTTGAGCTCGGTGGCATCGGCGGCGAAGCGCTGGGCCAGCTCGACTTCATCCGGCTTCGGATCGCGGGCGAGGATGCGGTGGTACATCGCGCGGATGGCTTCAGAATCGAGCGTGGTGCCCGCCAGCGGCGTGGCCTTGGCGATGGCATCAGCACGGGCGCGCATGAAGGGGCTGTTCATCAGAAACAGGGCCTGCTGCGGCACGGTGGTGTTGAAGCGCTGCGGACTGTGGCCGTCTGGATTGGCGAAGTCAAACATGGCAGGCACGCTCGCCTGATCATAACGGTCCACTTTGAGATAAACCGTGCGCAGAGTGTCGGCATCCTTCGCATTCAGCTCCGTGGCGCGTCCGCCATGCTTGCTGGTGTTCAGTTCGCCGGTCACGGAGAGGATGGCGTCACGCATCGTTTCATAATCCAGGCGCTGACGGTTGAAGCGGCTGAGCAGATCATTCTCGGCATCTTTGACCGCTTTTTCCGGCGTGGCGTGGCTGCTCTGCTGGAAGGTGCGGGAGGTGAGGATGAGCGTGTGCAGCTTCTTCAAGCTCCAGCCGTTTTCCATGAAGGTGGCGGCGAGGTAGTCGAGCAGATCTGCCTGCACGGGCTTAGCGGTCTGCACGCCGAAGTCGCTGGGCTGGGAGACGAGAGGCTTGCCGAAATGCTGCAGCCACACGCGGTTCACAATCACACGCGCGGTGAGCGGATTTTCCTTGCTGGCGATGTGTTGTGCGAGTTCGAGACGTCCGCTGCCTTCAGTGAATTTTTCGCCGCCGAACATTGTGAGCCACGCTCTTGGCGCAGGATCACCCTGCCGGCCTGGATTGCCACGGATGAAGACACGCACATCCTGCGGCTTCGGTTTGTCCACCATCACCATGGCGCGTGGCGGTGCGCCGGGGTGCGTGCTGTCGAGTTTGGTCCGCTCGTTGTTCAGGCGCACCACGGTCTCGCTGTCCTTGCGGGTGAAGAAGACGTTGGCTCCCTCCACCGGCACGGACATGGGCGAAAGCTTGTCCTGCATGAGCTGGCGCATAGGCTCCACTTTGCTGTCGAGAATGATGCGTGCGTAGGCCAGGGCGACATCCTTCATGGACTTCGGCGGCGTCTGCGCAAAGGCGGCGGCGATTTCCGGTGTGCAGCCGCTTTCAGGCTTGGCCAGTTCCTGCGCAAGAGCGGGAGATTTCGCCGCAAACTCCGCTTCAGGGATCTGGGCGAAGCGGTTCCAGGCGATCATCGCGGCATGCGGCTTCGCCGTGAGGGCGTAGCGCTTGAGGAAATCGCGCCACTGGCTGGCCACACGGTCACGCAGCTTCATCTGGCCCGCCTTGCCTTTGAAGACGGTGGTGTCCTTGATGTCCACCGAGTCCTGGGCAAATGCGAGGTATTCAGCCAGACGCTCCGGCTTCCTAAACTCGTCATAGACGGTGCGTTTGAAGTCGAGCTCCTTCTTCGCGATCTCAGCCACCTTGGCATCGTAGTCCTGCTGATCTTTTTCATTGGCCGCCTTGCCGATGATGGGCATTGCGGTGTCATCCGGTTCGTCGCTGCTGTTCAGGATGCTGTAGATTGCATAGTAGTCGCGGCTCGGGATCGGATCGAATTTGTGATCATGGCAGCGTGCGCAGGCGACGGTGAGTCCCAGCAGCCCGCGCCCGATGACATCGATGCGGTCATCCGCAATCAGCAGCCGGTCATTGATGAAGCGTTCGCCCACGTTGTAGAAGCCCAGCGCCGCGAGGTTGGGCGAATTGGGTGTGTCTGCCGTCATGCGATCCGCCGCGAGCTGGTAGCTCACAAACTTGTCGTAGGGCATGTCATCGTTCAGTGCCTTCACGATCCAGTCGCGGTACGTGTAGGCGAAGGGGTAGTAGTTGCTGCGTCCAGCCACCTGGTAGCCGTTCGTGTCGGCGTAGCGCACCACATCCAGCCAGAAACGCGCCCAGCGTTCGCCATAGGCGGGCTGGGAGAGCAGTTGCGGGATCAGCGCCTTGGGATCCTGCTTTTTTTGCAACTCTTCATAGGTAGGTGGCAATCCGGTAAGCGTGAGGTGGATGCGGCGCGTCAGTGTGGCGGGATCGGCGGGCGCTGCGAAATCGAGTCCGGCTGCCTTGAGTTTGGCGCCGACGAAGGCGTCGATAGGGTTGCCGGTGAAACCTGCGGGAAGTGCAGGCTTTTGCACCGGCTTGTAGGCCCAGTGCTGCATCGGGTCGGCCTTGGGGTGCTCAGCCACAGCGGCCTCTGCAGGCCATGGCAGGCCCATGCTGATCCATTTTTCGATCGCCGCGATCTGAGGCGCAGGCAGCTTGTCGCCCTTCTTGGGCATCGCCTCGACACCAGCCACATGGTTGATGGCCTTGATCAGCTTGCTGGCACTGGGATTGCCGGGTTCCACAACCTTGCCGTAATCGCTGCCGTGAATGATCGCCGCCCGCGAGTCGAGACGCAGCCCGTTTTGATGCTTGTGCGCGCCGTGGCACTCGTAGCAGCGCTCCGCGAGCACGGGGCGGATGTTTTTCTCAAAGAACTCGATCTGGTCAGGCGGGAACGATTCGGCGGCAGGCGCGAGGGAACTTGCGACGGCAAGGCCGCCCAAAACGAGAGAGGGAAACTGGAAACGCAGGGTCATGTGGGGGTTCGACAGGGGGATTCTACATCACTTCCCGTCAAAAACCAAACGCGCAGCGAACGTGCCACCTTACAGGCGGTAAAACACGGTTTTTGTCACTTTTCAGACCTGATTTGCCCGCAGCACCCGCAGCATGTTGCCGCCGATGACCTGCCGGATGGCCTCGTCGCTGTGGCCGCGCATGATCATGCCGAGGGTGAAAAGCGGCCAGTTGGACCAGGCAACACTCTGTTCTGCCTCGATGCTCGTCACGTAGTCGTCCTTGGGCCAGAGATGCTCCCATTTGTCGGCACTGCCGCCGGGGGCTTTGAGCAGCTTGGCCCGCTCTTCTTTGTCGAAGCGGGAGGTGTAGGCCACGTCGCAGCCGATGGCTGCGTGCTTCGCCCCAAATTTTTTGATGAGATGGTCGAGGTGGTCAAGCAGCGCGGTGATGTCGCCTTTGCCGCCGAGGAAACGCGGGATGCAGCAGATGCCGACGAGGCCGTCGGTGTCGCAGATGGCCTTGATGGTGTCGTCCGGCTTGCCGCGAAAGTGTTCGTAAACACCGCAGCAGGTCGTGTGGCTGGCCACCATGGGGCGCGTGCTGGCCTTGGCGGCATCATAGGCCGTCTTCCAGCCGCTGTGGGCCACATCAGCAATGACGCCGATCTTGTTCATCTCGGCGATGGCTGCGTGGCCGAAATCGCTCAGGCCGCCGTCGTGGGGCTCCCCGGCACCGTCACCGAGCGGGTTCCGCCGATTGTAGGTCACATGCATCATGCGGGTGCCCAGTTCGTGGAAAAGGCGCACAAAGCGCAGCTCATCGCGCACGCTTTCCCAGTCCTGCATCAGGGGCACGCCGTTTGTGGTGAAGCAAAGACCAACGTTTCCCGCTTTCTTCAGCGCCATGATTTCATCCGCCGTGACCACTTTGGAAAGCGAAGGCTTGAGCAGGTCGGTGGCCTTGGTGAAGTGGGCGAGGCGCTTGATCAAGCGCATGGGGTCGCTGCCTTCTTCGCCGGTGTTTTGGAAAATGCAGGTCACGCCGGCGGCGTGGAAGGCATCGAGGAATTCCTTGCGCTCGCGCTCATTGGTCGCGTTGCGGTTCATGGACATGGACTCGCGCAGGTCGTTGATCTCGGCGGCGCCCATGCCGGATTTGATCGCTTCGTTCATCGCCTCCGCATCCATGGCGCAGCGTGGGGCGAAGCCGTAGCTTTCAAAGACGACGGATCCGAAATGCAGCTCCCATGCGTGGTCAATCTGCGCCCGCGTGGGTTTCAGCAGTCCCAGGGCAATTTCGCGCGGTTTGTCGATGGCCGGATTGCCGGTGATCCATGATTTTTTCGACTCCTGCGAACGCACATGAATGTGGAACCCGCCCGCGAGAGCAGCGAGCGGCAGGCTTTGAAGCAGGCGACGACGGGAGAAAGGAGCGTTCATGCGTGAGAACAAACGCGCCTGAGCCCGTGTTTTAGCGGCGAAGCTTTTTCTTCAGGCGCATCCAGGTCGGAACGTCGAGGTCCTCACCTTGCACGATCGAGGGCTCAGTGTCCTTGAAGCGGCCGCGGTCTTCTTCACCGAGGCTGAAGGTCTGCTGGCTTTCAGCCGTGGCAGTGGCCTTGCGGGTGAGGACGGCGGTGGCGCTGATCGTTGACGATTCTGGTTCGGGTTCGTCGAATGAAATGAGGTCATCATGCGCTGAAGCAGCCTCGGTCTGCAAGGTGACGCTGCGGGCCACCACGGCGGCCAGGGTGGATTCCTTGGTGCTGCGGGCGGCATCGGCGAGTTCCTTCGCGGCCGGGGTGCGCACAGGAATGCGTGCCGTCTCCGGAGCAGGAGCGATCACCGGGGACGGGGCGGGCTCCTCGTAGGCGTCAAAATCAGCAAACGCAGGCGGCTCTTCCTCCTGCACCACTGGCTCCTCTTTGGGCTGCGGCGCCACCACTTTGGCAGCTTCCGCCTGGAGGCTGCTCAGGGGGAATGCCTCACCGACGGCAGGGACGGAGGCGAATTCCTCGGACTTGAAGAGCAGATCGGCCACAGACTCCTGCGGGGGGGCATAGGGCGAAGGGGCCTTCTTTACCGGGATCTCGCGTTTAGGTGCCGGAGCGGGGGCTGCGGCGGGTGCAGGCTGCTCAGCGCGGGGTTGGAGCATTTCCGAAGGCGGTGCGGCCGTGGCGTGGGCGTTGAGCTGGTTGAGGCCCAGCGAACTGATGAGGGTGACGGCGACGGCGTCTCCCAGCTTCGCATCGACGCCGAGGCCGAAGAGAATGTGGGTTTGATCCGGCACATGGCGGCCGAGCTGCTTCATGACCCCCTCGACTTCGACCAAGGTGAGCGATTCGCCGCCGGCGACGTGGACGAGCAGGTTCTTCGTCTGGTGCAGGAGGCGACCGGAGTCGATGAGCGGGCTCTTGAGCGCTTTCTTGAGCGCCTCGGCACCGCGGTTCTGGCCGCGGGCTTCGCCGAAACCAAAGAGGCAGCGGCCGTTGGCATTCGCCAGCGCGGAGGTGAGGTCGTCTAGGCCGAGCTTCACCAAGCCTGGCGTGGTGGTGATGGTGGAAATGGCACGCAGGCTTTGGGCAATGAGCTGGTCCGCCTGATTGAAGGCTTTCTGAATGCCATCCTTTGGCAGGATGAGCTCGCCCATGCGGTTGTTTTCAAACAGCACGAGGGCATCCGCACGCTTTTGCAGCAGCTCCAGCGCCTCCTCGGCCTGGGCCAGACGACGGCGGCCTTCGAAGCTGAAAGGCATGGTGGCGACGACGAGCACCAGAGCGCCGGTGTTCTTCGCAATCTCAGCAATGACGGGGGCCGCGCCGCTGCCGGTGCCGCCGCCGAGTCCGGCGCTGATGAAGATGATGTCGTGATTCTCAATGGCCTGACGAATCTGCTCGCGCGAGAACAGCGCGGCCTCACGTCCGAGATCGGGATCGCCGCCTGCGCCGATGCCCTTCATGAGCTCGGCTCCCAGCTGGATTTTCACCGGTGCCATGGAATGACCGAGCACCCGCACATCCGTATGCGCGCAGACCAGCGTGGCATCCACGATGCGGTCCAGGGTGATGCGATCGACAACATTGGAACCCGCGCCGCCGACACCGACGATGCAGATGCGCGGTGCCGCCATGCTGGCACCTTCAGGTGATTGGGAGCGGTCGTATTCTACCATAATCGTGGGTGGTTAAGGTTGGGCTGCTGTTTTTAAATTAAAGTGTGACGGATGAGAGGAGCTCCTGCATGCGTCGGCCAAGGCGCTTCAAGGGGGAGAGAAAAGGCTTCTCGCTGTCAAGAATCTGCGCATAACGAATGAGGCCGATCGGAGCGGAGTATTGCGGATTCTCGAAAGTGGCGGTGATGCCGCTGACGGGAGCCGAACCTGCGCGCGTGACTTTGATCCCAAACACTTCGCGGGCCACCACGTCAACGCCTTTCATCATGCTGACACCGCCCGTGAGGTAAATGCCAGCGCCGAGACGACCGAGATGATCCTCCACACGCACCTTCACCTGGATAAGTATTTCTTTAGTGCGGAGGTTCATGACCTCATTCAAAAACGCGCGTTCGATCTCGCCAAGGATCAGGCCGGTGTCGTCTTCGATGCTGAGCATTTCCCCCTCCGGCACATCGTCATAGAGCACGCTGCCCTCCTCCACCTTGAGGCGTTCGGCTCGTCCGTTCGGGATCTGCAGCGCCATCGAGACATCATTGGTGATGTGGTCACCCCCGAGGGGGACGCAGCCGGAGGCGGTGATCATGCCGTCTTCATACAAGACGTAGTCACAAGTGCCGGCACCGAAGTCGATCATGAGCGCACCCTGCATTTTCGCCTCACGTGTGAGCACGACCTGTGCCGCTGCGACGGGATTGAAGACGACGTCCTCCACTTCGAGCGGGATTTCACGCACGCAGCGGATCGCATTCTGCACGCGGCCACGCACGCCATGGATGATGTGGTAGTCCGCCTCCAGCACACGGCCCTCCCGCCCGATGGGCTGGCGCACGGCCTCCTGCCCGTCCACGATGTACTGCCGTGTGACGCTGTGCAGAAAGACATTGGACTGCGGAATGGACACGCTGCGGGCGATTTCCTTCGCCTCCTCCACATCGTCCTCGCTGATTTCCGTCTGATCGTCTGGCAGGCGGTGACGGCCGCGATTGTTCAAGCTTTCGATGTGCGCGCCGGTGACGCCCAGGAAGACATTGCGGATCATCACATCGCTGCGGTCCTCAGCGCGCACGAGGGCGTCGTTCACGCAGGTCTGGACCTTTTCGAAATCCACGATCTCGCCTTTGCGCACTCCACGGGAAGGTGCCTGGCCGACGCCGAGAATCTTGATGGCTCCGTCACGCTTGGCCTCACCCACGACGACGCAGATCTTGTGCGTTCCGATTTCAAGACCTGCGTAAATGGTGCTTTTTGCCATGAGTTTCAGCGTGCGGGTGGAGTGGAGGCGGTGTCCGCCAGATTCAGCCCGGTGACATCCGGCGTTTCATGAAAGGTGGCGGGGGTGTTGATGCTGGCGATCAGGTTCAGCGTGGCGAGGCGCCATTTGCGTGCGCGCGCCTCATGCATGACGCGGTCAAAGCGCGCCAATTGCGGGTCCATGTCATCCACTCCGAAGGTGATTTTGGTGTCGCCGTTGAAGTGGGCGACGAGCGACCATGGATTCGGAATCTCAATGATTTCCAGCGCGGGGTGGTCATCCTGCTGGCGCTTTTGGAGCTTCTCCATCAGACGCAGCGCCGCGTGAACCTGCATGTCCGGGGATGGCTTGCCGGGAGTGGCTTCGCTGAGGTTCGGGAACTGGATGCGGGGCATCCCAAGATACTCCCGAGTGATGACGTTGCAGGGCACCAGCGCACCTTCCGCATCAATCAGGCAGCCTTTGCCAGTCAGAGGGCCCATGAGCTTGTGCTTGGGGCATTCCATCCAAGCGACCGGCAGGCGCTGCACGACATCGAGCGTGAGCTTGCCGTGGTAGTCACGGTGGATCACCGCAGACTTCACCTGGGGCAGGCGTTCGATCTTCGCGCGCACCTCGCGCAGGTTCATGGTGAGCAGGTTGGTGGCTTCCGTGAGGCCGGTGGCGGACACGAGCTGCTGCCGCGTGAGGGTGCCCTCCGTGTTCACCTCCACGGTCTTCAGCATGAACTGCGAATTCTTTTCCAGCGCCTCATGCCACGTCACCCAGCCGATGCCGACCACGATCATCGCCGTGATCAGCCACATCGCCGTGCGGAACCCCCGGCGGCGGCGCTCCACGGCCTCATGCTCGCGAATGACCGGAGATTCCGGCTGATAGTCGATGACGTGGGTGGCCGCGCCCTTGCGCTTGCGGGAAGGGCGCTTGGCTGATTTTTTCGAGCCATTCTTGGCAGGAGGCATGAGCGGGCGTACAAAAAGGCCAGTTCCGAACACAGGCGGAATTGGTAGTTAATAGGCCTTAAATAATAGATTCCCAGTCCGATTGCCATAATTATTCGCGAAAAAATACGACCCCTGTATTCATAGGGGGGTGGGTTATTCACAATTTTGCGCCGCATTTCGGCTCTTTTACCTGCTGCAATGGTGGTGTCAGCGTTACTTTTTCACCGCCCAGATATGGCGATAACGTACTGGGTTGCCGTCGTTAGTAAGATAAACCGGGACCGGAGTGGGCCCCTAGGTTGCGAATTGAGTTGGTCACGCCAGCCAGCGAGCGAATCTCGCTACGCCAGCTTTGGAAGGGGGGCGGCCACGAGGTCAACAGTCAGGTCAGGGATGAATCCCTTGTTTGGGGCGTCTGGATAGGCTCGTGGGTTCGCCAGGATGCGGGTCTCTCCAATCCTGTAGTCGTTGTTGTGATGGATATGGCCATGCACCCAAAGCTGCGGCTGAAACTCTTGAATCAACGTGTCGAGATGAGAAGCATAGGCGCAACTGATCTCCTCAGTGCGCCTGCGTTCAGGCAGTGACAAAAGAGAAGGGGCATGATGAGTGACGATAACGGAAGTACGTGGATCACCACTGCTTAGGAAGTCTCTCAGAGCTTGAACCGACGCCAGATGCGCCAGACGTGTGTCACGAGGTGTGAGGCGTTTGTATCCGCGACTGGAATTGCGCGCTCTTTTGTAGTCATTCATCTCAGCTCCCGCCACCGCCGCTCCATCCATCCAGTCACCCATCAGTGCCATATCAGTCCATAGCGTGCTTCCGAAAAAACGCACCCCGCCAATCGTCACCGATTCGTTCTCCAAGAAGTGTACATTGGTCCCTCGCGACTGCTCTCGCAGTTTCTGGAACAGGTTCGGGTAGTTCTCACCGTAGAATTCGTGATTCCCGCAGATGTAAATCACCGGCACATCGGTGAATTCCCGAAGGATCCACTTCAGACCGTTGGTCTTGGTGGAGACGTCCCCTGCCAGAACCGCGCAGTCACAATCCACCTTGGGCAATGGCACTTCGCCAAATTCCTGATGCAGATCGCTGACCACATGAATGCGCATGAAGCCACCCCTGTAACATGCGGACGTCCGTTTTCCAAGTGTGGCCGCTACCCCGCCTTCACCAGCGTCACGAGTTCCTGCAGGGACGCTTTGGCATCGCCGAAGAGCATGCGGCAGTTGTCGCGCAGAAACAGGGCGTTTTCGATGCCGGCGAAGCCTTTGCCCATGCTGCGCTTCATCACGATCACGGTGCCGGCCTTTTCGGCCTCGATGATGGGCATGCCGTAAATGGGGCTGGATTTGTCTTCGTGCGCGGCGGGGTTCACCACGTCGTTGGCCCCGATGACGAGGCACACGTCCACGCGCTCCATCTCGGGGTTGATGGTCTCCATTTCAATGAGCTGGTCATAGGGCACATCAGCCTCCGCCAGCAGGACATTCATGTGGCCGGGCATGCGTCCGGCCACGGGATGGATGGCAAAGCTGACCTCCACGCCTTTTTTGGCCAATTCATCCGAAAGCTGCCGCACCTGATGCTGCGCCTGCGCGACGGCGAGTCCGTAGCCGGGCACGATGACCACCCGGCCGGCCATGCTCAGCAGCAGAGCGGCCTCATCCGCCTGCACGGATTTCACACTGCCTGTGGCAGCGGCGGCCGCGCTGGCGGTGGCATCCACTTTGCCGAAGGCGCTGAAGAGCACGTTCGTCACCGGGCGGTTCATGGCCTGACACATGGCCAGGGTCAGGAGGGTGCCGGAGGAGCCGACGAGCGTGCCGGCGATGATCATGGCGACGTTGTCGATGGCAAACCCATCCGCCGCGACGGCGAGGCCGGTGAAGGAATTCAGCAGAGAAATGACCACCGGCATGTCCGCGCCGCCAATGGGCATGACCATCAGGACGCCGAGGACGAGCGCGATCATCAGGAACAAACCCATGAACACCATGCTGTGCGAGCCCCCTGCCATCGCGAGCGCCAGCAAAAGGCTGCCCACGAACAGACCGCTGTTCAGCAACTGCTGCGCGGGATACGTCACCGGTTTGTCAAAATGGCCTTCCAGCTTGAAGAAGGCGATGATGCTACCGGACAGCGACACGGCGCCGATCATGGCCGCGCACAGCATCGAAACCACCAGCTTCAGGCTCGAATCCGCCGTGAGATGTGCGAACTCAATCGCCGCCACCAGGGCCGCCGCGCCGCCCCCGGCACCATTGAAGAGCGCCACCATCTGCGGCATCGCGGTCATCTTCACCTTGTAGGCGCCTGCAGCACCGATGACCAGACCCAGCACGATCCCGGCGACAATCAGCAGCCACTTCCACAGCGACACACCTTCTCCGTGCGAGCCATGCAACTGCGGCAGCACCGCCAGCAGGGCGAGCACCATGCCCAGACCCGCAATGAGATTTCCCCGCCGGGCGGTTTTGGGGGAGGCCAGCAGTTTGATGCCGAGGATGAACAGAACAGAAGCGAGCAGAAAGGCAAAGGAGGTGATCATGGTGGCGGCTGTCTCACTTCTTGCGTTTGAACATTTGCAGCATGCGGTCGGTGACCATGAAGCCGCCAAACACGTTGGCGGAGCCCAGCACCACGGCAGCGAATCCGGCGGCTGTTTGCAGGAAGCCCTCGGCCTCAGCCAGCGCCAGCATGCCGCCGAGCAGGATGATGCCGTGGATCGCATTCGTGCCGGACATCAGCGGTGTGTGCAGCATGGACGGCACCTTGGAGATGAGCTCGAAGCCGAGGAAGACCGACAGCACGAAGATGACAAAGATGAGCATTTCCACGGTCATGGCAGGTCAGGTGGCGGCGGCGAGTTTTTCATTCACGATTCTCCCGCCGTGGGTGACGACGCAGCTTTTGAGAATGTCATCCTCCAGGTTCAGCTTCAGGGCCTGTGCATCCTTGTCCCAGAACTCCGTGAGCAAGGCGGTGATGTTCGACGAGTACATCTGGCTGGCATGCACCGGCACCCGGCCGGGCAGACTGGCGATGCCGACGATCTTCACGCCCTTGCGCTCAATGATCTGGTCCGCCACCACGCCTTCGACGTTGCCGCCGCTCTCCACGGCGAGATCCACCACGACGCTGCCCGGCTTCATCGCGTCCAGCATCTCGCTGGTGAGCAGCACCGGCGCACGGCGGCCAAACACCTGCGCCGTCGTGATGACGATGTCCGACTCCGCGCACACGCGTGCCATGCCCTCGCGCTGGAGCTTGAGCTGCTCGTCAGTCAGCGCTTTCGCATAACCGCCCTCCGTCTGCCCGGTTTCACCCACGTCAATTTTCACAAACTTCGCGCCGAGGGATTTCACCTGCTCTTCGACGACGGGCCTCGTGTCAAAGGCCTCCACCTTTGCTCCCAGCCGTCTTGCCGTGGCGATGGCTTGAAGTCCCGCCACACCCGCTCCGATGATGAATGCTTTCACGGGCTTGATCGTGCCTGCCGGCGTCATCATCATGGGGAAAATCTTTCCGGACTGGCCTGCGGCCACGATCACGGCGGCATAGCCCGCCAGACTCGCCTGCGAGGAGAGAACATCCATCTTCTGCGCACGCGTGCTGCGCGGTACCATTTCCATGCTGATGGCGCTCACACCGCGTGCAGCCAGCGCACGAATCAGTTCCGGGGATTGAAACGGATCCAGCAACGCGATGAACACCGCGCCTTCACGCAGGGCGTTGACTTCATCGAGTGTCGGCTTGCGCACCTGCAGGATGATATCTGCTGCGGCCAGCATCGCGGCGCGGTCTGTGCGCACCGTCGCACCCGCCCGCGTGTAATCCATGTCGCTGTGGCCGCAGTAAAGCCCGAGTCCTGCTTCCACTTCGATCTTCGCCCCAAGGGCCGTCAGCTTGGCCACATGCTCTGGCACCAGGGCGGTGCGCGTTTCTCCCGCATGGGTTTCTTTGGGGACAGCGACTCTCATCTGCATGCGAGGAAACGAACGATGAGGAAGACTGACATCTAGCCATCATCGTGTAAAGAATGAAAGGAGCGCGCGTGGATAGGCTCCGGCCCTAGCAGGCAGGGCGTATGCAGGCTCAAATGAGCTCCCGCAACGGCGCACCCTGGTCCACGATGAAGTTGGGCCTGCCCTGATGATCCGTATAGATTGTGTCAAGCGGGACACCCATGTGGTGGTAGATGGTGGCGGCGAGATCGCCGGGAGTGACAGGGCGTTCATCAATCTGGCCGCCGTCTTTATCAGAGGCTCCGATGACCTGGCCATGCCGGAAGCCACCACCGGCGAGGGACATGGACATGACGTAGGGCCAGTGGTTGCGGCCATCGGTGCTGCCCTGCGTGCCGAGTGTGGGCGTGCGGCCAAATTCACCCATGGTGATGACGAGGGTGTCTTGAAGCATGCCGCGCTCGGCGAGATCGCTGACAAGCGTGGTGATGACATGGTCAAATACCGGCAGCAGCGGGCGCAAGCCATTCCAGATGCCGCCGTAGGGCGGGATGTTGTCACCGTGATTGTCCCAAGTGCCGGAAGCACCGTGGTTGCTGAGATCGATGGTGACGAAGGATGAGCCGCGCTCCACGAGGCGGCGTGCGAGCAGCGCCTGCCTGGCCCAATCGTGCTCGCCATAGCGGTCGCGCACTTTTTGCGGTTCCTTGCTCAGATCAAAAGCCTCCTGCGCGCGGCCGCCCGCCACGATGTCGAAGGCGGTCTGTGAGAAGCTGTCCATGGCGCTCATCATGCCGCTGGCGTCGATTTCGGAGCGCAGGTCGTCCATTTGTTTGCTCAGCGTCTGGCGTGCGTGCAGGCGGTCCATGCTAAGGCCGGAGGGAAGCTGGAAAAGCTTCGTGGCGCTGCTGGCATCGAAGGGATCATACTGCGTTCCGAGGTAGCCGCCCCATGCGACGTGCGAGCGCGATTTCATGTTCAGCACGACATAAGGCGGCATGGCCGGATGATTGGCCCCGCGATGCTTTGCCACGATGCTGCCAAACGATGGATAATACTTCGCCTTCGGATTCGTGCGCGGCTCGTTGGCAAGATTCGCCGTCTGCATGACCATGTTCGGCTCATGATTGCTGAAGCGGCAGTCCACCGAGCGGATGAGCGTGAACTTGTCCAGCATGGCGGCCTGTTTGGGCAGATACTCGCAGATGTGCGTGCCTGGCAGCCTGGTGGGGATTGTTTTGAAGGGGCCGCGAATCTCGCGCGGTCGGTCGGGTTTCGGGTCCCAGGTGTCGATCTGCGAGGGGCCGCCGGTCATCCAGAGCAGGATCACCGCTTTGCCGCTCTTGGTGGTCTTTCCCTCCGCACGCAGCTTCGTCAGCGCTGGCAGTGTGAGGCCGCCCAGACCTGCGAGGCTCGTTTTCAAAACCGAGCGCCGGCTGTGAACGACCACGCCATCCCGCACACGCGGATTCATGAACGTGAATGCATGCGGGGCGCTGTGGCCGGAGCAGGGATGATCGGGAGATGACATCGAAGTTCAATACGCAGAGCCGGGAGCGACTCTAACCACGCACTTCAAATCCTGCGCGCATTCACTTCACCACCTTCAAATACGCAATCAGATCTGCCAGCGACTGCGGCGTGAGCGCGGCTTCGAGCCCTTCCGGCATCAGGGAGGTGCCCGTGCTCTGCAAACTCGCGATCTCGCTGCGCAGCACCGACTTCGTCAGATTTCCCGCCATCTTCAGCGTGAGGCTTGCGCTTGTTTCCGTGGCGATCACTCCATAGAGCTGCTCGCCGTTTTTGAGCGTGCAATGATAGGCCATGAATCCCGGCTCAATGATCGCGCTCGGGTCGAGGATGGAATTGAGAAGCTTCTCCGCGTCATGCTGCACCACGCTGCGCAGGTCCGGCCCCAGCTCGATGCCCACGCCGTCGAGTTTGTGACAACTGATGCAAACCTGGGCGAAGGTGGTTTTGCCTTTGGCGGCATCGCCTTTCAGTTTTAGCGCGGGTTTGAACTTCTCGACCACGGCAGCGCGCGTGGCGCTTGTGGCATCTGCAAACACTGCCGCCGCCTGCTTCGCGATTTCCTTTTTGGGGTGCTTCGTCAGCCGCGCGCGCAGTGCCGCGTCACATGATTTTGCCTCAGGCCGTTTCAGCAGCGCCAGAGTCCAGGCATCGCTGGAGAGGAGGGTTTCGATGATCTGCACGCGCACCGCTGGCGTCCGTTCATTCCAGCCTGCGAGGAGGAAGTCCGGGCCGTCCTTCGGCTGTAGCTTCGCCACCAGACGCAGCACCTCGGGGCTTGCAGATTTTTTCCAGAGTTCCGGCAGCAGAGCTTTTACCATTTCGCGATGCTCACGGTCTGAGGCCAGCAATGCTACTGCCGCCATGGGCGGAGCTGCCTGGGCTGCATTGACTTGCTCGGCAGCCATGTGGAGCAGGTCTGCCATCTTCTTCAATCCCTGCTGCGCTTCCGCTGAGGAGACTTGCTGTGTGAATGCGGACAGCGAGAGCCCTTTTTCATCAAGGACGGCGAGCAATTCGGATGCGTGGCTCTGCGCTCCCTCGTGGGACAGCAGCGAGGCGATCGCCGTTTCATTTTTCACCGCCAAAGCGCATTGGAAGAGCATTCGAATCACGCCATTGTTTTCCGGCTCGCCTCCTCCGGGAAAACGCGCGCAAACACGATCCAAGTGCGGCATCACCGAACTCAGTGCTGCGCCTTGCAAAGGCGAGCCTGCTGGAGCCGCATGCAACAGCTCCGCCAGCAGATCAGCGGCCCAGTCGCCTTTCAATTCACCCAGGGTGCAGGCCAGCTGCAGCTGCACTTTCTCGTCCTTGTCGTGCACGAGTTCCGTTAGCGTCTTCTGGAGTGACGATGATTCGTTGTCTTTCAATTCCAGTTTCTCGGCCATTTGCAATGCCTGCTCACGGACCTGTGGCGATTCATCTGCCAGCAGCGCCAGACATGCGGCGGTGCGGAGATTCTTCATCGCCAGCAGTGTCCACGCGGCCTGTGCCTGTGTTTGGGGCTGCTTGGATTTGAGGAGATCTTCGATGGCAGTCTTCTTGCCGCTCCATGCGAGCTGCATCTGCGCCTTGTCACGCTGCCAGCCGTTCGAGGAAGCCAAGCCTTGTATTGTAGTCCCGCCTTTAGGCGGTGCTGGAGCGCACGTGATTTTCCAGATCCTGCCCTTGTCATCTCCCTCGCGGTAATGAGGCAGCAGTTCATCTTTGCCGTTTTGGGGCAGCCACTGAGGGTGCTCGATCATGTAGCGGTACATGTCTGCGACCCAGAGCGCGCCATCGGGTCCGGTGCGGACCATGACGGGGCGGCACCAGCGGTCTTCGCTGGCGAGGAAGTCCATCTTTGACTCGGCGGGATCGCGCGTGGCTTTGAAGGTGACGCCGTCGTCTTCGAGGATGTGATGTTGCACGACGTTGTGAAACGGCTCGCAGGTGAAGGCATGGGTTTTGCCATCATTAAACAGCATGCGATCTCGATACACCTCGATGCCGCAGGCGCTGGTGAAGCGGCCGGCTTGATCAAAGCTGTGAAAGCGTTTCTCCATGCTGCTGGCGGGATAGACCGAAGGATTGCGCGGGAAGAGCTGGTGAATCGGGTCCGGCGGAATGACGTGCGGATTCCGGCGCAGGTAGTGATCCTGCAGCACGTAGTGCCAGAGCGGAAAGCTGTTCTGCACGCCGAACCAGTGGCCCCAGTCATCGCGGGCGCGACCGAATTGCGAGGGGCCGCTTTGTGGATCAAACTCGCCCGAGTCCGGCTTGAAGCGGAAGTCGCGGCTGCCGAGATCGATCTTCTGGCCGGTGAGCTTGGATTCGATCTGCGTGCCTTTGTTGTAGCCGCCGTGGTGTGCGCCCGCTGCACAGTACACCCAGCCGTCCATGCCCCAGCGCAGGCCGTTGACGCGCAGTTGCTGATTGCCCGTGCTGAAGCCGGTGAAGAGCACCTGCTTTTCACCCTTCGGCTTGATGAAGAAAATGTCCGGTGCCGCAGTCACGATGACGCCATCGCGCCAGGTCAGGATGCCAGTGGGATAGCTCAGATCATTCACGATCACCGTGCGCTTGTCATAGCGACCGTCCGAGTTGGTGTCTTCCAGCATCACCACGCGCCCGCCTGCCTTGCCGTTGCCATCCATGCCCAGCGGGTAGTCCGCCATTTCAATCACCCACAGCCGTCCTATATCATCCCAGTCAAACGCCACCGGATCCAGCACCACCGGTTCCGCTGCGACGAGTTCGATGCGGTAGCCCGAGGGCAGATGCCATTGCTTCGCGGAATCTTCTGGAGAGAGCGGTGGCGTGGCGGTTTGCAGCTTCGGAGGCGGGGTTGCGTTTGGCTTTTCCAGGCCAGTGACCACCACATCCGAAATCTCACCCTGCAGCCCCTCGAAACCATCGCAACGCTTTCCAAAGAACAGGTCGTTCGCGCCGGGCGCGGTGACGGGCAGTTCGGCATCGATCTCGACTGTGCCGTTCAGCGTGACCTTCACGTGTGAACCGTTGCGCTCCATCTTTACGTCGTTCCACGCCTTGGGCTCGATGATCGTTTTTCCGCGCACGATTTGATTCGCTGCGTTGCCATTGAAGATAAACAGCCTGCCGGGTTGTGATTCTTTTTGTGTGCTACTGATGTAAGTACCACTGATGCCGAGATGGTCGCCCGGAACTTGCGAGTTTCCCTTGGGGCCGCGCGAGATGAGATACTCCGTGTGCGAACCGTCTTTGTGTGCAAATTTGCTGCGAAAGCGCATCGAGGCGGACCAGTTTTCATGCTGCTTGAGCAAGGCCGCTGTCTGCGCACGCTTTGCCTTTTCCTGCTGTTCAACGCCATGGAGCGCGTGAAATTCCTCTACCTTCGAGGTCTTCCATAGGTGTGCGATGAAGTCGGGTTCGAGGACTCGATCCCAAACGGTGATTTCGTCGAGTTTGCCTTCGAAGCTGTCGCCAAATGCAAGATGGCTAATATCCTGTTTAGGACCTCGTTTGGGCCATGTTTCGAGCTTGGACGATATTTCCTTCTTGCCATCAATGAAGACCGCCGTTTCTGCTCCCTTTCTGGAGTAGACAAGAAAGTGCCATGAATTCTCCAACAGAGCGTTAGGCCCATACTTCATGGCCGAAGGGTCAGAGCCAATGATCATACGGCTGCGAATCGGTGTGCCATCTGACTCTGGTGGTCCTGGAGTCACCAGGTTCCATTCGTTTCCTCCTCGTTTGCTTGAGAGGCGCACCCACTCAAGGCCTGACCTGAACAATACGGGTTCCGGCTGTGCTGCGTCGTCTGGGATACGACCTAACCAGAACCAGAGAGCCACTGAGTGGTGATCTCCCAAGTCTGGAACAATGCCGTCAATGGCTCCTCCGGCCACATGGATGCAACGATTGATGGCTTCTGGGCCGGAGAAGGGAGATGAGCGCAGTTTTTCCTGATCGCCGCGTCCCGAGCCGGAGCCAACTCCGGGCAGATACATAGCGCACTTGGAAGTTGATAGATAAAAGAACACATCTCGTGCTCCCGGACGTTTCAAGATGGGGACCGCACTGCTCAAGGAATACTCAGTGGAAATTTCCTCGAGCCGCCAATAGGCGAGCGGCTTCGAGGCAATGATCTTCTCAGCATAGGGCCCCTGTTCAATGCGTTGCTCTCTCCGCTTCTGACCTGTCACTTCTTCGAGCGCGCCGAGCAGAGTATTGATTGCCTTGGGTTCTGCCTTCACTTCCAGTCCTGCGGTGCGGGCAGGCCAGGTTGTGTAGCCGCCGAGTTCGTGCTGCTCTGGTGGTGGGATGTAACCTTCAGCACCATTTGCCAGCTCGATGTTGAAGTGGGATTTGAACGGTGAGTATTCCTTCAATTTCAGCCCCGTGATCGCATACACTTCATTCGGCAGCGTGGCGATGGTGAGGTCGCCGATGCGGATGGCTTGGAGTTTCACACTTGTCTTCTGCCGCTCGTGGAGGATCAGGGCCTCGCGGGCATAGACTTCCTCTTTGTTTTTCGGGAGGTCGTTTTCGATTTTTGCAGCGATGGGGCGGGCCCAGGCGAGGCGTTTTTCGTCGGGGACGCGGTAGTTGAGTTCGAGAGTTTTCTCGATCATGCCGAGCGGGGCGTGATCGAGATACTTCACGGTTTGCAGGGCTTTCGTGGCGCTGTCGGCCACGGCTGCGGAATAGGTGTCGAGAGTGATGTACTTTTTCTCCGCGCCGTAGTCCATCCACATCTGGTCTCCGCTGGTGCCCTGGCTCATGGCGCAGACGAAGGGGCCGTTGCCGTCGCCTGGCTGGCCCAGTTTCGCGGCGAGGTGTTTGCAGAACAGGCCATAGTAGTCCGCTGAAACCGGGCCGCTGCCGAAGTAGTGCTGCGAGTAGTTTGCCAGCACGCCCAGCGGTTTGCCGTCGGTGGTTTGCAGCGAGATGACGGAGAGCTGTGGATCGACCGGACCGCTGGGACCAACGACGTCTTCACTGAGATAACCGGGGTGCATGTTTGCCCGGCCGGTGGGCTGGCCGAAGGGATCCACGACTTCCTTGCCAGGGAGTCGAATCCAGCGGCGGTTGTGCGTGTGCTCCCAGTCATTAAAGCTGCCCCAGCCGATGCGCGCGGGCTGCAGCGCCTTGTCCGCCGCCACGATGGCCTCGGCAATTTTCGGCGTGAGGTATTTGCCATACTCCGTGTCTTTGCGTGTGCCAAGGCAGCCCATGGCGGCAGGTGCGGAATGGGTGTGCGTGGCGCTGACCATCATGCGATCCACCGGAATGCCGCACTGGTTGGATGCGAGCGCCTTGGCCTCATCGATGAGCGACTGCTCCATCATGCAGGTGTCCACGATGGCGAAGGCGATCTTCATTTTCCCGTCATCCATCACAAAGCTGCGCACATGCAGCCGGTCCACGATCTTGTCGCCACGTCCTTCAAGAAAACCGCCCGCGATGATCCGTGGGAACGTCGTGGGCGTGATGTCGATGGCGGAGACGCCAGCGCGGAAGACCGGTTGTGCCTGTGCGGAGATGGCAGCGAGGCCGAGAAGAAACAGGAGGGACTTCATGAGATTGGCTCAAACCAACGCTCATGAAGGCTCGTTGTTTGCCTTTGATCAGGCGATCAGCGGACCCAGTGCGGGTTCGGCGAGCAGGCGCTGTACTTCAGCCACAAGGCCGTCCACAGCCACGGTGCTCTGGGAGCGGGCGAGGAGGTTCTTGATGACGACTTCGGGATATTCAGCGCCGAAGGTGATGGCAAAGCGTGCCCTGCGATCCTCGGCGGCCTGGAACTGCTTGCCGACTTTCTGCGCAGCAAAGCTGTAGTCCACGCGGATGCCGGCTGAGCGCAGCGCCTGCACGGCGGCGAGAGCGTTGCCGCGCTGTGCTTCGTCGGCTACGACCACGTAGGCATCGATGCTGCTGGATGCGAGCAGGGCACTGGTGAGCTTCATCTGTGCGCCAGGAGCTTTCTCCAGCAGGAGGCCCAGCACCACATCGCCCATAGCGAAGCCTGCAGCGGGCATGTCCACCTTGCCGTCGCTCATGAGAGCGCACAGCTTGTCATAGCGGCCGCCGCCTGCCACGGCACGCAAGCCGTGTTTCTTGTCGAAGACTTCAAACACGGTTCCCGTGTAGTAGGCCAGTCCGCGCACAATTGTCGCGTCAATGCGCACATGCTGCCACAAACCGCGTGCGCGCAGGTTTTCACGCAATTCGGCAAAAGCGGGATTGCTCTCGTCCGCGGAGGCCATGAACGCACGCACGTCCCCCAGGCTCAGGCCGATGGCGGCCAGCTTCGTCTCCGTCTCTTCCGCCTTTGTTCGTTCGATTTTGTCGATGATCTGCAGAAAGGCCGATGTCTGCTCCGGGGCGATGTTCCGCTCCGCCAGATACACGTTCCAGATCTCACGGTTGCTCAGTCGGATTTCAAAATCCCCCGTGCTCACGCCAAACTCTAGCATCGTGTCGATCGCCAGGGCGATCAGTTCCGCGTCCGTGGCCGGCGAGGCATCCCCGAGAATGTCTGCATTGAACTGCACAAACTCGCGCGTGCGGCCCTTCTGCGGAGCCTCATAGCGGAAGCAGGAGCCGATCTGAAACCACTTGATGGGCTTCTTGAAGTCGCGCTGGCGTGCGGTGGCCATGCGGGCCAGGGAAGGGGTCACCTCGGGGCGCAGAGCCACATCATCTTCGCCTTTGGTGATGAAGCAAAAAAGCTGGCTGGTGATCTCATCGCCGCTCTTCTTGCGGAAGAGGTTGGTCTCCTCCAGCACAGGCCCCTCATACTCGACAAAGCCGTAGCGCCGTGCGACTGCACGCCAGGTGTCGAAAATGTAGTTACGCAACGCGCATTCTTTGGGGAATAAGTCGCGAAAGCCTTTGACTGTTTCGATGGGGTCCATAGAGGGGGCGGGATTCATCTTCATGTGCAACGTGAACGCAACCGGAAATGCGGCGTGGTGCGGAAGTGTTTTGTCTGCATGCTCTCCGACCTGTTTGTGCGCGATTTCCGCTGCTTCGCCGAGGCGAAGCTGGAGCTGCATCCCGATGTGACGCTGCTGGTGGGGAGGAATGCACAAGGAAAAACATCCCTCATCGAGGCCGCTTGCGTGCTTTTGCGACTGCAATCCCCCAGGACTTCGAATCGTGGTGAACTGGTGCGTTTTGGTGCTGCCACATGTCTGGTGGAAGCCCACTGGCGCGGCAAACGGCTGCGCTATGCGCAGTCGGCCACGACGCGGCGGTTGGCAGTGGATGGTGCCACCTGTGGCAGATCCGCAGATTATCTTGCCGCCTCAGGTGTGGTGGTGTGGATGGACCACCGCGACATGAATTTGCTGCGCGGTGGTGCGGAGCATCGGCGCAGGTTTCTCGACTTCGCGGCGAGCCAGATGTTTCCTGACTATCTGCATGCGCTGCGTGGTTATGAGCGCGCCTTGCGTGGCCGCAATCATGTGTTGAAACGGGACGCCAGCATTGCGTGGAAGCAGGCGGACGCCTTTGCGCGTGTGATGGACGGCTTTGCCCAAACGCTCTGGCAGCGGCGTGAAGAACTGTGCACCGCCCTGGGCCCGGAAGTGTCACTGGCGCATGCAAAGCTCAGTGAAGGGGTGGAAAGCGTGCGCATCACCTATCAGCGCACGAGTGATCCTGCGCTGGGCTTGTTTGAGGCGCTGCTGACGGTGCGGGAGGAAGAAGCTCGCACGCGTTCGACGGCCTTCGGGCCGCATCGGGACGACATTGGGATGAGCCTGAATGATCTGGATGCCACCATCTTTGCCTCAGAAGGCCAGCAGCGGTCGTTTGCCCTGGCGCTGAAACTCGCGCAGGCGCAGGTGCTGGAGCATGCCTGCGGCGCACCCCCTCTGATGCTGATGGATGACGTTTTTGGCGAGCTGGATGCCCACCGCCGGCGTGCCCTGCTTTCCTGCCTGCCTGAGGGAACGCAGAAGATCATCACGACGACCAATTTGGACTGGGCGGACGCCGATCACCTCGCGGGGCGGGTATTCGGGGTGGAAATGGCCAAATTCAGCCGCATTCGGGGCTGAAAAGCATGGCTTTTGGCCGGAAATGACCTGAATTTGCCAATTCCAAGCTTCTTAGAAACATCCCTTGACGCATTTTCAGGCGGTTTTAGCTTTACACTGGGTTAGAATGCCTTGCGCGCGTGGCTTTTCGTGATTCTCAAAACAGTTGGAATTCTCCGTCGCGCATCTGGATTCTAGCGCCTGCTCGCTTCAACACTTTTCCCATTTATTCTCAATGTTCGGCAAACTTTTCGGCTTCGTCGCCCAAGACATCGGCATCGATCTCGGCACAGCAAACACCCTCGTCTATGTAAAAGATCACGGCATCGTCCTCAGAGAACCTTCAGTGGTGGCGGTTAAAACCGGCACCAACGAAGTCGTCGCTGTGGGTGACGATGCCAAACGCATGCTGGGTCGTACCCCCGGCGGCATCACTGCCATCCGCCCGTTGAAGGACGGCGTGATCGCCGATTTCCGGGTGACGGAGGCCATGCTGCGCCACTTCATCAAGAAGGTCCAAGGCGGCGGGCGCAAAATGCGCGGACCGCGTGTGGTCATCGCCGTTCCTTCCGGCATCACGGAAGTGGAAAAGCGTGCGGTGAAAGAAAGCGCGGAGCAGGCCGGCGCACGTGAAGTTTACCTGATCGAAGAACCCATGGCTGCGGCCATCGGTGTGGGACTGCCAGTGCAGGAAGCCGCGGGCAACATGATCGTCGACATTGGCGGCGGCACCACGGAGGTTGCCATCATCTCGCTCTCCGGCATCGTTTACAGCCGCAGCGTTCGCGTGGCCGGCGATGAACTCGACGAAGCGATCATCAATTACATGAAGCGCGCCTACAATCTCATGATTGGCGAGCGCACTGCGGAAGAAATCAAGCTGCGCATCGGCTCCGCCTTCCCGCTGGGCAAGGAAACAACCATGGAAGTCAAAGGACGCGACATGGTGGCCGGCCTGCCGAAGACCATCACCATCACGAGCCAGGAAGTCCGCGAGGCCATGCTGGAGCCGCTCAATGCGATCATCGACGCCGTTCGCACCACGCTTGAACGCTGCCCGCCGGAACTCTCCGCCGACCTCGTGGACCGTGGCATCATGCTTGCCGGTGGCGGTGCGCTGCTGCGTGGCCTCGACAAATTGCTGCAGGAAGAGACAGCGCTCCCGGTGCATGTGGCGGAAGATCCGCTCAGCGCTGTTGGCGAAGGCACCGGACGGGTGCTCAGCGAACTGGAGTTCCTGCGCAAAGTGAGCACGACCGAAGTCTGATGACCATTTCGCGCTGCACTGCGTCCGCTTGAAAGCATCCGCCGAAAAGCACCGCACCCAGCCCGGAGGAAAGGCCAATCATGAAAAAGCTCAACATCCTCGCGCTTCTGATCTTCGTGGCAGGGCTGGTCGCCGTGTTCACCTTTGACACCGCGACCACCCGGCAAATTCAGTCTCGTGTCATGAGCCTGCTGTCTCCCTTCATCCACAGCAGTGCGGCCATGGAGAATGCGGCGGAGGCCGCCGTGGCTCCGCAGATCAATCCTGTTGAAATGAAGCAGGAAAATGAGCAGCAGCGCGTCCAGCTGGAGCGCCTGCGTATCATCCAGCAGAAGTACAATCAGATCATCGAGGAGAACGCCAAGCTGCGCCAGCTCATCGAGTTCAAGCAGTCCGCGCCTTTTAAAATGACGGCCGCCAAGGTGATCCGCCGCAGTTCCAGCACCTGGTGGAACAGTTTGATCATCGACAAAGGTTCGCTCGATGGCATTGGCACAGACAGCCCGGTGATCACATCCGTCGGTCTGGTGGGCAAGACTTCCACCCTCGCCCCTCACATGGCCAAGGTGATTCTGCTCACGGATGAAATGTGCCGCGTCTCGGCCAAGATCGAAGGAACCTTGGAGCAGGGCATCCTCGGCGGCGAACGCGCTGCGCTGGAGGTGCGCCCGGAGCTGCATCTGCGCTTTCTTCATCGCAATTCGAACATCAATGCCGGTGCAGGGGTTTATTCCTCCGGTGAAGGCGGGGTGTTTCCTGCGGATCTGCTGCTGGGCCGCGTGAAGCGTTTTGAAAACCGTGAAATTTCCGGAGAGGCCGTCATCGAACCCGCCGTTGATTTCTCCACCTTGGATTATGTCTTTGTGATTGAAATGCAGGTTGCCGAGCCCACGCCGGAGCCTGCAACGACACCAGCACGCGCCAAGCCCTGAGCCGCCATGTTGTTTCACCCGATCTCCATCATTCTGCTTCTGCTCACCTTCATGGTGCAGGAGTTCATTCCCGGGCTGGAGATCGCCCAGTTTGCCACGCTGTTTCTGCCGGCGGTGTTCTTCTTCAGTGCTTCCGTGGCCTCACCGTTTTCGATGATGCTGCTGCTCTCGTTCATCACCGGCTTCATCTGGGATGCCCGCCACCTGCCCGGAGTCCTGGAGAGCCTGTCAGGTGCTGAGGATGTGTTTGGCACGGGTGCGGATGTGGAACTCGGTGCGGGCAGCCATCCTCTGCCGTTTGGCCTCTCCATCGTGCTGTTTGGCATGCTCGGCACCCTGCTGCAGGGCATCCGTCCTTTGTTCAAACGCGGCCGCCTTGAGCTCCCGGTGCTCATGGTGGGCCTGGCCGTTTTTGCCTGGCTGCTTTCGCAGTATCTCATCATCACGTTCCTGCGCGGTTCCCTCCAGTTTCCAGCGGGCGTATGGACAAAGATGATCACTGACTCCCTGCTTGCCATGCTTGCTGCGCCGCTCATCTTTTTGCTGCTTTATTCGCTCGCCCGCCTGTCGAGCTACGAAATCAAATACGAAGGCCTGAGGTACCGTTTCGATGGTCGTTAAATACCGCTTCCGCCTCTATCTGTTCTCGCTCGCCATGATGTGCGGGTTTGGACTGCTCGTGTTCAGGCTGTGGTCTCTGCAGATTGACCGCAGGGAGGAATTCTCCAAGATGATCCCCGGGGCGAAAAAGGAGCGTGCACGCATTCCCGGCCCGCGGGGCGAGATCAAGGACCGCAACGGCATCGTTCTGGCCACCAACAAGGCCAGCTTTGAGGTTCGCATCAATCTTGCAGAAGTGGTCACTGAGTACAAGCGCCTTGCCAAAATCAAGAAGACGCCCATTCCGGAGATTACCTTCGAAATCTCTGAACGGGGCATCAAGCGGATGAAGCCCGAGCTCGACATTTACAAGATTTTCGAAGAGACGATCACCGCGCGCATGATCGAGATGGGCGTTCACAAAGACTACTCCGTGGATTCCCTGCGCGTTCATTACCGCAGCTTCGGTGGCGCGGTGCCGTGGGTGTATCGTGATGACCTGACCTTTGCGGAGTTCAGCCGGATCGCCGAACACAATCTCGGGCTGCCGGGCGTCACAGTCGCCGAGCGTGCCTCGCGCGTCTACCCTTTGAAATCAGTCGCCTGCCACATCCTTGGCTACGTGCGGCTGCCGGACGACCAGCGTGCCTCTGTTGAAGACCGCAAAGGGTGGGACTACTACGTGCCGGATGACTTTGGCGGGGCTGGCGTGGAGAAAAGCTTCGACAACTTCCTGCGCGGCAAGCCTGGCGTGCGCGTGATGCAGCGGGACCAGCGCGGCAGACCGGTCGGGGAGGTGGATGAGGAATACGAGGAGCCACGCAAGGGCAATGATGTCTATCTGACCCTCGATGCCCGCATGCAGATCATTGCAGACAAGGCTTTGCGGGATGGCAAGGTCGGTCGTGGTGCTGTCGTAGTGATCGAGCCGAGCTCTGGCGAGGTCCTGGCCATGGTTTCCGTGCCCTCCTTTGATCCCAACCAGTTCATCCCTAGCATTCAGCAGTCCGACTGGGACGCCCTGCTGACCAACAACACGGTGCCGCTGCTCAACCGAGCGGTGAAAGGGCATGTCCCGGGCTCGACCTTCAAGATACCCATCTCTTTTGCCGGCTGTCTTGCGGGCATCAACATGAACCATTTCAACTGCAGCGGCAGCGTCACCTATGGCAACAAGGCCATGCAGTGCTGGATTCAGCGTCAGAGCGGCGGCTCCCACGGCACGCTGGGGCTCAGCGACGCCATCAAGTACTCCTGCAACTGCTTCTTCTACCGCTATGGGAATGCGGCCGGCATCAGCAACATTACCAAGGTGGGCAAGATCCTCGGCATCGGCACCCGGACCGGGATTGAGCTTGAGGATGAGAGCCCGGGCATCCTGCCAAATCCGGACTGGCTGCGTGCCAACCATCCCAATGAGCGCTGGAGCGATGGTGCCACCGCCAACACCTCCATCGGTCAGGGGTATGTGCTCGCCTCTCCTTTGCAGATGGCTTCGGTCAGCGCCACGGTCGCCAATGGTGGCAAGGCATGGACTCCCCACCTGCTAAAGCGGGTGATGGATCATGACCAAGCGGTGCTGGACAATCCGCCGAGCCTCCGCGGGGACCTTTCCGCCAGCGTCAAGCCGGAGCAGATCGAAGTCATTCGCAAAGGAATGTGGAAGGTCGTCAATGATCCTTCAGGTACCGGCAAAGGCGCTCGTATCACCGGAGTGGAGGTCGCTGGCAAGACCGGTACCGCCCAGAACTGGCGCCTGGATGAAAACCGGCACAAGCATGACGACAACCACACCTGGTTCATCTGTTTCGCCCCTTATAAAGATCCCAAATTTGCCGTGGCCGTGCTCGTGCAAAACGGCAAGTCCGGCGGCGGTTGTGCCGCGCCTGTGGCACGCCGCGTTCTTGAGCAATGTCTGGCTTTGGACAATCCCAATTTCAATGTCCCCATCACGGCGATGGAGCCTGCCGAAGGACATTTCAATCATATTGCATCCGTCCAATACGCCGATGCCGCAGTGCCTGCTGAGGCGCTCGGCGGGGATGAGGATGGAGACGTGGGCACGGGTGTGTCCGCGCCACAATCGGATGATGCTGACGCGCCGCGGGTGAGAACCGCGCCCAACATCAGGCCGAAAGCCGATTCAGCGGGATCGGCGGGAAGCAACTCCGGACAGAATGTGCCCAAGGCCGTGCCAGTGCGCAGGGTCGGTATCTTCAGCCGGGGAAGCTCCCAGGAAACTCAACCATCCGGCTCCGCGCCCAGCGGCGGCGGATTTTTCCGCAAGCTCTTTCGCTGAAGAGCCGCACCATTTCAGGGAGACTTCACACCATGGCATTGACCTTCGTTCAAAGAATCAAAGAACTGCTCACCGGCAAGCGCGACATCAAAAGCGGTGTCCGCCTCGTCATCAACTGCGAGAAACTGGAGAACCGCGTCGCCTTGCTCGACAAGGGCGTTGTTGAGGAATACAACATTGAGCGCGTCGGCACCCAGAGCCTCATCGGCAGCGTCTTCAAGGGACGCATCCGCAACATCGAGCAGGGCCTCAAGGCCATGTTCATCGACATCGGCTTCGACAAAAACGCCTTCCTGCATTTTTGGGACGCCATTCCAGCCGCGCTGGATGCCGGCCTGGAGGAGATCAATCGTGGCGGCAGCAAGAAAAAGAAGCGCATCGAGGCCAAGGACATCCCCAGCCTCTACCCCATCGGCTCTGAGATCATGGTGCAGGTCACCAAAGGGCCCGTGGGCAACAAAGGGCCCCGCGTCACCACCAACATCTCGCTCGCCGGGCGTCTGCTCGTCTTGATGCCGCTGAACGACACCTGCGGTATCTCACGCAAGATCGAAGATCCCAAGGAGCGCTCCCGCCTGCGCAAGATCATCGAAAAAATCAGCCTCCCCGAAGGCATGGGCATCATCCTGCGCACTGAAGCCTCCGGCAAGCGTGCCCGCCACATCGTGCGTGACCTGAACATCCTCCTCGATGAGTGGGACCAGATCGTCGCCAAACGTGACGGCCAGAACGCCCCGGTCTGCTGCTTCCAGGAGCCCGATCTCGTCGAGCGCACCGTGCGTGATTTCCTCACCGAAGACATCGACGAAGTCGCCTGCGATGACGCGGCCACCGTCGAGCGCATGCAGCGCATGGCTGCGCACATCTCCGGCCGTGCCAAGCGCCGAATCAATTTCTACCAGGGCCAGAGCGCCATCTTTGAGCACTACGGCATTCAAAAGCAGATCGACAACGCCTTCTACCGCCAGGTCTGGATGCCCTGCGGTGGCTACATTGTGATCGATCAAACCGAGGCGCTCGTCTCCATCGACGTCAACACCGGCCGCAACAAGGGGCACAAGGACGTCGACAAGCTCCTGCTTGAAACCAACCTCGAAGCCGCCGCCGAAGTCGCACGCCAGCTCCGCCTGCGCAACATGGGCGGCCTCATCGTCGTCGACTTCATCGACATGAAACACCGCCGCGATCAGCAGGCCGTGTACAAGCTCATGCTGGACCATCTCAAGCGTGACAAGGCCAAGACCCAGGTTCTGCCAATCTCGCAGTTTGGTCTCATGGAGATGACCCGCCAGCGCCTCAATGAGAGCCTCGGCACCACGCTTTATGAACCCTGCCCGTACTGCAAAGGCCACGGCCAGGTCAAGACACCGCTCACCATGAGCGTGGAGCTGCAGCGCCGCCTCGTTTCCGTGCTGGGTCGTGCCAAGGAAGATCAGAAGAGCCTCATCGTCATCGTGCATCCCGAGGTGATGACCCGCCTCAAAACCGAAGATGGCGAGCTTCTTGTCGATCTCGAACGCAAGTATCAGGCCCGTCTCACCTTCCGCAGCGATCCCGCATTCCACCGCGAACAGATCACCCTGACGAATGCGACCACCGGCGAAGAAGTTCGCCCCTGATCTCAGCGGGTTGAGCCGCTGACGGTCAGTTCATCCAGATCGAAACTCTCCAGCGCTCCCGCAGCGCCGGGGACGATCACGACTTTGCCAATGTGTTGAATCGTTTCCGCCCAAGAGAAGCTGTTGGCCGCACGTTTCCAACCTGCGGCCAGCGCTTCGGCATCGTCCCAGTCGTAGCACAAGGTAGCTGCTGCCTGGCTCCATTCGGGTGAAAACGTGGTCTTCGTCTCGAACTGCCACTGCGCGATGTCATTCGCAAACAGTTCGATCATCACCCGGCCTCCCGCCTTGGCTGAACGCACGTGGCAGGTGATTTCGGCTTCGCTGCCGCCGATGATCTGCGTCCAGTCACCCGCGAGGAGGGACTCTTTGGCAGTCGCCGGAGAGAGGGCGATCGGCAGCGCCCTGCCACTGCGGGAAATATGAATGTAACCGCCTTTCATGCCTCCGGTGGCATGGTGTTCGAGTTGATCCACCCCCTTCCAGCCCTGGGCATCGGCATCGAAGGAAATGGTCTGTATCGCGGAGGGATGGATCACACGCGTCGCCGCCTTCAACGGGTTTTCTGATCGCGGCAGCTCCTCATTCACCAAATCGCCACCGCTGATGGCATACAGCACTGCTTGGTCGAGTTCGGCTTTGAGGCGCGTAGCCGCGGCCGGCAATGCACCCTTCTTCCATGTCAGCGCCGCATCGGTCACAGACATTGAAATGGGTTCTGCCGCATCCAGGACCTTACCCTGCTCATCTACGGCGAGGACACGCAGGCTGCCGCCAGCGGCAACATCGGCAGTGATGCACACGGGCTTCGATGTGAGTCGCAGCGCCCGAGTCAGGACATGGGAGGGCTTGTCGGCCTCGATGGGCGTGTAGCCAGCGAATCCATCAGGACGCAGAGTTGCCAGACAGGGAAGGCAATGACGCTTCCAGCCGGTGTGGGGAAAATCGTCTCCGCCGTAGAAGATCATGAGCTTGTCGTCTTTCAGGATGGGCGGGCCGGCCATCGCGTAGATGCATTCGCTGTCGTAGGAACCCTTCGCCCCGCGTGGGATGAAGGGCGTTCCGGGGGCCACGCGCTGCCATCGCAGTCCGTCGTGACTCCACGCCAGTTCGCAATCGACTGAGCGGTCGCCGCCCACATGGTACATCATCACAAAGCTCAGATAAATGCTGGCGTAACGAAAGACCGGCATGCAGTAGGTCTGGCTGGCGCGGCCTTCCTCAACGATGGAGCGCAGGACGAGGCCGTTGTTTGTCCAAGTGAGGAAGTCGTCGCTATCAAAGCGGGAGACCAGCCGTTCGCCGAGATAGAGTTTGGTGAACCACAGGTATTTGCCGCTGCGATCGTCCCAGAACGCATTGTTGTGGGTGTCGCCATTATGGGTGCTGAAGCCGCGGGCGGCCAGGGGCCGGCCCCAATGAATGCCATCGGCTGAGAAGCGCACCTGCGGTTTGCCAAGGCCGACATCGCTCACCATTTTGTAGCGTCGTGCCGCATCCGCATCATGCAGGTCTTTGAACACGCCGACATTGGGGCAGTCACGGGCGACGATGTTGTTGGCGCTGCTGCCGGCGAACTTGTGAATGCCCAGTTCAGGCTTGTTCCAGCAAATGCCGTCTTTCGACGTGGCGTAAAGCAGATACCATCCGACCTGATGCACCGTGCTGGGCGGATCCATCTGCGCGATCACCTCCTTGTCTGCCAGGACACACTTGTACCAGAGTTTGAAGAGCTGCTCATCCTCGTCCCAGATCACGTTGGGATAGAGGTTGTTCATCGAGTTTTCCCATGGTTTGTCCGCCTGAAACAGCGGATTGGCCGGATGCTTCTGCGGAGTGCCGAGGATGAGCCTGGCATTCACCGCTTCCGCCACCACGCGTGAGTCCAGCAGCAGATGCTTCTGCGCCTGGGGTGCATCCATCGGAACGTCCAGAGCCTCGTACCGTTCCCAGTCGGCATCGTCAAAATGCCACCACTCGCTTTCGAACAAGGCGAAGCCATGTTTGGTCATCACTTGCTGCAGCTTCGCCCGGTTCTTGAAAACTTCGGGCGGCACCAGTTTGAAATGAGCCCCCGCCTTTTCTGAGAAGTCATCGTGCGCTGTCGGCATCAGCAGTTCCATACCACGGGCATCGACAAGTGTTGCGTCCACGGCGGCACCGCGGTTATGCCGTCCTCCCTTGGCGGGATCGGCCACAAAGCGCGCATCGGGCAGCGTTTTCCACATCGCGCGTTGGACGGAGAGGGGGCGGTAGGCGTCCCAGACCTTCAGGCTCAAGCCTTGAGACTTCAATTCGGCCTGTACTTTCGCCAGTTTGGCAGCCGTGGCCGGACGCAGCATGGCGCGCGCATGGACTGGATAGAACGCTGTTTTGAAAAAATTATCCGCCGTTGTGTAGCGCAGATCGATCACCAAGCCATCCGCCTTGGTGCCGATTTCGACCAAGGTTTGCGCTGCGAGGCTGGACGCCGCGAGTAAAAAAACGAACAGGGTTTTCATGGGAGAAGAGCGACGGCGACCTTGCGCCCGTCCTCTTCTTAACGCTGCGACACCTTGCCGCCTTCGAGCAGTTTTTCGAGGTTGGGGTCAGGCCGGACGCCCTTTTTGATCGCCTCACTGTATTCTGCACGGGCTTTGTCCCACTGCGGCGGATCCCAGGTGATGTAAAGCACGGCCAGATTGAAATGGGCCTCGCCGTAGGCGGGGTCAATGGCCAGAGCCGTCTTGAACTCGCGTTCCGCTCGTTCGATCAGATTGAGCTTGGTGGCGATGATGCCGAGGTAATGCCGGCCACTGGCGTTGTCGGGTCGCTTGGCGAGGCTCTTCTCGAAGTAGGTCATCGCATCCTTCCAGCGTTCCTGTTTGAAATAGGTGACGCCGAGCGCAAACGACGCGGGCTCGTTTGTCGGATCGTAGGCCAATGCCTTCTGCAGGGACACCTCGGCCTCGGCATGCTTGTTTTCACGCTGGCGTGTGATTCCCAGACCGATGAGGGCGGTGACGTTCTTGGGTTCCGCGCGCAGCGCGTCCTGATAAAGCTTGGCTGCGCTTTCGAAATCCTTGTCCATGTAGCTCTCGTTGGCCTGGCTGATGAGTTTTTCGACGGAGGACGGAGCAGGAGGAGCCGCTTTTTTATCGCTGGCGGGTGATGCGTTGGCAATGAGGGTGGCCTGCACGCCATTCGATCCCAGCAATTCACGCACGGCTGGATCGGAGAAGAGTTTTTCTTCCTCCGGTGTCAGAATCATGCGCGCATTTTTCATCTCTTCGACCTGTTTGACCAGATCGTTGGAGGCGCTTTCCATCTTTTGCAGCTCCGCGATCATCAGGTCCTTCGCGGCCTGCTGACGATGCTGGGTGCGCAGCTGGCGCATGATGATGCCGCGCAGCATTTCATTTTCCTGGGTAAGCTCAGGCGTGGTGGCGATCTTGCCCTCCATGCCGCCCTGCACTTCTTTGAGCTGCTTGGTCAGCTCGGCCACCTGCGTCTGGTAGGTGGCGCTTTCCTTGCGCAGTTCGGCCATCTGGGTCTGCAATCCGGTGAGCTGGCCGCGAAGAGCCACGATTTCCTGATCTTTGCGTCCGACATCTGCCTTCAAGGTCTCCACCTGCTTCTGCGCCTCGGCGATCTCTTTTTTCAAGCGCTCGTTCTCTGCAATGAGCCGCTTCATTTCAGCGCTGCCGGTTTTCTTTTTCAGATCCTCCACCTCAGCCTGCAATCCCAGGCTGCGGGCGCTGGCTGCATCACGTTCCTTGACGGCTGAATCCCGTTGCTTCACCGCGTCATCGCGCTGGGCGATCGCGCCGTCGCGTTCCTTCACAATCTGCTCACGTTCTTTCAGGATCTTGTCACGCTCCTGCTGCACGGCAGCTATTTGAGTGGAGGCATCCGCCAGCTTTTGCGTGGCCTCCTTGGCCGCCGTTTCCGCAGCCGTCAGTCGCTGGGCATTTTGACGCATTTGCAGATCCACCGCCATTTTTTCTTCCATCAGCTTGGCCAGCTGACCCTGCGCAGCCTGGCTTGCTGCCACCTCCTTACCCATCGCGAGAATGCTTTGCTCCAAGGCGGAGGCCTTTTTGCCGAGGGCATCGTTAAGCTGCCGCGCCGTGGTGATCTCACCGGAGGCCCACTGATACCAGTTCTGCCATTTCCCCAGATCGACCTGCTGCTGGTTGGTTTTCGCCTCCAGTTCCAGAATGCGCTGCTTGTGCATCTGCTCCCACTGGCTCAGCAAATCGTTGAGGCTGGGCAGGGAGCCGGGCGTGGCGGGAAGGGCTGCCGCCGGTTGGGCCAGCACTCCAGGGGTGGGGATGGCGGACGCCGACATCGCGGGCGCCTGAGCCACGGCCGCAGCCGGTGCGGCGGCGGGGACAGCCGTGGGCATCTGCGCCTGCGCCTGCGATGAACGCGACTGCAGTCGTGTGAGTGCGTCTTGAATCTTATGCTGGCGGGCGGCCCGCATTTCCGGCTGCCACGTCGGGTAGTTCCGGGCGATGCTCTCCATGATCTCGGCGGCCTGTTTGAATTTGGTCTGGGCGAGCGTCAAGTCCCCGGAGGTTTCGAGTGCGGCGGCTTCGTTGTTGAGGACAAAGCCGCGGAAATACTGGTCGGCCACCTCGCTGCTGGCATCAATGGACTGGGCATGCGACCCCGGTGCGGCCAGGAGAAGTGCCGCCAAGAGGGTGAGGACGTAAAAAAGGCGATTCATGGAATATTGGGGGAAGGGGAAGGAGTTTACCGCTTCGCGGGGTCCTTGTAAATGGTCTTGGCAGCCTGTCTCAGGCCTTCCGCTGCCGCAAAACGGCCACCCAGCGGTCCACGGACTTGCCCGGGGCATCCTTGAGCGCTCGGCTTTCCTTGTTGCGCCTGTTGCTCACCACTTCCATTCCCAGCGACTCCAGCGCCCGCAGTGCCAGCCGGTGCTCCACATCGAAATAGCTGGTGATGACCAGCATCCCGTCGGGCCGCAGCTTGGCGATGCCCTGGTCGAAAATCTTCTTCCACAGCTCCTGTCCGTGCCAGAAATTCTGGTGGCGCAGGAAGACCATGTTGAAGTCATCATTCAGCTCTTTGTGCTGGTCGATCTTGGTGGCGTCCTCGATCAAAAACTGCGCCGGCAGATGGCCGTGTGTTTCCCGCGCCTGCAGGATTTCGCGAATGCGGATGTCCGCGCCGATCATCTCCACATTGCCATTTTGCGTGAGTTCGGAACCCACGTTGATCAGCGTCTCAGCTTCATCGCAGCGTCCGCATGCGAGGTTGAGGATGCGCATGTCCTTCTGTGCCGCAGGCAGATGAGGTGAGAGCGAGTCATGCAGCAGCGTTTTCAGCTTCTGCATGTCTTCGGCTATCGGAGCGGGCAGCATGGCTCAGAACTTCAATTCCTCGCCGAAGATCATGCGCGCAGCCTGGGCGACGTCCTTGTCCCCGCGACCGGAAAGATTGGCCAGGATGATCTGGTCTTTGCGCATGGTCGGGGCCACTTTGTGGACTTCCGCGATGGCATGGCTGCTTTCGAGAGCCGGGATGATCCCTTCAACCTGACTGAGCTCCTGAAACGCGGCCAGTGCCTCGTCATCTGTGGCGTAGTTGTAGGTCACGCGGCCTTGCTCATGCAGCCAGGCATGTTCGGGGCCGATGGCGGCGTAGTCGAGGCCGGCGCTGACGCTGTGGGTGAGCTCGATCTGACCGTCAGCGTTGGCCAGCAGCCAGGTCTTGGTGCCCTGCAGGACTCCGAGACGACCGCCCTGAAAGCGTGCGGCGTGTCGCTCAGGGATGATGCCGTCGCCACCGGCTTCGACGCCGGTCATGCGCACATCCTTGTCATTCAGGAAGGGATGGAAGAGACCGATGCTGTTGCTGCCGCCGCCCACACACGCGACGAGGAGATCTGGCAGGCGCTCCTCACGCTCCAAAATCTGGCGGCGTGCTTCGACGCCGATGATGCGGTGGAAATCACGCACCATCATGGGGAAGGGGTGGGAGCCGAGTGCGGAGCCCAGGATGTAATGCGTGGTGCGCACGTTGGTCACCCAGTCGCGCATGGCTTCATTCACGGCTTCCTTGAGAGTGGCCTGACCCGCAGTGACGGCGACGACCTTGGCCCCGAGGAAACGCATGCGTGCGACGTTCAGCGCCTGGCGTTCCATGTCCACCTTGCCCATGTAAATGACGCATTCGCAGCCAAAACGCGCGCAGACCGTGGCGGTGGCGACGCCGTGCTGGCCGGCACCAGTTTCGGCGATGATCCGCTTTTTGCCCAGGCGCTGCGCGAGCAGGATCTGCCCAAGGGCGTTGTTGATCTTGTGTGCGCCTGTGTGCAGCAGGTCTTCGCGTTTGAGGTAAATTTTAGCACCACCGAGCTTTTCGGTCCAGCGTTCGGCAAAGTATAGAGGCGTGGGGCGGCCGACATATTCGTGGAGCAGCCGGTCCAGTTCCTTTTGGAAGGCAGGATCGGCTTTTGCCTGTTCGTAATGATCCGAGAGTTCGGTCAGGGCCGCCATGAGCGTTTCTGGCACGAACATGCCGCCGTACTGGCCAAAGTGGCCGTGGCTGTCAGGCATCACGGGGAGGGGGAGGATGGAGGCGGCGGTCATGGGGAGGTGAAAATAGATCGAAGACCTGCCCTTGGCAACGTCTGCGCTGGCTTCAGGCAAAGTTACGAACCGTGCTCAGGAGTGGACCACGCCGCCTTCGAGGGCGGCGAGTTTTTTTTCCAAGGCGCGTACACGCTCGAGCAAATCGGGGATCTTGGCCGGAAGGCTGAGCATTTTGCGGCCTTCCATCAGCGGGCGGGCGGGATAACCGGTGTAGGCACCCGCCTCCAAGATGCTTTTGGTAACGCCGGATTTGGCAAAGAACATGACTTTGTCTCCGATTTCAAGGTGACCAGCCACTCCGACCTGCCCCCCCATGGTGACATAGTTGCCCAGGCGAGTGCTTCCGGAAATGCCCGTCTGAGAGACAATGATGCAGTGCTTCCCAAGCGTGCAGTTGTGCCCGATCTGCACCAGATTGTCGATTTTGCAGCCTTCGCCGATCCAGGTGCGGCCAAAGCGGGCCCGGTCGATGGTGGTGCAGGAACCGATTTCGACATCGTCGTCAATCTGCACGATGCCGACTTGATCGATCTTCTGGTGGCGGCCTTGAACCTGTTCGTAACCGAACCCGTCGCTGCCGATCACCGAGCCACTGTGAAGAATGACGCGCTGCCCCAGGACGCAGTATTCCTTGATGACGGCATTGGCATGAATGACGCAGCCGGCGCCCAGTTTGACTCCTCGGCCAAGATAGACTCCTGCATGAATCGTGCATCCATCTCCGATTTGAACGCCGCTTTCTATGACAGCATTCGGGCCGATGCTGACCTTCTGTGGATCGTACACCACGTCGCTGGCAACCGTGGCGGTGGCATGCACCCCAGGCGCGAATTCGATGGCGGGAGGGCCAAAGAAACGGATGACATGGGAAAAGGCAAACGTTGGATTCTTCAGGCGAATGAGGGCGAGTCCCTCCCTGGCCTGCTCTGCTTCAAGATCGTCCGGCACCAAGGCTGCGGAGGCACGCGTCGTTTTGAGCGCAGGCAGGTAGCGTGCGTTGCCAAGGAAAGTCACTTCACCCGGGCCGGCTTCAAGGATGGAGTTCAGTCCGGAAATGATGGAATCCGGGCTGCCGGCAGAGAGGGTGCCTCCGACGAGTTCGGTAAGTTTCTGCAGGGTGATGGAGTTGCTCATGGTCCGTTGCTGAATCGCCTACGCTGAAACGAAAAAGGCACGCTGCAAGTGTTTGCAGCGTGCCTTGGTAAAGTGACTGCCGCAGCCTATTTTTTGGGTTCCTCGGTCTTGGCTGGAGCAGCAGCATCTTCCTTCTTGGGCTCAGCTCCGGGAGGCGGCGCATCCTTGTTCAGTTCGACGATGAGCTGATCGGTGAGGTCCGTTGCGGCGCCTTCTCTCACGTGCAGAATGATCGGCACGGTGGAAAGGCTGACGCCGGTCTTGTCAAAAACGATGTCGTAGGCGTCTTCCTTGGAACGGGCGCGGACAACCATGAGGATTTCCTCATACAGACCTTTGCGGATCTGCATGTCCTCCTGCTTGAGCTGCTGCTGCCGACGGTCTGCGAACTCCTGCATTTCCATTTCCAGAGCGCGGATTTCTTTCACTTTCTCACCCAGTTCCGCACCGTATTTCGCGCGTTGTTCCGGGGTGATGATTGGATCCTGGGCGATTTTCTGCAGCTTCTGGGCCTCGGCAGCCAGATTTTTATACGTGTTCTGACGCTCCGTCATTTCCTGGGCGGCTTTTTCGTAATTGGCCTTGTACTTGTCCGCCGCTGTTTTGGTTTTGTGGAACTCTTGAAAGACTTTGGACATGTCGATCACGCCGATTTTGAGATCGGCGGCATGAAGAGTGGTGACGGTGGCGAGGATAAAGGCGATGAACGCGCTGCGAATCATAAGTATGGGAGGTTGAACGAGATTGGAGGGGCGGACAAACAGATTTGTCCAAACAACACGCGGCTAGAATTTGTAGCCCATGTTGAACTGAAAGCGACCGCCGGAGCCTGAAGAAACGTCCTTGCCGATCGGCACTGCATAGTCAACACGGATGGGGCCGACGGGAAGGAAGAGGCGCAGGCCGATGCCGGCATCGGAATAAACGGTGTTATTGCCGTAGGCGGCGCCGGTGGCTCCTGAAATGGTGCCGATATCGCCGAAGAACACCACGCGGGGGGACTTGTCGACGTTTGCGGTGATGTGCACCGGAACGGAGAATTCACTGGAGGCGTAGATCGAGGTCAGACCGCCGATGGGTTCACCGGTGTTGTCCTTGGGACCGGCATGACGATAGGTGAATCCGCGCAGGTTGTTGGCACCGCCGAGGAACTGGCGCTCAAAGATCGGTACCCGGCTGCCGTCCCAGCTGTTGACGACACGGAACATGCCTTCAAAGCTCAGGATGGTGTCCCCGGGCAGGTTGAAATACTGCTGGCCGCCGATGTTCCCACCGTAAACCGGGACATCACCCCCCAGACCGGAAAGAAGGATGCCGGCTTCGATCTTGTGACCGCTGCGGGTGATGAACACGCTGTCACGCGTGTCATGCACAAAGTTCGTGTCGATCTTGCTCTGGAGATAGGTTCCCGCCTCCTGGGCGATGAGAGCCGAGGCTCCGCTGGCAATGCTGCCGATCTGGACCTGCTGCAGGGTGTAGGTGCTTTCAATGTAGGAGTGCTCACCGAGACGTTTGCGCAAGCCGGACGACACGCCGACGTTCGTTTGATTGAAGAAGTTGGAGAGGTAGTAGAGGTTGTGATAGAACGCCTCAACGGTGAGGGCCAGTTCGCGACCAAGGAACCACGGCTCCGTCCAGCTGATGGTGACGTCACGACGCAGGGCACCCGCACGAATGTTGGCGTTGAAACGCTGGCCGCCACCACGGAAATCCTTCCAGTCGCTGATGTCGAAGTTGGTCTGCGTCACCTGGATGAAACCGGTGATGCTGTCGATGGAGCTGAATCCCGCTCCGAAGTTCACCGTGCCCGTGGACTGCTCCGTGACCGTGATGTCCACATCCTTGTAGCCGGGGGCCGTGGTGGGCGTGTTGCGCGTGTCCACCGAGCTGAAGTAGTTTAGATTCTGCAGGCGGTTTTTGCCGGCCTCAATTTTCACGGTGTTCAGCTCTTCGCCAGGAGCAAAGGGAAGTTCACGGCGGATCACTTCATCCTTCGTGACGGAGTTGCCGGAAATATTGACTTTGCTGATGTAGGACTTGGTTCCTTCGGTAATGTTGTAGGCCACCGCGACCTGTCCGGCACCGGTCTCCAGGATGCTGGTCTCCACCCGCGCATCGGCGTAGCCGCGTGAGCCATAGTAGTCTTGGATCATCTTTTCGTCAGCCTTGATGAAGCTGCCGACATAGGGAAAGCCCGGCTCGGTTTTGATGCCCTGCATCAGCACTTCTGTGGTGAAAATCGTGTTGCCGGAGATTTTGACTGCCGAGACATCGTATTTGGCACCCTCATTGATCACATAGACGAGGTCCATCTGCTTTGAGGAAACCGGCTCACGCCGCACCTCGGTCACTTTGGCATACACATACCCCTGATCCTGAAAGGCCTGCTCGATCTTCTTGATGTCCTCCTGCAGATCCTGGTTGCTCAGCTTGCCTTTTTTGCCCCAGAGGTTCCAGATGTGGTGCTCCTGGGATTTGATCTTGCTGCGCAATACACGGGACTTGATGGCCGTGTTGCCTTCGAAGCGGATGTCATGAATGATGCCGCGCGCACCTTCATCGATCTTGAACGTCACCGTGGAGAATCCTTCACGGGCGGACGGGGTGATGTCGTAGCTCGCGATCACATCGGAGAACCCTTTCTTCTCATAGGACTCCACAATCTTCTGCTGGGCGGCGGAAAGCTTGATGTCATCCACCGGATCGCCCACTTTGACCTCGATGTCCTTGCGCAGCTTGCTGTTGTCGATGGCGGTGTTGCCAATGAAATTGATCTCCGCAATGCCGCCGCGACCGACGATTTCGACGATCACCTTGACGCCGCCTGCCACGTCCACCGCACGGATGTCCAAATTCTCCACCGCGCCGGTGCTGTAAAGAGCACGGATGTCACGCTCGACGGACTCGTTGCTGAACGGCTGCCCCACCCGGGTGGACATCTGGCTGCGAATGCGGTTTTCATCCAGCTTCACGGCACCTTTGAGGACGATCTGCACGTCCTGCACGATTTTTTTCGCCGATGGCGCCGCTGGCAGACCCGCTTGTGCCTGTGCCTGGTGCGTAGTGGCGATCAGCATGGTGAAAGCCACTGCTGAAAGAAGCGTCAGGCGAGACAGTGGGGAAGTTCCGTAATTCATAGGCGGGGCAGATTTGGCAGACGGGATAAAGACAACGCGGCAGGGCACGCTCCAACAGGAGCGCGACAAGCCTGCATTACTGCTTCCACACTGCTCCACGTCAAGGCGTAAGTTCTAAGGGGGTTCTTGCCAATTTTTACGGGCATGGGATGAATAGATGGCGGAGGGGCGTTTTCCGTTCTTGTATGAAGTGAGCAATGAGTTCTTCAGCGCCGGTGGTGGCTGGAGCAACAGTTCTGTCACCAAGCATGTCCCGTTCCAATGTGCGCAATTACATCCAGCTGCATCTGGTCGTGCTGGCCTGGGGGCTCACCGCGATCTTGGGCAAGCTCATCCAGCTGCCTCCCGTCGATGTGGTGCTGTGGCGCACGGCGCTTGCAGTGCTTTGCTTTGCATTGCTGGCCCGGTGCATGGGACATCCTCTGTGGATTCCACGCCGCCAGATTTTGGCGATGCTCTCCGTGGGTGTTATTCTAGGTTTGCACTGGATTTTGTTCTTCTGGTCTGCGCGGCTGGCCACCGCTTCCGTTTCTCTGGCGGCGCTGCCAACGGCCATGCTCTGGTGTTCTCTCATTGAGCCCGTCATTGATGGTTCACGGCGCTGGCGGCTTTCTGAGCTGCTCGTGGGCGTGGTCATGGTGGGGGCTGTCTGGCTCATTTATCAGGTGGAGTTCCGCTACTGGCTCGGGTTTTCCGTGGCCATCGCCGCCGCCGTGCTGGCCGCCTTCTTTGCCACCTTGAGCAAGCAGCAGGTCGCCCGTGACACCCACTGGAGCGTCATCGGCTGCTATCAGATGGGCGGGGCATGCCTCGCTGCATTGGTTTCTCGCCCTCTCCTGGAATGCGGCTGCATGCCAGGTGTGCCCGATGCCGCTTCGGCACTTTGGCTTGGCGTGCTGGCCCTCGTGTGTACCGTCGCCGCTTATGCAGGTTTCATGGACGTGCTGCGCCGCGTCAGTGTCTTTACGGTGAACGTTGTCTATAATATGGAGCCGGTTTACGGCATTCTTCTGGCGGCTTTGGTGTTCGGAAAAGCGGAGGTCATGAGCGCCGGCTTCTACCTGGGCGCATCGGTTATTATCGCCGTCGTCCTCACGCTGCCATGGATTCGGCGCTGGGTGGAACGGTGAGAGTGCTGGACATGGCGCGCCGCGTGGGCTTGCATCGCCATACCTGTGAACCGTCTCCGCCATATCCTCGTCTCCGCCTCCGCAGGTTCCGGCAAAACCTACCAGCTGGTGCGGCGGCACCTGCACCTGCTCGCGCTCGGGCAGCCACCGGAGGGCATTGCGGCGATGACCTTTACCCGCAAGGCGGCGGGCGAGTTTTTCCAGCGCATCCTGCAGCGGCTCTCGGTGCTTTCCCAGCATGGGGAGCTGCCGGAGCAGTACTTCTCAGACATGGCCCCGCTGCCAGAGGAGTGGCCGGAGTTTGTCGTGCTTCTGCGCAGGGTCACCCAGCGTCTCCATCGCCTGCGCCTGGGGACCATGGACAGTTTTTTTGCCAACATCACCGCCTGCTTTCCGCTGGAGCTTGGCCTTCCTCTCGGTGCCAGCGTCATGGCTGAAAATGAAGCGGCTCAGGCGCGGCGGGAGGCGCTGGATGCCCTGCTGGAACGCATCCATTCTTCAGGGGATGACGACGCGGGGCGTGCGCTGCTCGAAGGATTCAAGCAGGCCACCTTTGGCATTGAGGAGCGCAGCGCGGCGGGCAGCCTGGAGTCTTGGATCAACGATCATCACGCCACCTGGCTCGACAGCGGGAATGCTTCACCTTGGGGTGTGCTGCCAGGGCTGGAGCCGGCAGGGGCGGGCAATCTTGCCTCTGCACTCAATGACCTCAGGGATCGTTTCGTACCACGCACCGATGAAAGCGCCCGGTTTTTTGAGGAATTGATGGTCCAGTCCTCGACTCTGGAGCCCGGAGCCACCCTGCCGCCAAGGGTGAGGTACTTCCTTGATAAAACGACCGCAGTCTGGAAAGAGCTAAAAGCCGGTCGGGCTGAGATCGGCTGGGGACGTGGTAAGAAAACGGAACTCACCGGCGAAACCGCACGCGCCTGGGCGCGGCTGGCCGGGGCGATCTTAGACCAGGAACTGATCTGCCGCGCACAGCGTACCCAGGGCATGGGGGCTCTTATGGCGCTCTACGAGGCGGAGTACAACCGGAGGGTGCGCTCCCGTGGCCGGCTGTCCTTTGCTGATGTGCAGCGGCTGCTGGCGGCAGCCACGGCAGACGGCTCGGAGTGGGCGGACGGCGAAAGCGGTGACCTGTGGTTCCGGCTCGACAGCCGCTATGACCACTGGCTGTTTGATGAGTTCCAGGACACCAGCCGGGTGCAGTGGAATGTGGTGCGCGGGCTGGTGGATGAGGTGATGCAGGATGACACCGGCAGGCGCAGCTTCTACGCCGTGGGGGATACCAAACAGTCCATCTACCTCTGGCGGCAGGCGGAGCCGGGCCTGTTTGACGATGTCTTGAGTGAATGGCCGCATCAAGGCCAGGACGGGCTGGAACCGCAGACGCTCAGCCAGTCCTTCCGCAGTGCTCCGGCCGTTCTGGATGCGGTGAATGCGGTATTTGCAAACGCTGCGGGCATCGAGGCGGTGCTGCCTGGATGCACTGCCGGTTTTGCCTTTAAGGAGCATGTGGCGGCGGAGCGGAATCTGAAGCTCAGCGGTTACGCGGCGCTGCTGAGCGTTCCCAGTGAAGAGGGATCGCGCAGCCCTTCCACCACGCCCGCCGTGACGGCGCTGCTGAACGAGATCCGCCCCCTGGAACGCGGGCTGAGCTGTGCGGTGCTGGTGCGCGGCAACAAAAACGCCAGCGCCGTCGCTGAAGAACTGCGGGCGGCGACAGACATGGAGGTTGTCTGCGAATCGCAGATCCAACCGGCCACGGACAATGCGGTGACGCTCGCCCTCCTTTCGCTGCTTCAACTAGCGGCGCATCCGGGGGATACGCTGGCGCTGGAGCACCTCAAAATGACGCCCCTGTGGTCGCAGATCGAGTTTTCGGGGCAGGGCTGGGCGCTGACCTGCCATCAGGTCCGTGAATCTGTTTTTGAGCGCGGCTTTGTCGGCTTCACGGAAATCTGGACCCGGCATGTGCGTGTGCTGCTGCCGGAGATGGATGCCTTTCATGAGCTGCGGCTGCGTCAGTTCGGTGAAATGGCCGCTGACTTCGATGCCGGTGGTTCACGCGACATTGATGCATTTCTCCAGCATGCCCGTGAGACGCCTGTTCAGGTGCGCGGCGCGGCAAACGCGGTGCAGGTGATGACCGTCCACAAGGCCAAAGGTCTGGAGTTCGATGTGGTCATCCTCCCGGATCTCAATGGCGATGCGATGGATCATGTGCGCCGGCGCTCGCTGGTCGTGAACCGTGATGCCCAGGGCATTTCCTGGGTGCTGCAGGAGCCTCCGCGCATTTTTGCGCCGCTGCATGAGGCTTTGAATGAAGAACTGGAAACCTCCAAGCAGCGTTCGGGTTTTGAGTCGCTCTGCCGCCTGTATGTGGCCATGACCCGGGCCAAACGCGGCCTTTATCTCATTGCCGAACCACCGCCGAAGGCAAAAGAGCCTTCAATGAAGGAATCGCAGTTTTTGCGCCGCATGCTCGGCGTGTCGGATGAGCCTGAGGCAGGCGGGTCTTATTTGACCGAGTGGCAGACGGGAGACCCCCAATGGTTTGCCACTTCGCAGGGCGCAGCGCCCCGGTCTCTGGAGAAGGCGGGGGTGGCGCGCCCGCTGGGGGAGCTGCTGCGTGAGTTTCAGCCGCTGGCCAAACGTGTAACGCCTTCGGGAGAGGAAGATTTTCAGGTGAGGGGCAGCATGCTGTTCAGCGCAGGGCGTGAGCCAGGCCGGAAACTGGGCAATCTGGTGCATGAATTGCTGGCTCATGTGGAGTGGTGGGAGGCCACGTCGGACATGGCTGAACTCGAAGAACGCTGGAAGGCGTCCGGACTGCTGCGCGGGGAGGCGGTTGAAACGACAGCCCTGGCGATGGTGCGCGGTGTTCTGCAATCAGCCGCTGCGCCGCAGGCCTTTGCCAGGCCCGCGCCAGATGCCCAGGCCTGGAGGGAGCGCCCCTTTGACCTGATCCACCAGGGAAGCTGGATCAGCGGTGTGTTTGACCGGGTCGTGGTTCGGCGGGATTCGGTGCGACTCATTGATTTTAAGACGGATGAGGTGGCGGACGAGGCTGCTTTGGCCGAAAAGGTGGCGGGGTATCGCCCGCAGATCATGCTCTACCGTCAGGCGCTGGTGAGGCTGACAGGCCTGAAAATGGAGCAGATCGAATCGTCCCTGCTGTTCACCCGCAGTGGCCATCTGGTGGACGTAAAGTGACTTTTTTTGAATCCAGACCGCCTTTGATAACGCAAAAACTTGTGTGACCGCAATAGCTCTGGCATGGAATCCGCGCATCGTAGCCTTTTCGGCGCGATCCGTGCCCAAACTCCCCATGAGCCAGCCAGAATTAAGCGAAGAAGACCTGCTCCAGCGTGCTGGACGCGGGGATTCGCGTGCATTCGACCAGCTTTATGACCGGATGGCGCCCCGACTCTTTGGCCTCCTGCGCCAGATGCTTCATGACGAACGCGAAGCCGAAGACATCCTGCAGGATGGTTTTGTGCTGCTGTGGGAGCGTGCTTCGACTTTTGATCCAGACCGCAGCAAGGCTTTCACCTGGGCGGTGATGCTGTTCCGCCACAAGGCGATCGACCGCATGCGCATGCTGGGCCGGCGCAACCGGTTGGTCGACAGCGCGGCGCTGGAACAGACCACCCTGGGGGCGTCCTCGCCTCCCGGCGTGGATGACGAAGTGCAGGCACATGAGCGTGTCCTCGTGGTGGGCAAGGCGCTGAACGAACTGCCGAAAGAGCAGCGGCAGTTGATCGAATTCGCCTTTTTAAAGGGCCTCACACATCATGTGATCGCCGAGTCGCTGGGCATTCCGCTCGGCACAGTGAAGACCAACATCCGCCGCGGGCTGCTGCGCCTGCGCGATCTTTTGAAAGGAGGCGCATGATGGACGTGGAACGATTTGAAGAACTGGCCGCCCTGAATGCGCTCGACATGCTGGAGAACGATGAGAAGCGTGCTCTGGACGGCGCGATCGCGCGCGACAAAGAAGTGCGGACGCTCGCCCTTGAACTGGAGCAGACGACTGCGGAGCTGGCCTACCTCATCCAGCCGGTGGAACCGCCCGCAGACATGAAGAAACGCATTCGCGCCAAGATGCGTGCCCGCGGGATCAAAGGTGCGGGGATTTCTCGCGGTGTCGTCATTGGTGGCATTGGCTGGGCCCTGGCGGCTTGCTTTGCCATGGCCTCGGTCTGGCTGTGGCGCGAACAAGCAGGCCTGACCCAGCAGCTCGCAGCGGCTTCGCGCGCCATTGCTCCGGTGAACCCAACCACTCCTATGGTGGACGACGGCAAGACGCGCACGCTTGAGGAAGAGCTTAGAAAACGCCGGGATGAATTTGAGGCGCAGAAAAAGGCGCTCGCGACAGAAATCGAATCGCTGAACAAGCGTGAGGCGGAAACCAAGGCGCAAAATGCCCGGCTCACTGCCGAGGTGGCGGCGCTCAAAGAACAGGAGCAGCAGTCACAGCTTCAAATCGCAACGCTCCAAAGCAAGGTCTGGGAGTACCGCAAAAGCGAAATGCTCGTCGTATGGGACCAGAAACGCGGCCAGGGCGTGGTCATGCTCGAAAAAATGCCGAAGGTGGAGTCCGACAAAGATTACCAGCTCTGGGTCGTGGATCCCAACAAGCCCAACCCGGTGAGCGCCGGCGTGGTCACTGTGGACTCCAAAGGTTCCGTGAAAACCACTTTCAAGCCTGTCGAAGCCGTCACTGGTGAGGCCAAGTTCGCGTTGAGCGTTGAGAAAAAAGGTGGTGTGCCGAAGAGCGAAGGGCAGCTGCTGATGGTCGGCCCTTGATCAAACGCCGGCAAGAATGCCAGCCTGCGGCTGGAACCCTTGACCGGCCATTTCAAAAACTCAGCTGTTCCACCCGCCACCCATGGCCTTGTAGATCCGCACCCAGGCGGTTGCGACGCGGGTGCGGCTCAGTGCGATGTCATTCTGAGCACCCAAAGCGACGCGTTCAGCATCCAGCACAGTGAGGAAATCGGCAATGCCGTCCTGGTAGCGTTTGCGCGCCAGCGTCGCCGCCTCACGCGCGGAGGTGGCGGAGACTTCCAGATGATGCAGGCGGACGCGCTCTCGGTCATAGGACGTCAGCGCGTTTTCGGCCTCCTCAAGGGCGAGGAGCACCGCCTGCTCATAACGGGCGAGCGCGGTGTCAGCGCGGCGTCCCGCAGCGGCAATCTGCTGACGCACCCGGCCGAGATTGAAGGCCGCCCAGGTGATGCGCGGGCCCAGCGTGAAGCCATCTGCATTGCGGCCTGTCAGCGACGAGAGTGTGGACCCCTCAATATCGATGCGACCACTGAACGTCACGCGTGGAAACAAGTCGGCCACCGCCACGCCAATGCGGGCGGTTTCGGCCGCCAGGATGTCCTCGGCGACACGAATGTCAGGCCGCCGACGCAGGAGTTCTTCGGGTTTGACGATGCCGATCCGTGCGGGCGCGACCGGCTGCCTTTTGCTGCTTTGGAGCCTGGGGCGGAGTTCGGATGGGTTTTGTCCGCAAAGAACCGCAATGCGGTGGATGGACTTGGCGATGTTTTCCTGATGCGTGGGGATTTGCGCCAAAGTCGTGTTCCACAGCGCATTGGCCCGTGCGACATCGAGCTGGGTGCCACGTCCTCCCTTCAGCGAAGCCTCGGCGATGTGCAGGGCGTCGGATTGATTTCCGGCGTTCTCATTTGCCACAGCGAGCTGGGCCTGTGCCCCGCGCAGTTCCAAGTAGTTGATGGCAATCTCGGACTGCAGGGAGATCAGCAGGTCATGCAGATTGGCATCCATGGCGCTCGAGTTTGCCTTGGCGGCTTTCACGGAGTTGCGGATGCGGCCAAAAAAATCCAGCTCCCAGTCCGCGTCAAATCCGGTGCGGTAAAGCTCGTAATCCCGGGTGCGCAGACCCGAAAATGAGGTCGCTCCATTCCGGACGCTGTCATAGGCGGAGCCGAAGGTGACGGTGGGTGCGTAGTTGAAGCGTGATTCACGCCACAAGGCCCGGGCTTCCAGCAGGCGTGAGCGTGCGGCATTGAGGTCTTTGTTCTGGGTCCCTGCCAGCGCCACCAGATCGTTCAACGTGCTGTCATTGAGCTTGCGCCACCACGTGGCGTCCACCTCGGCAGCATGCGCGGCATCCGCCCGCGAGGCAAAGTCGGCCGGCATTTTGGGATGCGGTTTGACGAAACGCGGGCCCACATTGCAGCTGGAAACGAGGCAGATGAGGAACAGAAACGACTTAATGGGCTTCATGAAGCATGGGGGATTTGGCGGCAGACCGGCGTTGTTCACGACGTTCGACGAACGCGCGAAGGATGACATAAAATACAGGCGTGAAGAGCAGGCCGAAGATGGTGACCCCGATCATGCCAAAGAACACCGCCGTGCCGAGCGCCTGACGCATTTCCGCACCGGCGCCGCTGGCGAGCACGAGCGGCAGCACGCCGAGAATGAAGGCAAAGCTGGTCATCAAGATGGGCCGCAAACGCAGTCGGCAGGCTTCGACCGCCGCGTGCACCCGGTCCATGCCCGTGTCCTGCAGTTGTTTGGCGAATTCGACGATGAGGATGGCATTTTTGGCCGCGAGACCGACGAGCACGACGAGCCCGATCTGAGTGAAGATGTTGTTGTCCTGCCCGCGCAGCCACACGCCGCCGATGGCGGAGAGCAGACACATGGGCACGATCAGGATGATGGCCATGGGCATGCTCCAGCTTTCATACTGCGCGGAGAGAACGAGGAAGACAAAGATGACGCAGAGCGGGAAGATGTAGAAGAGCGTGTCGCCGGCGAGGATCTGCTGATAGGTGAGGTCGGTCCATTCGATGGCAAACCCCACCGGCAGGTTGTCTTTGGCCAGGCGTTCGATCTTTTCGATCATCTGACCGGAACTGACGCCGGGAAGCGTGTTGCCGTTGATGTCAGCAGAGTAGTAGAGATTGTAACGCTGCACGCGGTCTGCACCGCCCGTCTTGATGACTTTGACAAGCGCGGCCAGCGGAACCATCTCGCCAGCCTGATTACGAATCTTGATGCGGCCCACGTCCGTCGGGTCTTTGCGGAAGGCGGGTTCAGCCTGGGCGGTGACTTGATAGGTGCGACCGAAAAGGTTGAAGTCGTTTACATAGACTGAGCCGAGGTAAACTTGCAGGGCCTCGTTCAGGTCGGCCAGGGAGACACCCATTGTCTTGGCCTGAGCCCGGTTGATTTCGAGTTTAAACTGCGGCGTCTTGGCTCGGAAACCAGTGATGAGGGAAATCAGACCCGGCTCCTGCTGGGCGGCGGCCAACATCTTCTGGGTTGCCGCCTCCAGCGCCGGCAGCCCGGCGTTGTTGAGATCCTGCACCTGGATTTTAAAGCCACCGGCATTGCCCAGACCGCGCAGCGGTGGAGGTGGCAGCACCAGCACGCGGCCTTCCTGAATCGTGGAGAATTTTTTGCGGATCGCCGCGAAGATGCCGTCGCCCTTGACCGAGGGATCGTGACGTTTGGCAAAGTCATCAAAGACCAGGAAAGCGGCGCCGACGTTAGGCTGATTGGCCTGCAAGACGGAGGAGTAGCCGGAGATGGCGAAGGTGTGGTCGACACCGTCAATTTCGCGCGCCATGGCGTCCATTTTGCGCACCACGGCGTCGGTTCGCTCGAAAGATGCGCCGTCTGGGAGCTGCACCAGCACGATCGCATAACCCATGTCCTGGGAAGGAATGAAGCCGGCAGGCACATCCTGAAAGAGCTTGCCAGCCAGACCGATCAAAGCGGCATAGCCAATGAGCACCACCACTGCAAGGCGGATGAGCTTTCCGACCAGCCCGGCGTAGAAATCAGAGCCGAACTGGAACACACGGTTAAAGCCCCGGAAGAACCAGCCAAAAAAGAAGTTTAACACGCGGCTGAACCAGTCGGGCTTCACTCCGTGCGGCTGCAGCAGGATGGCGCAGAGCGCCGGGCTCAGCGTGAGGGAATTGAACGCTGAAATGATGGTGGAGACCGCGATGGTGAGGGCGAACTGCCGGTAGAACTGGCCGGTGATGCCGCTGATGAAAGCGGTGGGCACAAACACGGCGCAAAGCACCAGCGCCACGGCGATGACAGCGCTGCTGACCTCGTTCATCGCGCGCACTGCGGCCTCTCGCGGCGAGAGGCCCTTGGCGATGTTGCGTTCGACGTTTTCAACCACGACGATGGCGTCATCGACGACAATCCCGATGGCGAGCACGAGACCGAACAAGGAGAGATTGTTCAGCGAGAACCCCAGCCACTGCATCACGGCCAGGGTGCCGATGAGTGATACAGGAACGGCAAGCAGCGGGATCACCGAGGCGCGCCAGCTTTGCAGGAAGACGATGACGACGAACACGACGAGCAGCACCGCCTCCATCAGCGTGTGCAGCACCGAGGTGATCGAGGCGCGGACGAACTTGGTGGTGTCGTAGTTGATGGAGTAATCGATGCCCGGCGGGAAGCGCTCCTTGAGCTGTGCGAGGCGTTTGTAAACGGCGTCGGCGGTGGCGATGGCGTTGCTGCCGGGAAGCTGGAACACGCGGAGAGACACGGCGTTGTAGCCGTCCATGTAGGTGCGGCTGGAGTAGTCGCGCGAGCCGAGTTCGATTCTGGCGACGTCTGCCAGGCGCACCACGTCTCCCTGTCTGCCGGTTTTGAGCACGATGTCACCAAATTCCGACGCCTTTTTCAGACGGCCCGGCGCGGTGAGGGTGTATTGAAAATCCGAGCCTGTGGCTGCCGGCGGCTGGCCGAGTGATCCGGCGGCGACCTGCACGTTTTGCTCACGAATCGCACGCACGATGTCACCTGCAGTCAGGTTCAGCGCGGCGACCTTTTCGGGATCGAGCCAGACCCGCATTGAGTAATCGAGTCCGCCGAGGGAGGAGGCCTCCGCCACACCAGGAATACGGGCGATCTCATTTTGAATCTGCAGTGTGACGTAGTTGCTGAGATAGGAGACTTCACGTGAGCCGTCAGGACTGTAAAACTGAGCCGCGAGCGTGAGGTCAGGTGAGCGTTTGTTCACGTTGACGCCGAGGCGGCGCACCTCCTCAGGCAGGCGTGAGATGGTGGCGTTCACGCGGTTTTGCACGAGCACCTGGGCCTGGTCGAGATCCGTGCCGAGACGGAAGGTGACGGTGATCTGCACCTTGCCGTCACTCGTGGAGGAGGATGACAGGTACAGCATGTTTTCGACGCCGTTGATTTCCTGTTCCAGCGGCGTGGAAACGGTCTCGGCCAGCGTGCGCGCATCCGCGCCGGGATACGTCGCCGAAACCACCACGGTGGGAGGGATGACCTCCGGGTATTGTGCGATGGGCAACGACACGTACGCGAGGCCACCCAGCATCGTGATGACGATGCTCAGCACGGCCGCAAAGATGGGCCGATCCACGAAAAAGCGGGCGAAATTCATGATGTTTTACTTGGTGGCCGCCGCTGGCAGCATGTCGGTCACTGTGGCCTTCACTTTCACGCCGTTGCGCACGCTCATGAGTCCGAGCACGACCACGCGATCCTCCGGCTTCAGCCCGCTGCGCACCACGCGCAGGCCGTCGAGCAGCGGCCCGAGGGTGATGGGGCGGTACACAGCTTTGTCTTCGGCATCCAGCACCCAGACAAAGCTGCTGCCCTGGTCGTCCCCAACGGCAGAATCTCGAATGAGCAGGGCATCATATTCACCGCTGCCGGGAATGCGCACCTTGGCGAAGAAACCGGGCGCCATCAGGCGGTCAGTGTTTGGAAAGACGGCACGGGCACGGATGGTGCCGGTGGCGGGATTGAGCTGGTTGTCCACGAAATCGACTTCCCCTTTATGGGGCCAGCCTTCCTCGTTGATAAGAGACATCTCGGCGGGGATCTTCTCGAACATCGCGCTCACCCGCTCGCCACTCTTGTGCATCTCGCGGTATTTCAGCACCGAACGTTCATCCGCTTCGATCTCGCAGTAAATGGGATCAAGTTCGACGATGGTGGTCAGCAGCGTGGTGTTTTGGTTGCCTCCGCTGACGAGGTTGCCCTCCGTCACACGGGCATCGCTGATGCGTCCGCTGATGGGCGCGCGAATCTGGGTGAACTCGAGGTCGAGCTTCGCGGCCCGCAGGGCGGCCTCAGCACCCCGCACTCCGGCGAGTTCGCCTGCGGCGCTTTTCAGTCGGCGCTCGGATTCTTCCACTGAAATGGCCTGGCCCTGGCGCAGGGCGGTGGCGTTCCTGGCTTCCACTCCGGCCACTTCCGCCGCCGTTCGCGCCTGGGCCAGCATGGCTTCAGCGCGTTCGACGATGGCTTCATAAGGCCGCGGATCGATGGTGAAAAGCAGGTCCCCCGCCTTGACCTCGGTTCCTTCTTTAAAGCTCACCTTCGTAATGTAACCAGAGACACGCGAGTGAATCTCCACGCGTTCACGCGCCGTCAGTCGCCCGGTGAATTCGTCCCAATCCTTCAGCCGCTTTGCGACGGGTTTCGCCACGGTGACTTCCGGCGTCGCCGTCGCTGGCGGACCGCCCGAACCCGAGGCACCACGTTTGCAGGACACCATGCAGCTCATCATGAGCAGCCCTACGAGGGCCGGCATCCGGCTGAGATTATGAGTAATTCGGAAAAGCGGGGCGCGTTGCATGGCAAGAGTTACGAAGGTGTTCTCATCTTAAACAGTGCATAATCGGCATATCGCTTATACCGTTTGTGAATGACCAATCTTAATGACCTCCATCAAATCCGTGAGTTTGTGCAGATTGCCGACTCAGGCAGCATTTCGCGTGCCGCCAAAGTCCTCGGCATGTCTCAGCCCACGTTGAGCAGGCATCTCGCAGCCCTGGAGGCTCAGATGGGCACCCCGCTCATACGCCGGGACACGCATTCGATGAGCCTGACCTCCGCCGGGATCATTGTGCTGGAGGATGCCCGCGAGCTGCTCACCCTCGCGGACCGCATGGGCAGCCGGCTCCGTTCTGAACGCCGGTCCCTTCGCGGCCATCTGCGCATGATTTCGGTGGTTGACGTAGGCCAGTGGGTCGTCTCCCGCGTGCTCTCGCGCTTCCAAAAACTGCATCCAGATGTCACTTCGGAACTGCACCTGATCAACCGTGCCACCAAATTCATCAAAGAAGGATTCGACTGCGGCATCATGGTCGGCGCGGCCACGGATCGCCGGGTCACCATCCGCAAGGTGGCGCAGCTCCACCGGCGGCTCGTTGCGGCGCCGTCGCTGCTCAAAAACCACGCCTTGCCCGCCCGCCCGGATGACCTCAAATTCCTGCCTTGGCTGGGGATTTTGCAGCCGCATTTCTATTCACGTGACCGGTTTGAGCTGGAGCGGCAGAAGCAGACGGTAAAGCTCAAGCTCGCACCGGTCATGCTGCTGGACACCGTCACCGCCTTGCGCGAGGCCGCCATCGAGGGCGCCGGCTTCACCATCCTGCCGGAGTGGATGGCGGCGCGCGACATCGCGGCCGGGAGGCTGGTCCAGCTCCTGCCAGACTGGTACATGGCCCCCATTGATCTGCAAATCGCGCACGCCGCTCATGAACACCTGCCCCAGCGCGTGAAAAGCCTCATTGAATACCTCGAACAGGAGCTTCCCCTCGAAATTCATCGGCTGGATCTGAATGAACGATAGGCATTTCGCCCAGGCCCTGCAGCCGGTTCCGCAAAAAAATCCATGCGCAACGAGCACGCTCTGTGCTAGGAATCCGGCCCCATGCCGCCTTGCGGCTCCGTTTACCCCCTCAAAAACACCATGCCCAAGCAGACCATTCGTGACCTCGACCTCGCCGGAAAACGCGTCTTTGTACGTGTCGATTTCAACGTGCCCCTCGAAGAGAAAGACGGCCAGATGGTCATCACCGACGCCACCCGCATTCAGGAGACGCTTCCGACCATCAAGTTCCTGATCGAAAAAGGCGCCAAAATCATCCTCGCCAGCCATCTGGGCCGTCCAAAAGGCCAGCGTGATCCCAAGCAGAGCCTGGCCCCCGTGGCCCCGGCTCTGAGCGAATTGATCGGCAAGCCGGTCGCTTTCGCCAGTGACTGCGTCGGTGAAGAGGCAAAGGCCAAGGCGCTGGCTCTCGGCAACGGCGACGTGCTCCTGCTCGAAAACACCCGCTTCCATGCCGGTGAAGAAAAGAATGACGCCACCCTGGCCAAAGGCATGGCGGACCTTGCCGAAATCTTCGTGAACGACGCCTTCGGCTCGGCTCACCGTGCGCACAGCTCCACCGCGGGCATCGCAGACTACCTGCCTGCCGTCTCCGGCCTCCTCATGGAGAAGGAGCTGACCTGGCTGCACGACGAACTCGAAAACCCTGAGCGTCCGTTCGTGGTGATCCTCGGCGGTGCGAAGGTGAACGACAAGATCGGCGTCATCAACCGCCTGCTCGAAAAGGCAGACACCATCATCATCGGCGGCGGCATGGCCTACACCTTCCGCAAAATCGTCCAGGGCATCACCATTGGCAAAAGCCTCTACAAGCCCGAGTGGGAGCCGATCGCCCAGGCCGCCCTCGACAAGGCCAAGGAACGCGGTGTGAAAATCCTCATCCCTGTGGATGCGATGATCACCGATTCCTTCGACTTCGACACGAAGAAGCTCGGCAACATCAAATTCACCGCCGCCGGCGAAAGCATCCCGGACGGCTGGGAAGGTGTCGACATCGGCCCTGAGTCCGTGAAGCTCTTCTCCGACGAGATTGCCAAGGCTAAAACCGTCATCTGGAACGGCCCGATGGGTGTGTTCGAAATCAAGGAAAGCTCCAAGGGCACCTTTGATGTGGCTGAAGCCGTCGCCGCCAATTCCAGTGCCAAGACAATCATCGGTGGTGGCGACAGCGTGAAGGCCGTGAAAAAAGCCAAGCTGGGCGACAAAATGACCTTCATCTCCACCGGCGGCGGTGCGTCCCTCGAACTCCTCGAAGGCAAAGTTCTCCCCGGCGTGGCTTGCTTGAAAGACAAATAACCGCCCCGCCCGCAATCAACCTCTTCACTTAAAATTCCCCATGGCTTTCATTCCCTTCCGCAAACCCATCATCGCCGCCAACTGGAAAATGCACATGACACCGCAGGAGACGGACGATTTCCTCCGTGCCTTCGCCCGTCTTGTGCCGGACAAAATTCCTGTCCAGATCGTCGTCGCGCCACCCTTCGTCAGCCTGGCCAAGGCTCAGGACGTGCTCATCAATGCACGCGAGCAGAGCGTGGAACTGGCCGCCCAAAACATGAGCGCCCAGCCGGCAGGTGCCTTCACCGGCGAAATCAGCGCGCGCATGATCAAGGAATGCGGCTGCAAGCACGTCATCCTCGGTCACAGCGAGCGTCGCAGCCTCTACGGAGAAACCAATGCCATCGTGAATGCCAAGGTGCTCGCGGCTCTCGAAGCCCGCATCCATCCCATCCTTTGCATCGGCGAAACACTCGCTGAGCGCGACAACGGCCAGATCGAACAAGTGCTGGGCAGCCAGTTGCGTGAGTCTCTGGCCGATGTGGGGCCGCGTCGCATCACCGACTGCGTCATCGCCTATGAGCCCGTCTGGGCCATCGGCACCGGCCGCACCGCCAGCCCTGAGCAGGCGCAGGAAGCCCACGCCTACACGCGGCAGGTGCTCGGCGAACTCTTTGGCGATGATGTGGCGGCAAAAATCCGCATCCAGTACGGTGGCAGTGTGAAGCCTGGCAACATGGCCGAGCTTATCAGCCAGAAGGATGTGGACGGCGCCCTCGTTGGCGGTGCCAGCATGGAGCCCGGCAGCTTCTGGGAGATCTGCCGCGCGGCCATTGACTGGGCCAATGCCAATGCATAAGGGATTCCACTATATTGTGGATTAGGCTTGTAGCGTTCGTTGCATTTGCGCATAATTCGCCAATGCAACGAATCTTCCTACTCATATTTCTGCTGGCTCAGTCGTCATTGGTGGGGCAAGCGCTTGTGACGTGGAAGGCCGGGGCGGCAGATGTGGACATCACGCCAGACTACCCTGTGCGTCTCAGTGGTTATGGCAGCCGCACTGCGGAGACTTCCAAGGTCGCTCAGCGGCTCCACGCCAATGCTCTCGCGCTTCAATGGCGTGACGACAAGCCGGCGGTCATTGTCTGTGTCGATAACTGCGGTGTGCCAGAGGCTGTCCGTGCGGAAGTGCTCAAACGGCTTGCCTCCGGAGGAAGGTTAATCGCGGACGAGCGCTTCGCCCTGCACTCCACCCACACGCATTGTGCACCGATGCTCACTGGCGTGCTGCCATGTCTCTTTGGTGAGGAGCTGACAGCGGAGCAGTCCAAGCACATCGAGCGCTACACCGAAGACCTGACCACCCGCATTGTCACCATCATCGGTCAGGCATTGGACAACATGGAGGGCGCGCGCCTTGAATGGAGTGTGGGCAAGGTCTATTTCGCCTTCAACCGTCGGCTGAAAACAGACACGGGGTTTCAGAACGCTCAAAATTTTGGCGGACCGACGGATCGTGCCCTGCCCGTGCTTTGCGTCAAATCGGCCGCTCGGAAAAAGCTCATCGCCACCTATGTCAGCTATGCGTGTCATTGCACGACTTTGGGCATCAATGAAATCCACGGAGATTGGGCGGGCCTTGCCCACGAGGAGCTCGAATTGCGCTTTCCTAACTCTGTCTGCCTGATCGCCATCGGCTGCGGTGCCGATCAAAACCCCTATCCGCGCAAGGAAAACCGTTTTGCGGTGGCTCATGGCGTTACCATTGCCAAAGAAATCGTCCGTCTCATCAACCAGCCCATGCTGCCCGTAAATGGCCCGCTCAATTGCGCCCATCAGGAGGTGATGCTGCCGTTCGACAAGCTTCCTTCGCTGGCGGAGTGGCAGGCCAAAGCCGCTGACCCGAATAAACACACGGCCTTCCATGCGAAGAAGCACCTCGCCATGCTTGAACGCGGAGAACAAATTCCGCCTGCGCTGCCTTATAAAATCCAGGTCTGGAACTACGGCAGCGACCTTCTCACCATCAATCTGCCCGGAGAGGTGGTCGTGGATTACAGCCTGCGCTTCAAGCGTGAATTTGATCCCGCACGCACCTGGGTAAACGCCTATACGAACGATGTTCCCTGTTACATCCCCTCTCAGCGTGTCTGGGAGGAAGGCGGCTACGAAGGCGGCGGAGCCATGATCTACTATGGCCGTCCGACCCGCTTTGCCTCCGGCGTTGAAGACATCATCGCTGGCACGGTCAAGCGGCTGGTCCCGCAGGAATTCAGCACCCGGCGCGTGTCGAATCCGGTGGCACCTCTTGCCGGGGGGATCAAACCGTGAGCTGAAGCACGCGCAGGCATTCGCGCCCTTCGCGCCCCGGAAAGGCCGCCGCAGGCACCTCGCTTTCCAGCACTTGAAAGCGTGGCGCAAACAAGGCTGCGAGTTCTTCCGGCGAAATGCCGAATGGCGGTCCGCTTTCCCCCGGATCCATTTCAGGATTGATGAAGAACACCCCCACCAGCAGCCCGCCCGGCTTTAACAACGAAGCCACTGCCTCCCGATACTTCGTGCGCCATTCCGGTGGCAGGGCGCACAGGCAGGTGTGCTCCACGATGGCATCATACTGGCCCTGAAACTCAAACAAATCCGAGCACACAAATCGATCCGCCAGCTGCGGGTAGCGCTCTTTGGCGCGTGCCACGGCTGCCGGCGCAATGTCGAGCCCATGCGCGTCAATGCCGCGTGACACCAGATGAGCCACATCGTGGCCCACACCGCATCCAGGTACGAGCACCCGGCCAGCGAGTGTGTGGCTGGCCAGCCATTCGACCAGCGGTGGTGAAGGCAGGCCCTTGTCCCACGGCGTAAAGTTCTCCTGATAGGCCTGATTCCAGTCGGTGATGTTCACTACGGTAGTTTTTCTTTCTGGTGCTTGATCACTCCTTGCAGCGTGGTCTGTCCGGTGTCTCCCGTGAAGGTGACGTTGCTTTCGATAACGTCTTTGGCATCGCCGGCGAATGCTTCGGTGATGGTGATGCTGCTCTCCCCGCTGCCAGAGACTGCCTTGAGTTCAAACGTGAGATTGACCTCCGACACATGGCCTTCAAAACGGATCGTCTGCGAGCCTTCCGCCCCGGAGAGAATCGCCTCATAGCTGTCCGCACCTTCGTTGTAGGTGATCGTCCATTGAAAAGGCTGCGTGTCGCCATTGATCGTACGCGTCCCTTTGACCACGAAGGAATTGTCACCTTCCGCCGCACCGGTCCATTCCTCTTTGATGTCGAGGACGTTGTTCTCCCCCTTCAGTTCACCCGCCGCCTTCCATGTGCCGATGTAATGTTTGAAGACAGGATTCATTCCCAGATCCTTGGCCGGAAGACTGGTGGCCACGAGCAGGCAGAGTGAGGTGAGCAGTGTCTTCATGCGATGATTTCCTGGATGACTTTGCCGTAGCTGATGGGCACAGGGCGGTTGACGACGTCACGCACTTCCGTGTCGGGTTGAATGCCCAGCAGGTGATACATCGTGGCCGCCAGATCATCCGGCTTCACCGGTTTGTCTGCGGGATGCTCGCCATTCTTGTCAGACGCGCCATGCACGTAGCCACGCTTCACGCCACCGCCTGCCAGCAGGGCGGTGTAGCATTGCGGCCAGTGATCGCGGGAGACGTTCTTGTTGATCTTCGGCGTGCGGCCAAACTCACCCACCCACACCACCAGCGTTTCATCCAGCAGACCGCGTTCATCGAGATCGGTCAAAAACGTCGGCAGCGTCTGCTCCGTGATCGGCATGTGATATTTCTCGATGATCGGAAACATGCGCGTGTCATTGAATCCATGCGTGTCCCAGCCGCCCTCGGTGGTGCTCTGGCCGCCGATGCCCTGGGAGAAATTCACCGTCACAAATTTCACACCGGCCTCCACCAAACGCCGTGCCAGCAGCAGGCTCTGCCCGTAGGGCGAGCGCCCGTAGCCATCGCGCACCTTGTCCGGCTCCTTGGTGAGGTCGAAGGCCGCTCGCAGCTTCTCGCTGTGCAGCATCGACAAAGCCTTGTCATAGTAGCTTTCGATGCCCCGCGCCTCGGCTGAGTAATCCAGCAGCCGCGTCTGGGAATCGACCAGCTTTTGCAGCTCGCGCCGTGCATTTAGCCGCTCAAAGCTCACCCCGCTGGGCAGGCTCAGCTCGGGCAGCGCAAAGCCCGGCGCGCTCGGATCACGCAGTACAATGAAAGGATCATGCTCCTTGCCGAGAAAGCTCGCCCGTTGCCCTGGCGTCAGGGAGCCATCACTCACGATGTAGGGGAAGGTCGCGGCGGTCGGGATTTCGCCCTTCAGCGGTGCGATCCTGTCCACCACGGAGGAATAGGCGGGAAACAGATCCGGTGAATCCTTGAGGCGCTGGTCATCACTCGGCGGCGCGTGGCCGCTCAGCGCGTAATACCCGGCGCTGTTGTGATTTTTCATCGTGTGATGCACGGACCGCACCAGCGTGACCTTGTCCATCACCTTGGCCGTCTTCGGCAGCTTCTCAGAGACCCAGATGCCGTCGGCGCTGGATTTGATCGGCTTGTGAAACCCGCGGATGCCCTCGGGCGCATCCGGTTTCATGTCAAAGGTCTCCAGATGGCTCGGCCCGCCCCACTGGAAGCAAAAGATCACCGACTTGGCGCGTGCCACCAGCTTCTCGATCCCCTGGTTCTCCGCACCTTGCAGAAATCGCGGCATCGTGAGCCCAAACATGCCCAAGCCCCCTGCGGAAAGCAGCTGGCGGCGGCTGATGCGGGTGCAGGCACCGGTGGCGTTGGAGAAGGGGGGCATGAAGGGGAAGGCGGCAGACTGACTTACGATAGGCTATACGTCCAGAAGTGGCTGGTTTATGCGGCGGACCGTGCCCCAGTGAGAGCGGCTTGGAGCGCCAATCGGGCACTTGCGGGGACTCGCAGCGTGCTGTTGCATGGGGCCATGATCGATGACTCTGCCTCACGGCGTCCTCTTAAGTCTCGCACGACGGCGTGGGCCGGGTTTTTCTCGCGCTGGATGTTGAAGGCCGGGCTGACGCCCAATGTGGTTTCGGTGCTAAGCATTGTTTGCGCGGCAGCAGGAGGTGGGGCGGCCTTGATGGCTCCCTACACCGGGCATGCATGGGCGTTTTGGCTGCTGGCTGCGGCGGGGATTCAGCTGCGCCTCTTCTGCAACATGATGGACGGGCTGCTGGCGGTGGAAGGCGGACTGAAGTCAGTGACGGGGGATCTCTTCAATGAGATTCCGGACCGCATCGATGATGCGTTGATTTTGGTGCCGCTGGGTTATGCGGGGGGGACGGACTGGAGCATTGCGCTCGGCTGGGCGGCGATGGGCGGTGCGATGCTGACGGCGTACATCAGAGCGCTGGGTGCCAGCCTGACTGGGCGACATGATTTCTGCGGGCCGATGGCGAAGCCGCACCGCATGTTTGCAGCGACGGTGGGCTGCCTGTCGATGATGACTATCGATATTATGAATGTGAAAGCTCCGCCGCTTATGCTGTGGTGCCTTGTGGTCGTGAACATTGGCATCGTGATCACTTGCTGGAGGCGCACGGCGCATCTGGTGAAGGCCTTGAATCAAAAAACACCGAAAGGATAAGCGACACATGAACTCTGAGCGGCTGCAATTCACGACGGATGACGGGCTGGGGCTGCACTACAAAACGTGGAATGTGGCGGGCGCCTCCAAGGCGCTGGTGCTGCTGCATCGCGGGCATGAGCATGCGGACCGGTGGGACACCGTGGTGCCGCATCTGATGATGCCGGACACGGCGATTTATGCGTGGGAGGCACGGGGTCACGGGCAGTCCCCCGGAAGGCGCGGGCATGCGGCGGGATTCATGGAGTATGTGCGTGATCTCGACACGTTTTTTCACCACCTGCAGAAGACGCATGGGCTGGTGCCCGAGCGGACAGTGCTGGTGGCGCACAGCGTGGGTGGTGTGGTGGGTGCGGCATGGGTGCACGATTTTGCGCCACGAATTGCAGGCCTGGTTTTGGCGACGCCGGCGCTGGAGGTGAACCTGATCGTTCCGGGGGCGCTGAAGGGCATCCGGCTGATGCAGAAGGTGAAGGCGGATGCGACCATCAAGAGCTATGTGAAAGGATCCTGGCTGACGCGGGATGCGGTGGCGGCAAAGGTGTACGATGCGGATGCTCTGATCTCGAAGGACATCTCGGCAAAGATCCTGGTGGATCTCTTTGATACCGCTCAGCGTGTGATCAGTGATGCGGAGGTGATGGACCGACCGCTGCTGATGTTTTCCGCAGGGGCTGACAAGGTGGTGAAGAGGGAGGCGGCGGACGCTCTATACGAGAACTATGGCAGCGACCAGAAGACGCATCTGACGCTGAAAGGGGCGCGGCATGCCATCTTCCACGATGTCTGCCGGGATGAGGTGTGCGGGGCGATCAAGCGCTTTGCCGAGCGGTGCATCGCGAACTTCACGCCGCCGAACCTGGAGGCAGACTTGTCCCATCCAGTGACAAACGCGGAATATGCAATGCTGAAGAAGCCGCTGCCATCGCCTTCCCTCCATGGGCTGTCGTTTTTGCTGCAGCGGGTCGCCATGGGAACGCTGGGCAAGCTGAGCGAGGGAATCCGCATCGGACATGCGACGGGGTTCGATTCCGGGGAGTCCCTGGACTACGTATACAAGAACAAGGCGAACGGCGGAATGGGCATCGGCAAGGTCATTGATCGTGGCTATCTGGATGCGATCGGCTGGCGTGGTATCCGCCAACGGCGCGCATGCATGAACCAGGCGCTGAAGCATGCGCTCAAACAGGTGCGTGCGGAGGGGATGCCGCTGCAACTGATGGACATCGCGGGTGGCGCAGGGCGGTATTTGCTGGATGTTCTGGAGGACCAGGAATTTGGCCTTGATCTAAACGTGCTGTGCCGGGACTGGAGCGAATCCGCGTTGGAGGCCGGGCGTGCGACGGCGCGCGCAAAGGGACTGCAGGAGCGGATCACGCACTTGAAGGGAGATGCCTTTGATGAAAGCTCGCTGGCGGCTGTGGAACCGAAGCCGTCTGTGGCGGTGGTGTCGGGCCTGTATGAGCTTTTTCCAGAAAATGAAAAGCTCCAGCGCTCTTTGAGAGGCCTCTTCACGGCGGTGAATGACGGTGGCTGGCTGATCTACACTGGGCAGCCATGGCATCCCCAGGTGGAGATGATCGCGCGCACCCTGACGAACCGCGACGGTCAGTTCTGGGTGATGCGCCGACGACCCCAGGGGGAAATGGACGCCTTGGTGGAGGCTGCAGGCTTCAAGAAAGAAAAGCAGTGGGTCGATGACTTCGGCATCTTCACGGTCAGCCTGGCAAGGAAGCCAAAGGGCGGAGCCGCATGAGCATGGTCACAAACAGAACTCCACGTGAAGCCGGCCTCGCATGGCCGGCTCTCTGGAGGCTGGCGCTGGCGGGGGCGACGTTTGTGATCGTCTACAGCGGCTGCAACCTCTTCACCCACACACGGGGGAATGTGCCGACGATGATGTTTGAATGGGAAAAAAACATCCCGTTTGTGAAGGAGCTGGTGGTTCCATACTGGTCTCTGGACTTCTTTTTCTGCGGGGCCTTTTTTCTGTGCGGCAGCAAGACGGAGCTGAATCTGCTGACGAAGCGGCTGATGGCCGTGACGATTCTCAGCGGGGTGTTTTTCCTGCTGTTTCCGCTGAAGCTGGGACTGCCGAGACCGGAGCCAAGCGGATGGACGGCACCGCTTTTCCACGCGCTGTATTTTAACGACCTGCCCTACAATCTGGCACCTTCGCTGCACATCAGCCTGAGGTCGCTGGTGTGGGTGTTTTATGGGGCTCGTCTCACGGGGCGGCTGCGCACAGGGGTGAAAGTTTGGTTCATCCTGATTGGTCTCTCCACGTTGCTGGTGTGGCAGCATCACCTGATTGATGTGGCGGGCGGATTTATCATGGGCTGGGCGGTGTCGGCGCTGATCCCCGACCCGAGGCAGATGGGCACGCGGAATCCCTCAAGGAAGCATGCGGTGAGGTATGGCCTCGGCGCTGTCGTGTGCGGGGCGCTCGGTTTTGCGTGGATCGGCTTTGTGTGGCCGGCGGTGGCGTGCGGAATTGTGGCGCTGGCGTATGCCACGGGGCTTTCGCGGCTTTTGGGTAAGGAGAATGGAACCCTCTCGCCCTCTGCGGAGTGGTGCCTGCTGCCGATCCTGCTGGTGAGGGGCTGGGTGCAGAAGAAGTGGCTGAAGCGGAAGCCCGGCTGGTGCGAGGTGACACCGGGCGTATGCTTTGGACGGCGCGTGACGGGCAGTGAGGCGGCTGCGATGGTCACGGCGGCTGGGCCGGATGTGCTGGCGGTGCTGGATCTCACGGCGGAAACCAACGCACCGGCGGCTTTTCGAGAGCGGGCGTTTTATGTGAACCTTCCGCTGCTGGATCTCGTGCCATTGAGGCCCGAGCAGATTGAGACCGCGCTGCGGTTTATTCGCGAGCAGCGGGTGCTGGGAAGGCAGGTGTTTGTGCACTGCCAGCTGGGCTTGCAAAGGTCGGCACGGGTCGCCGCACACTGGCTGGCGGAAACCGGGGAAGCCGTCGATCTGGAGCTGGCGGTCAGGCGGGTGCGGGAGTTGGAGCCGGACGTTGTGATTTGATGACCGACCACTGACGACGCCACTTGTCATTTCGTCTTCGTTTTTTGCTCCTGCTTGCTCTCGCCTCTGCTCCGCCTACGTAGTCTCCCAACATGCCCGCCCTCACCACCCCCACCGGATTCAAAGAATGGTCCTTCGTCTGCGACGCCCTCGCGCAGGGCCGCCTCAGCATCATTTTGCGCAAAGGCGGCATTCATGAAGGTCGCGGCGGCTTTGAATGGAAGCACCGCCAGTTCTTCCTCTTCCCGACCTGGTTTCACAATCAGGCTGAAAAACTCAGCTGGGCACCCGAAAACACCCAGCGCGACTTCCCGCCCGAAGAAGAACGCACCACTGTTGATATCGACGGCTGCGCCACGCTGGAGCAGGTCTGGAAAGTCACCGACTGGGACAGAGTGGCCGCTCTGGCTCCCCTGCACATCTGGAACGAGGACGTGGTGAAGGATCGCTTCATCTATGATGACGAATCCTGCCTGCATGTCGCTCTTGTCCGCGCTTACAAGCTCCCGCAAAACTGGCATTTCCCGTACGCGAAGAGCTACGGCGGCTGCCGCTCCTGGATCACCCTTCCTGAAGAAGGGCTGCCCCTGGCAGCAGCAGCCACCCCGGCGCTGAGCGATGAAGCCTTTGCCGAAGTGTCAGCGAAGTTGAAAGCGATCTTGGGCTAGTCGAGTGTGCCCCACTTGAATCCAACCGACGCCATCCGCCCAGCCCACGTCGAGGTCAGCCTCGGTGCCATCGCGCAGAACTATGACGCGATCCGTGCGCATGTGGGCACGGCGTCCGTCATGCCTGTGGTGAAGGCGAATGCCTACGGCCATGGCATCGTCGAGGTGTCCCGCCACTTGATGAATCATGGCGCCCCCTGCCTGGGCGTGGCGCTGCTGGAAGAGGCCATCGTTCTGCGTCAGGCCGGCATCACGCTGCCGATCCTCGTCTTTGGCGGTGTGGCCACGCGGCAGATCCCGCAGTTCATCGCGCATGATTTGATGATGGCGGCGTCCTCCATCGACAAACTTCGGCAGATTGATGAAGCAGCCGCAGCAGTGAAAACGAAGGCGCGCGTGCATCTGAAGATCGACACTGGCATGGAGCGCATCGGCGTGCATTGGTACAACGCGGAAAAGCTGCTGGAGGCCAGCTTGAGCTTCACGAATGTGGAGGTCGCCGGCATCTACTCGCACTTTGCCAATTCAGACTCCGCAGACCTCGCCTCAGCCAAAGAGCAGCTCGCACGCTTTCTTGAAGTGCTGGAGTTTTATCCAAAGCGCGGACTGCAGCCCCCCCAGCGCCACATCGCCAATTCCGGCGGCATTCTCCAGCTTCCCGAAAGTCATCTCGATCTCGTCCGTCCCGGCATCATGCTCTACGGCGTGTATCCCTCGAAGGAGGTGCCGCACACAGTCACCTTGCAGCCGGCGCTGAGCTGGAAGTCTCAGGTGGTGTATTTCAAAGTCGTGCAGCCCGGCAGTCCCGTCAGCTATGGCGCCACATGGCAGAGCGATCACCCGGTGCGCGTCGTCACCGTTCCCGTGGGCTATGGCGATGGTTATTTCCGGGCGCTGTCAAATCGCGCACAGGTGGTCATTCGCGGCCAGCGTCACCCGATAGCCGGTCGCGTGTGCATGGATCAGTTCATGGTGAACCTGGAGTGGGGCACCGCCTACAATGGTGATGCCGTGACTCTCATTGGCGATGGCATATCCGCTCAAGAGGTGGCGGATTGGGCGGGCACGATTCCCTATGAAGTGCTCACCAACATCAACTCCCGTGTGCCCCGGGTGTACGTTTAATGCCTTGCAATCAGTCCGCTATGGCCGCAACGAAGGGGTGGGATGCGACAGCGTGTTCCGCCCGCATTCATGAACCTCATCATCTTCGACCTCGAAACCACCGGCCTGTTACCCTCCCAGCATGAGATCATCCAGATCGCAGCCATGAAGGTGAAGAACGGCAAGTGGAACGAGGGGGAGTATTTCGACAGCTATGTGCGGCCGGAAAACCGCATTCCTTCCTTCATCACCAAGCTGACCGGCATCACTCAGGCGCAGGTGGCGGATGCACCCCATCCTGCGGATGTGCTGATGGAGTTCTCCCGTTTCGTCGGTCATGATGCGACGCTCATCGCCCACAACGGCATCCGTTTTGACATGCGTTTCATCGCGGAAAACTGCAAACGCCATGGCATTCCGGTGCGTGAAACGAGCGCGCTCGATTCGCGTGACTTCTCCCGCAAAATCTGGGGCGGCAAAGGCGGCCATGGCTTGGATGCGGTGCTGGGCCGCGTCGGCGTGTGCAGCAAGGGCGTCAAGCGCCACGACGCCCGTGTGGACGTTCAACTGCTGGCCCAGGCCGTGCAGTACATGTGGGAACGTCTCACACCCAGCGTCACCAACTGCCCGGTGGCTCTTTCAGCCGGAGTGATCCCTGCGCTGGACCGCGTTTGATGCAGCGCAGGGGGCGGCTCAGACCGCCCGCTCCAGCTTCTCGTCGATGCGGGCCACCAGGGTATCCAGCAGTTCACCGTTGCCAAAGCGTTCAATGACTCCTGCCAGGAAGCCTTCGATGATGAGCTTGCGGCTTTCGCTGTCGCTGATGCCACGTGCTTTGAGATAAAAGAGTTCCTCGTCGCTGATGGGGCCGCTGGTGGCACCATGGCTGCACTTGACCTGGTCGGCGCTGATTTCAAGTCCAGGCAGGCTCGTCGCCTCGGCCTCGTTGCTGTTCAGCAGGTTGCGGCAGGTCTGGTAGGCGTCGGTGTAATGGGCGCCTTCATCCACGGTGATGAGACCGCTGAAGATGCTGCGTGATTTGCCATAGAGGGCGTTCTTGTACAGCAGATCGCTGCTGGCATGCGGGGCTTTGTGGTTCTGCAGCGTGCGCTGATCCACGACCTGTTCGCCGATGGGCAGTGACACACTGAGCATGTCGCTGCGGGAACCTTCGCCGATCAGATCGCTCACGCTTTCGCTGCGGCTGAAGCTGGCCCCCAGCTGCACCTGGAAGCTCTTGATGGCGGAATCACGTCCTGCCACGATGCTGGAAAGATGCAGCGCCTGCGCATCATCCGCCAGCTCCTGACAGGCCGCGTAGGTGATCTTGCTGCCACGGCCGCCGACGAGATCGGCAATCGCGATGCTCAGTCCGCCTTCGCCTTCGAGGCTGCGGTAATGATCGACCACGCTGACCTCGGCATTGTCACCCGTGACAATGAGCGTGTGCGGGAAGATGGCGGCGTGATCGCCGACTACCCAATGGAAAATTTCGACCGGCTTCTCAATCGCCACGTTCTTCGGCACAATGACGACCACGCCTGCTTTGACATGTGCAAGATGCAGGGCAGCAAATTTGGCGGAGCCCAGCGTCATCTCACGCTGCATGAAGTGCTCCTTGAGCACCTCGCTGTGATCGCGCAGCGCATCCGCGAAGGTCACGCAAACCACACCGGCAGGCAGGTTCGCGGTGTCAGACTCGACGAGCACATCGTTCACGAAGACAAAGCGTGCCGCCCGTTCCTTGAGCCCTTCCGTGGCCGCGAGAGCAGCCGCGGTGTTCGCAGCCGTGGGAGCGCTGGCAGGCTGATGATCAGCGAGCTCAATTTTCTTTGAGCTGGAGTAGCGCCAGTTCTCGTCCTTGATGCCCGGCATCGGCAGGGATTGGAATTCAGTCCAGGCCGCTTCGGAGCGGGCCAGGAACCAGCCCGGTGCGGATTTCTCATCGCGCACAGGCACGGTGATTTCGAGGCCGGAAGGAGCGGGAGTTTCGGAGTCTTGAGACACTGGGGCGGAAGTGTTTTTGGGTGCTGGAGCGAGAGTGGCGGACATGGCGAATGACAAAGTTTGTTGGATGCCGGCGTGACAGGTCAGCCCACGCTTCCTTCCATTTCGAGATCGATGAGGCGCTTCAATTCCACGCTGTATTCCATCGGGAATTCCTTCACGAGGTCATTGATGAAGCCGTTCACAGACAAGCTCATCGCTTCAGCCTCGGTGAGTCCGCGCTGCATGAGGTAGAAGATCTGATCCGCGCTGACCTGGCTGACGCTTGCCTCATGCTGCGTGGAGTGTTGATTGCCACGCACGCTGATCGCCGGGTAGGTGTCCGTGTGGCTGTTGCTGTTGATCAGCAGCGCATCGCACTCCGTGTTGTTCTTGCAGCCCTTGAGGTGTTTTGGGATGTGGACCAGACCGCGATACGTGCTGCGTCCCTGGCCGATGGAGATGGATTTGGAGATGACGTTGCTCGTCGTGTCATCGGCGGCGTGAACCATCTTGGCTCCGGTGTCCTGATGCTGGCCGCTGTTCGCCAGAGCGATGCTGATGACTTCACCACGGGCACGCTTTCCCTTCATGATCACGCCCGGGTACTTCATGGTTAGGCGGCTGCCGATGTTGCAGTCGATCCAGCGCACTTCCGCGTCTTCATGCGCGATGCCGCGCTTGGTCACGAGGTTGAAGACATTGCTGCTCCAGTTCTGCACCGTCACATACTGGATCTTGGCACCCTTCATGGCGACCAGTTCCACCACCGCGCTGTGCAGCGTGGCGGTTTCAAACTTCGGTGCCGTGCAGCCTTCCATGTACATCACTTCCGCGCCTTCGTCGGCGATGATGAGCGTGCGCTCAAACTGGCCAAACTGCTCGCTGTTGATGCGGAAGTAGGCCTGCAGCGGGTGCTTCACCTTCACGCCCGGCGGCACGTAGATGAATGAGCCGCCGGAGAACACCGCGCTGTTGAGTGCGGAGAATTTGTTGTCACCGGTCGGGATCACCTTGCCAAACCACTTCCGGAAGATCTCGGGGTGTTTGTGCAGCCCTTCGGTGCTGTTCACAAAGATGACGCCCTGCTCTTCGACGGCTGCCTTGATGTTTGAGTAAGCGGCTTCGGAGTCATACTGCGCTTCCACACCCGCGAGGAACTTGCGCTCCTGCTCGGGAATGCCAAGGCGATCGAAGGTCTTCTTCACGTCCTCGGGCACATCGTCCCAGGAGCGCTTCGGCTTCTGGCCGTCGCTGAGGTAGTAGCGGAACTCGTCGAACTTGATGTTTTCCAAGTCCTTCGTCGCCCAATGCGTCGGCATCGGCTTGTCCTGGAAGACCTTGAGCGCCTTGTGACGGAACTCACGAATCCAGTCAGGATCGTTCTTCACATCAGCGATGAAATCGACGGTCTTCTCCGTGATACCAAAGCCGGAGTCGTACTTGTTGCGCTCGGGGAAGGTGAAATCGCCGACGCTGTCGACCTTGATGTCGGAAATGTCGTTGTCTGGGGCGGTGACCATAATGTTAAAGTTTGGCGGGTTTCAGTGCGCTTAAGCTGCCGTAGCCAGTGACTCATCCGTCACCCAGTCATAACCACGTTCCTCGAGCTCCAGTGAGAGCTCCTTGCCACCCGTCTTCACAATGCGGCCGTCTTTGAGGACGTGCACGATGTCGGGCTGGATGTAATTGAGGAGGCGCTGGTAATGAGTGATGACGAGGAAACCGCGGTTCTCACTGCGCATGGCGTTCACACCACGGGAAACGATTTTGAGGGCGTCGATGTCGAGGCCGGAATCCGTCTCATCAAGAATGGCGTACTTGGGCTCCAACATCATGAGCTGGAGGATCTCATTGCGCTTCTTCTCACCGCCGGAGAAGCCTTCATTGACGCTGCGGCTGGTGAAGCTGCGGTCCATCTCAAGCTGGTCCATGCGGGCGTAGAGCTGCTTGTAGAACTTCACAGCATCAATGTCTTCACCCTTCGGCAGGCGGGCCTTTAGGGCGGCGCGGAGGAAGTTGGCGTTGCTGACGCCGGGGATTTCATGCGGATACTGGAAGGCCAGGAAGAGGCCGGCGCGGCTGCGGGCATCGACGGCCATGTCGAGGATGTTTTCACCATCCAGCAGGACTTCACCGCTGGTGACTTCGTAGTCTTCATGGCCGCAGAGGACCTTGCTCAGGGTGCTCTTTCCAGAGCCATTCGGGCCCATGATGGCATGGACTTCACCGGGGTTGATCGTGAGGTTCAGGCCTTTGAGGATTTCGCGGCCGGGGATCTGGGCGTGGAGGGCTTTAATTTCGAGGGACATGAGGGGAAAAAATGGGTGGGAGGTTAGGGCTTGGCCGCGCAGGCAGAGCAGGTGCCGTGGATGGCCAGGTCCGTGCGGGCGATCTTCGTGCCGGCAGGAAGGTTCCAGAACTTGGCGGCATCGAAGTCGGTGGTCGGGTGGGCGTCGATGACCTTGCCGCAGGTCTCGCAGTGAAAATGGACGTGCTCGTGCAGGTTCGCGCAGTAGCGGGACTGGCCGCGCTCCAGATGAACCAGCTTGATCAGCCCGGCGGTGGTCAGGTGCTCCAGGCAGTTGTAAACCGTGGCCAGGGACATGCCGGGGCTGCGGCTTTTCACCCGGTCCAGAATGTCGTAGGCCGTGGGATGGTCCGTGGAGGAGGCCAGGACTTCGAACACCTCACGCCGGTGCGGCGTCAGGCGCACGTCCGAACCCAGCACGGCAAGGCGGCAGTCCAGACCGGTAGGTTTGGCAGGAGTGCGTGAAGGGGAAGGGGGCATGACGAGTTTAGAATTAGAATGATTCTAACTGCATTGGGAACGCCCCTTTGGCAAGCGGGGATGCCGGTTTTGCCGAAAATTCTTTGCGCCAAAACGCGCCAAAATGCCCCGCAAGTGCTACAACCTGCCCGCATGACCCGCGCCCAAGCCGAAGACATCCCCTGGACCCAGCAGAATTCCCCACAGGGCAAATATGGCATCCTGCGGCGCAACTTGTCACTGGCCGCAGGCGGGGTGAAGGATGTGGGCACCTGGGGTGGAGGACATCCGTTTGACTTTGAAATTCAACGAATCCCGGCCGGAAAAATCAATTTTCCTCTGCACGAGCACTTCGCCCAGTGGGAGGCCTATTACATCCTCAGCGGCAGCGGCCAAGTGCGCACGCCCAAGGGCAAGGAGGCCATCAAGGCAGGGGACTACCTCGTCTTCCGACCCGGGGAGGCGCATCAGCTGATCAACACCGGCTCCGAAGATCTCACCTTCTTCGTCATCGCCGATCAGCCGCAGGCGGACGTGATCCACTACCCGGACTCTGGCAAATGGCAGACCAAACCCCAGAAGAAGGTCTATGAGATGCAGGAGGTGGATTACTTCAAAGGCGAGGAGTAGGCCAATTCCCGCGCACGCATTCGCATTTCCTCGTCATGAAATGCAGGCATGCTGCGGCATGAAGCGGACCATCCTCGTCACTTGCGTTCTGGTCGCCCTGCTTGCCGGTTGCTCCATCGGCCCTGGCAATCCGGCGAACGAGAAGGCCTTCACTTCGGTTCGCAGCATTCTCGAAACCAACTGCGTGCACTGCCACGGCGACAACCGGCTCTCCACCATGCCGCCCATCAACGACACGCATGCGCTGTCGAAACTCATTGGCTCTCACTGGATCGTGCCGGGCAGGCCCGAGGCCAGCCGCTTCTTCCAGGTCGTCACCTTTCCGGATGAAATCCCCGGAGCCATGCCGCCCAGCGGCCATGCCGTTTCCAAGAAGGACGTCCAGGTCCTCCGCGATTGGATCAAACACGGTGCAAGACTTCCCGCGCATAATCTGAAACTCGTGCCGCAGGGGCCGCTGCCGCGCTCGATCTGACTCACGCGTGTGGTCTGCCCCGCCCGTGCGCCAGCTCCCGCAGGAGTTCGATCTGAATCTGCTGCACCTCCATGAGCCGCGTGGCTTGCTGATGCAGCAGGTAGTCCACCTTTTCGTGCAGGTGCCGGATTTCGAGCTCAGCCTTCAGGTTCACCTTGTAGTCGCCTTCCGCATGCTGGCGGTCACGCGCCTCCTGCCGGTTCTGGCTCATCATGATCACGGGTGCCTGGAGCGAGGCCAGGAACGACAGCATGAGGTTCAGCAGGATGAACGGATACGGGTCAAAGGGCTGTCGCAAAAACATCCCTGCATTGATCACGATCCAAAGCGTCAGAAACAGGCAGAATGAAATGATGAACGTCCAGCTCCCGCCGAAATCCGCGATTTTGTCCGCCAGCCGCTGGCCGAACGTCAGTTGCTGTACCTCCTCAGTCTCCGAGAGCGGGCGCTCGCTCAGCACTTCGTGTTTGTGCAGGCTCTCCAGGACCTCCTCATCCAACCGCGAAAGATCTCCCACCTGGGTTTCCAGCAAATCACGCACGTATTCCAGCCGCGCCTCATTGACCGCCTCGGCACTCAGCAGAGACTCATCGGTCAGTTCAGGATGCTTGGTGCGCAGGATTTGCGCGATGTTGGGCCGCAGCTCCCGCAGAACCAGCAGCTTGGACATCGGCTGCGTCTTGCCGGTGACCGCGCAAACGCCATGAGTTGAAGTCTTGGTTCGGGGGGAATCCATCGCGGACAATACATCTTTGGCGCATTCGTCATTCGAATTCGTCATCCGCCATTTTCCGCCTACTCTCCTCGCCCGTTTTCGTCCCATGCCGCACATCAGTTATCCCGCAGACCTGCCCATCACCGCCCGCCGTGACGAGATCGTCGCGGCCATTCGTGAGAATCAGGTCGTCATTCTCGCGGGCGAAACCGGCTCGGGCAAAACCACGCAGCTTCCCAAGATGTGCCTCGAAGCCCTGCACGATGTGCGCGGCCAGATCGGCTGCACGCAGCCGCGCCGTGTGGCGGCCATGAGCGTTTCCAAACGTGTGGCGGAGGAGCTGAATGTACCCTGGGGCAGGGAAGTCGGCTGCAAGATGCGCTTCAGCGACGACACCAGCCGAGACACCCGCATCAAGTTCATGACGGACGGCATCTTGCTGGCTGAGATCCAGAGCGATCCCATGCTGCGGAACTATTCCGTGCTCATTCTCGATGAAGCGCACGAACGCTCCCTGAACATCGACTTTCTGCTCGGCTACCTCGTCGGCCTCCTCAAAAAGCGCCCCGACCTCAAGCTCCTCGTCACCTCCGCCACCATCGACACCGAGGCTTTCTCCGCCGCTTTCGGCGGCGCGCCCATCATCGAAGTCTCCGGCCGCTTGTATCCCGTCGATGTTCGCTACGCCCCTCTCTCGGACGGCGAGGATGATTTTGGATTCATCGACGGCGCTGTCTCCGCCGTCGAAAACGCCCTCATCGAAACCGACGACGGGGACGTCCTCGTCTTCATGCCCACAGAGCGCGACATCCGCGAGACGCGCGATCTTCTCGATGGCCGCCTCGGTGCGGGCTTTGAAGTGCTCGCCTTGTTTGGCCGCATGGCCTCCGCCGAGCAGCAGCGCATCTTCCAGCCAGGCCGCAAACGCCGCGTCGTGATCGCTACGAACGTTGCCGAAACCTCCATCACCATTCCCCGCATCCGTTACGTGGTGGACACCGGTCTCGCGCGCATCAGCCGCTACAATCCACGCACCCGCACCAAGCGCCTGCCCGTCGAGGCCGTCTCCCAAAGCAGCGCCAATCAGCGTGCGGGTCGTGCAGGCCGTGTGCAGGACGGCATCTGCATCCGCCTCTACTCGCAGGAAGACTTCGAGAAGCGCGACCGCTTCACCATGCCGGAGATTCAGCGTGCAAACCTGGCCGAGGTCATCCTGCGCATGAAGGCCTACAAGCTTGGCGAGATCGAGGATTTCCCCTTCATCAATCCGCCCGTCAGCGCGTCCATCCGCGCCGGTTACGATCTTCTCCACGAACTCGGCTCCCTGAGCGAAACGCACGAACTCACCCCGCTCGGCCGCGAACTCGCCCGCCTTCCGCTGGATCCCACCCTCGGACGAATGCTGCTCCAGGCCCGCATTGAAAAGGCACTGCCCGAGCTCCTCATCATCGCCGCCGGTTTGAGCATTCCCGACCCGCGTGAACGACCCGAAGAAAAACGCGAACTCGCCAATGCAGCGCACAAGGCCTTCGCCGCTCCCGAATCCGATTTCCTCACGCTGCTCAAGATCTGGAACGCCACCCCCGAAGCCTCGGGTGGCTCGCGCAATGCGCTGAGAAAGTTCTGCAAATCCAACTTCCTCTCCTTCACCCGCATGCAGGAATGGCGCGATGTCTGGAAGCAGCTCTGCGATTCCTTCAGCGACGATCTTCGCCAGCCGACACCACCCGCAAACGACGACGCCATCCATCGCAGCATCCTCGCCGCGCAGCTTGGCCACATCGCCATGAAGGAGGAGCGCAACCTCTACAAAGCGGCAGGCAATCGCGAAGTCTCCGTCTTCCCCGGTTCCAATCTATACGAACGCCGCGAGAAAAACGGCAAAGGCAAACCCGGCCAGGACAAAGGCCGCCAGCCGCCATGGATCGTCGCCGGTGAGATCGTGCAGACCTCGCAGCTCTTTGCCCGCACGCTCGCCAAGATCGACCCGAATTGGATCGCCGAACTCGGCGCGCATCTCTGCCAGTTCAAATACAGCGAGCCCCATTGGAATCTCAAAGCCGGGCGCGTTCTTGTCACTCAGCGCGTGCTCATCCACGGTCTCGAAGTCAAACGCCAGCACATCGACTTCCTCAAGGTCGATGCCGTCGCCGCCACGCAGATGTTCATCCGCGCGGCACTCATCGACAGCCAGGAGGTGCCCATCACCCTGCGCTTCTACGCGAACAACAACAAGCTGCGTCAGAAGATCGAAACGATGCTCACCCGCGTGCGCAGCAATCGAGTCTACGCCATCGAAGAGCGCTTGTTCAATTTCTATGACGCGCGCATCAAAAACGTCTCGTCGATCCACGACTTGAACCGCTTCGTCAAAGAGCACATCGACGAGCAGCCAAACTTCCTCTGCGCCACCGAGCAGGAACTCACCGCCGGCGAAGAGTTCGAGGCCGACCTCCAGATGTTCCCGGATCAGGTAGCCCTCGGCAACACCGCGCTGCCCCTCACCTACAACTACCAGCCCGGCGAAGAAACCGACGGCGTCACCGTGCGTGTGCCCGCGCAGCTCGCCGGTCATCTCACCAGCGGCCAGATTCAGTGGATGGTACCCGGCATTCGCGAAGAACTTGCCAATGTCATGCTGCGCGCGCTTCCCAAAGTCATTCGCCGCCAGTTGATGCCCATCGACCCCAAGGCCCGCGAAATCGCCGCAAACTTCGATCCTGGCCGCGACGACTTCCTCGCAGCTCTCGCCGATTTCATCACCCGCCACTACCGCATCCAGGTGCGCGCCGAAGACTGGCCGCCGCAAAGCCTGCCCGCCCATTTGCAGCCACGCGTCGAGGTGCTTGATCCGAAAAAGAACACCGTCATCGCCTCCAGCCGCGATCTCGACACCATCCGCGGCAGCATGCAGAAGCAGGATCTGCGCTCCGATGCCTGGGACAAGCTGCTGCCCCGCGTCGAGCGTTTCGCCCTCAAGACATGGTCCTTCGGCGATCTGCCTGAAACCATCGTCGTCGAAGAACTCAACGGCACGCCCATCCTCGGCTACCTCGGCCTCGTCCTGCGCGATGGCGAAATCGACGTCCGCCTGTTCCGTACCTCCGCAGAAGCCGCACGTACCACTCCCGCCGCAGTGCGTCAGCTCGCCGAGAACACACTGAGCAAAGACCTCGCCTGGCTCCCCAAAGAACTCCGCAGCATCGGCGGCGCCTCCGCCAAACCACAGCAGCCCGCCAGCTTCCAGGCTGCCCTCACCCAGCTCAATGCTCCCGCCTCAGCGCCCGCATCCAATCTCGCCCAGCAGGCCCACGAGCACATCCTCGCCTACATGCTGCGCCTGCAGCCCACGTTCCCCCTCACCCAAGAGCGCTTCTTCAAGCTCTGCGAATCCGTCCGCCGCGATCTCCCCGCCGTCACCCATCGCGTGAAGACACTCTTCACCCAGATTCACGATCTGCGCGCCAAACTCCTCGCTTTGCCCAAACGCTACCCCGGCCTCGAACAAGATCTCGCCCGACTCATTCCCGCCGACCTCCTCGCCACCACGCCGCACGAGCAGCTTCAGCACCTCCCGCGTTATCTCAAAGCCATCCAGATCCGCAACGAGCGCTGCCTCGCCAATCCCGCCAAGGACATCGAGAAATACAACCTCATCGCCGACTTCGACGGCTGGCAGTCCCACGTCCCCAAATCCCAGCACGAAACCTTCCGCTGGATGATGGAAGAATACCGCGTCCAAGTCTTCGCCCAGGAACTCGGCACCGCCCAGCCCGTCAGCGTGAAACGCCTGCAGGCCATGTGGGTGTAGCGCGCTTACCCCCGCTTCCTCACCTCTTTGCAACGCCGGTCATAAGTCTTCACGTCCCCGGCATCGGTCACAGTGAAGTTGCCTCCCGACACACTGCGAACCGTGACACCAATGCCGCTCAGGCTCCCCAGTCGTTCACAGTCCTGGTCGTAGGTACGGATCCATCCGCCCTCCACCGTCACAAAAAAGTCGGAGGTATATCCGGCCAGTTCCACACGGTTGTTGGGCATGCGACCCACACACTCGCTGTTTTCGTCATACACCCAGATCTGGGATTCTTTGTTTTCAATGTTTGAAATGGCCATCGTAAGTGTCCAAGCAAGCATGGGGTGACCGCTCAGAGAAGCGGAAACTTTTTGGGTTGTGCGGAAGGAAAGAACACCGCCACTCCCTTACGCCACCACCTCAATCCGGCTCGTCCCACCCGCGCCGCGCACCACCCGCACCTGCGTCGTCAGCCGCTCCTTCAGCAGCTCCACATGCGAGATCAAACCGATCGTCTTCCCGCGCGATCTCAGATTCTCCAGCGCACTCAGCGCCACCTCCAGCGTCTCGGAATCCAGCGTGCCAAAGCCTTCATCGATAAACAGCGAATCAATCGGGTGATGCCGGCTGGCCAGCTCGCTCAGCCCCAGCGCCAGGGCCAGACTCGCCAGGAAACTCTCGCCTCCGGACAGGCTCTCCATCGGTCGGTCCACATTCGCCTGATACAGATCCACAATGCGCAGATCCAGCTCATCGCCCTCCGCCGCCATGAGGCGGTAGCGCTCCGCCAGCACCTTCAAATGCTCGTTCGCCAGACCAATGAGCTGCCTTAATGTGAGCGACTGCGCAAAGCGGGAAAACTTCGCGCCATCCGCCGATCCGATCAGCTCCTTCAGACGTCCCCAGCGCAGCGCCTCGGCTTCCGCCGCCTGCAGTTCAGCACCGCCAGACGCGCGCCGTTTTCTCGCTTCATCATCATTGCGGATCTGCTGCTCCAGCGAGCCGAGTTCCGTGCGCTTGGTCGCAAACGCATCGTTCAAGCGCTTCGCGTTCGACTCCAGTTCGCTCAAGGCCTTCGCATCCAGCACGCTTTGCCCGGCAAACGGCTCCCGGCGCGCTTCCAGTTGCTCCAGCTTCGCCATCGTCGCCGCGCTCTGCGTTTGCAGTGCGTTCAGTTTTGTCTCTGCTTCGCGCCACATCTTCTCAGCCGCCGTGACGCCGCTTTCATGCTGCTGGCGGTCTTCATGCAGCGTCTTGCCACCGAGCAGCTCATTCAACTGCGCCTTCAAGGCATCCGCCTTGCCCCGCAGTGTCACGCCTTCGGCCTTCAATTCATCGAGGCGCTTCGTCTTCGCCGCCTGCTCCTGCTGCGCGAGCTGGATATCACTCTCGATCTTCTGCCGCTCACCGCGTTTCTGCAAAGCCTCGTCACGTTTCTTCACAAACATCGCGACTCGCTGCTCCAGCACGCCGATTTCACGCTCCGCTTCCTGCGGCGAGGAGGGGCCGTTCGGTGGCGCACTCACGAGACTGCTCTGAATAACACCGCGCTTTTGCTTCTCTTCAGAGCTCCATTCTTCCAGCACTCCATCCGTCGGCGCCTCCAGCTCGCTCACACGCTTACGGATCTCCGCGATTCGCTTGTTCTCCGCCACCACCTCCGCCTCGTTCCTCGCCAGTTCACGTTCCAGCATCGACAGCTCACGATTCGCGTTCTCATGCTGCTGTTCGAGGCCCTTCAGCAGCTTTCGCGCAGACTGAAGCTGGGATTCAAAATTCGTTTCCGCAATCGCAAACGGATGCTCCAGAGCCCCGCAGAGCGGACAGGCCTCGCCCCGTCTCAAATCCTGCCGATGTTCGTCAAATCCCGCCACCTGCTCGGCATGTCTTGTCAGCTCCCTCTGCGCTTCGAGGGCTTTCGCGAGCTGCCCCATCTCCACACGATTCTTCTCCGCCTTCGCTGCACCCTCAGTGCCTTGTTTCATCAAAGCCACCGCAGCAGCTTCCGCCTTGGCAAGGTTTTGCTGTAGCGCCAGTGCCTCCGCATGGTGCTTCCGGCCTTCGGCGAGTTTTTCAAACACCCCACGCCATTCGCGCACGGCCGCACGCAGTTTCGGCAGTGCCTCGCCGAGTTCTGCATCTCCCGCGTTTTGCTTGAGCCAGGCTTCGAGGGCCTGCGTGGCATCGGTATGCAGAGCCAGTGCTTTTTCGGCGGCTTCGCGTCGAGCAGCCGCTTCCTTTTGCTCCTTCGCCCAGGTTTGATACATCGCACGGCTCTCACTGAGCTGCTTTTCCAGCTGCTCGCTTTGCGCCGCCATGCCTGCCGCTTGCTCCCACACCGGTTCGCGTTTCGCGCGCAACTGCTTCGCCTCTTCAGCAGCGGTCCTCGTTTTAGACACCCCAGCACTCACTCCCTCCTGCGATTGCTGCAGTGCCTGATGCGATGCCGTGAGCTTCGCTATTTCAGCCACAATGACCGCATGCTCGCGCTGCGCATGCAGATGTTGCGCTGCAACCACGCTCTCGGCTTGGAGTCGTGCGGCACCGGTTTGAGCCTCCGCAAGGCTTCCTTCGAGCGTCGCTCGGCCAGCATCATCCAGCACCATCACCGCACCTAGGCGCTCCTTCAGTGTGCGTGCGGCCTCATCCTTCGCCTTGTGCGTTTCAAAGGCCAGCACCGACAGATCGCTGTATATCTCGGTGCCCGTGATCTTCTCCAGCAGCTCCGCGCGCTCGTTCGGCTTTGCTTTCAAAAATGCCGCAAACTGTCCTTGTGCCAGCAGCACCGAGCGTAAAAAGCGATGCACATCCAGGCCTGTCTTTTCTTCGATGATGCGGTCCATCTCAGCCGCTTTCTCAGCCAGGATCTCTCCCGTGGTGGCATTGGCCAGTCTCCGCTCCACCGGCTGCAGTTTCCCGTCCGCCTTGCCGCGTGCACGTCGCAGCCGCCAGATGGCGCGCAGCTTTTCACCGCCCGTTTCAAAATCCACTTCGGCCAGACATTCCGCCGTGTGCCGGCTCATCATCTCATCTGCCCGGTCATTCCCATATCGCGCCGCACGGCCATACAGCGCCAGCGTCATCGCATCCAGTAAGGTCGATTTCCCTGCGCCCGTCGGCCCCGTGATCAAAAACACTCCCGCCGCGCTCAGCGGCGCTGCATCAAAACGCACCTCATGCATCCCGCTGAGGGAGTTGAGATTTTGAAGTCGAACGGCAAGGAGGCGCATGAATCAGGCAGTGATTTTTTGTTCCCGCATCGCCAGCAGTTCATCAAACACCGCACTCAGCTCCTCGCCCTCAATCTGCTTTTCCCTCAGCAGTTCGCGGAAAACCTCACGCGGCTGGAGTTCACTGAGAGCAGGGCCTGTATGCTCCCAGGTGGAGGCGACACTCTGCGGCAGGTCAGCGAGGACTTTCAAGACATCAAATCGACCACCAGCGGCCTCACGGATCTGACGGTCAAGATCGGCTTCCGGGGCATCGAGTTTCACCGTGACCTCAGCCCAGCTTGTGGCAGGCACCTTTTCCAAATCAGCCGCCAGCGTTGCACGACTGACACTGACGCGGGTCAGCAGCCGGGTGACAGGAATCGCAAGCGTCTCGATTTTCATCCCATCGGTATCCAGTACGACGACCGATTTTTGATCCGCAGCCTCAGAGAAACTGAGCGCCACGGGTGAGCCGCTGTAGCGCACATGTTCAAGGCCCGCGACCCTCTGCGGCCTATGCAGGTGTCCCAGCGCCGTATAGCCAAAGCCCTCAAACACATCCGCGCCCACGGCCCCCAGATTGCCGATGTGAATGTCCCGCTCGCTGTCGCTGGTGGTCGCGCCCAGCACCGTGAGATGCCCCATGGCGATGACCGGGCGCTTGCCCGCCAGCGCACGGCAGGCACCGAGCTGCGCGGCATAGTGGTCACGAATGGCAGCACGTACGTGGCTCTGAACATCCGTCATGGCCTCACCCACGGCGGCCTGCCGCAGATCGCGCTCACGCAGGAAGGGCACGGCCGCGACGACTGCGTCCCCGAGATCAACGATGTTCTCCCCCGCATGCCCGAAGACATGCACCTCGAAACGCTTCAGCAGCTCACGCGGGGCATTCAGATGCGAGGCGGAGTCATGATTCCCGCCCGTGATCACTGCCTTCACAGTTCGCAGGTCCGCCAGACGCTTCAAGAAATCAAAATACAGGCCCACCGCATCCTGTGGCGGATTCGCTGCATCAAAGACATCCCCGCTCACCAGCAGCGTGTCGATCGTCTCAGTGCGCAGGGTCTCGATCAGCCAGTCAAGAAAAGCGGCATGCTCCGGCAGGCGGTCACGCTCGACGAGTCGGGCGCCGAGATGCCAGTCTGCGGTATGGAGGATGCGCATGCGGTTGAATAGTAAGGGCGCCTGCTCCTGCAAGCACCGTCATCAACAAGAATTCCATGGCGTGTTCAGCATGCTGAAACGTCCGCAGCAGGGCTCAGTTCCTGTTTAGGAGCTTCCGCACTTCCTCTTCGGAGTACGCGCTCTTCTTGCCTTCGCCCTTGTCATTGTAGTTCTCGATGATCTTCGGCGCCTTTCCGGTGCTTTTGGACCTTGTCAGGGCGGAGCCGGTTTTGAACTCATTGTCCGCGCCGCTGAACAGGCTGTCGCCTTCCCGGGCCTTCTGTGTGCCAAAGCGGGATTCATCGGCCTTGAAGGTGCTGTTCTTGCCGAGAGCCTGTTTGTCCCCCAGCGCGTAGGTCATGTCAAAATTGGCCTTGGATTTGCCGTAAATGCTCTGGCTGGTCTTGAACTCCTTCTGTCCTGAGTAGGAGTTGCCACCATTGAAGCTTTTGGAATGATGGGTCTGCTTTTGAAAATAGGACCCAGCGCTGCCATTCGACAGCTTCGGATCATTCATGTATTTCTCATACCGGCTGCGCTTGTTCATGTCCACCCCGGCAGTGGTGCGCTTCGCCAGCGTTTGCTCGGCTGGGTCCGGCTTTTTTTTCTCGGCGCTGGAACACTGGCACAGGACAGCGCCTGTGCTGAGGCAGATCAGGAGTCGCAGGGCTGAATTCATGGCAAAGGGGTGGTTTTGGCGGGCGTCTGCCGCTGGAGAAACAGGATCTCCTGCTTCACGCCGCCTGGCAGGCGGAACTTCGGCAGCTCCGATTTGATGTTCCCCAGTTTGCCCCAGCTTTGATAGAGTTCAAAGATCAGTTTTGCCGACTCGGCAGGCATGGTCCAGCTCATGCGCATGAGAAAAACCTCCGCCGCTTCAAAATCCTGCTGACGAATGAGGAAGCGTGCATGCGCCGCAAACAGTTCCGGCTGCAGTGCGGCGGTGTCTTCCAGGCGCTGCAGCGCCGCCTCCAGCAGCTCATGCGCCAGTCCGGCGTGTCCGGTGTCTTCAAAAGCCCGCGCCCACTCGATGGTCTGTGCGCCGCCGGGGAAGGTCAGCCGCAGGGTTTCGCTGAACAGCTCTTGCACCGTCGCCTCATCGTGCAGGGCGTTCCCCACGCGCACAGCCAGTGGCAGCTTGCGCCCCTGCTCGCGGAATGTGGGTATTCCCGCCACGATCTCGCAGGCATCCCACGCCCAGGCCGCACGTCCTGCCTTCAGCATTTCTTCAGCGGCCAGCTCGATGCAGATCCGGTCTTTTTCCTCCACCTTCTGCCAGGCGCTCATGAAGTCCTCATGCGCTTCCTGAGGCAGGCCGGCGGTGAAGGCGCTTAGTGCCAGCGCGGCCAGCGGCCGGTCCGTGCCAGCCCGTGCCTCGGTGCGCAGCATCGCGGCCCAGCCCGCGGCATGTTTGCCTCCGGCCAGTCCTTTGAGCCAGCGGTGCATGTCTTTGAGCGTGTCCTGGTCCCGGGTCGTCGTGCGGAACAGCGCCGCAATCTGCGCCCTTCCACGCTCCGGGGCCCAGTCAGCCGCGGCCGCCAGCACCTTGAGCTGCTCCAGTCTCAGTACAAAGCGCTCATGGTCACCTTTGATGGTGCGATCCGCCTGCGTCAGCAGATTCAGTGCCTCCGTGGCCCGGTCATGCGTCCGCAGTCCCGTGGCCAGTGCCACCACGCAGGGCAGGGATTTGCGTTCGACACACAGCGTCATGAGCTCCCGCACATCATCCCAGACCCCGGCGGCTGTGGCGATCTCGCAGCGCAGCTTCAGCAGGTCCTGGGCCGTGGGGTCCAGGGGCTCCGCCAGTGGCACTGCCCGCAGCACCTTCAATGCGGCCTGGGGTTGCGACAGGCGCTGGAGAATCTGAGCACGGTGCAAGCTCGCCTCGATGTCCAGGTCCGTGCCCGCCTGATCATTCGTCACATAGCATGCGTGCAGACGATCCCAGGCGGAAAGCGCCGCCTGGTCGTTTTGCATGCGTTCCTGCAGCATGCCGAGTTCGCGCAGATAGGACACTTCATGCGGGCGGCGGCGTTCAAGCACCTGGGAGAACTGCTCGCGAAAGCCCTGCCGTCGCAGCTCATCCACATTGAAATCACGGGCCAGAAACAGCGCATGCTTTTCGCGCAGGGTGTCATCCCCGGGTTGCGGTGGCTTGAGCGGTGGTTCGGCGAGCAGCAGCTTGAGTGAGAAGCTCAGCCCCGGCTCGATCTCCATCGACGTTTCACACACCCGCAACAGCCACAGCGCATAGTCGGGATTCGAAGGCGCACGGTCAGGCAGCATGCTGTAAATGTCGATGGCCTCCCGCCCAAAGCCCGCGCTCTCCAGGCGGCTGCCGAGGTTGCCGAGGGTGTCCACCGAATGCTCCGTGCGCAGGTCCACCGCAGCCAGGTGTTCGCGGATCAGCCGCCGCCTCGTGGGGTAGTCCACGCCGCGCAGCCTGCCCAGCAGCTCATTGATGCGCCATTCGCCAAATTCCGAATCCGAGCGCGGTCCCAGCATCGTGGCGCCGTATTTCCGGGAAAGCGCGTCGTTTGTGCCCGGCACCACACCCCCGATGCCCTGCTGTACCAGCAGTGCTTCGATCTCCCGCGTTTCCTCCCAAAGGCTGCGCAGATGGGGCGGCTCTTCATAGCGTGAGGAACCCTGCGGGAGCAGGCTTCCTTTTGAATCCGTCATGTCACGCTGGGCGATAAAGGGCCCGGAAAGATACCTTCCCAAGGTCTCTGCGCCGGTTTGATTCGCGCCGGCCAGGCCCGCCACCGCCGCCTTGCGAATGGCCGTCAGCGCAGAGGGCCGCGTACGTTGCAGTCTGCGCCAGGCACCCTGCAAAGCCTTCTCGCGCTGCTCTTCCGAGCTGGTCATGCGGCTAAGCGAGGACAGGCTCAGCAAAAACGGATCGTAGGTGGTGCGGTAGTTTTCTGCAGCCACAGGGCCTCGCACCGCCACGTCGAGATATTGCCGCGCCAGCTCCCAGCGCTCCGCGCTTTCGGCGATGCGCGCAAGAAACAGCGAATAGTCCATCTCCATCTCCGGTGAGTTGAGCGGCAGGCTGGAGCCCAGCGCCAGCGCCTCCTCATAGCGCTGCTTGTCCTGCAGCTTGCGGGTGAGTTCCACAATGGCGGAGTTTCGCAGCACCCGGCAGTTGCCCAGCCGGGCCAGATTGCCCGGGCGGAAGCGAAAACTGGGCACATCCACCAGCATCGAGACACAGGCCTGCAGCAGGTTCGCCCGGGATTTGAGCACTTCAGGTGCCCAGCCTTTCTCGCTCGCCCAGCGTACCGCCTCGTCCATCCCATGGCTGTGAAGCGTCAGCCATAGCATCGCAAACTGCGCCTCCAACTGCGTGGTGTCCGGCAGCACCTTCTTCAGCACCTCGCGAAACTCCGCGCCTGCACCCGCATAAAACAGCGCCCAGAGTTTTTCCACTTCGTTGCCCGGTCCCCCTGGGCTCCATTGCTTGATCCACTGGTTCAATAGTTCCCCCCCCTGGGAGTGGCGCAGCTTCGCCAGCTCTTCAATCGCACGCAGTCGGACGAGTGTCGCATCGTCCGGCAGTTCGGCAAATTCTGCCCTTGGCTGGCCCAGGAAGCCCCGCAACGTGTCCAGATCCTTGCGCTCCAGACCCGGGGCCAGATCCAGCAGCGAGACAAGGTCTCCCGTTGTCACTCCTCCGCCGGTACGGCGCATATCCGTCAGCGGCAGGGGGGCGCGGATCCCGGTGGTCGGATAATTGCGTGCCTTCACTGGCATGGCCAGCACCGCCTGCAGTTGCTTCTCCGCCTCAGCTTCATCGGCAAAGCGCAGGCACTTCAGCGCGAGCCGCAGCCGCGCACGGCCATCCCAGGGACGCACCCGGATCATCTGCTCGTACACCCTTCGCTCAGCTTCATCCTGCCCAGAGCTTTGGTAGTACTTGGCCAGCTCCTCCAGCGCGTTGGCATCCTGGGCAAACCGGCTCTCCAGGCGCCGCCGCACGCGGTCCGCTTCCGTGATTTGAAACGTCTGCTCCAGCAGTTCCACCAGCCGCCGCGACTCGGCTGCGAGCTCCTTTGGCGGAGCCATCGCGGCGATCTGCTTTTGGAAATAAATCGCCGCCTTCAAGTCATTCACCTTCAGCGCCGCGTCGCGCAGTTGATCCAGCGAAAACGGCGTGTCCGGCGCGGTGTAATACGCCTGCTTCATGCTCGCGAAGGCCTTCACATGATCGCCTCCGCGCTCGTAAACCTGCGCCAGAGCTTCATGATAAAACCCGTCAAAAGGATGTCGCTGCGCGCGCTCCAGAAGTGCTCGCTCCAGAAGCTTCAGGCGGTCTCGTGCCACGCTCGGCGCCAGTTCTCCGCCGCTCGCGTCAGAAAATGTCAGCCGGTCAATGCAACGACGCAGCATTTCACGCCGACGCTTCACATCTGTCTCACGCTCCAAAATCTGCGCCTGCACCTCCACATGGTCCGTGATGCGATGCTGCCGCAGCAGGATGTCTGCATAGTTCTCCAGCAGCGGTATGGCCGCCGGGCCTTCGATCCGCTTCACGGCCTGCTTCCATAATGCCAGCGCATCATCCGCACGGCGTTGCAGGAAATAAATCTGGGAAAGTGCCGAGAGAAGCTGCCCAGAGTCCGGAAACTCTCGATATCTGCTTTCCAGCAGCTTCGCGGCGGCCGTGCCGGGTGGTGGCAGGGGATTTTCGCTCTTCCATCCAGGACTGCTTGTCTCTGCATCCACCCGCCGCTCCGACTCCATCAGCAGTTCTGCCAGGCGCAAAGTGTAACGCACGCGTCCGGCGGCATCCAGGTCGGACAGGCGGCGCAGTTGTCGTTCCATCAATGCATGGTTCTCATCCTCGTGCGCCAGATCCAGTTTCAACTGCTCCACCACCAGTGAGACCGACTGCTTCTTTTCCGTCACAGGATCAAATTCCAAAGCGTTCAGCAGTTCATAGGCCTCATCGAATTGGTTCGTGCGCACCGCCCACCAGAATCCGCGAAACCTTGTCGCCTGGGCATCCTGGGTTCCGGACTCTGCCTTGCGGGCGCTGGAGATGGCTTTTTGCGCAAACTCCAGCACGCGCTCAGGAAGTTTTTCGCGCTTGATTCCTTCGCCGTCTCCTGGATCGCTGGCAAAACTGACTCCCGTGAAAGCATCAGGCAGCTTGAACTCAGCCGCCAGTCCCTGAGGCTTTGGTGCCGCCTTGGTGTCGCCCATCAGGATCGAGAGCATTCGCTCATCCACATCCACCCGTTCCTCGTCCGTCGTGCTGGCATGCCACGCCTTTTCAATCCACTCCGCAGCTTCTTCATTTTCACCCTGTTCAGCCAGCAGTTCCGCCAGATTCAGCCAGGCATCGCGGCCCGCGCTCGGTTTGGAAACCGCTTCACGCGCCAGCATGATCGCGCTGTCGAGATTGTTGCTAGCCGCCAGAAAGGTGGAAGCATCACTCAGCCGCTTTTGCCGCTCTTCCGGAGTCGGGGCGCTGTCGGTGAATGAATGCAGCAGCTTGTCCTCCGCCACCACGTCACGGCGAGCGCGGAAAAACGCCGCCAGATCAAAAACCGCCTCCGCTTTTTGGGGGTCACGCTCCACCCGGGCGCGCAGGATTTTTTCAATGACCGCATCCAGCGCCCGCGTCTGGGCAAAAACCAGCACCTGTTTTTCCACGTCGGTTGAGTCTTGCACTTCCAGCAGCTTCAGCAGGCGCTGGCCTGCGCTGTTCGCATCGCCGCTGCGCAAATCAGCCTCACAACGCAGCAGCACAATGGCGGGCAGATCGGTACCGTCGTTTTTGAGCCGTTCATCCAGCAGTTTCGCCGCCTCAGCAGCGCCTTCATGGTCCAGCAGACTTCGCACCAGTTGCCAGCGGTAGTCCTGCATTTCTGGAACGGCCTGGACCAAGGCTCGCAGCCATTGCAGTTGTTCGTCCGGCTCCACCGTAAGCTCAAAAAAGCGAACGGCATCCAGCAACGACTGTTCTGAAGGCGGTGAGCCCTTGGCCGCATCCACCAAGGTCCTGCGCAAATCATCCAAGGTTCCGAATCGCTCATGCAGCCTTACGCGACGGCGGAAAAAGTCGAGATAACGTCCATCACGGAAATGCAGCAGCGCCAGCCCATCCATGAGCGCCTTGTCCGCCTTCGTGAACTGATCCGCATGTTCATAAATCCGCGCCAGATCATACAGCGCATCTAGCTTGCGCTGCGGGTCTTTTTGATCCGCCAGTCGGGCGAAAAAGTTGGCCGCACGTTCGGGAAAGCCTGCCTGCAAAAGTAGCTGGGCCACCTGGCGCGCCAGGTCAATGTCCTGCGGCTTCAGCTTGGCAGCACGTTCATAGGCATCCGCAGCTTCGGCAGCCTTCCCTCCCGCCATGGCCATGCCCCCCAGTTCAATCCACATCTGCGGTCCCTGAGGATCATCCGCAGGCACAAGCTCCGCAGCTTTTTTAAGCAGCGTGAAAGCCATGGCCGGGTCTGACAGTTCGCGGGCCACCTCGGCTCGGGACTTCAACAAGATCAGATTTTTCGGATCTGTTTTGAGCAGGGTGTCATACAGCTGAGCCGCACGTTTCAAATCCCCGCTGCGCCGAATCAGATGCGCCTCGACAATCTTAACCTCCTCAAACTTGGATTTTTCCGCCTGCTGGGAGACATTTTCGACGAGAAGCCCGGTCGCGTCATGCTTCTCATACAACGCCCACAGCAGATCCAGCACTCGTCCGTATTCGGGCTGCTGGACCAGCAGTGACAGATATTCGTTGGCCAGCTTGGTCTCACGTTCCGCCCAGGGCTTTGCCATCGTCTGCGCCTGAAGCGGCAATGCCAATGACAGAACGAGCACCCCCGCAAGGTGCCTGAATCGCAACAACTGGCCCGGCATAGACTTCACTTCCCGATCATAAACGTCTTTGGTGGCAACGCCTACTTCAAAAGTTTGGCGAGATCGGGAGCCACTTTGTGGAGTTCTTCGGCGATGATGGTGGCGATGACCTCGGCACCGTGGGCATTGAGGTGGGTGTGATCGGTGGTTTTGGCGTCTTTTCCGGGCGGGTTGAATGTGTCGGATTCAGCAATTCCGAGCTTGTTGTGGAGCTCGACGCTGCGCGTGAAGAGATCGACGAGGGGGACCTGCTGTTCGGCGGCGACTTTGGTGGCGGCGTCTGCCCAGGGTTTGAGTTCGCCGCGGATTTTGTTGTTGTCGAAAACGCGGCGGGCGAGGGAGGTGACGAGGATGGGTTTGGCGCCGATGGCGCGGGCTTCCTGGATGAAGCGGGTGAGGTTTTGGGGGTAGGTAGTGGCGGGGTCGGTTTCGCGTTTGGGGCCTTTGCCGGGCATGTCGTTGTGGCCGAACTGGATGAGGATGTAGGCGGGTTTGGAGTCGAGGACTTTTTGCCAGTTGCCGGTGTCGCGGAAGCTTTTGGTGCTCTGACCGCCGACGGCGAAGTTGAGGCACTCGGCGTTGGGGCCGAGGAGTTTGGCGAAGGCGGCGCCCCAGCCGGCTCTGTCGGTGACGGTTGAATCGCCGGCAAGGGCGACTCGGGTGCGGGTTTCATCAGCGTGGCTGATGCTGAGGCTGAGGGCTAGGAGGAGGAGGCTGCGGCGGAGCATGGCCGGACTTTAACGTCCGATTTTCTGCCATCTCGCACGGTGAATGGTGCGGCCCATGTGCAGCCAGTCGGTTTCGAAGTCGGTGGTGGGATAGAAGAAGGCGTCGGCGGGCCAGTCGAGGCGGGTGAACTGGTGCTCGCGGGTGGCGAAGCTGGCGAGGGCGTCTTCGAAGTAGGGCTGGTCGTCGGTCTTGAGCAGGAATTCGCCGCCGTCGCTGAGGATGCGGGCGAGGCCGTCGAGGAACTCGCTTTGATTGACCAGGCGGCGGGCGATGTGGCCTTTCTTGGGCCATGGGTCCGGGCAGAGGAGATGGAGGCGGGAGACGCCGGAGGTGGGGAGGAGCCAGCCGACGGTGTAGGCGCTTTCGAGGCGCATGATGCGGGCGTTGGGGAGCTGCTGGCTTTCGATCTTGCGCCCGGTTTTGATGACGCGGCCCAGCATGCGCTCGACGCCGAGGAAGTCGCGCTCGGGGTGATGAGCGGCCATGCCGGTGAGAAAGGTGCCGTCGCCGCAGCCGAGATCGACT